>Ga0315904_10002727_pt1 | contig 26918 bp, 9 predicted proteins | sample LakEriMetagenome_6_FD_203529 | JGI IMG/M metagenome (GOLD analysis project Ga0315904, IMG submission 203529) | Freshwater fungal communities from buoy surface, Lake Erie, Ohio, United States - Buoy 12 MA120 | ecosystem: Environmental > Aquatic > Freshwater > Lake | place: USA: Lake Erie, Ohio...
TGGCGAACCAGGATGGATCACGATCTGGCGAGGAGTCAAGGACCTTCTCCAATCCCTTAGACTCCAAAAGGCTCTTCGCAACGTAAGTGACGAAGAAATTTGTGGGTAATGATGAGGCCTAAAGCCTACTTTGGCCGGGGAGAAGCTTTACTGCAGTTCCTTGGAAGTCGCTTTTTCGATCTGCTGCAGCACTTTTTGGTCGGACTGTGTCAGTGGTGATTTTCGAAGGGCTGCAAGATCGATCGTCGTGAGTAATTCATTAGCAAGCTGGGTTTGGGAGGATTTGCTGTAGGCTTGATAGAGGTGAAATCGAACCGAGGGGGAGTCGTTCTTGGTACGAAGGGCGCTGAGTATACTGATTGCCTCATCGTATCGGCCTAGTCTCAAAAGCACATAGGCTTTGGAGTCCATGAGGGCGGGTTTGGTGCCCACTAGTTCGATGGCTCGGTTGATCAGTGGCAAAGCTTCTTGGGAGTTGGCAGGGCTGTCGGCAAGGAGGATCGCTAGGTTATTTAGGGCGATCACATCGTTGGGTCGGTCTTGAACAATTCGGCGAAATGTCTCGATAGCTTGCGATTCGTTCCCTTTCCAAATCCACAAGTCAGCCAAGGATTGGAGAATTTTTCGGTCGTCCTTTTGCGAAATGCTGTAGTCGACCAGCTGCTTTTGGGCAGCAGAAATCAGATCTTCGTCGGTATCTCCTTTTCGAACCAAAAGTGAGAGCAGGACTGCTGACTCGCCGCTGGCTTCGGACTTGAGTCGATCCATCATGAAGCGAACCGCGTTGTTTCGAGTGGTTTGGTCCTCGGTAAGCAGGATCGAGCGGATGTAGTTAACCCCGGCCCGTTTATCCAAATCGTAGGCTTCTTTCAATAGCTTACGATTCTCCTCTTGCTCTTGGAGAATCTCCATCGCTTGTCCGGCTTGAACCAAGTAGCTAGCGAGCTTGGAGCGATCGGACGAGCTGGCATGGAGTTGTCGTTTTTCCTCCAGCCAAGCGAGAATCGTATTTTTCGCAGCTTGTTGGTTCCCTTCGATCTTGGCTATCCTGGCTCTTAGCAGAACTGTAGGGAAAGCTTCGGTGGCTATTGCATCAAGTTTCTGGGACTCTTCGACCGCATCAAAAAATCGTTTTTGTCGGATCAGGTAATCTGCATAAGTATAGATGTACTCTGGTTTTGGAGAGGGGCCCGAAGCGACGGTTTTGAGCATCCGGCCAGCAGCTTGCTCCGTTTGTAACATTTCGAGTTCACGCCCTGGAGTTTGCTCAAGCAATCTTGCGCTCCGCATGTAGAGCGAAGCGAGTTGAAAATGGTCTTCGTCCGTCCGAACACCAGGTAATTCAAGGATGCGTTCCAGGAGTGCCTGGGCTGTTTGGAGGTTCGTCAAATCGCTTTTTTGGCTAAGTAGCATCACCTGCAGTCGGACGTCTTCCGGGGATTTGGACTGTTCACTAGGTGATAACAACTCTGCGATCTGTTGCCAATCTTCATCGAGACTTCTACTTGCAAGTAGCGTTGCAAGTCTTCTGCGAGTTGCGGAATCTTGGGGATACCGCTGCATGGTTTCCTGCAGGTTTTTGATAGCCTCTTCGAGCCTGCCGTCTTTGACGAGCAATCCAGTGATTCTGGTTCGCAATTCAAGTTCATTATTGCCTAGCGAAATCGCTTTTCGATAGTTCTCGATAGCTGGATCCATATGACCGAAAGCCTCGTGGATTTGTCCGACTGCGATGAGTTGAGTAGCTGGATCGATTCGTTTGTTCTGTAGGATTTCATCTAGGACTTTTTGCTGGCCCTGGCTATTTTGAGTTGCTTGATAGAAGTTAAATCGAGCCATCTCAACCCGAAGATCGGTAGGAGGGGTGAGGTCAGCCGCTTGATTCAACGCGTCTTGGGCCTTCTGGATCGCTTGGGCTCGAAGATCCTCGGGTTGTTCTCTAGACTGCAGTTCGATGGTCTGCGCTAGCCAGATCCAAGCCATCGGGTCTTTGGGGCGAAGCTTGGTGCCTTGTTGTGCTGCGGCCAATTGATCGTCAGGTTTTTCGCTCGCCATTTGCAAGGAAATCGCTGCCAAAGAGCGGGACATATAAGCCCGATAACCGAGGCGATCGAGTACGATTCTCGCGTCGGCTAGCAAGCCTTGCTGGTAAAGTAGGTTCACCAAGCGTTCGTAGGTGTCTATATCTTTGTTTCCATACTGGATGGCATAGTTGTATTCACGTATTGCGCGGACTCTATTGTTTTGGCTTTCAGCGATCAATCCTGCTAGAATGTGGGTTTCGGGCCACTCGGGTCGCTTGCGATCTAGATTTCCTGCAAGATCCAGAAGCTCGATGGAGTTTAGTTTTTGAATGTCTGTGGTTTCTACCAAAAGTCGTCTTCCTTTGATATATCGCCACTCGGTTCCCTCGGGGCCTTCGAAATCCTTGAGCAGTTCTTCGAGTGCTCTGAGCTCATCAAGTCGAGCGTCGATTCGTTTTGCTTGCAACACGGGATTTCTAATCTCTTCTTCCGTGAAGTCGATGGGTCGCTTGAGAGTACTCCAAGCCAAATTGCGGGCGTTAAACCATCCACCCTTTTTCAATTCGCGAATTTCCTGAATCGCTTTTGACGTTGGTAGTTTTGTCAATTCGATCCGTTTTAATGCATCTTGAATCGATTGATTTTCGGGTTCAGTTTTTAATTGGTTTTCTAATATCTCTAACGCTTGAGACTCATTGCCGAGAAAAGACAATAATTCAGCTTTACGTAGGGGCGTCGTGTTGTCTCCGCTTTTGGCCAGCAAAGCCTGGCTGGTTTGAGCAAGATACTGTTTTTGGTTCCATGCATTCCAACGCACGATCGCAGCACGAAGTACATCACTTTCGAAATCTTCGCGTAGCACGATTTCCCATAGTCGACCTGCCGCAAACTCAATGGAACTCGGACGTGTACTCTCTGGGACTCTCATGATACTAGCATCGAGTTGCATGACCTCCAACAGCCAGACTTGCCTAAACGCATCAGGGGCAAACGCAATAAGCCGCTTGGTCTCGGCAACGCCTTTATCAAAGGTAAACCAATAGCTTGTGTCTTGGCCATTTTGTCGTTGAATCTCAAGGATGATGTCGCAGATTTGAATCCAATCGGTGGCCTCTTTGGGTTCGACAAGCAGAAAATGCTTGTAGGCTTCGCTCGGGCGTCCTGCGGAAAACCAAGCGGCAGCTGCTCTTCGACGGAACTCATTGTTGCTAGGCGATATTAGCACTGCTTGCTCATAGGTGGAAGCTGCAAGGTCATATTGTCCTACTTGGCGATAGCAATCTCCCAATGCTGCGTATGTTGCTGCTTGGTTCACAGAATCGAGCTCCTTCCCAGATGCAAGGATGCCTTGTAATCTGTTGGCAGCTTTTTGAAAATTGCCGATTGCAAGATAGTAACGAGCCCAACACTCGCGTGATTGCCTAGTAAAAGCTGACTGCTCGTACCGATTCAAAACAGTAAGTTCTTTACTCAGTGTTCGATCCATCGATTCCAAAGCATCTAGTGCATCATCGAGTCGATTCAAGCCGATCAAGTAATCTGCGATTTTGAACTCAAGTTGAACGACCCGATCGTCGCAGACCCGCTTTCCATTTACCCATGAAGCAACGGCCTTATCCGGCTCTCCTAAAAGCACATATACATCGCCCATGTTCAGATAGGTCTGCGTTACTTTTGGGTTTGACTTCTGAGAGGATTCGAGCAATTCCAGCGATCGTTGGAGGTACTCGGTTCGCAATCCACGGTTCGACACGCCCGATACGCGTTTTGCACGCTCCAAATAGAGCTTACCGGCAATCAGTAAAATCTTTCCGTCGTCAACACTTAGTTCGACTGCCCGCTCAATATCTTGTTCCGATAGCCCTAACTTGCTGTCGCGGGAACTGACCTCGTAACGCAGTAGCCAAGATAATGGATCCTGCGGACGTTTGGCCACTAATCGCTCGACGATCCCCTGTGCACGATTCTTAAGAGATTCTCTTGATTCTCCTGCAAGGAAAGAACCTGATAGCTTTGCAGGATCTCCTAAGCAAAGCTCGACGAGCAATCCGGCAACATCAAAATCATCAGGAATCTCGACGTGGGTTTTAACAAGCAGGTCTACTGGCGGCATGCTGAACAAGGTTGCAAACCAATTCGGAAACCCCGCTGAAACCCCAGAGGCGCTCTGGAAGCTACGTTGCTCAAGCCAAAGATGTGTCTTGCTCAAGCAATAATTGCGTTGCAAGTCCAGGTCAACCGGTGCGTCGACCAAGCGAATGATCTGCTCAATGGCATCCTCATATCGCCCTGTCTGCATGAAACGCTTCAAAAGCCTTTTTCGAATCAACGGAACTTGATCAGAAAATTTTTCATCGGATTGGCAAATCGCCAATGCTGCGGTAGAGAACCCAATGGATCGTTGGATTTCGGCGTTGGTGCTAGCAATTTGATCGAAACACTCCGCATATTCGATTCGGTAGGACTGCACCTGAGGACGAAACAACATGAGTTTTTCGAGACTCTTGGTTGCGCGCTGATAATCCTCATTCGAAATCTCGACACGGGATTCTCGGTCCAAACGATCCACGGTCCTGGCATGTTGGTATCGCTGCAATAGAAATAGCACCGCAACCGCACACAAAAGCAGTGCGGTTGTCGCTAGCAGAAGACCATAATTAATTTGAATCTTCTGCTTTTGAAACATGCGTCAAATCATCGAAGAGTACTGTGGAGCATCAGGAAATGCTCGATTTGATCCTTACAGCCACCGAACACACCTTGCGCCTGATCACAACCAGACCTCCAAGTACCCATACTGCGATCGATGCAGGTTCCGGAGTGATCGCATAAGTCGTCGACTGAAACTGAAGCTTTTGATCGGCTCCCAAATAAACGGAGAAATTAGCAGTCATGGTGTAGAGGCCTGGACCCACGCCGTCGAAGTAAACATTCCCATCATCTGGAGGATCTGGAAGAGCATATTGCCCGTTACCGCTAGAAGGATCGTAATTTGGGGTTCCACCATAGAAGTGGGTTAAAGTGAAATCATGCCCGGAATCGTCGACTCCCCCAAAAGTAGTCATCGCCGGAATGTCATTCCCAGGATCCATATCTCCGAGGTCATCACCCACGATAATCGATTCATCACCCACACTCCCTGAACCATCCGAGGCAAAACCACTAGCGGAATGCCAAAAATACCATGGGGATGAATTGAACGTGAAGTCGTAAGTGGCAGCGAACCTCAGTTCCTTGCGCGTATCCGCAAATCCCTCTACGGTCACCTTGGTATGCAACTCTCTGCCTCCCAAGCCATCGATATTCGTATAGGCCGTCAGGTCTCCTCCGATTTTAAAGTCGGCAAAACGACCGTTGACATCACCAAGTCCAGCCGATGATATGTTGATCCTTCCATTTGGCACCGAGTCAAACAGTCCCGAGTTTTCGTCGACATCATCCGCAGTTACAACATGTCCCCATAAACCGTTGAACGTGGTGTCTGTGTTTTGAATGATGTAACCCTTCTGCTTGCCGTCCATCAACACCACCTCGTATGTCTGGGATCCAGGGCTAATCGAGGGATCGTCAATGTATAGAATCAAATTGGCAGAAGACGTTCGAGCGATGATCGCAAAAAACAAGGCTACAAAAATCCGAGCCAAAACTGGTTTGGAAGCTGATGTCTTAGTTTGCACAGTAGATTTCTGGGATTGAGAATGGTACAGAACTTCGTGCTCTAGCCACTCATTTAATTCGTGTGAACCAATCCGATCGATCCACTGCTTCATCATCCGAGTCTGACCAATCGGGAATCTCCCCGAATGGGTCAGGCCTCGTGCTCTATCTACAAATCATTCAAAAAATCAACTTTCTTGCCTTTTGCCAATCTTCTTAGTACGCAGGTCGTTCGCCAAGACTTTCTTGGATCTGCTTGCATCTTCGGACTCCAAGTTGACAAAAGCGTTCGAAACCATGATGACTTCGTCGACCGAGACGTCCCGAAGGCTGTCGCTGACTCCAAAGGTTGTAACAGAATTTTCGAAGTTTTCAAATGTTTTTTGAGATCCTTGTGCGTTCATTCCCTCGCTCGATGGCATAAAGATCGCGGTTGTCCAAGCACCAGACTGCTCCAAAGTCCTGGCTTCTTCCAGGGCTTTGCTCAACCCGACACCGAAGAACCAGCCGTTGATCCCAGCTAAAACAGAACCATCTGGGTCGCTTTCGACGACCTTGCCACCAGCGTTAAGAGAAACAACTTGACTTGCTCCCGTGTTCGTGGTGACCAAAGACTTCATCAATGAAGTCGACTGACCTGCCGTCTGACTAAACTGACCAGAGGTTCTAGAAATCGAGACGGTTCTAGCAGTCGAAGATTGATGATTTTCCACGACATTCCCAGCAGTAGAGCCTAGGATGCTCGATGTGGGGAACAACTGATTGACCCGTCCCAACGACTCACGGAATGTAGTCGTTGAACCGCTGGACTGTGTTCCAGACATTGGACTCACCAAAACGTTCGTGCTGCTAGTCGACTGGGCAATAAATAGCGAGTCGAATGCTTGGATTTCAATTGCTGCGGCCCGACGGCTTTGGGTCGTCGTTGATAGGTTGATATTCGCTACCGAACCAACGGTCACCGGTTTGCTCTTTGCATCCACTTTGACAGTCGAGAAGTTAGTCGTCGCTCCCTGATAAAAAATCTGACCGACGGTGTTGGATGCATCGGCCGCTGTGGTCACGATGGTTTGGGACCAAATTCCGTTTTCATCGTATAGATCAACCGACTCACCGGCTAATTTGTTGTCGACGACGATCACATCCCACGGCAGTCCGTTGCTGGTTGCGTCATTGTTGCGGTCGTTGATCCGAATGAGGAACGGGTTGGCGTTGCTAACTGCATAACTGATCGTTGCGGTCGTAAACGAGGATAGGTTCCCACCTCGATATCCCCCGTCGGTCACTAAATCTCTAACCGCATAGGTGACCGGCGATGGATTACCCGCAAAACTCTTGACTCCTCCAGACATGTTCGCCTGGAATTCAAGAACCTTACGACCCAAGGATGAACCGGTTCCAGCAACCACTCGCCAAACCCCTTGGCCAACGACGTCTAAAAACTCTACCAACGCATTCCCGTTGCTCACATCGACCAGTTTGAGCGTGTCAGAGTCGTACGTGTCGGCGAGCGTGTCGTTGAGAAGCACATCAACTCTCACAAATTCTTGTGTCGAAGGAATCGCGTTGACCGAATCAGGTACAACCCCAACCCCGTAGTCGACAAACAACTGTGCCTTATTCAACGAGTAATTTGACCCGTTATCGACACTGACCGCATAGTCGATCGGCGTCGGATCGGTCTTTTGGCTCGCAACAGGTGCAAACCTCACCTCACCGCCGCTTAGAACTGTCCAAGTCCCTTCGGCATTCGAGAAGGTCGATGAGACTGTGCTGCTGAGTGGATTGAGACCGATCGCTGCCGAAATGGTTGCTCCATTTCGGGTCGTGTCATTGGCCCGAACGTCCGTCAACACAACGCCAGAGGCTGTTCGGCTGAAAACCTTGTCTCTGACAGCAATCACTCTGTCATCATCTCGGAAATTGCTCGACACCTGAGGCAAATCGTTACCAAAATCACCCGTGAAGAGGGTTCCAGAACCGTTGTCCAAGATCATCGTATCAGCACTGCCGCTCTTATTGCCTTGCCCACTGGAGGTAGCAGTCAAGGTGAATCGTTCGCTGGTATCCAACGCCGTTTCTTGTTCGTCCGTGATGTTGACCCGAACATACACGATGCCTGTTCCTGACGTTCCAGGGACTGTCGGCTTACTGGAAGAACTATACAGAATCCAACTGGTTCCGTCGGTCGAGTACCACATCGGAGGAACATTCGGAGATGGATTTGGACTCAACGTCGTCTCAATGTCCGTCACGTCCAAGCTCAGCGAATCGCCTGCGGCTCCAACCACCTTGAACATCGCCCATGTCGAACCTTCGTTGACCGGCGAATAGCTCGTCACCGAGACACTCAAGTCGTTGTCCAAGCTTGTCGCATTGGTATCTGGACTTCCTGAAGTAAAGTCTCCGGCGTACTTCAGACCGGTTCCATCATCGACGATCGAGGTCGACTTAGTATCGCTGGTGCTGCTGTTGGTTCGCGATGTCGCCTTCAGAGAGAAACTCTCGGAACCTTCGTACATCGAATCCGACTCAGACGTAATCGTCACTCGAACGTAAACGGTTCCGATATCGCCAGCACCGGCAGGCACTGTCGGGAAACCGCCCGTCGCCGATGCGTTGAAGAGAGTCCAAGTTGTCCCGTTGAGTGAAAACTCAATCATCGGCGTAACAAGCGTGGCTGTTCCATTGATGACGCTCAAGTTCAACGCATCTCCACTGGAAGCATCGACTTTGAACATCGCGTACGTCGAACCTTCGTTGACCGGACCATAGCCAGTAACCGATACCGACAAATCATTGTCCGGAGTTGCCGAGTTGTTCACCGTGCCGTCTGGATTGAAGACAACGCCATTTCCGTCATCTCGGATCGTTGCGGCATCGCTGTTGGAAATTGTATTTCCGTCCACTGTGATCGATGCACTCAACGTGAATGTTTCGGGGCCCTCGTAAACCTTAGGGCTGTCATTGGTCGTTTGGACGCTGACAAAGAAGACCGTTACACCTTGAGGCACACTGACCGAATTGCCATTGATCGTCAGAGTCTGCTTGTTGTTCGAACCGTCGTAGTAGTAAGCTTCTTTGTAGCCCGGTCCATAGTCGCTTGACGAGGATGCGGTGCCTGATGTCAGTCCGAGCGTTACGCCTGTGCCGCTTGCATTCGAATCGAGCGATACGCAGAAGATCGCATCGCTTCCTTCGGATACGTCGTTGAAGGCTTTCACGAGCAACGTACCCTTGACCTCATGGATCAAGCTGACCGTAGCAGCACTGTAAACCGTGGTGCCTCCGTTGCTCGATACGTTAGCGGTGGAACCTGAAGCGTCCGAAGGCCCAGTTGCAGTCGCTTCAGCCGACGACTTGGTCTCAATCAACCTAACCGACAGCGAAGTCGCATTGCCAGTGTAGCCAGATGCTGGAACGAATCTCAGAGAATCGGCTCCCTGCAGGACAAACGACGAGGAATCGGTACTATCGGGAACATCACCGACGGTCGAACCGATCTTGTACTGCCAATGCCCCTTCGCTCCGTCCTGAGTCAGGGCTCGAATCGCAACTCCGTAGAAGGAGTCTTTGGTATCACCGGTATCACGCGGATCGCTGAAGTTGCCCGAAAACAACGAACTGACCGTTGCCCAAGCGGGGTTGGTGTCATTCTTGAAGACACTAGCAAGCAATGCACTGCCGGTGGCCTCTGGCGCGTCGTTGACCGGAGCGATGTTGATCGTCACGGTGTAACTGTCTAGCGAATAAGCAGATCCATCGGAAACCTTAAATCCAAACTGCGTAAACGGAGAACCAAACGCATTGGCTGGTGGCGCGTAACGTAGCTTGGATGTACCCGAATTTCCTGTGAGCAAACTCGGAGCGATTTGTGCGCCAAGTGCCGATACCCAACCAGATCCGTTGTCGTACTCAAGCGTTCCGAGCGAGGGTAGACTCGTGATTTGAACCGCAGCAAGCGAATCGCCTTCTACGTCCGAATAAGTGCCAAAGTCCGAAAGGTTGAAGTAGTACAGAGCATCCTCATCGGAGGTGATCGCATCGCCGGTCGAAATCGGCGGATCGTTGACCGGAGTGACGTTGATTGTCACTGTGTAATTGCTTGCCGAGAAATCAACACCGTCAGAGACTTGGTACACGATTGTCGTGTAATTGTTACCGTTTTCGTTTTGAGCCGGGATATAACGTAACTTGATCGATGCATCGGAGATCGCGTAGTCTCCGCCATTGGTGGTGATCGGTGTCCAAACGCCGCCTACGTTGTACTGCAAGGTTCCCTTGTCTGGACGTGTTACGATCTTGATCGCCGAGAACGGTTGGTTCTCGACATCGGAATAGTTACCGAAGTCTTCGGTGGTCAACGGGCGAACTTGGTCCTCGTCGATGGTGATCGTATTGTTGGTTGAAATTGGCGGATCGTTGACTGGGTTGACCGTATGGGTCAATGTCACCAACGCTGATGAAATTTCGGTAGTGCCATTGTTCGTCGATGTGTCGACAATTGCACCGGCGGTCTTCGCGTTGGTCGTGGTGTTGCTGTTGTCTAGCAGACGCACAACCAGCGGTGTGGCCGGACCGTTGTAGTTCAGAGCTGGAACGAATCGGATACGATCCGTCGATCGCAAAAGAATTGCATTATTGCCCGTAACGGTCGCCAACTTCGGTGGATTGACCGGCCATGAAGAATCGCTGGTGTACTCCCAACATCCTCTAGAGGCATCTTGAGTATGAACTTGAACGGCAACACCTAGGAAGTTGTTGGCGTTGGATCCGCCGATGACTTGATCCTTGGCATCCGAGAAATTACCCGCGAAGAGACTCAAAACAGTCGAGCCCTGTGGATTCGTTGTGTCCTCATTGATCGCAGTTAGGGTAGCCGAACCACTGGCAACAGGGGCATCATTTACCGCTACCACGTTATGCGAAAGAACAACGGTGCCACCAGAGATCGTCGTTGATCCACCGTTGGTCGATACATCGACGGTCGCTCCGGAGGTAATCGATCTTGGGGTTTCGAGCAGTCGCACTGTCAAAGTTGGAGCAGGACCGTTGAAGTCGGGCTTGGGCAAGAACCGAAGTCGATCTGTGCTCAGGAACGTTAGCGCACTGCTATCACCGCTAATCGAGGCACTGATGGTCGTCCAACTCGTTCCGCCGTCGGTCGAGTACTGCCATTCCCCCTTGGAACTCGCGCGGGTGTAGTTGGTAATGGCGATACCAGCCAGAGAGTTCGCACTCGTTCCTCCGGTCACTTGGTCCGCTGAATCATTAAAGCGTGCCGAGAAGAGATTCGATACGGTATCTCCTGCCGGATTGGTGCTATCTTCGCTGATCGATGCCAGGGTTGCTGCACCACTGGCTATCGGCGCGTCGTTGACGGCAGTGACCGAAGTCGACAAAACTACCGTTGCCGCTGAGATGCTGGTGGATCCGCCATTGCTCGATACATTGACAACCGCATTGGTTACCACAGGCGATGGAGTCGATGACTCAATCAATCGCACCGTCAGCGTTGGGGCTGATCCATTGAAGTTTGCCGCAGGCAAGAATCGAAGCGAATCGGTACTCTTGAAGGTTTTCGACGAACTATCTCCGTTGATCGAATTGCTGATCGTTGTCCAAGTACCTGAGTTGGCGTTGTCTCGATATTGCCATTCACCCTTAGTCGATTCCCGTGTGTATCCAGTGATCGCGATCCCTACCAAAGTGTTGGCACTCGATCCACCGGTGACTTGATCCGCCGCATCGCTGAAGTTCGAGCCAAACAAGGTCGCGACAGTCGCACCCGCCGGATCTGTGGAATCCTCATCGACTGCAGTCAAGCTAGCACTGCCAGTTGCGACCGGTGCATCGTTGACTGGGCGTACAGCGATGTCGACTTGGTCGGTATCGGTCTCGTACTGATTTTCACCAGTAGCCGGATTATTTCTCGTGGATACCGTCAATATGGTGTAAGTGTGTCCGCCACCGGGCAAAAGGCTATTTTGATTTGGGACTGGAGTGTAGGTCAGGCCCTCTAAAGCTTGATTGATCAAACCTTGGGTGCCAGTCAGTATCAAAGTCGATGAATCATTCCCCGTGATCGAAAGTCCGTTCGGAGAGGAGCCAACGGTTAGCTTTCCAGCCGTAACGCTCAAGGTCATCGTCAAGCTTGCCGCTAGGTTCGGGCTAGTGCCGTCTCCATAGAACTTCACGCTAATGGCATTCGACGGAGTACTTGAAGTACTGAATACAACGGTTGTGTCCTCGTCGATAGTCTGCTCAGCCGGAACGGTTTGGATCGGGCCTCGACGATCCAAGAGGTTAATACTAATGGTCTTCTCGGCCGAAGTATCCACTCCTCCATTTGCCGTACCGCCATCGTCGCGATTCTTAAACGTAAATGATGTATAAGGTTGCGGGTCAGGAATCGGAGCGTTTGGTGTCGGCACAAACGTCAACTTCTTTGCCATGATGTCGTCGTAGGTGACCTCGTAAACGCCAGCTTGTAGAGCGATCGCCTGACCGTTGTACTTGAGGGTGCCTTTGTCAGTAAGCTTCGTAATAATAACGGACAGACGGTTGTTGTTGTCGATCGGATCAGCAAACCCAAAATTTGAATCGACAAAGACATAGACCTCTTCCTGGTGAGAATTGACGGTAGCATCGGCAGCACTTGGCGCATCGTTAACGGCGGTGACCGATGTGGACAAGACAACCGTTGACGAGGAGATGGTGGTTGTTCCACCGGAGTTGGTACCGCTGGTATCAACGGTCGTTCCAGAGGTGATTGCGCTTGCGGAGGATTCGATCAAGCGAACCGTCAGGGTCGGTGCCGGTCCGTTGAAGTTCGCTGCTGGCAAGAATCGCAGGCCATCGGCCGCTGTGAGTACCAGCGCCGATGCTTGGCTGACCGAAGCGGTGATGCTTACCCAGTTGGTTCCTGTATTGCCAACCAAGTACTGCCATTCACCCTTGGCGGTATCTCGCGTGTAGGCCGTGATAGCGATACCGGCAAGCGTGTTGGCACTTGAGCCACCGGTAACTTGGTCTGTCGCATCGCTGAAATTACTGGTGAACAAGCTCGATACAGTGCTTCCAGTTGGATTGGCCGAGTCTTCATTGACACTAGCCAACGAGGCGACTCCGCTAGCCACTGGTGCATCGTTAACGGCGGTGACATTGATTGTGACGGTGTACGCCGAGGCGGATGATGCGGTACCATCAGAAACTGTGTACTGGAATCGCGAGTAGTTTAGACCGTTCGCATTTGCGACAGGTCGAAGCCTGAGGAATCCGGAGTTCAAACTCGCTGCTGTAATGACTTGGTTCAAGGTCACCGCGACCCAACTGGTACCGTTGTAGAATTCCAATGTCCCTGCCGAAGCAAGTCCAGTGATTGTGATGGAGGACAATGCAGTCGATTCAGGATCCGAATACACGGAAGTGAAATCCGAAAGTTGGGCAACCCATGATTGATCCTCTAACGTCGTGGCAGTGAAGCTTGCTGCGGTCGGAGGTTCGTTGACAGCAACGATACTGATCGTCGTGTTGGCGATGTTGCTGTCGTCATCTCCGTCGTTGACAAAGACCTGAACGATCCGAGCGGTTGAATTTGGGGCATCGGAGGAGTTGTTGTACCGTATCGCCAAAATCGCAGTCTGGTAATTCGCAAGCGTTGCGGAACCAGAGAGAGTCAAAACGCCCGTTGAGGCGTTGTAGCTGGATGCTGTTATGCCCGACGGGAGAGTGCCTGAGATCGAAAGAGTTTCAGCCGAACCGTCGAGGGGGTTGGTCAACACGATTCGGGCACTCTCGATATTCGTGTCGTCTAAATCAGCGATCGAAACGTTAAGTGCGTTGCCAATCCCCACACTGTTGGCACCGGTATCGGTTCCTAGGACTTCGGTGAATGTTGTTGAGAAATCCGCACTACCATCTGAGGCTGTCGAGCTATTGCTTACGGATGGATTCGCTTGCGATGTCGCTGCAGAAAACGCTGTATTGATAGAGAAAGTCGGTGCTGTTTGAGTTCCAGCCGTAGCAGACACATTTGAACTAGTCAGCGCTGCAGCACTAGCAATCGTAATAAGGAGCGTGTTACCTCCAGAGTTATATGTGGTTGGGTATCCGTTGTTCGTAAGAACCGTGGCCACTGCGGATCCTGCCGCATCAAAACGAGTCTCATCTGAGGTATTAGAACTAGTCCCCGACTGATACACCGTCCCGAGGATAGTTACAGAGATTTGTCCACTCGTTGTGAATGCTCCCGATGTAATCCCATCCGCCCAATCTAGACTATAAACCGCAGTTCCCAAACCATTGGTGTTGTTGGTGGTGGCTGTCAAGGTAAATGCGTTCCCCGAGCCTACACTGCTAGTCAGCGACACGGCGTTGCTCGTTAGAGTCGATGGCCATGTCACACCTTTGTTCGCGAGGGAATTCGCCAGGGAAACACCGTTGGCCCCGACGGTATTGAGCAAATCCGTGTAAATACTCTGAGCAGATCGCCCCCCGATCGTGACCGTTTCACTGTAAGTAACCCCGTCTACAACCAAGGAGACCACATCACCCGGATCGTATTGGCTGGCAAATGTAAGAGTCGTCGTCTGGGCGGTACGTGGAGTGGCCGCTGAATTCAAATCGATCCACGGTGTGTCGTTGACGGGTTGGACAGCGATTGCCGCTGTGGCCGTGTTGCCTGTGACGCTACCGGAGACGACCGAGATTCTTAGGTTGCGCGTTCCACTGGTCGGATTTTGACCGAGAACTTGGTAACCCAATGCGTTGATCAAAGCGCTAGCTTCGGCAATAGTAAACGTTCCCGAGGTTTTGGCAAACGTGAAGAGTTTATCGCTACCCGATGTGCTAGGGGTGTTATTGATCGTATTACCGCCGAAGGTGAAAGCCTGGGCGGTTGTTGCCGATGTGTTTAGAGCAATCGACGCTCCGACTCCAACTCCACCAGCGACCGAAAGAATTTCATTGGCACCATCGAGAATCTGGGCCGTTGCAATCCGAACAACGATCGAGCTTACGGTGGTGATCCCGCTGCCTGCGATCAGCGTTGGGTTTGCGACGTCTGAGACAACTAAACCAACCGGAACGGCGTTCTCTACGAACGTATCGGACATGTTTAGAGTCAAGTTGTTGGTGACATCCAAATCCAAAATCGGAGCAGCAGTGCCCACGCTAACAATATCCGAGCTGGTGTCGGCTGAGCTATCCTTATCGACATAGTTGGCGGTTAAAACCGATCCATTGGCTACCGTGATCCCGTTGGTTACCGAGGCGATGGTAACCCGGAAAATCCCAGTGTTGACTCCTGTTTCAGTGAGTGTGAAGCTCGCGCCGTTGACGGTCGCAGTGATCGTTTGAGCAGTGGTGGCATTGGTGTTCTCGTCCAGATCGGTGATCTGAAGATAGGCCGTCGTGGTCCCTGCGGGATAGACATCCGTCGCGTCAGTGCCGCTCGATGTAACCCATTGCGTGATCGATTGGGTGCCAAGGTCTTGGCTGGTTACAGTAAACGTACTGGTTGTCGTCGCGGTTGCCAATGGAGTCGTTTCATTCCCCTCGGTCGCAAGGACCGTTACCGAGTAATCTCCCGGGAAATTGGATGTATTCCAAATGTATTCGTAGATCTTAAATGCATCCCCTGTGCTGTCGACAATATTCGTGACATTGGTCAATGCGAGATCATCTGCGGAAGTGGTCCCATCAGGACCTGTGATTTGTAGTCCCAAGGAATTGATATCGTAATCGCCAAATGGATCGCTGACCTTGGTCCGTACATAAACTGTTCCACCGGCCTCGATGCTGCTGATGGCTGTTCCATCGTTGGTCGAGGAAGCGTCGTTGACAAAGGGGCTGTTGAAGAAACCGAGCAATTGCGTGCCTGTGGTGTTCGGATCGACGTCCTCCAATGCAATGACAGATGTGGTTGGAAGTTCGATTCGCGAGCGCTTGGTCGTACTATCGTAGTCGACCTTAAAACTCGAACTCGCTTGAGTGTTGGTGATCACCAACTTAACTTGCGCATTTGCTGGGATGGTCAATCCACTCGAAGAAACGGTCCCAGACCACGACAAGGTTCCGACACCAGTGCTGGTTTCGTTGTAGGTGGCATTACCCAGAGTTGCGATCGTTACAGGACTGCCGGCGCCTACTGCATAGGTCAATGCTGCGGAAATCGTCGAGTAGGATCCCGAAGTCAACCCCGTTTCGGCCGATACGTTCGAAATAACATTGATGGTTCCTGACGCTGGAAGCGTCAAAGCTGTTGCTAACGGGATCGCTTGGGTAAACGTTACGGGTACCGCGCTTGCCGTCGAGTCTTGGAAGCTGACCGAAAAGTTGTCCGCATAGAAATCTGCGCTACCCGACCCCGCACCCACGTTAATCCCCAGAAAACGCAATCGAACCGCCGAACGGTTAGCCGCAGATGCGGCTTGCACTAGACTCTTAATATCAATAGAAAACGTACCCGCCCCAGCATTGCTTCCTTTAATGTCCCCATTGGTGGTAGAGTAAGTTAATGTCGTGGAACCACTGCTCGTCTTGGTAAAACTTGCATTGGTAATGGTCGTGTAACTAGTACCACCATCCGTAGAAACTTCAAAACGGACACTCTCACCGTTGGAGGTCAAAGCTGAAACTCCTTTTATATCGAACGCAACGGTGATTGGCTGACTTGTATCCGCTTGGCTCAAGTCGATATCGCGGTAGAAGAACGCGTTGTAGTTGTTCGCGTTTTCAAACCCAATACCGTTAGTGGTATTCACCAAGATGGAACCAGATGCCGGGTTTGTATCCACGGATCCTGGGCTTGATAATCCAGCAGCGGATTCGATCCAATTCGATTTCCAATCGACGGTACCATTCTGATTGCTGTAGCTTTGGATGGCGAATTGGTCTAAAGCTTGCAACGCGACATTGCTTGAACGATAGACAATTCCAAAGTTGAAATCTGACGTACTTTGTGCAGTCGAGTTTTGGAATGCATTGCCAGAACTGTAGCGGTTATCGCTGCTACCTGTCCAATTGACATTGCCGTTTGTAATCCCCGTCGTGCCGACCGTGATGAAATAAGTGGTTCCCAGTGAAAGAGAAGTTGATCCACTTGCTGGAGTTAAGGTTACGGTTTGTAATCCACCGGGACCGCTTGATGCGACCGTAGCAATATTCGAAACGTTAAAAGTCCCACTGTAGACACTTGTTCCCGTAACACTGCCGGTTCGAATGTTAATATTCAATGTGCCAGAAGTGTTGCTGGCTGATCTTCGCAAACGTAGATTGACTGCATCAAGTGTGTAGGATCCCGAACCACCAAAATTAAAACTTTGACCACCGGTTTGACTCGAAGTGATGCTGTAACTGTAGGAGCTTGAAGTGGTAGGGTTATCGCTCAGCGTATCGGTAAACGAAAAGGATGTTGCCGGTGTTACTGCGGCACTCGATGATGTCGTGGTATCGTTAGCCCCGGTTGGATCGATTCGGTCCAAGTCGCCGGTGCTATCATTATCGGTTCCATCGGATGCCAAGTATAGAATCTTAGTCTTTGCTGGTAAGGCAACGTTAACGGTCGCAACGTTGGCGTTACCGGGAGTCGCTCCTCCAGGGACGTTGGGAACAAACGGGTTGTCGAATGTTGCACCATATACCGGGTCGGTATACGAAACTTGAACGGAATCTCCCCGGGTCACGAACAACTTCGTTGCGATGGATGGATCGCTACTGTTGGTGGTGGTGGCAATCGATCCGGTGAACACACCGGTGGCCGTGCCGGTTTCGGTCAAAGTAACGGTGCGGCTAGTTCCCGTGTTGGAATTAAGGACTTGGACGGTTAAAGTATCCGCAACGGTGGTTCGATTCGCATCCGCATCAGCGACGCGAATGTACAGGGTTGCGTCCTCGTCAACTGAACTTAGGGCTGATGAATAAGTTGCATTGGTGACTTGAACCAATCCGTCAGCCGTCGTGAGGGCTACTTGGGATACTGTCGTTAGAGTCTTCGTCACCGGCGAGCCACTACCAGGAGTCGCCGTAATGTTGGTGGTGCTGGTGACTTTGCCTTGTGCATTGGACAGAATCGCCGCGTCACTCGACGACACCGAAATATCGTATTTGATTTCCGCTCGATATCCGCTCAAAAGACCTTGCTGTCCAGCGGTGTTTGGATCGGTGTCGATGGCAAGATTATTGAAGGGGAACACACCACCATCGGTGATGGCAGTCGTGCTACCTACTTGTGCTCCATCTTTGTCGTAGATCGTCAGTGTTGCCGAACCTGCAACATAACGGTTGCGCAAATCAGGCGAGAGCGAATCGGACATTTGGATCGATGTAAGATCCAGAAGCGAACGGTTGGAGATGTTGATCGTATATCGGATTCGTTCGCCGAATTCGATGTTTCCATCCCCGTCTCCAGCGGCTTCGGCTGCTGATTTGGAGACCACAAAATCGGGAAACGGCGTTGCCGTGTAACCTAAATCCAAGAATGGATTGCCAGGTTGAGCAGTCGCTGGGTCTTCGCCCCATGCGCCTGCTAGAACGGTTCCGTCGGTCGTAAAGACGGTCAAGCCGGTTTGATTTCGGTCCGGATCAAAGATACGGTAGCTTTCGAGTGCTTTGAGCGAATAGGCCACATTGTATTTTTCGCCGTTTGGAGCAGTCAGTGGCGCACTGGTAGTTCCGTTGTAGTTGATGTAGATCGTCGTGTCGTTTGGAGCCGTGACCCAAGCCGGGCTGCCATTTGCAGAGATTGTTCCGGTTTCATTCGTTCCTGGAGCCCAACCCAATACGAACTTCGTCGTCAAAGAACTGCCGGGTATCAAGCCATAGCTCCAGTCGAAGGACTGGTTGGCGATTGCATCGGAATCGATCGCGCTGACGGCATAGAAAGACTTGCCATTGGTCGAGTAAAATTTCGCTCCGGTTGCACCGGTGGGTAAGGTAACGAATGCAGTACCACCAGCTGGCACAGACACGGTGCTAGCCCTGGTCGTGCGGGTGTCGTAGGAAACGGTCAGTGCAGCAGTATCAGGATTGAATAGGAACACAGAAGCCGGAGCGGACGAGGATGTCGTTCCGACAGGGGCGTAATAGGTCGAATCCCACTGAGCGACAGCCGGGAGGGAGAACCATCGATTTTCATAGGTTGAACCGACATCGCCGGTGATCATGTACACACCGATCGGTTTTCGCGCGGAGGTCCCCAGCGAATCATCGGAGAGGACTTTGGCACCCTGGAGTACGCCGTTGACCGTGTAGGTTTCGCCGCGGTTCAGGGTTACAGTGGTCTCGAAGGAACCGTTGGCGTCTTTGTCAATCCGAACCCTGGTATTGTTTTGGTAGGAGATAATGTGCAGCGAGGAATACTCGAAGAGTCGATTGGACGCACTGTCGACGGCTGCGGTAATCGTGTTTTGTCCAACGGGCGCAATAAAACTAGTTCCTGCCGTGTTCACGTCGATCACATTCACTGCACCCGCAAGAACACTACCGGGATTTGCCGCCCAAGCAGCGCGTGCAACAGAGATAGGTGCTGTGGCACTGATCAAGTCTCTGCCGTCGGCATAGTAGGTGCTTGTTTCACCTGCATCGGTCGTGTTTCCGTTGCCATTCAAGTCGTAATTGCCAAGCACACCGACTTTGGTTAAGTCGACTAGGTTTCGATAGATCACACTTTGGCCCGCGTTAAGCGTGATGGTTCTGGACGTAGAACCTGGCGTGGTTGTAATTGCATCGTATCCATCCTCCCAGTTATCGTAATACACCGTGGTTCCATCGGCGGTCGCGGTGATCGAGACCACCGACCAAATGGTATTACCCACGGATGTGTTGATGGCTCGGAGCGAATTGTAAACGTCGGTTTCCCGCATCGGTACGAAGGCTTGCTGCACGATCGTACCGGCCGCGTGCTCAGCAGAGATCGATTTTCCATCGATCACCATCGTGAAATGGTCGTCAATCGTTCTTGCACTCGTCAAATCTACATTCGTTCCCAATGCAAGTTGAGCAAAGATGTTTCCTTCGTCTCCCTGCGAATCCTTGTCGCCGTTGAAACGCACATCCAGAGCATGCCCAACTTCCTCAAGAAGGGCTTTGGCGATCAGGCTGGATCCTTTCGCACCACTGAGCCAATCTTTGTTCAGGTAGATCTGCTCTTGGCCGAATTCTCCAGTGAAGGCATAAGCAGCTTGCACTCCCCTTAATTCCTCAGCGCTTCGAAGTTCTACAGTAAGACCTAGGGAACCCTTGAGGATTTGATCCGATACGGAGGAGATTTTATTCAAACTGCCTGCGTCGGTCTTCAGTTCAAACGCTTGAGAGGCCACGGATTCAAAGCGTCCCTGGGAGACGAGGGATTTCAATGTTGTGTTGACCTGACGGATTGCGTCAGCAAGTTTTGACTGTAGGTCGGGAGAGTCGGCCGATGCTCCAGCAGATCGAAGGTTAGTGGGTTGATTAGCAATCGATTGGTTCTGATCGGCCATCGTCGATACCAACGCGGTATCGCTCAGTAGATTCCTGGACGGATCGAGACCCAAGTCGGCGGCCATCAGGGCGCGAAGTTCAAGTTGCTCGGCCATCACAAACCGGCGACGAAACTCCCTCGCGGCGGATCGCTTGGCCCGCTCCTTGGCCGAGACTCTCAAAACCCCGCCCCGGTGGATGTCTTGCGAACCCCTACCGATCAAACTCGAAAGGGTCTCGAGCCAACCCATTCGACCGCTGAGGACTGGCCGAATCGATTCGTAAATCGAAGAGCGAAACAGCCTCCTAAAAAGCATTGCCTTGAACGAACTTGCAGCCTGAAGAACGCGACGAGAAAGGGACGAGCGACTTGGTGTCTGGGTCATGTTTAACTTTGGATTTCCATAAATAAAAAATGGACAACGAAACAACTACTCCCAGAGGAATACGAGCCTAGGAAGCAGAGATTACGTCAGGACTAGAGAACTCCCCTAACCCGTCGTTGCCTTGGATTCATAACAGCGTGTGGGACTGCGTTCGAGTCAAGGCTTGGTTGTGTGTGTGAAACTTCGTGTGTGGAAGTTCTGCAAACGCTCGACCGGCTGCGTCGAAACGTTCGCTTGATAACGCCAGAGTGCGGATGACCGAAGCCTGAGGAATACCCGTCGGAACCACGATTCGATTACTTTCAAGCGAAATTGTGCTTTTCTCGACAGGCGGTGCGACCCCAGGCAGGTGCATCCAACACAATGGTTGTGTTCGCCGGGATTGTAGCGAGCGAAGGTGTGAGGGCAATGCTAAAACGTTTAAGGTTTTGGGAGTTTCTGCCCGTACAAACAGATACAATTTGCTTTGCTAAATTCAGCAGATGTGACATGCAAGAACTTGCACGGACTTGCTACATGTTTGTTACATAAGAAAACTGTTTTGTTACAAAAAGCCACAGGCTATGTAATTCTTCCCATGTGGTTCTTCTCATTCGAAGGATTTAAGGACTGTGGTCCTCAATCTAACCGTTGGATGACTCCTGTGGCATCGAAGCGAACCTTAGCACTATTTGCATAGCCGTCTTGCTCATGGCGATAACCCAAAGCGCAAGCGATCCGAGTAGCGTACTGGCTGTTCTCCAGTCCCAGCAATCGATCGTATTTGGCCGGCTCGATCCCTTCCATTGGACAAGCGTCAATTCCTAAATAAGCCGCCGTGGACATTAGTTGTCCAAGTGCGATGTAGCCTTGCTGAGTGGCCCAATCCCCAATCCGCTCGGCGCTGTTGTTTAAGAACCCGAGGATGACTTTGCGATAGTTCGCTAAGCTGTCGATCGGGACGTTGCGTGTGCTCGAGACGCTCGCGAGGAAACGATCGACGTACGTTGTGTCCATCGAACGCAGTGTTGCGATCACCACCAAATGCGAGCAGTCCTTGGGCTGCTGCTGGCCCCAAGAGATCGCCGGCAGTTGGGCTTTGACCTCCGGGTTGGTAACGACCACAAATCGCCACGGTTGCAATCCAAAACTGCTGGGTGTGAGCACCAAACTCTCCTCGATCGCAGACCAGATTTCCTCTGGAATCCTGCGCTCGGGATCAAAACGCTTCACAGCATAGCGCCAGTGCAACGCACGGAGCAAATCACTGGCAGTTCCACTGGGTGTCGGTATTTCATTCGGTGTTTTCATGGTTTGCTTTCTATTGAGATCGGACGGATCGGACGGATCGGACAGATCGGACGGATCGGACAGATCGGACGGATCGGACAGATCGGACGGATCGGACAGATCGGACAGATCGGACGGATCGGACGGATCGGACAGATCAGACAGATCAGACAGATCAGACAGATCAGACAGATCAGACAGATCGGACAGATCGGACAGATCGGACGGATCGGACAGATCGGACAGATCGGACGGATCAAAAAAATTTCGAACCAAAATCGGGCGAGTTTTGCGACTTAGCGTTATAGTGCCCAATGGTTCAAAATCAACTGAAATCAAGGAGGTTTGATCATGAAAAAACTACGTCAAAGTGGTGGGTACAGGACGTTGGCTTCCTTTCAAACGACCACAATCATCTACGATGCCACGGTATGGTTTTGCGAAAGATTTCTAGACGCAAGATCCAGAACCGTCGACCAAATGATCCAAGCGGCCCGGTCGGGCCGACAAAACATCGCCGAAGGAAGTCGAGCTTCGGCAACCTCGACCGAATCGGAGTTGAAACTCGTTAATGTCACTCGATCTAGTTTGGAAGAGTTACTATTGGATTTCGAAGACTATCTCAGACAAAAACGACTGAAACTGTGGAATAGGGACTCCGAAGAATCCAAACAAGTTCGACAAAAGGCAATCGGCAAACCCGATATTGCATCTCTGACCGATTTCGATCGCTGGAACCTCTACTCGCACTGGCTCGAAAACGAAAGCCCAGAAGTACGAGCCAACGCCATTATCTGCCTAATTCACCAAGCGAACTTTCTTCTCGATCAACAAGTCGGCAGCTTAGAACGCGATTTCATTCAAAACGGCGGATACCGAGAGCAGCTTCATGCAGCACGCCTAGAGCATCGCGCTGAGCAACATGGCGATGACTCGCCAAAATGCCCGAACTGCGACGGGCTAATGTCGATCCGAACCGCTCGCAATGGTAAACGTTGTGGCTCCCAGTTCTGGGGTTGCGTGAAATACCCCAAATGCACAGGCACTCTGCCAATCGATTGATCAGACGGATCGGACAGATCGGACAGATCGGACGGATCAGACGGATCAGACGGATCAGACGGATCAGACGGATTTTTGACCAAAATCGGGTGCGATTTGCAGCTTTGCGTTATAGTGACCAGTGATGCCCAGAGTCAATTGAAACGGAGGCAACCAAATGATATCTGCGGAAACACAAGCCGTCGTCAGACGCGCTATGGATTTCTATGAGGAAAAACTTAGGGAACAGCTAGAACCACTGCATCCCAACAAGTTTCTTGCTATCGAACCTCAATCGCAAGAGTATTTTTTGGGGGAGACTCTCAGCGAAGCAATTCAGAGAGCAAGAGCCGCATATCCAGATCGCTTGTCGTTTGCCATGCGCATCGGGCATCCTACAGCAGTCGAAATTGGAGTTTTGAATCCATGAATGGCAGAGTCGATTCGCTAGGCCGTGCACTTTTAGACTTGGATGTTTATCGAGAAGTCGATCAGGAACCCACTACCCTCACTGCTTGGGTCGATACTGCATTCAATGGAGAGTTGGTCGTTCCTCGATCGATCATCCATGATGCAGGATTCAAGCAAAGCGCCGGATGTCTTGCAAAACTCGCCGACGGTAAACAAGTAATCCTCGAATCTTACACTTGTATTTTGGATTGGTTCGATGGTAAACAGTCCGTCGAAGTGATCGCAAACGAAGGCGAAACGCCTCTGCTTGGCATCGGACTCCTCGATGGGCACAGACTCCTGATCGACTACTCTAACCGGGTGGTTGAATTGGATTAAACCGAGCTTTACTCTTCCCCCAAGACCGCCAAAGCCAGCTTGCCTTTCCATTGCAAAAACAACGTCTCAAACGTTTGAGCACCTGCCGGGCAACGGATCACCGATTCGCCGTCGGTGAGGATCCCCCAAAGGCCCCCGTCCGCAGTCCTGCCTTGGCATAGCAATCCCTCCGAGCCTAGTGTCCTGAGCCGTGCAAGGGGCTGGATTTGATCGAAACCCTTGGCAACTAACTCTTCGAGCCAATCGTCATAAGAGTCCTTCTGATAGCTCGAGAGCGAATCCCAATCGATCCTCGACTCTGAATCGTCCTGAACATCGTTGGCCAAAAACATCGCAAAGGCCGCATCGTTGCTCAAAGACTTGATGTCCAACGACATCGCACTTGCAAAAGGCCCAGCGAATCCGACATTGGAATAACTCCCATCGCCCGTGCCGTACTCGAACTGCAACAAGAAGCATTCTTGGGGGCCTTCGAAACCCGGCCAATGCATGGTCCTTTGTTCGACCAGCTGGATCTTCGACGGAGGAATCGCGAATTGCTCGGGCTGACTAAGCCAGATTGCCAAATCCGATTTGGCTTTGGCAAGCGAACTGGTCCACTCGGCTCCGATTCGGTCTTCGGCAGAGAGTTCATGCAAATAAGCGATCGCTCGAGACCGGGACGAGTCGTCTGGCAGTAGCTGGACGATCAGCTCGAGGGCTCTGCTCTCACCGAGCTTGACCAGCGCATAGGCCGCTTCGAGCTTGATCCGCCGATGCTTAAGTTCGATCGCTTGATTGAGTTTTCCAATCGCTCGAGGATCACCGATCAGCGCGAAGCTGTCGCAGCAAGCCACCAGCAAGGAGACTGCGTCAAAGAGTATCCGCTGGATGGCTTGGACGTTGTCGGAAAACTTGCGAGGATTCTCCTCGAGTGCTTGGAGTTGCATCGTCACCGCACCGAAAACCATCAGGAGCGAGTCGAACTTGCAAGCCGCCGGATGGGGTGTCACGCCGTGCTTTCGCACCATGCTGTTGGCAAGATCAAGTGCTGGGGCCAAGACGCTCGGATGCTCACTTTCGAGGATCCGAGGAAAGACATCCACGAGTTTCCAGTTGGTCGATTGCATTAGGGTCGACAGACCAAGCGCGGTGTCTTTCCAATCCCCAGGGGGTGAGTCGACTAGCAAATCAACTGCCAGGCGAAGACTCGATGAATGGCCACTGAGGAACATCGCTTGGAGGAATAGCCCGAGGCATTTGCTAGGTTCGTAGCGACGGAATGCACGGTAGCATTCAAAAGCCCTTTGCGAGACGAGCAATTGCACGAGCTTTGCTGTTTGGTCGTCGAAGGTCGCTGCGCTGGTTCGGGACAATTGGCATAGCCAGTTGCCGAGCGTTCCTAAGGCCTCTTGGAGCACGGCTTTGCGATGATCGTCGAGGTTCTCGAGCGAATGCCGCTCGGTGGATTCCAGCGAGCAGAGTCGCTCGGCCAGCAGCAGAGACGGCAACCACTCATCGGGAGCTTGCCATTGCAATCTGCGGGTCGAATCGGACTCTGGAAGGGAGGTTTCCAGGGCATGTTCAAGCCTAGCCAGGCACTCCAAAGCCCAGAGTTGATGTTCGGGCGAATAATCGATTGGATTGATTTCCATGTCAAAACAGCGGGATTGGATTAGTCAAAAGGCCTAATTCAAGGTATCGTAGACGTTGGAAATTCAATAGGAAAGTGCAGATATGACGTCATCGATGCCGGAGAGTTTCTCCGAGCTACCCCTCTCACCGATCATGAAACGGGCTCTTGCCCAGATCGGCTGGACAAAACCCAGTCCCATTCAGGCTCAGGTCATACCCCCTGCCCTCGAAGGATTCGACATCTTAGGCCAAGCTCGCACGGGGACCGGCAAGACGGCTTCGTTTGCGATCCCGATTCTCGAGCAGCTCGATCCTTTGCGGATCCATCCCTTGCCACAAGCTTTGGTGCTTGTGCCAACGCGGGAACTGGCAAACCAAGTCCACGGCGAGTTTGTGAAACTCGCAGCGGGTTGTCCGACCGAGGTCGTCGAGGTCGCTGGTGGCAAGCACATGCAAAAGCAGCTCAAGGCGCTGGCCCACGGGGTGCAGGTGGTCGTCGGGACACCGGGCCGAGTGATCGATCATATCCAGCGAGGTTCGCTGCGACTCGATGGACTCTGGTGCGTCGTGCTCGATGAAGCAGACCGGATGCTCGATATCGGTTTTCGTCCTAGTATCGAAAGGATTTTGCGGCGTTGCCCAGAGAATCGCCAAACGATGCTCTTGAGTGCAACGCTCGACGAGCGGATACGCGATCTGGCGAATCGATATCTCTTTGAACCGGTCATCATCGATTGCTCGGAGAAAGATGTCTCGGTCGAGACGATCGAGCAGCGTTTTATTTCGGTCAGTCCTGACAGAAAGCAAGAAGTCCTCTTGCAGTTGCTCGAGCGCGAGCAGCCTCCTCAAGCGATCATCTTTTGCAGAACCAAAATCGGGACGGCCAAGCTTCACCGTCAGCTCGAACGGTACTACGCAGGTCTTACGGATCGAAAAGTTCGCGTCGCAACGATCCACGGGGATATGAGTCAGCCTCAGCGCGACGAGGTCTTCAAAGCTCTCCGCGAAAACAAACTTGATATTCTCGTAGCGACCGACGTGGTTGGTCGTGGGATCGACGTTTCGTCGATTTCCCACATCATCAATTACGACCTGCCTGATGAATGCGATGATTACGTCCACCGAGTCGGACGAACAGGTCGGATGGGACGATCTGGGATCGCCTTTTCTTTTGTGAGCAAAGACCAAGGTTACATGCTCACTGAGATTGAGCAGCGGATCAATCGGATGCTAATTAAGGATCCGCTTTCAGAGGTCGTTGGCAAACGCCGTGATCCCGCCGCCTCCGCAGTCCCAACTGCCGTTGCTCCTGATGCGACCGGCAGTGAGTCTTCGGACGATGAGCCTTCGAGCGGTGAAGCTACCGGCCGTGAGGCCACCGGCGGCGATGCCACTGGGAACGCCGACTTGCCGTTTGGTACAGCACCGGCCCGACGCACACTTGGGCGTTCCAAAAGCCGTGGTAGTGTGCGTAAACGCTAGCTGCTGCAGGTCAAAGCCGAACCGAGGGTGATACCTGGTGCCGGTAGACTGCTGTGTCCTCGCAAGTAAATGTCGATCGCTCGCGCCGCACCGCGTCCTTCGTTGATTGCCCAAACGACAAGCGATTGACCGCGACGGCAATCGCCTGCGGCAAACACACCCGGCACGCTGGTTTCGAACCGCCCATGCTCGGCTT
>Ga0315904_10002729_pt1 | contig 26916 bp, 16 predicted proteins | sample LakEriMetagenome_6_FD_203529 | JGI IMG/M metagenome (GOLD analysis project Ga0315904, IMG submission 203529) | Freshwater fungal communities from buoy surface, Lake Erie, Ohio, United States - Buoy 12 MA120 | ecosystem: Environmental > Aquatic > Freshwater > Lake | place: USA: Lake Erie, Ohio...
ACCAAATGGCACCAAGTCTTGCGTTGTCCAAAATTTCGATCTCCAATGAGCAAGCTGCACAGCAGATCAAAGCGATTCCTCGAGTTGAGATTCGAAGACTCACCGAAGCGGCAAGGGTCAAAGCCCAGCAGAGGATGGTTCTAAAGGATGCTTGGCTTGCCAAACTCACGATTGACCCTAAGCAATCGGTCAATCCCAACGACTCGCATCTGAGTAAGGATGGACTTCGGGCAACCGACAAGGGATTCCTTCACGTGACGTTAGAGCAGTACGTTAAAATCCTTCACGAAGCTCTCCTGTTCAGGCCCGGCCGAGCATCGCCCGAAACCACTTCGCAAGAATTCAAGGATATCGCTAAGTCACTTGGATCATCCCCAGAAAACGTCAGTTGGATGATCCAGGACTTTCAAAACATTTTTCGACATGGTTATCTAGTTGGGAGTCCGGAAACGCTGCGCAAGCAGACTGAGCGGAATGAGCGCAAGTGGACTTTGCACTGCAGGAAGTGCAAGCTTTTTTACAGCGAAAAGAATGTCGAGTACGACAAGCAAACCAACAAATACCGACGAGCGATACCTCAATCGGATGCGGATCAAATGCAGGAACAACCTCCGGCAAAATAGAAATGGATCCGTTTCGATTAAAATACGATGTCTTTGATGATTTGTGGTTGATCACGACCCAAGAGTTGCTCGCTTATTCGGGGTGAGTCGGATGGGTTGTCGTGCCACCGACGGATGCAGATACTTTAGTTTGAATCGGTTGGAACTGGCTCCATGCGATCCTATGTTTCGGTTAGCCCGAAACTTTGCGGCTATTGCGATAGGAGTTCACATCGAGCCTTGCTGACGGTGTTCGAGCGGGCCTATCCATAGAATGCAAGCATGTTTTTCTTATTGGTCAGTTTCTATGCGCTGACGGAGTGATCCGAAGCCTAAGCGTAGGCATTTCTTTTTTTGATCTTTTTTGGGGCCGCGAGTTGTTTGCATGCGGACCAAGGCGTTAAGGATTGGTTGGCGAAAATTCGGGCCAGGCTAAATTTTAAGTCTTCTTCAGCGGGTGCCTGGCACCGATCTAGCCGCCAGGGAAACGCTAGCAAACCTACAACCTCCAAGAGAGGTGCCTGGCACCGATTTCCCCCTGGCACCGATTTCCCCGGGGAGATTGCTAGCTTTCGGCGACCCGTGTCGGAGTGCCTGGCACCGATTCGGCGTGCTATCGGAGTGCCTGGCACCGAATGGAAGCACCGAATGAAAGCTTGCAACCAAAAGGGGAACCCAATAAACAAACTCGTCGCTTAAAAAGATGTTGGCATATTTGCTTGCTCAGCCAATCCTTCGTCCCATGACTTAACGACCCCAAACCAGATCATCATTAGTTTTTCTATCAATTTTACCAAAGTGACTCGCGGGCCCATCATGCAAAACTACCTCGATTTGCTGTTACTTTCCCTCTCGGCAAAACCCGGTTCTAAATCGCTAATGTCAAATCTTAGGAAGATGGCCACCGGCGCTAGTTCTTCGGATAAATGTTTCAGCACCAACCGAGTTTCGCGATGATCGATCATCGATTTTTTGACCACGCACTGACGCAGGAAAGGGATTCGCTTTAAGATCGGTAGCACTTGCTCGATACGATCCATGGAGATCGTGACCGATCCGCATCGTCCCAATAGATCGTGCAATATACTTGGCCTGCCCGATTTCTCAAAGGTCTGCAAAGGAAGATCTTTTGCTCCATCGTAAAGCACCTTGCATCCGTCGATCTGCATTAATTCAACGACCGCCGCATGCTGAGCAAATCCTTGATAGATTCTCTCTCCTGTAATCCAAAAGGTAATCAACCCCAACCCTAATGCGACTGCTCGACAATAGCTCTTGCACGGTGTGTTCATGAGCAATTTGAATCCTGGTTCCTTTATAGCTCCCGAGGCAAGCGAACCCGATGCTGATCATCGCCATTGAGCAAAAATTTCACCCAGGTTAATTTCACTTTGGGCAGTTTCTGCTCGATCCGATACCTTGTGGCTTGCTCATCAAATGCCGTCGTGTCCGAGTCGAGGGGCCCCTTGTGGAACTGCACCACGGACAACTCCGTAAGATAAGGAAGTCGGCTCAGCGCTGGAAGTGCATTCTCTAATTGGTCGAAGTTGATTTCGGCACCACTGCAGCGATGAACGAAATCGTACCCGAGAATAGATTCGGCCCAAGTCAACTCGGGGAGCCGTTGGGGACTGTCGGCCAAGAGTAATGTCAGGTCCAGCATGCTTGCGGACTTACCATCATAGCTCAATACACAATCCGAGAACTTACGCACTTGCCGAATTGCCCCTCGCTGCTGCAGAGCCAACCAGTAAAGATTCATCACATAGATCGCAAAAACAGAGAGTACGACGATGATGACGTTTCGTACTTTGCGAAATACCATACCTACAACCCTATCGAAAAAATGCGACGCATTTGGAACGCACTGCGAGCACCAATAGCTCACAAAGCCAGCCTGTGATGGTAACGAGCGAGTTGCTTGACCGCTAGCTCGATTAGAATGAGGTTTTTATCTTGGCTACCCATGCATTACCCGATTAACAATCCCGATCATCGGGGTATCGAAAGATAGTTAGACCGAATAACGACTCGATTGCTGGATCCTATTTAATCGCCTTCCTGAAAACCATAATAATAAACACCATAGGACGCCGAACATCGAAGGCGCAAAACCGGGTATTAAGGCACCGATGAGAGCATTCGCGAAGAAAAACATCCCAAAGAAAAAACAAAAACCCCAATAGTTGCTCCCCATGGCAAACCAAAGAAGTCCACTGAGAATCGAGAAGAAAGGGTAGCATTCCAATAAAGGGCTTCGGTCGTTTGAAGAAAACGGGTAGGCTTGCAGAATCAGAACTACAAAAGAAAGATTGCACGCCATAAGGAATCCAATCCATAGCGACCACACTTGTTCGGATACTGAACGGCGAGTTGCTAACAATCTCTCTCGCATCGCCCAGATTGTCCCGCTCATGACTAAAAACTGTATCCCTCGAACTAAACCACACATCAGAAAAGCTCTCTTTTGCGAGGTTGTAGCTAGCACGATCCCATTGATCATGATCTCGCTCAATAGTACAACCGGACAAAAAATCAAAAGCACCTTGCCCCATGTTCGGATATCACGATCATCTCGATGACGATCAAGCCTACGCAAAATATCTTGAACCGAAGTTGTCGTTCGTATGCTGATCTGCTCACCGTTTAGATATTTCTGTAAATCCTCTACAAGTCTTTCAGCAGACTCATATCTATCGGTTGGATCCTTCTGGAGGCATTTCATACAGATCGCAGACAATTCTGGCTCGACCTCACGATTTAGTTGACGAACATTCAAGGGATCCTGCTCGACGACCTGAAGAAGGGTCTCCAAGGGGGTTGCAGCTTGATGGGGAGGACGACCAGTGACTAGACAGTAAAGAATCGCACCGAGTGAATAGATGTCCGAGCGGATACCGATCTTCGAGATCTCACCAAGAGCTTGCTCAGGTGGCATATAACTGGGAGTACCCATTACTTCACCCGTTCTCGTCATACCGATATCTTGATTTATATTTCTTGCGAGCCCGAAGTCGCTCACGCGAGGCTCTCCCCTCGCGTCCATAAGAATATTCGCTGGTTTTAAATCACGATGAATCACTCCCCGGCCATGTGCATATGCCACAGCTTGGGCGATTTTGCTCGTTAGCACTACAGCTTCGCGAATAGATAAGGGTGCTATTTTGAGCTGCTCTGCCAGGCTTCTTCCTTCGACATAACCCATCGCGAAATAATGCTTTCCGTCGTGCATGCCAATTTCATGGACAGGGACGATCCCCGGATGATCGAGTGTTGCGGCCGCTCTTGCCTCCGTATAGAACCGACTTACAGCTTCCTCTGTTGCGAGTTCTCCGGAGAGAATCATTTTTAGTGCCACTATCCGATTGAGCTTAAACTGCTTAGCTTTGTAGACGACTCCCATTCCTCCACGGGCGATTTCACCAAGGATCTCATAGTCTCCAAAAATCTGCTGTGGGGTTGAAGCCGATCCAGGTGGAATTTGGCAATTCGCGTCGCCTTGCCCCAATATTCTCGTCGAAGCCTCGTGCAATTCCTCTTTAGGCCCTGAGTGTAGCTCTCGGTAGTCGATCGTAGCTTCCTCGTCCACTTTGATATCTTTGTCATTCAATTCATTCGGATCGTTTGGCATAGTGGTTCTTATGGAGCCCTATTTATAAACACCGCGAAATTTGCATTTTCGTCTCGGTAAATCGTAACTGTTTATTGTTGGCTCGTCGACACAGCGCCGGGAAAGGTGGTTATGTGGCTATCGCAAGATCGCCAGCAAAAAACAACCAAGATCCGAATAGCTGCAAAAAATCCAAGCTACAATCTCTTGCGTCAACGATGTATTAGATGATTACTCCAACCCTAAGCATGTTTTTATGCCGTATCAACCAAACTACCAACGGTTCGCTAGACTCGCAGTCGCTCTGCTTGCATGCGTGATGATGCATGCCCATGGTCTGGCATCCAAAGGACGAGCTGAGGTCCGTCTTTCAGCCCTCTTTGGCGATCACATGGTCCTTCAATGCGATCGCCCAATCCACGTCTGGGGCTTTGGCACTCCGGGCGAAAATTTACGCGTCACCCTAGCGGATCAAACCGCAGAAACCCAAGTTGCCCCGGATGGACGCTGGACCTGCACTCTCCATGCACTACCAGCTACCGGCATCCCAATCGAACTGAAGATCTTAGCAAGCAATGAAATCCTAATTAAAGATATTCTCGTTGGTGACGTGTGGCTCTGTAGCGGCCAATCCAATATGGAATGGGGACTCGGAGGCTGTGACGCACCCGAGGATATCCGAGTTGCCAACTTTCCTCAAATACGCCATTTCGGTGTAGAAGCCAACTTTGCATCCTCGCCCCAACCCAACGTCAAAGGACGCTGGAACGTATGCAACCCCGAAACCGCTCCTGGGTTCACCGCCGTTGGATTCTATTTCGCACGTCGGGTTCACGAGGAAACGGCGATACCGATCGGCTTACTGAGATCCAGTGTTGGTGGCACGAATATCGAGTGCTGGATGTCTCAAGAAACCCTCATGAACACGCCAACTCTCGAACCCTATGCGAAAATGATGCGAGAATCTCTGACTCAGTATCAAAACGATCTTCAAGCCATCATCCCTGAGGTTGAGGCCTGGACGAAACGCTCTCGCGATGCAATCAGCGCAGGTTCTCAAGTCCCAATGCCGCCAGCGATCCCCGAATTCCCCTTCGGCGAAAAAATGTTTCGTCCCCGGTGTGTTACGCTTCACAATGGAATGATCCATCCACTGAAGACTTTTACTCTCAAAGGAGTCTTGTGGTACCAAGGCGAAAACAATGCAGGAAATGCTGCAGACGGACTTCAATACATCGAGAAAAAGCGTGCTATGATCCATGATTGGCGAGAGTGGTTTGGGGATCCAAACCTACCCTTCTACTATGTACAACTAGCCGCTTGGCAAAAGCCGACAGAAGATCCTGGACTTGCCGATGGATGGGCTTTCTTTCGTGATGCTCAACGCCAATGCTTGAACCTTCCCCATACTGGGATGGCTGTGGCAATCGATATCGGTGACGCCGACGATATTCATCCTAAAAACAAGTACGACGTAGGCGAACGCCTAGCCCGCTGGGCACTTGCCAGAGAATACTCAAACCCCTTGGAAGTCTCTGGCCCCTTGTATCGCTCTCTCACAATCGAAGGCAACAAAGCAATCATCGCTTTCGATCATGTCGGAAGCGGACTTGTCGCAGGTAACAAAAACGGTCGCCATCCTGTCGAATTCTCTGAATCAACTCTGCTCAAGAGATTCGCTATCGCCGGACATGACCGCAAGTGGTACTGGGCAGAAGCAAAAATAGAAGGTGGCAATGTCATTTGCACACATCCTAATGTCCCGCAACCAGTGGCCGTCCGATACGCCTTTAGCATGAACCCTTCAGGTGCAAACCTCTACAATCGCGACGGCCTTCCAGCTTCGCCATTTCGAACCGACGACTGGTAACTCGCTTGGCAAATGGCTACTTGCTACCGCTCAAGATGGAAACCATTTTAGGCCTATCTTTTTGGAGTCGTATCGTATCGACCGGCAAACTTAGCGATACACCCAACTGACGATAGAACTCGGCAAGCTCTTCGGTCCAAGCTTGGTTGACCACATCCAATGGTGTTTCGCCGCGATTGTTCTTGCGATCAATCTCTGCCCCATGCTCGATAAGTAGTTCGACAACCTCTTGGTGGCACATGAAGGCAGCCAAGTGCAAGGGTGTGTTCCCATCACTGTTGGTCGCTCTGAGATCAGCACCATTTCCGAGGATTTCCTTGACCAACGCCAATTGCCCCCATAGAGCAGCTTGGGATAGCGGTGTTGCGCCACCATTCATTCGGTCGTTGATCTTACTCTTGTCTTCAAGTGCTCTTTTGATCGCAGCGATTTCACTGTGCGGTTCATCGATCTTCTGCTGAAGCGCCAATGCAGCGGCTCGGTCTTGTGCCGCATAGAAGATGAAATCGTTGCTCATGAATCCACGAGGGACTTGCACTTGCAAAAAATGCATGCCGGCTTGCGGCAACTCGTCGAGTTTAAGAACGATCCCGTCGGCTTGATCAATCTCGATCGTACCGGAAACCCTATTGCCATCGACGAATATCCATGCGTCAGGCCCAAAGTACCGGCCAGAGAGCCTCAGGGACTTGTCTTGACCGTTTGCAATCGGGAAGACTTGACGCCCGCGTTGTTGCTGGATATCCCCAGATGTCCAAAGCTCCGGTTGCGGCAAGGAAGCGATCGCCTGTGATCCAAGTTCGGCTCTGAGCGTTAGCACCAGTTGCCCTTGATCGGCAAGGTTTCTGATTTCATCGAGGTCGATCTCTTGAGACTTGCCCTCGCTTATAAATCGCAAACCACCGGGCGAATCGGAGTCCCAAAGAACGCTTAATTCCTGAGCATTCTGGCTATCGAGACGCAGTCCGGTCCCTTTGAGTTCGATGGTTCCTTGTTTTGCTGCATCGATCAGCGTTCGAGCCAAGTCCATCGTCTCAGTGGATTTTGCCGATTGACGATTGAAGGTGACTTGTCGCGCGAAGGCTCCAGGAAACCCGGTGCTCCCTTCGAGAACCATTTCCCAAACCGGATCGAATCGAGGTCTGCCTGCCCAAGACATTTGCCAAACATTTCGCTCTGGAGCACCTTCTTGGATGATATTCTTAAAGAAATCAAAATCGATGATATTGAGTCGCCCTTGGGGCAAGATCAGCCAGCGGTCGTAAGCACCTCTCCAAGTGGGAGCATCCATGCCTGTACCGGGTGTGTTGGTGCTAACCCAGTGTGGCATTCGATGGCAATCGCCGCAAACGTTCGGTTTAGGTTTGCTTGGATCCAGATCGCCATCGACATGAAATAATTGGAAGCCGCGTACGGCCCGATTCGAGAGTCGGTTATCGTAAGCGCGTCTTTGGGCAGGAGGGTAGGGGACGTTCAGTAAAAACTTGGCCATGTCATCGCGCTCTTGAGCGTTGAGCAATCCGGCTTTGCCCTCGTCGTTCTTGGTTGTATCGCCGACACGGGCCATGGTCGACGCCAAGCCTCCATCGATTAGATGGCGTGTGGTCGATTCGGGACTATGGATATCGCTATTGGGTTTGACACTCGTGCGGATGCTGCCGCTATGGATGCCACCGTAAGGATCCCCTGGTATACCGTCCCAATGAAAAGGAGCCGTATCCCGCAGACCTCGCACAGGCATCGTCGAACGAGGCATGATTTGATTTCCGCCGGTAACAATCGGGGTATTCAAAACCCAAAGCAATTGGTCGGTGTGACCATCGGGGTGACAGCTAGCGCAGGAAAAGGTTCCTGTCGTCGATGCTTTGGCGGTTGAAAAAGCGATGCGACCGTTTTTCACGCCTGCATCGGTAGGATCTTCTAGTTGGATCGATTGCAAAAGTCGCGGTTGCGCTGGGTCTTGAATATCGACTTGAGAGACTGAATTGGCTGTAGCATTGAGCACCCATGCAAAGATCGGTTTTGCATCGCGGTACTCGACGCTGATTCCTTGGGGAACGGCTCCAACTTGGCAACGCCCAACGAGTTTCCCTGACTGAGCATCGAGGATCGAAAACGCATCCGATCCAGCAGCCGTCAAATACAAGTATCGATCATCGTCGCTGATTTCGATGGCAAAGGGAGTCGCTTGTGCAGTCTGATAAGTAGGGTGCTCTGGAGGGAGGGGTTCAAGATCGAACCAAGTAACCGTGGGTTTGAGCCCATCCTTTATTCCAGCTTTTTCGATTCTTGTGATCCGATTGAAAAACGGGCGGTTTTCGAGTTCCGCTAGGCCATGCTTCTTGGTTCCAGCTCTGCCGTTGACATCGTTGCGAGCATCGGTTTGCGAGACATAAACATTTCCATGGGAATCGGCGGTGATTCCGTAGAGTAGGGTACCTAGACTCGAAACCGTTTCGATCAACTCCTCGTTGGTTGTGTCAAAAACGAAAAGGTCCCGATCTGGGACTTTGGGATTTTTCACGATATCGACCACATGGCCAATCGAAAGCACGTTGTTGTTTTGAATCGAATGATCCCAAGCATCGAAGGTGACCAGATCGCCATCGATATCTTGTTTTTTGCCGCCGGAAAGTTGCGTTTGGTTGTTGGACTCGAAGGGAATGACATACAGCCGACCGTTTCGAACGATCAAGCCCCGAGGGTCTTGTGCGGTGATCCAAAGTCGTTTGGTGATCGCGCGCGAATCGACATCGATGACCGCAACTTGATTTTCCGACGAGAGTGACACGTAAGCCTTATGGTCATCGGCAAACACCACACCGACCGGCTCATCGAATCGCGTCGCTTTGGTCTTGGGATCGAAATCCTGGATTGTATGAACGACCAGAAATCGACTTGGACTGTTGGTTTGTATGTCGATAATGGAAACCGAATCGGAAACGTGGTTCGCCACCCAAAGTTCTTTGCCATCAGGTCGGATCGCAAGCCCCACAGGTTCGACCCCCACTGGGATTTGGCGCTCGATCCGATTGGACTTTTTATCGATCACATCGATGGTGTTATTTGGCGTGTTTGCTAAGTACACAAATTCGCCCGATTGAATTATCGGACGAAATTGTGGGCTCATCATCGCGATCCGACCACTTGTAGGATTCGATTCTGAAGTGGACTGGGCAAAGAGCGAAGCATGGATTGATAATCCAAATAGCAAACCGACGATCCATTTGAAAAAACGTCTGTTGGTATTGCTTGGTCTCATCGCTAGTGTCTCCTTGGGCGATCGCTGTTGGTTTTTTTGTGACTCATATGTTATCCAATTTTCGATTTGTTTTGGGGTTGGCTACTTTGCGACCTCGGCGATCGCGCCAATCCATCGCATCACGACGGATCACCACAAGAGCCCTAGAGATCAAGGCCGCTTGGTTTGGAAAAGAAACCTCCTTGGTCATCGCCTTAAGAACCACATTTTGGAAACAGTCCTCCGAGGCATGGTAGTCGCGGGTAAGCAACCAAGCCGCAGCGGCAATCCTCGGACGGGCTTGCATCAAATTCTGGATCGTTTTAGATTCCGACAGCATCACAAACCTTTAGAGCAATGAATACAGCTACCGATATTGTTTGAAAGACTTGCTAGGGTTTTTTTCCGAAAAACACGATGACAACGCTCGATAGGATTGTCATCCGATGACAAAAGGGAATGGGATCAAAATCCTGACCTCATTGACCGAAATTTAACGAAATTGACAAAAAAATGGATTGGAAGCCGAAATCCGGGTAATTCCCTGTGATTTCCAACCCATTTCGACAGTTCTCCCAGGGCGTCGGAATCCGACTTGCCTTCATGCTAAAATCTCTGAGCGACTACGATTTCCGTTGGCTGAAGCGGCACCCATCGGATACGATCGGAAAATTGTTACCACCGAAAACCGTTGTCTTATGACCTCTATCTAGGAACACACCGATGCCCAAAGGTAATTCTCTTCGAACCGTGCGATCTGGACAACGTCGACGATTGCTGATCGAGTCGCTTGAGTCACGGTCCTTGATGGCATCAGACTTTCATATCGGGATGAGGCACAATCTTGTGAATCCCTCGGACGTGAACATGGATGGAGATGCTTCGCCGATCGATGCGTTGATGGTCATCGATGAACTCAACCGATCGGACAAATCGTCGGTAGCAAGTAGCAGGATGATGGCAGACACGAACAACGATGGATTCGTAAGCCCCGTCGATGCGCTAGTGGTAATCGACACCCTCAATTCCGAGTTCGTCCGTAACATGCCTAACTTGAATTTTGGCAATTCGGGGGGTGGTTCGGGTGAAGATAGCCAAAACGAAGTCACTGCCGTCGATGACATCCAACTGGTCTATGTGCCTGCCGATGCGACGCAAAAGCCTGAGATCGAAATCGATGTTTTGATGAACGACATCGGAGAAGGACTGAGCATCGTCGAGGTTGGGATGGGAGCCACAGGAACCGTTTCGATACGGCCATCCTCGAGCAATCCAAGTAATACAGTATTGGTCTACACCCCAAACGCCTCTAGCGCCAACTACGATCGATTCCTGTACATGATCGAATCGGCTGACGGTCGTCGATCGACTGCCTTTGTTTCGATCAAATACGAAGTGCAACAGGATACGGCTGTGAGTTTTGAATTGGTGATGCCCGATGAAGTTCAAGGGCCAGCGGGTCAGGAGATCAACTTTCGAGACGCCGACTCGAATCCTCTGATCCAATTCCAATACGCCGGCTTTAGCGGTGCCCAAGTCGGTGTGTTATTAAGGTGGGAGTTTGCCGAAGGATTTTCCGTAGGCGAGCGATTCGTCGGCCAGTTGCTCTCGCGAAGCTCCACGACAATGGCCACACTTTATCCCACAGGTAACAGCGTTTGGATCGTCGGCGATATCGCTGGAGTCAACCGTATCCTTGCGAACCTGTACTACAAACCTGCCGATGGCTACTCGTCGAGCACCGGGATTCGACTCAATGGATTGGCTTTCCTCTACACCAGCATCGGAGTCAACTACGGCAATGTGAGCGATTCGACACTCGTGAAAGTCACCAAGCAACCCGACGCTTTCAATCCAGAAGCCGTCGACGACTATTTCACCTCAGTGAGTCGAAGCCAACCGGTCATGCTCGATCTTTTTGCCAACGATAAGCTCAAAGGATTTGCCTCAAGACAAAGCGAGCTGAGTGTGGAAATCACCCCTTGGGCGCAATCCGATGCGACGATTACGTGGGATCCAATCCTCAGGAAAGTCGTTTATCAAGCGGGCTTTTTAGGAAGTTATGGTGTAAGGCTCGGAGATCAGTTCGCTTACACAATACGAACAGCTGATGGACAAGCCAGCCAAGGGGTAGTCACTGTCATTCATGAAGGTGCGACCTAACCCTCTAAGACTCCGAGACTTTGCTATCCGAGGAAACGATTTAAGCTTCGTCGGCCGTGCCCTCGACCTATTGATCACTAGGAGATCGAGCTAGGTCATGATTTGGAAATCCGCCTTAGTGAGGTGTCATTCTTAGCCACAATGCTCCGAGCAGTAGGCCTGGACCAAAGAGGATCGCAATCATCGAGGATCCCATGAGGATATTGGAAAGTGAAAATCCACCTTCGACTTTCCGCAGGCTTGCAACCTCATCGAGGGTAGCGAGTATCGAAGTCAGCCATAGGACCAGAAAGCCGTAATAGGCTACTTGGGAGACCGGTGGCTCAAAATAGTGAAGGAAACCGCCGGTGATTGCGATCACGGGCAAAACGATGGCAAAGTACCATCCTAGGAACCCAGGGATTTCTTTTCTTTCTTGGGGGTCCATGAGAGTCGAAACGCAAAAGAAAGAAAGGCACATTGCGTATACTATAAGGAGAACGACCAACATAGAAATTGCCGGTGGCTTTGAGGAAGGTAAATGCCATGACTGAGAATGAAACCGAACCAATGACAAGTTTACCTGAAACGCACTTGCGAGTCACTTCGAGTGATTTGATCCGGGAGGAAAATGGGACGGTTATCGCAGCCTGGGAGCTTGCCAAGATCGAGTCGATCCGAGTGGGTCGTACGGTGAATCCATTTTCGGTTGCTCTGATTGGTTCAGCTTGCGGAATTTTGTACCTCCGATGGGCGCTTGGTTTGGGGACTTGGATGGCGATTTTGCTCTATTTGTTTGTCGGAGCGATGGGGCTTATTGGTCTTTTGATGATCACTTCCCCAGTGATTTGTTTTGCAGTTGCGGGGCAGGGGGGTGTTCGGATCGTATGTGACGACTCTGCCGACGAAGTGAGGGAATTTGTGGAAGTAATCAAGCGGCAACATGAGGAAGCTTAAGCCTGGGGTAACCCCCGGACCGTTCATTGAGTCGGTTCTTTTTGATCGCAGCAAGATCATCGATCCGGATCACTATGCTTTTGGTTTACCCTCGATTAAAGGGCTTAGTAAGCTGGATCTGCATCCGAAGGTGACTTTTTTCGTCGGAGAGAACGGATCGGGCAAGTCGACGTTGCTCGAGGCTATCGCAGTGGCCAACGGTCTAAATGCCGAGGGAGGTAGTCGCAACATGGTGTTTTCGACAAGAGAGAGCCATTCGGAGTTGTACAAGATCCTGCGATTAAGGAGATATCACGCGTTGATTCCAGACGCTTGGTTTATGCGTGCGGAGAGTTTATTCAACGTGGCCACGGAGATCGAGAACTTGGGAGTGCAATCGAGTTACGGGCCAAGGTCGTTGCATGAGCAATCGCACGGAGAGGCATTCATGTCCTTAGTCGAGAACCGGTTTTCGCAGGGGATGTATTTTTTGGATGAACCGGAGGCGGCTTTATCGCCCCAGCGCCAGTTGGAGTTTCTGGTATTGATGCATCGTTTGATTCAGAAGGACTCTCAGTTGGTCATTGCGACTCACTCGCCGATCATCATGAGTTATCCCGATGCCTTGATCTATTCGTTTGGTGAGCGGGGCGTACAAGCGGTTGCTTATAAAGAGACCGAGCATTACCGAGTGACACGCAGTTTTTTGGAATCGCCCGAACGCATGTTAACGCACCTGCTTGATGCAAGAATCTGAGTTTAGGCTTCCGACACTTCAGAACCCAGCCATTTCGCGGACCGAAGGACGGATCTCAGTTGAGCCACGTTGGTTCTTATAGCAGGAACGCAGTGATTCGAACACTGTCCATCGGCTTTGGAGACCGAGTCCGCTCCCAGGCGAACATTCCCGTATGGCATCGGATTGCTGAAAAGACAATCGGTTGAGCCAGACGGTTCGCGAAAGAATTCGGGAGTCAAACAGGTGACGAAAAAAACTCGAGTTCTCAGACATACGGCACGTCCTCATACGAGTCCATTGAAATGTAAGCAAAAAATTCGCTAGTTGCTAAACCCCTCATCCCTCCCTCCCCTTGCTCCCGCCGGCGGGAGCAAGGGGAGGGAGGGATGAGGGTGAAGGAGCACTGGTTCGCGCGGGATCTGTTTTTCCTGAACCCGATTTCCCCTAAAACACAGGGACAGACCCTGCGCAGAGTCGCGGATTTTTGCTAGCGATCAGCTCGCCGGGACGTAGCACCATGCTCGATCGCAAAATCAAAAAAATCCTTCGACCAAATCCACCCTTTTTTACACTTTTGTGCACAATCAACTCCATCGGTCGCTAGGCGAAGGGCTCGCCTAGATAAGAACGCTTCGGCTCAGGCTTGCTCCAACTCACGCAAGCATCCCCCGAAGCTTCGGGACCACGCGCACAGGACTGAACCCCTTACGCGTGGTTGCGGATGGACACCGCGGATCGCTTTTACCGTGTTTACTTGTGTCAGTTCATCTGTTTGTCAGTCAGGAGGGCTATTGCCATGTCACGTAGAACCCGAGGTAGTTTGATTAAACCCGACCAAATCACCATCGTTCATGCCGTCGCCAAAACCGCTAGGAACCTGTTCCTCCTAGGTGAGGATCTTGTTACCAAAACCCATAACTCCCATCGAAAGGACTGGATCCTCGATATCCTGGAATTCCAAAGCTCTCTCATGGCGATCGACCTTTTGGGCTTTTCCCTGCTTAGCAACCACGTCCACCAGATCCTGCGATCTAGGCCCGATGCGGTCAAAGAGTGGACCGATCTGGAAGTGGCTCGTCGCTGGATGAACCTTTGTCCAAAATCCAGGAAATGTCTCACCGTAGGGGACAAGGTCGTGCGTGTGCCGATCCCCCCGAAAGAAACGCAAATCCAGGCCCTGGCGCAGAACCCGAAAAAGATAGCGCAGCTCCGAGAGCAACTCAGCAGCATCAGTTGGTGGATGCGACTGCTTTGTCAGAAAATCGCCCAGAGAGCCAATATCGAAGATGGTGGCTCTCTGGGGCACTTCTGGAAAGGCCGCTTTCATGCGACAGTCATCGAGGACAACGAGTACATGCTCGGATGTAGCTTTTATGTTGATCTCAATGCGTTCAAGGCCGGCCTTGCCCAAGGCATCGATGACTACAACTACACGTCGGCCAAGATCCGATTGGATATGTTGCGAGCCAAAATGCAAGCCAGCGACAAGCAGGAGGGCCCACCATTAGACCCCATCCCAAAAGTCGAAACACAAGGGGACGCTTCGTTACTTAAGTCCCCTGAAAACTCAGAGCAACCCGATCACCCCGAGCACTCGAAGAAGTTGGAGAAGTCGAAGCACAAACCGGAAACCAAAGAACCTCCTGGTTTGATTCCGATGACCTCCAAGGGAGAGTTCCTGAGCGTGGTGAAATTGGACACGCTATCGAACGAGGTCCAGTTGCATAAGGGTGGTTTTCGGTGCAGTGACAAAGGTTTTTTGGGGTACACCGACAAGGAGTATTTAGATGCACTCGAGTGGTGTATCAGGAACAAGATCCTTGAGCGGGAAATGAAAACATTGCCCGAGGATACACCAATGTGTATCAAGCAGCATCGATTTGGGGCCGAGATGATCATCAAGCAGGCCAGGGGGTTTGGCCAGATGTATCGCTATCGGACCGGGCGAGAGCAGAAGGTTGAAGAGGAGCAAGAATGCTCAAAAGACGGTTCACCGCAATCCGTTTGAGCGTCCGAACCAGGACCACAACCAGGCTCTAAGAGCCCAAGGCAAACGGATTGCTAACGGATCACTGCCTGCCCGAAGTTTCAATCGAAGTAGGATCTTCAAGCGAGTCCCGTCGCAGGGAATCGAAGTGTGATCCAGTCGCAGGGTGATTTAAGCGACGTTGCCGGGTTGGCACTAGCGGTTGCCGGGTGGTTGCTGGCCGGTTGGTGCGGTGGTGAAGCAAATTTTGAAGAGCTGCCAAGGGCTTGAGGGAATCGCTCTGCGCTGAGTTGGTGAAAAAGGGGTCTGGATTGGGATCGATCCCTGAAAAAGGCCCATCTGCGAGTGGAATCTTGCTCGATTTCGCCTGTGCCCCGCTGAAAAAAAATGCTGGCATTTCCCCACCCAACAAAACAGGGTCTGTCCCTGAATAACACCCAGTGAATAACACAGGGTCTGTCCCTTGAATATATCTAGACATCACCTATCTTCGCCACGCAGCTGATACCGTCGGAGTCCGCGATTTACTTGATCGACTCTTAAACCAGGCCTAAACCGTCTGCGGGTCGCGCACGTGGATTGGATCACCATCGCTATCGCAATACCTACTTCGCAGAGCTTGGGTTGTTTAGCTTAGAGACGACCTTTGCTCTTGAATGTCAATCCTTGCAAAGGAAGCCACAAGCTTAACTATCGACTGGAAAGCCGGATGCGGGAAATCCGCCCGTCCGGTTTGGAGGGAGGGGAGACGCAACTCAATGCGTCTTCCCTACCCCTATCCCTAAATCCAAGTCGGAACAATACCCGCTGCGGCGGATTGAAGACGAGTTCGAAAAGTACAGGGTATTACGATTTCATGGGCCCAAGCTGAGCGAACGATTGGAAAGGAGTGTCCAGAAGTACCTGCAGTTCGCAGATGCGGTTACGTCGCTACGGAGGCAAGCTGACCAAATCGAAACGCCTTTGCCAGGGCTGGCGGTACGAGTGCTTCGGACCGAATCAGTTTCGCCTGCGCACCACGAACGCGAGCCTTCATCTCCTGCAACGTTGCCATCGCACCAGTACGTCGCGCCTCTGCATTTGCAAGCGCAGCTAACATATCGGAGTTGGCTTGAGCCAACTGCAAGCGTGCTCCGATATTCTCGCCCATTTCAATGTTGGATATGTCAATGGAAATAATGGAGAAAGCGGTGTTGGCGTCCAGTTGGTCTCTCAAAGCTCTCTCCGAAATTTGTGAGGGTACTGCCAACACTTCGAGATGAGATGCAGCGGTAGCCACAGAAGCAATGATTGCTTGCCCAACTCTTGCAATGATCGTATCGTCAGACGCCCCTCCTACCAACTGATCCAGATTGGTGCGCACGGTTATTTTTACACCAACCAGCAGTTCTACCCCATTGTAGGCGACGGCACTAATGGCTTTTTTAGTCGTTCCTTCCTGTCGAGGGCACGAGATTACGACTGGGGAAATGCTGGTCTTTACGGCAAGGAGTATATCGCGACCTGAAAGATCGATGGCTGCTGCACGATCAAAGTCCAGATCCATTCCGGCTTGTTTGGCTACGATAATCGCGCGTACAACATCGGACACGTTGCCACCTGCGAGATGATGCGCGATCAACAGTGCGGTTGTCATGCCATCCTTTCGATCAATTGGAATGCCTGCTTGGTGCGCCATAATCTTTCCGTCGACAATCATCTGATGATCCATCCTAAGCAGGCTCATCACGAGCAAGCTCTTAAGACTCACGTCGGCGCCGCATGTGTAGGCTTGGACCCAAATGCGACCCAAAAAGAGGAACAGAATCGACATCGCTATGAGCAGCACTAGCGGTACCAGCACGACAAGCACAACGATTGCTTTCTCCATCAATTCCATAGCCAGTAATTCTCTATCTTGGATGAGTCACCGTGATGCGAGGCCATGGAATCCTAAGGCCTTTTGCTGGAAAGGCAAACGAGCGAAGCCAAACAACGTCCCTCGTTGAGAAAGGATTTCTCAATTTCCAGTAGCATGATTCTGCCAATATTCAAAGAACATGCTGTTTGCTGCTTGCGGTATCCCAGGGTTCTGGTACAACGAAAAGAGACCTGTGTAAGGGCCTCATTGCAAATTGGCTCTCGACGATGCGATTTGATCGCTGTCTTTCTTTTCACAGTTCGTTGTTTTCTCCCGATGACATTCTTCGCGAGACGACTGCGGCAGGTCCGAGATTCGCCAAGGAGGCGCTCATGTTGATTGTTTCAGCCAAGATACCACGGAATCTTTTGAGGGACGGTTTAGGCTACGCATCGCCGCAAGTCCTACAACAGCCGTTCGAAATGGGATTAACCGTACTCTACGGGTTTTCAGACAAGCCTGAATACGATGCATTTATCTCCAGCAGCGAATTACCGCTGACTCCCTATCCACTAGTTAAGGGGTACCTGGCAAGAGCGATTGACAAGAATTTGCTCCAATTGGTGGTACTCGATGCAGGGACCGCTCAGCAGACGCTTCTACAGGCCTCCACATTTGAAGCTGTATTTGATTCGCTATGTAACAAGCTGGACACCGTTCCAGTCACGCATCGATTGACGGTCGAAAAAGCGAATACCGCATACCTTGTAGAAGAAATCCATCATCTGGAGGGGGCAAGCCATGCAAGCGTCCAAGGATAGAAAAGAATCAACGATCGAATTTATTGGCGGTCCGTTTGATGGATATTTGCAACGCTGCTCTTCGTCACGGGAGCGATTGCCTGGTGACGTCGTTTGGCTTGTTTCGAGCGATTCTTTTTGCCAAATCAATGTTCCACATCTCTTGGAACCGTCCTCTGGCGGAACGCTGACCAGTGTAGCGCTGTACGGATTGGACACTTCGTCTGAGCACCCACGCTACCGACATGTGGGATCTATTTCAACGACCTGTCTTCAAACATTGTTACGGAATCTCTCTCCAAAATTGAATAGCCAATAACCATTGGTTTGAGATCCACGATTGCAACCATCGGAAAATCCAAAGGGATAGCAAAATGATGGGTTAGCCCCGACGGAGGTCTTTTGCTCTCTGAGCATTGAGGAGGATCCGTGCATGAGTTTTGGACTCGTTTAAATCGAGCTTGGTCCAGCGCGTTGCGTCAAGTCACGCGCTTAAAAGTCGCTGCGGAACCGTCTTTCGCAGAGCCGCCAATCCGCGCGGAGCTTTACAGTGTCGAACAACTCGAACGCCACGCCAGAACTATTGCGGCTTTACACGAGGTCGTACCAGGGCGGAGTCCCGACGATCTTTTAGAGCGGTTAGCTGAGAACAAGCGGCTGATCACCGAAACGTATGACTTGATCGTTGCAGCGACCGCGAACGGTGCTTTCATCGAGCCCGCTGCTGAATGGCTACTCGATAATTTCTATCTCATCGAGGAGCAGATTCACGCCATCGAGCGATTGTTGCCTCCTTCGTTCTGCCGCGAATTGCCTCGAATAATGAATGGCAATCACCTCTATCGACCGAGGGTTTATGGCATTGCCTTGGAACTCATCGCCCACGTCGATGGCCGCATCGATGCAAATAGTTTGAATGGCTTCATTACAGCGTATCAATCGGTTCGTCCTCTCAAAATCGGTGAGCTTTGGGCTTTGCCTCTTATGTTGCGGATGGCATTGATTGAGAACCTGCGACGCGTGTGCGTGCGGATCGGAAACGCCCGTAGCGAACGGGATCTGGCGATCCAATGGAACCATCGCATGGTTGAAGCAGTTGATCGTCAACCCACGGATCTGGTCATCGTGCTGGCCGAATTGGCTCGCTCAGATATCGATCTAACCGGCCCCTTTATTTCGGAGTTGACGCGGCATCTTCAAACCCAGAGCCCGTCTTTCTCCTTGGCAAGCAATTGGCTCGAAAGCCGATTGAACGATCAGGGACTGGCGTCCGAGCAACTCATCCGCGCCGATGGGCAGCTTCAAGCCGCCGATCAATTAAGCGTCGGCAATAGTTTTTCGAGCCTTCGTTTTCTGAGCGCCTTCGATTGGCGCGTCTTCGTCAGCGATCAAAGCGTGGTCGAAAAGGTACTGGCCAGCGACCCTGCTGGCATTTATAGCCATATGGACTTTGCGACCCGCAATCGTTATCGCCATGCTATTGAGGGAATTGCTCGACGGAGCGATTCCAGCGAGTTGGAAGTAAGCCAAATCGTTGTTCGCTTGGCCGCAGTAAACCAGGGCATCCCGGACCACGGTCGACAATCGCATGTCGGTTACTTTCTGATTGACCGAGGGAGACCCGAATTGGAGCGTGCGGCGCGGATGCGTGCTACCATCGGTGTTCTGCTCGATCGACTCCGGCGTCGCTACCCGCTGGCGATCCATCTGACAGTCATTCTGACGATCACATGTTTTGGCGCCGTTCTCTTCGCCCGTTTTGCCGCGTTCGACAATCCGTTTGGGTGGTTGCTGTGGCTGCCCGCGTTGTTGGTCGCATCGCATCTCGGAGTCATAATTTCGAATTGGCTTGCGATCCAATGTTTCGTACCTCAATCTTTAGCGAGGATGGACTATCGATGCGGAATCCCATCCGATCATCGAACGATGGTCGTGGTTCCGACGATGTTATCGAGTCCTTCGGGAATCGAAGGTATGCTCTCTGGCCTCGAGTTGCGTTTCCTGAACAACGATGACCCAAGCCTTCATTTTGCGTTGTTGACCGATTGGGTCGATTCCATTTCGCAAAATTCTCCGGGCGATCGCGAACTACTCGATCTGGTGCAAGAGGGCATTCATCGATTGAATGCCAAGTATTCTCATTTGCGGGACGATATCTTCTATCTGTTCCATCGCGATCGACGTTGGAACCCCTCCGAAAATTGCTGGATGGGACACGAAAGAAAACGGGGTAAGCTGGCAGATCTCAATGCGACTCTTCGAGGCGCAACCGATCGATTCTTGGTCGTGGTTGGCGAGCCGAGCATCTTGCCCAAGATCCGTTATGTCATCACCCTTGATACCGATACGCAACTGCCACGCGATGCGGCGAGGCAAATGGTGGGAACTCTGGCCCATCCGCTCAATCGAGCCATGATCTGCCCGAAAAGTGGCCGCGTCCGCGATGGATACACCATCCTGCAACCTCGAGTGGATGTCAGTTTGCCCGGCTCACAACGATCCCTATTTGCGAAATGGAATGCGGTCGATGTCGGCGTGGATCCTTACACACGCGTCGTTTCCGATGTCTATCAAGACCTTTTTGGCGAAGGCTCATTCATCGGCAAAGGAATCTATGAGGTCGATTCCTTTGAACGTATGTGTGTCGACTTTCCAGAGAACACGATTCTGAGCCACGATTTGATCGAAGGTGCCTACGGATGCTCGGCGTTGATCAGCGACGTCACGCTCTACGAAGAGTATCCATCGCGCTATGCCACCGACATGGCGCGACGCCATCGTTGGATACGAGGGGATTGGCAGATCGCAGGTTGGCTTCGCCCTTCGGTCTTGAATCATGCGCAGCGTCGAATCCCCAATCCCATCTCTTGGCTATCGGCGTGGAAGTTACTCGACAACATGCGCCGAAGCCTCGTGCCGATCGCCATGCTCGCCCTTTTGGTTGGCGCCTGGATGACGTCGAGCCGTTCCAGCCTAGGCGCACTGGTCATGATCTTGCTGGCGGCCTACACATCGGTTTTCCTAACCTTGGTCGCTCAACTCTTTGCAAAGCCCAACGACTTGCCAATCCGCTTGCATCTCCAACGTTCGTTGGGATCCCTTTGGAATCCGTTGCTGCAAGGATTTTTGAACCTGGCCTTTGTTCCGTACGAGGCCGCTGTCAACATCGATGCTATCGTCCGCACGGCGTTTCGAATGCTGATCACGCGGAGAAATCTATTGGAGTGGCAAACAGCCAGCGACTCGCAAACCAAGACTCCTCGCAGTTTGGTCGCGAACTATCGGCATATGCTCATTGCCCCCACCCTCGCGATCGGCGTTGCGGTTCTGGCGCTGGCTGTCGACCGAAGTCGTATGATTATCTTTCTACCATGGATTGGGTTATGGATCGCTTCGCCGGCCATCGCATGGTGGATCAGCATGCCGCTAAAGCCCAAATCGATACGATGGACTACAGACCAAATCGATTTTCTGGGCCGTTTGGCGAGGCGAACCTGGAGATATTTCGAAGAGTTCGTCAACGAAGAAGAAAACTGGTTGCCTCCCGATAACATCCACCTGCAAACGAACCCCGTGGTAGCCTCCCGCACCAGCCCTACCAACATCGGCATGTCGCTGCTATCCAATCTTGCTGCATACGATTTTGGTTATTGCTCATCCGCTGCTTTCGCGGAGAGAACTTCCAGGACGTTGACCACGATGGCCAAGATGGAGCGGTACAACGGCCACTGGTTGAATTGGTATCACACGCGTACGCTCGCTCCATTGCTGCCACGATATGTCTCGACCGTCGACAGCGGCAATCTCGCAGGCTGTCTGTTAGTACTCGCAAGCGGATGCCGTGAATTGATAGATGACCCTGTTCTTTCGCCGCGTTGGTCGCGCGGACTGCGAGATACCTTGGATGTGCTGCTGGAAGTCAGCACTTCATTGCCGATCGAAGAGGGGATGAACTCCGTTCGGATCGAACTGCAAGGATGGATAACGCTCTTGCGAAACGAATCAACCGGACTTCGCGAATCCGATGATTTGTTAACGCGTCTGATGACTTGGTCTGGCGGTTTGGTTGGAGATTCGAGCCCAGCAGCGGCCTGGTGGATAGAAGCCATCCAAAGAACATGCGTCGACCATCAATCGGAATTACGGCATCTGGCTCCCTGGTTGCTCTGCAATGAGCCCGCAATCGCAGAGACACCCATGCCACCGATTTCTGTCCCTTCACCTCTCGAAGCGATTCAGCGTATCCGTGCGGTCCAGGACTCTCTCAATCGCTCGTCGACCCTGGCTTCGATCGCAAAACTGCAGGTGACACAATTGCCTGAGCTCGAAACGATCCTCGAGGCGGCTCGACGCGAGGATTGGCCTCACGAAGTTGTCGCATGGCTCGACGCGATCGCAGCCTCGTTTCGCAATGCATCCGAATATGCATGCGACCGAATTCGCCGGCTGGAGCAACTTGCGAACCAAGCCCAAGAGATGGGAAAGATGGACTTCACACTTCTCTACAGTCCACCTCGAGAGTTGTTTTTTACCGGCTACAACGTCAGCGATCGGCGCATGGATAGCAGTTGCTATGACTTGCTCGCATCCGAAGCTCGCCTGGCGAGTTTCATCGCCGTTGCTCAAGGACAGATCGAACAAGAGCATTGGTTCGCACTCGGGAGACTGCTTACTAGCAGTGGACGACTGGCGACATTGCTCAGTTGGAGCGGCTCGATGTTTGAGTACTTGATGCCGCTGCTCATCATGCCGAACTTTCCTGGTACGTTGCTCGACAGTACCTACCAGGCCGCCGTCCGTCGGCAGATCGAGTATGGCCGACAACGAGGTGTTCCTTGGGGCATTTCGGAGTCGGGTTACAATGCGTTCGATCAATTTCGCACCTACCAGTACCGCGCCTTTGGCGTCCCGGGTTTGGGGTTGAAGCGAGGATTAGCGGATGATCTGGTCATTGCACCGTATGCCAGCGCGCTGGCGTTGATGGTCGCTCCCGAAGCTGCATGTGCAAATCTCCAGCGCCTGGTCGGCGAAGGGCAACTAGGTCCCTATGGCATGTTCGAGGCAGTCGATTACACACCCAGCCGCATGCCTCCAGGAAACGAGCGTGTCACGGTGCGACAATTCATGGCCCACCATGAAGGGATGAATCTGCTATCCCTGGCCCACCTGCTGATCGACCGGCCCATGCAACGTCGCTTTCAAGCCAACCCAATCCTGCTCGCAGGGGAACTGCTCCTGCAAGAGCGCATTCCTAAAGCGACCGCACCGGTTTATCCCCATGCCATCGAGGTCGCAGCCGCCAAGCCGGTAACCAGTCAAGCCACGGTACCGATGCGCATCATCACCGATCCGAACAGCCCAACCGTCGAATCCCATTGGTTATCCAATGGCCGCTATCACGTTGCCATCAGCAGCGCAGGGGGCGGTACCAGCCGATGGGGAAACCTCGCTGTCACGCGATGGCGAGAGGATGCCACCCGAGATGCATTGGGAAGCTTCTGCTACATCCGAGACATCGAACGGAACAAACTGTGGTCGAATACCTATCAGCCAACGCGAGCGACTCCGACCCACTACGAAGCCATCTTCACTCAATCGCGAGCAGAATTTCGAAGGATGGACGCGGAGATCGAAACCTATACGCAGATCAGCATCTCTCCCGAAGACGATGTGGAACTGCGACGTGTGAAACTGACCAACCGATCCGGCAGTCCGCGATCGATCGAGATCACCAGCTATGCGGAGGTCGTCCTCGCTACGCTCGCTCAAGATGAATCGCACCCTGCCTTCAGCAATCTGTTTGTACAAACAGAATTGCATCGGGATCGCAACGCCATCTTCTGCACCCGCCGACCTCGATCGACCGAAGAGCATCCACCTTGGATGACTCATATGATGCAGGTGCGAAGATCAACCATCCAGAGTGCAACCTACGAAACCGACCGCATGCGATTCATCGGCCGGCGTCGAACACTCGCATCACCGCAGGCTTTTGATTCGTTGGCCGGACTTTCCGACACGGCCGGATCAGTGCTCGACCCCGTGGTGGCTATTCGGCAAACCGTCTCCCTGCAACCCAATGAATCGGTCACCATCGATATTCTGACGGGGATCGCGGATTCGCGAGCAAAGATTGAAGCCCTGACCGAACGTTATCACGATTCCAATCTAGCCGACCGCGTGTTCGACCTCGCCTGGACTCATAGCCATATCTTGTTGCAACAACTGGGTATCAGCGAAGGAGAAGCGCAAACCTACGGGAGGCTGGCTTCTTCGATCCTCGTGGCCTCCTCCCTGCGACGGGCCAGCCCCAGCATTCTCATCAGAAACCAACAGGGGCAATCCGGATTGTGGGGATACGGCATTTCCGGAGATCTCCCGATTGTGCTGGTCCGGATCCGCGACGCCGATCAGCTCGAATTGATTCGTCAAGCGATCCAAGCGCATGCCTATTGGCGCCTCAAAGGACTCGCAGTCGATCTGGTGATCTGGAACGAAGACGATTCGGTCTATCGTCAAGAGCTCCAAGAAAAGATTTCCAATTTGCTCGCATCCAGCATCGAAACGGTCGGCACCGATCGCCCCGGCGGCGTGTTCATACGACGCGGCGAACAGATCTCCAACGAAGATCGCGAGCTGCTGCAATCGGTCGCGCGAATCGTGCTTTACGGTGAAAACGGAACGATGGCCGAACAAACCGAACGGCGAGCTCGCTTGGAATCGACCAGCCCGCCATTGATCCCGACTCGGCGGACCATCGATAGCCCGGTCGCGGCACAACCCTCACGCAACCATTTGGCCCTCTTTAACGGACTGGGTGGCTTTTCTCAAGATGGTCGCGAGTACATCACGCACCTGGCTCCTGGTCAATCCACCCCATCACCGTGGGTCAACGTTATCGCCAATCCCCAATTTGGCACCGTCATTTCGGAAGCGGGCAGCGCCTATACGTGGGCCGAAAACAGTCACGAGTATCGTTTGACTCCTTGGCACAACGATCCGGTTTGCGATGTCGGTGGTGAAGCCATCTACCTTCGCGATGACGAGACAGGCCACTTTTGGTCTCCCTGCCCCTCCCCAACGCCACGCTCGAATCATTACACCGTTCGACATGGTTTTGGTTACACGATCTTCGAGACGATCGAACAGGGCATCGCAACGGAATTGATGGTCTATGTGGCCACCGATGCACCCATCAAAATTTCAAAATTGAAAATCACCAACCGCTCCGATCGACCGCGAAAGCTCTCGGTCATCGGTTTTTGGGAATGGGTGCTTGGGGAAATCCGAAGCAAGACACTACAGCATATCGTGACCGAAATCGATCCTGCCAGCGGAGCGCTACTGGCCCGCAACGTCTACAACCCAGACTTTGGGGATCGTGTTGCGTTTGTCAATTGCAGCGAGCCTATCCGTTCCTGGTCCGGCGACCGAACGGAATTCATCGGTCGAAATGGATCGTTGTCAGAACCCGCAGCCATGAAACGAATCCGGCTCTCCGGCCGAACAGGCGCTGGATACGATCCATGCGCTGCCATGCAGATGCCATTCGAACTCGCCGTTGGACAGGAGCGAACCGTAACGCTGTCGCTCGGGGCGGGAAAGAACATGGTAGAAGCCCGGTCGCTGGCCCTCCGTTTCCGAAGCCTGGAAAGTGCCGATCGCGCGATCCACCAAGTTTGGGATTACTGGAGCCACACTCTAAGCAGCGTACGCATTGAAACCCCCGATCCCGCCGTCAATTTTCTCGCCAACGGGTGGTTGATCTACCAAACTTTGGCTAGTCGCATGTGGGCTCGATCCGGTTTCTACCAATCCGGTGGCGCGTTCGGATTCCGAGATCAATTGCAAGATGCCATGGCTCTCACCTATTCCCAACCCCACTTGCTGCGCGAGCATTTGCTGCGAGCCGCCGCGCATCAGTTTCGCGAAGGAGATGTTCAACATTGGTGGCACCCACCCAAAGGCCGCGGCGTGCGCACCCATTTTTCGGATGACTATTTATGGTTACCCGTCGCGATCTGCCGCTACGTTCAAAAGACCGGAGACACCGGTGTCCTCGACGAGGTCATTCCATTCCTCAGCGACCGCCCCCTCCGAGACGATGAAGAATCCCATTATCACTTACCCGCCATCTCGGAGGATCGCGGAACCCTCTATGAACACGGTGTTCGAGCCATCCAGCATGGATTGCGATTTGGCGAACATGGTTTGCCCCTGATCGGATGCGGTGATTGGAACGACGGCATGAATTTGATCGGCCAAGGTGGGAAAGGGGAAAGCGTTTGGCTTGGTTTCTTTCTGTTCGATGCCATGCGGCAATTCATTGATTTAGCAAACCTCCGAGGCGACAACGCGCTGGCACAACAACTCGACACCGCATCCGAGCAACTGCGAGTCCAATTGGAACTTCACGGCTGGGATGGAGAATGGTACCGACGAGCGTACTTCGATGACGGCACACCCTTGGGCTCGATTCAAAACGACGAATGCCAAATCGATGCGATCTCGCAAAGCTGGGCGGTGCTGTCCGGCGCAGCGAATTTGGAACGGTCGCAACTCGCCATGGATAGCTTGGAACGGCGATTGGTGGATCGACATTCGCGATTGATCAAGCTATTGGACCCACCCTTCGATCGCTCATCACTCAATCCTGGTTACATCAAAGGCTATGTGCCCGGGGTGCGCGAGAATGGAGGGCAATACACTCACAGCGCGATTTGGGCGGTGATGGCTGCTGCCAAATTGGGAGACTGCGATCGTGCTTGGGATATGTTCGCTCTGATCAATCCCTTATCCCATGCGGATCGAGAGGAATCGATCGACCGCTATCGCGTGGAACCCTACGTCGTTGCTGCCGATGTTTACGGCGTGGAGCCACACGCGGGACGTGGAGGTTGGACTTGGTACACCGGCTCCGCCAGTTGGATGTACCGTTTGATCATGGAGTCTTTGCTCGGTATCGATCAGCGTGCCGACCGCTGGCGCATCCAACCCTGCTTGCCGCATCATTGGTCTTACGTTGAACTTCACTTTCGGTATCGCGAGACCTTCTATCATGTCCGCATCGAGTCCAATGCCGACAAACCTTCCCAGCCATCGGGATCCACTCCCCAACGTCGTACGCAACTCATCTTGGATGGGACCGC
>Ga0315904_10002732_pt1 | contig 26908 bp, 19 predicted proteins | sample LakEriMetagenome_6_FD_203529 | JGI IMG/M metagenome (GOLD analysis project Ga0315904, IMG submission 203529) | Freshwater fungal communities from buoy surface, Lake Erie, Ohio, United States - Buoy 12 MA120 | ecosystem: Environmental > Aquatic > Freshwater > Lake | place: USA: Lake Erie, Ohio...
ATCAGCGGCTTGGTCGTTCCCCGGGCCTTGGTCCCCACTTCCTACAACGTAATCGATGAATACGGGCTGGCGGCAATCGATTTTGACTGTCACTGGACGACCGAAGGCGAAAGCGCCGGCCCCAACTCGATCCAAGTCCCGGTCGCCCGGTTTTCGGGGACGCCGGTCACGCCGGAAAAGCAAGATGTGGCGGTGCTCGAACTGGAACCGCTGAAATTGGTACCCGGAACCAGTTTGCGCTTTATCCTGCAAGCCTCCGATAACCAGCCGGGCGGTGTTGGCTTGGGTAAAAGTCGCGAATTTCTGTTGCGGGTCGTGACCGAAGAGGAACTTCTTGCCGATCTGTTGCGTCGGGAAATAGACCAGCGCAAATCTTTTCAGGCAGCTTATGACGCCCAGTTGGAAATCGTGAGCCAAACGCGACAACTGGGTGCTGATCCCGGAGCGGGCCTGACACCGTCCCAAGTACTGGAGCAACGGCAAAGTGAATTGCTGGGCATCCACCGCGGCCAGCGATCGGTAGGGACGGCGGTTGACGCCGTCGCCAAGCGATTTGAGGAATTTCTGGTCGAGGTCCAGAACAATCGACTCGATGAGGAGACCCGCAAAGTCGATCCGAACCGCACGATCGCGGCGAGGTTCGAGAATGAAATCATTGTCCCGATTCGCCAGCTGGATCAGGAACAAGTCTCAGCCGCCGTGCGGAATCTCGACAATTGCCGCCGCAGCCTGAACGATCCGGCTGCGCTCGCCAATGCGGTCAATGAAACGGCGACTGTGCAGGAGGGGATTCTGGAACGGATGCGCAGCATTCTTGCAGCCATGGAAGATTCGGAAAACTATCAGGAAGTCGTGAACAAACTGCTGGAGATTAAACGCGCCGAAGAACGCATGCAGAAACAGCTGAAACAAAAGGAAACTCCGGACGGCATTTTTGACGAGCCGGGCAAAGACAAAGCGGCCCCGTCCCCCACGCCCAAAAAGGGAGTATTTGATGACGACCAAAACAATCGTCCCTAGCCTATTCCGCATCGGTCGTCTTTCGGCTGTGGCTCTCGGCCTGCTGCTGCTTTCCCCAGCAGTCTCCGGACTCGCCCCGACCGCCCGTGCCCAGCAGGATGACCCGGCAACTCAGCGCACCCAACTCGGTGAGCAGCAGCGACTGGTTGAGCGCAAGATGGCTGAGCTCGAGGCCCGCTTTACGGCGATTGCTCTGCAACTACAGGAAAAGGAGCCGGAGCGGGCCCAGCGTTTGGTCACGGCCTATCAACAGGCCAAAGAGCGGCTGCTCACTCAAAGAATGGCCGAGGTCGCTGAGCTGCTCGACAAAAACCAGTTTTCGGCCGCGCGCGGCAAACTCGATGAAGTGATCCTCGCCCTCGATGAGCTGGTCAAACTGCTGATTAATCAACAGGATCAGGGACTCTCCAAGCAAAAAGAAATGGAGATGCTGCAGGAATGGAAACAGTCGATTCAGGGCTTGCAGCAGGAACAAAAGCAGCAACGTCAGGAAACCGAGAAAGTCGCCAACAAGGATGAGGCGATGAAGAAGCTCGAAAACCAAATCAAGCAACTCGACGGCTTGATTAAAGAGCAAAGCGAAGTCATCGGCGAAACCGGGGAAAACGCCGGCAAAGGCCTGCAGGCCCTCGATCGAGTCGCCGACAAGCAGTTCGAAGTCCGAAAGAAAACGGAAGAATTGAAAAACGAGATCGCCGGGATCAAGGACCCCGGAAAAGAACCGGGCAAGGATTCCGAATCCAACGGCAAATCAGGCGCCTCCGGTGAAGGCCAAAAGCCGGAACAACCCCAAGAGCCAGGGAAAGAGCCAAAGCCTGGCGAGGAAGGCCAACAAGGACAGCAGGGGCAACAAGGACAGCAGGGGCAACAAGGACAGCAGGGACAGCAAGGACAGCAGGGGCAACAAGGACAGCAGGGGCAACAAGGACAGCAGGGACAGCAGGGCCAACAGGGGCAACAGGGCCAACAGGGGCAACAGGGCCAACAGGGACAGCAGGGGCAAAAGTCGCCCGAGCCACCGCAGCCCGGACAGAAGAACTTGGAGCAGGCGAATCAGGCCCAAGAGCGGGCTGAGGAAAAGCTCGCTTCAGGCAAAGCTGAAGATGCCCAACGCCAGCAGGAGCAAGCGCTCGAAGAGCTGAAGGCGGCCCGGGAAGCCCTGGACAAGGAACGGCGACGAATTGCCTCCCTACCCCCCGAGGCCATGAAGGAGATGTCGCAAACCCAGCGCCGCACCAAGGACAAGGCTATGGAACTGGCGAAGAAGATGGCTGAGGCTCCCAAGCCCAAGGGTGGCGATGATCAATCTGGCAGCCAAGGTAAAAAGCAGCCTGGCCAAAAGGGAGTCCAGGAAGCCGGCGACCAGATGCAAAAGGCTGCCAATGACTTGAACGAACAGGACGCCCAGCAGGCAGAGCGCAAACAGCGCGAGGCAGAGAAGGACCTGCAACAGGCACTGGATGAGATCGAAGAACGCCTGAACCAGCTGCGTGAGGAGACGCGAGAAGAGAAACTGAAGCGGCTGGAAGCGCGCTTTCGGGAGATGCTCGAAAGGCAGCAGGTGGCCAGCGTGATGACAATCGAATTGTTCGACAAGCAGACCAGCGGCCAGGATTTCGGCCGGCGAGACGAGTTGGTCCTGCTTCGCCTGGCGACCGAGGAGGAAGAAATCAGCGAACTTGGCCAACAAGCTTACGACTTGCTGCTGGAGGATGCGACGAGCATCGTCTTTCCGGAAGTTGTGAATGACCTGCAGGCGGACTTGAAACGGGCCAGCCAGCTTCTGGCAGAAGCTAAAACCGATCAATTGACCCAACTCGTGCAGCGCGAAGTCGAGGCGACCTTGGAAGAGTTGCTTGAAGCTCTGAAGGAGACTCAGAAAGATGGCGGTGGCGGAGGTGGCGGTGGAGGCGGCGGCGGCAAACAGCCACTGCTGAAGAAGTCAGCCGAATTGAAAATGCTTCGCGCCGCCCAGCTTCGCGTGAATCGCCAAACGCTGCAGCTCGACACCATTCGCGGCGATCGTCCGATCGACGGCGACCTGCAGGCCGAACTGCGGAATATTGCCGAACTGCAGGCTCAGTTGCTCGAGATGGCCGAACGAATCATGGACAATGAAGGCGACAATTGAGCGTGGCTTAAATCAGAGCTGCCCGGAAAACAGGGTGAATCTGCCGGTTAAAGCGACGGGGTCGCGACTTCGCCACCCCGACAGTTAACGGATTGCGTCTGTTGGCGGCTGGTTCCAGGTGTAGAATTGGTTGAGAGTTCGAAGGTGTGTCCGCAGCGCGGAGCTGAGCTTGTGAGGTGCAAAATGAATCGATGGTTCAGCCTGGTCCTGGCCTGCGGGTTGTGGTTTGGTTCCGCCAGTCTGGCTCCCGCTGCCGATTTTCCGACAGCCAGGTTTGTCGAACTGGCCCGCGGCAGCGGCAAGCTGGATTCCGCCCAGCTGTCCGCGCTGGAGCAGGAACTGGCCGGGGGAGATCCGGCCGCCATTGAAGCGGCGGTGACGTCCGCCCTCGGTCGAATTTATCCGGATTACGAAGCAGCCGTGCGGGCCTCAGACGATGACAATCTCGAGGAAGCAAGACGGTTGCTCGGGGGACTGATTGCCGCCGAGGACCGCTTCCTCGCTGCCGATGCGTCTTTCTACCTCTCGCGGACCTGCATGAATCACGAGCGGTTCGAAGAGGCAAAGAGTCTGCTCGACTCTCTGAACGGCCCACTGCTCGAGTATTCCACCCACCGTTCGATCACGCAGTATTATCAGGGTCTCGCCCAAGCAGGGCTGCTGCAGAATGAAGAGGCGGTCAAATCGTTCATGGAGTTTCTGCAGTTTAACCCCGATGCGCCGGAGCGGCTGCGGGTCAGCGCATGGCGACAAGTCCAGCAGCTGCAGGCGATCAAACAGGGGCAGATGGACGACATCTACCAACGGATGGATTTCTCACGTCGCCGGCTGGAGATCACCGAACCGGGGGACCGGACTCAGGAGGAACAGGACAAGATCGTCAAGATGCTGAAGAAGCTGATCTCCGAACAGGAAAAGAAGGAAGCAAGCAGCTCCAAGAGCAAGAGCAAAAGCGAATCGGAAAGTCAGCAACAACAACAGCAGCAGGCTCAAAATCAGTCCAAAGACCAATCCGAGAGCCAGTCAGGCGGCAATAGCAACAACCCCAACGGCAAGTTCGTCGACAAGAGCTATGACACGGGAAACGCCAGCCCCTGGAGCCGGCTCCGCGACCGCAGCCGCGACCCGGCCAATACGGCGATCAAGGACAAACTTCCGGCCCGTTACCGGGAAATCGTCGAACGGTACTATGATGCCGTCAACGGAAACGAGTCGGCGGGCGGCAACGCTCCCTCACCCGGAGGCACTCCTCCCGGAGGCGGATCGCGTGTTCCCAATCGCTGAGCAACGGGCGGGCAGCTCTGGGTGATCGACAGCCGCGCTGTTCGCTCACCATTCCGGCGACAGTTCGGGCGACAGTTCGGGCGAAGGTCACGGCAACCGGGCGTTTGGCGAGTGGCTGGCGGGGAGTCTCGGCAATAAAGGACATATCGATGCGGACATGGGTTCCGGCACTGCTCTTGGCCATTATCTGGCTGTCGACAAACTCTTCGCTCAAGGCTCAAGGCGTTGAGGTCCAGTTGGAGACACTCACCGGTCAAAGCCAGCGGGTGCAGTTGACTGCCATTAACGAGAACGGAACTCTGCAGGGGTCGGGTTGGACTGGCGACCTCAGTTTGTCGCTTGTCTCCCTGCTCGACTTCGGACGGCCGGTACAGAGTGCTTCCGAGGGAAGCCTCTCCCTGAGACTGGCTGGAGGCGGGCAACTCTGGATTCGCAATCCGCGGACCGCTGAGGAACAACTGCAGTTTGAGTCCACTGCCGTTGCCGGGGGGATCCCGCTCGAAGCGGTGAGCGCGATCGTCTGGAAAGATGACGAGCGCGTGGCGGCTGCCATCGCGGCCCCGCTGTCAGATAACGATCAGGTGCTGGTGGAGACCCCAGAGGGGGTCGTTGTCGTCGCCGGTCTGCTCGAGGGTCTCACGACCGAGAAAGTACAGGTCAATTATCAGGACAAGTCGCGGACAATCGGCTTGGAGAAGGTGCTCGCGATTGTCCCAGCCAGCCTCGGCGGTAACTCGACCGCAAGTGCGGGCAATCAGGCGAAACTGTTCCTGACCGATGGCTCGACCCTGAGCGGTCAACTGCAAGCGTTGGACGGAGAAAAATGGACCCTCAAACTCACCACGGGCGTTGTCCTCCAAGGTCCGGCCGCTGCGCTCTCGCGGATTGAGATTGTTTCGGATCGGCAAGCGTTCCTCTCGGACCTGACTCCGCTGGAGAGCGAACAGCGGGTACTTTTTGGTCAACCTCGGGAATGGACTCGCGACCAGACTCTGAGCGGCGAGTCGCTGCGATTGCAGCTGCAGCCCGGCGCGGAGGCTGCGAAGTTTCGCAAGGGGTTGGGGATGCGAGCCACGACGCGGCTTGTTTTTGCCAACGACCGCGGTTTTACCAAGCTTCTGGCGGATGTTGGCCTCGACCCGGAGCTTGGCCAGCAGGGTGATTGTGAGGTCGTCATTCGGGGCGACGGGATTGAACTCTGGAAGCGGCGTCTGCAGTCCAGCCAGCCAGTGGCTCAGGTCGATCTCGAAATCGCGGGTTATCGCCGGATTGAGTTGTCAGTGCTCAGCGGCGAGCAGTTTGATTTGGGTGATTTCGTCAACTGGTGCAATCCGCGGATGCTGAAGCTGGAGAAGTAAGCCTCACGCGAGCGAGTCCCTGACGCCCCCTGGGATGACAGAGCCGGCAAAAGCGGATTGCCTTCCAGTTGCGGATTTCTCGAACGAGGGTCTTCCCTACTCCGGCCCCCATGTTTTTACGTATTGCCGGACATCGATTTTGCGGGCGGTGTTGTCGCTGCTCATGTAGCGAATCTTTCCGAAAATCGGACGCTCTGGGCCCCAGGCTCGGTCATAGCGCCCCAGCACCCAGAAAATCCCGCTGTAGGAGTTGGGGTTGCGTCCATCGAGGGCGTACTTGTTGTTGAGCTGGATCAGGATTTCCAGTGCTTCTCGCGGTGATGCGGTCCATTCGAGCACCTTTTTCCCCCAAAGCATGCGGAGATAGTTCTGAATTCGACCCTCGCGCACCAATTGTCGCTGGGCGGCATTCCAGAGCGAATCATGAGTCCGGGCCGCTTCGAATTGCTCGAGCGAATAGCGATAGGGTCGTTTGTCCCCGGCGTGATCGGCGAGCGTCTTTTGGGCCCAGCCCGGGAGTGATTCATACTGGTCGTAGTTGTCCGTCAGCGCGCAGCAGTTGTACCCCAGTTCCCGCCAGGTCAGCAGCTGGTCGAGGTACGCTTCGACTGAGGGAGGAACTCCCCACCAGCCGGTATTGCTGCCCGTCGCCTTGGGAGCAAGATGCTCTTCGCACCATCCGGCGGCTTTCATCAGTCGGGCAAAGACTTGATGAGAGGAAATGTGTCCAAAGTGTAGGTAGGAAGAGAGTTCGCTGGTGCCGGCCTGGGCCGGATCATTCCGCGCCTCATCGTAGTCATTCAGTCTGCGTTTGAGAAACTCGCTCAGCCGCTGCTCGGCTGCTTGTGCACCGCCGCGTACTCCGGCGATTGGCTGGACAGCGTGGTCAAGCGGAAAATCGGCGAGCTTGACCTTTTTGAAGTCGCCCACTTCCGGCCAGCGACGGGTGAAGTTAGCCGGGAGGTTGGAAGGCTTGAAGGCGGGTATCTTGCGACGTTGCCAGGGATTGGCGGCGGGCGTCTCGGCCAGGTGCGGGCGGATGTTCTTTTGAAGATGGCGGCGGAAGTCGACGGCGCGACTGAAAACCCGCTGCGTGCTGCGCATCGGATAGATTCCATTGGAATCGATCAGCTCCAGACTGACCGGGATCTGCTTTCCGGCCGCCGCATGCATCTGGGGGAGAAAGAAACAGGGAAAGTCATCGCTGACAACAACGCAGGCTTCGGCGGCGAGGGCGGAGATCGCTCCCCGGCCCGCATCAGGCGTTGGCTGGAGGTAGGGATAGTACCTTGCCGGAGTGTCGCCCAAAGCCGCAGCGTTGTCCTGCATCCCGTCGATGATGAACTGGTGAAATCGGGGACAATTCCAGCGATAGTCCGGACGGAGCGCTTCAAAAATCAGCAGCGGCTTGGCCAATTCCTCTGCCCAGTCGAGAGCCCGGTCAAGGCTGTAATTCCAACTCGCCCGCCGATTGGCGACCATCCAGTAGAGCACATACTGGCCGCGCGAATTAACCTCAGCGTGGTTCGCCAATCGAATGCGGGATGCGGGAACGCTGGATTTCACTGCAGGCCTCAATGGAGCCAGGGGAATGAACAAGTCCGGAGAACCGCTCCGTTTTACCGTTTCCCAATCGATGCGATAACCGCCCGGCACCAAATCGATCTCGATCTGCCGGCCGCTTGTGCTGAAGGGCAAAGCAAAAAAGGCAGGCCCCCGCTCAGCGGTGACCTGCCTTGATTAATCTCACCCGGCCTGGTTCAAAGCCCGAGCTTATCGGACGATTCCGGTCAGTTCCTCGAGCAACTGGTCAGTGACGGTGACCGTTCGGGCGTTCGCCGAGAATCCCCGCTGGGCAATAATCAACTGTGTAAATTCATAAGCGATATCGACATTGGAGAGCTCAATGTTTCCCTTCACGACCTGCCCCCGACTGCCAGTCAACCCTTTGCCAACGACAGCGGCGCCGCTGTTAAGTGTTTCAGAATAAAGGTTGTTTCCCTCGCTGAGCAGGGCTTGCTCATTCACGAAACTGGCAATCGCCAACTGGGCGATTGGAATCCGCACGCCGTTCGTCGCCAGGCCTTCGATCACACCATCACCGCCGACGTTAATCGACTTGAGCACACCCGTCTTGAAACCATCTTGTTCAAAGAATGTTTCGAAATTGTTCGGTGTATGGGAGAGCTCGTCGAAACTGAGCACGATCTTCTGGTTTTCGGTGATCGAGTCGAAGTCAATTTCGATTTCAGAGTTGCCAGCGGCAGTACCATTCACCCGGGCGAATGTCCCGTCGTCATTGAACTCGATTCCGGTCACGGTTGAGTCGACAAAACTGCCGACCGAGTCGGTAAACGAGAATGTCAGGTCCCAACTGTTGAGTTCCTGTTTCTGGAATCTCGCAATCATGGTCTGAGTCTGACCACGGGCGTCGAAAATCTGGACATTAGTGGTCACGACATCTCCATCTTTGCCATCAGTGGTCAAGATGAAGCCATTGTCGTCGAAGTCGGTTGCTCCTGTGTTCCCCGCAGCGTCTTCGAACGACAGCGATAATTCCGCCGGTCCTGTGTTGTCAGCTTCGACAACGATCTTGCCCGTTGTGTTGTCGAAAGTCGCACTGGCTCCGGTCAACAACCCGTCGACGAAGTTTGCGAAATCCCCGAGCGTGGTCGTTGTGGTCACAGGGAAGCTGCCGGAAAAACTGGAACCATCCGGGTTCGTTCCAGTCACATTCAGCGAGTCGCCGGCAACGTAGTCGACCGTGTTCCGTTCGAGTGCATTAAAAAGGGTAGCGGAGGTCGCATTGGCACCGCCTGTCCGAAAAGCCAGTTTGGACATCAGGACTTCGGCAGCGGGAGGCTTGGCAGAAGCGGGTATGTTCCCTGAGAACGACGCGACTGCGGTCTCTTTGCCGGGTACGATGGTGCCGATTGGAATCTTGATTGAGGGGTCGCCGGGCTCCTGATAGCCGATTTTCCCCTCGCTCGGCTCGCCCACCGTACCGCTGCGCTGAACCAACATGCCGCTGTTGGCGATGGTGAGGTACCCTTTGGCGTTCAGCGTAAACTGGCCGTCGCGGGTGTAGTAAGTGCTGGCGTTGTTCGAGACCGCAAAGAACCCACTCCCCTCAAGGGCGAAATCGAACTCACCCCCCGTAATCTGCAACACGCCCTGCTCGATGTTCCGCTGAATCGAAGCCACCCGCACACCGTTACCAATCTGACTGGGATTGGTACCCGCCAGCCGCTTGTCGGTAGACGTACCGTTGCCGCTGGACAGGGTCTGGTAAATCAGGTCGGCGAAAGCGATCCGTTGGGCTTTGTATCCGGTTGTGTTGACGTTTGCCAGGTTGTTAGCCACCACGTCCAACTTGCGTTGATGAGAAAGCAGACCGGACGCGCTGGAGAAAAGTGAACGGGACATGGCTTAGCTGGTCCTGGAAGGCACGGATAAAGTAATGATTGGAACTCTCAGAGCGGAAGGCTGGCAGTGAACTCTCGTTCAAACTGAAATCGATTTAATCAAGTTGATGTCAACGAGGCTGTTGCCCACAACAGCGGCGAGTTTGCCGTTGCTCATGGTGATTTCGCTGACTCGCCCACGACTGACTTCACCCGATGAAGGATTCATGTATTCGACATTCTTGCCGACCAGATTGACGCCTTGAGACACTTCCTGCAGTTTGAGCATCTGCCCAAAGGAGGCCTTTAACTCCTGCATGGTTTCAACCATCGACATCTGGCTGATTTGCCCGACAAAGGCTTCCTGATCGGTGGGCGAAGTCGGATCCTGATACTTGAGCTGGGTTGTCAGCAGCGTCAGAAAGTCCATCTTGCTGAGCGCGCTACTGGCGGCAGAAGTGGTTGACATATTGTCTGTTCCTGGAGTGAGGTGAGTTTGGTGATTTGGTCGCTAAACCAGAAGATTGACTTGTCTGTTGCCAGCTCCACTTGAAGCGGGACTGTGAAACTCGGATTGCGCGCCCGGCGGGGGCAGACTGACTCGAGAACCCCGGCCTGGACGATCATCCCGTTGGCTCGGCGTCTCTTGCCCCTGCTGCTCACTGGTATTCGAGCGGGAACCTTCCGGGCTGGAGTTGCCTCCGGAACCGGTGTCGGAGGTGATTTGAACTTCCTTGAGCTCCAATCCATGCTGCCCCAGAGCATCGATTAACTGTTCGCGTTGCAAGCTCAGTGCGTCGCCAGTCGCCGACTCGTGGGCCACAATCCGGGCGAGATAGTCGTCGCCTTGCTTGCTGACCATGATTTCGAGTTTGCCCAAATCGGGAGGCTGAATCTCAACGGTGATCCAACCTGCGTCCGGCTCGACTGCGTTGGCAATCTGAGCGGCAACACTCTCCAGCGGGAAGCTCTCGGCAACCTGCTCAAGATGTGATTCGAAACTGGCTTGCAGCGAGTTGAGCTCGGCTGGTTCCCGATAGAGCAGGGACATGTTCTCGGCAGCAGGCTGGTCGCCGCGACGATGAACGGACTCGGCTTCAATCGGATCCGAACTTTCAGAGAGTGCGCGGTGAGCGGTGTCATCCGCATTCAAGTTCGCTGCGGAGGCCGCGGTGACTGCGACCGTAGTCTGGGCAGATGCTGTCCCCATCCCGTTTCCATCCCACTGCGAAGCACTTTCGCTGGAGGAACTGCGGCCGCGTGTTTCCCGGGCCGTTTCCGTTCGCCCGCCGCCGTCAGCGGAACCAGAAGATTTCGGCTGCAGGGATGCCAGCGGCGAATTCGCCTCGGCTAGTTGCGCGGCGCTTGGATTTTGCTCAGTCGGGAAAAGCGCCGTCTCAGCAACAACAGCTTCGGCTCTGGTCAGCTGCGCGTTGGTATCAGGGAATTTTTCAGCTGCCGAACCGAGCGAGGAATCGAGGCGACCGAATTTCGATTCCGCTTTCCCGGACCGATCGGAATCTTGACCGGCGGTACTCGCGACCAAGTTAGCCCCGCTGATCTGGGCGGGCTCTGGCTGCGGGCCGGCCAGTTGACCTGGATTCAATGGCAAGCCGGGTATTGCTGCGGCCTGATTCTTTTGACCATTCATTGAGCCTCCGACTCCCGAGGCCCCTCCCACACCCGAGCCGAGGGGCGAAGGTTCCCCGGCTGATTGCGCTCCCCTGGTTGGTAGCGTCAGACTTGCCGAGGCAAATGAGGCGACCAGCAACGAATTGAGTTGCCCTAATCCTTCCGGCCCAGCCTCGTCTTTGCTTTTCCCGACCAGGGGTGAATCGCCGGGCGAGCTGGAATCGCCTTCAAGCAGATTGAGCAGCCCGACAAACTCCCCGGGCTTGCCGGTAGTTCCGAAAGCATTGTCGACCGTCGGCGCCCCAGCCATGCCGGTCAGTAAACTGAGCAACAGGTCGGGGGGAGGAGTTTGGGATGTAGAAACCGCAGTCATATCGAAAGCTGGACACCAGACTGTGAGCAGGGATCGAACCGTGCAGTCGGGCAGTTGCAAGTCCAGTGCCAATCAAGCTGAGCAGCTCTGGCGACTTGGAATCGGGCCAGGCAAACTCGAGCCGGTCTGAAGCGCAGAGAAAGAGCCGGTTTTCCGGGGGAAATTTTACCGCCAAGCGATCCACCTCCGGCAAACAGCCGGGGTAAAGGCTCGGGAACAGTGTTAAGCTGTAACGCGCAATCGGCGGCAAAGCCTCGCCAGTTTTCCAGAAAATTCGGGCGCGATTTGGCTCAATCTAATTTGGCGAATTGGTTATCGTGCACTGAAAGGAAAACTTGCCTCCACGAGAAAGAATTTTTTTCGACGCGACTTGGGCGAGAGCCTTCGGCTACCGGCAGTTGAGCCAGATTGCAAACCCTCCGCTGGGCAGCCAAGCTTGCGGGGAAGGCCCTTGGAAATTCCCAGCCGGTCGGAAGTTTCCGCGGCGGATAGACCGTGACCGTCGAATCGCGACGTCGAATCGCGACCGCCCAAGCGCTGTGGCGGGGCTGGTTCTGATCTGCTTCCCTGTGCGCGTCCAGTTTACCCTGGCCGCAAGCGCGGAAGAAACTCGCAGGCAAGGCTGGCAACTTCGCCAGAGCGGCGGTGAGAGGTCAAGAGACTGCGGCGGCGAGACAGGTGGGTAGGCTGAGCAGCTGCCACCCGAGCGGGGCAGGTCCAGAAAAGGTGGATTCGGTTCTGGCCGAGGCGAATCGTCCAGCGGGAGCGATTGGCCCCCAGCCGGCCTGGGCCGAACTCAGGCCCGGGAAAACGATCGGGGCCGAGGGCTGGTCAAGCTGCCCGGGTATCGAGTTCGCGGTATTCGTTCAGCTTGTTCGTGATCGTTCGGGCTGTGATTCCCAGACTTTCAGCGGCGAGGCGCTTGTTCCCCTGAAAGCGGACGAGTGAGGCTTCGATGATCTTCCGCTCCATTTCTGCCAAGGTGAGATTGCAGAACTCAGCGGGGAGACAATCGCCGCCGGCTCCCGGCAGCGGGTCAAGCGGAGCTTGCTGAACCCACTTCTCAGTTGAGAGCAGGGAGGCCCGATGAACCGTGTTCCGCAACTGCCGTACGTTTCCGGGCCAGGGGTACTGCCTCAATTGCTCGAGGGCCCGGGGAGTGAAGCCTTCCACGCCCGCGGGCGACTCGCCTCGAAACTGCGCACAGAAATACTGGACGAGAAGTTCCAAGTCATTGGGACGTTCGCGGAGTGGCGGCAAATGAAAATGCACAATGTTCAAGCGGTGGAACAAGTCCAGCCGAAAGCGGCCCGCCAGCGCCTCGTCCGCGAGGTTCCGGTTCGAGGTCGCCAGAACGCGAACGTTTAATTTTACGGTCTCATTACCCCCGACTCGCTCCAATTCCTGCTCTTCCAGCACCCGCAGCAACTTGGCCTGGACCCGGAGCGGGATTTCGCTGATCTCATCCAGCAGCAGCGTCCCGCCCATGGCGAGTTCGAACTTGCCGATTCGCTGTTCATTGGCACCTGTAAAGGCGCCCCGTTCATGTCCGAACAGTTCACTTTCGATCAGGCTTTCAGCAAGCGCCGCGCAGTTCACCCGAATATAAGTCTGCCGGGAGCACTTGCCATGGCGATGAATCCACCGCGCCAGAACTTCTTTGCCAGTGCCACTTTCCCCGGTAATCAGGACCGTGGCGGAGGAGGCTGCCACGCGCTGCGCGGTCCGGGCCAAACTGTGCATTTGCGCGGAGCAAACCATGAAACCCGGGTCATCCACCAGCGAAGCGTTTGCGGCGAAGGTCGGAGCGCCCGTGGCTCCCGGAGCATTGGCTTCATCAACCACTGAGCCACCTGAGAGCTTGGTGGCTTCCGGATTTCGATAGTCTTCGAAGCGAAGAAGGTCAGGCATTGTTTGCTTTCTCTCTATCTCGGTGTTCGGCACCTGGACTGTCGCAGCGCCGCAGGCGAGTAACGGAAATGACCAACCAGCAGGAGCGGGTGGCTGTTCAGCTTGCTGGATCCGAGGCGGACCGGGGCGTGTTTCCCCTATTCCTCGGTGGTTGAAAAAAGTCGCGCTCCGATGAACGGGAAGCAGAAAGGGAACGAGGGTGGAAACTCAGCGGGAACTGCCGGCGTAAGCCCGCTGCATTTGCAGCGAGCGAACACTCGCATTGACCTGAGGCAGCAAGCGGTCACGGGCTTCGGTCGCCGCTTTCTCCAGGCGGGCGATCTTGGCCAGCATCGCGTGAAAAAGCTGGGTGATCTGCTCCAACTCCGCAGCGGGCCGCGAGGAATGGGAGGTTTCGGCTGCCGCCTGACCAGCCTCGGCACTCAATCGCTGGATTGTGGTCAAGTGCTGCAGCACCTCTCTGGTCGCCGCCTCACTCCATTCGCCACGAACGGAATCGGTCAGCAACTGCTCGAGCTGGCTGTCGACGTGTCGATACTGCCGGACGATTTGCTCGAGCAAGGCATTCGCGACCAGGGGGTCATTTTCCATTGGGGCTCAGCTCCTTGGAAACAGCTTGCAGGTAGGAATCGATTTGAGTGATTGTGGTTTCGATGTTTTTTCTGCGCTCGACGTTATCGAGCCACCACCGGGCGGCTTCTACGGGGCGAGTCGGCCGACGACTTTCCACCAGGCCGCGGTATCCCTTCTCAGCATTGGGCAAGTCACCCAGGATCCGCCGGCAACTGGCAATAAAATACTCAGTCCAGAGTGCGTCCTGAGGCTTGTCGAGAGAGTCCGCGACCGCCAGATAGGTCTTCAGAGCTAATTCGTAGTTGCCGGTTTGAAACAGGCTGTTCGCCAATTCCAGCGGGTCCACAGCAGCGGGAACGACCGTCTGGCCAAGATACTTGGGCGGGGTGCTGGCGGGCTTTTCGGTGGCCGTCGCTTCCGGACCAGGCCCAAGTTCTGGCAGGGGGAACTCAGGCTGCGGCTGCGCAGCCGGTTTCGCTTCGGGTTTAGGCTCCTCCTTGCCGGGAGCCGTCGTGTCCGCATTCGGGGCAGGCGGCGAGCCAGAATCTGCCCGGGAAGTAGACTGCTTTTTGGATGCCTCTGCCTCCTGCCGCTGCTGAACCAGTGTGCGAATCAGTTCCAGTCGCTGCTGGATGGAGCGAAGACGCTGTTGCTCGGGACTTTCCCCGGGGATGGCACTGGCACTTGGCAAACGCAAATCGGGCATCACCGGAATCTGCTGCTGGCGGAAGTCCTCCAGTGACTTCAAGAGTTCCTGGCCGAGTTGATTGTTGCGGGCAGCCGAATCCTCCGGCGGCGAATTCTGAGCAACCAGAGCGCCGCTTAGCAGCAGGTTCAGCAGCAGGCCAACGGCAATGGTTGTCGCACCCGATCGCACCCAGGCAGCACACCGGTCCCAATGAAAACAGCAGCGGAGGGAGGTGATCATTTCTGTAGATTCTCCTGGGGCAGCATTCCTGCAAAGCAGAGTGCCGCAGCGTAGGGTTCGCCCATTTGACGATAGGCCAGGCCGAGCGATGTCAACACGCTTTTCTGCTGTTCCGGCGAAAGTTTCGCCGCCAGCAATTCACGGGCAACGATGATCGCCTCGGGGAACTGCCGCAGGTCCAACCGAGCTTCAAGGATTTGCAATTTGGCTGCGGTCGCCGTTTCAAGATTGTCCGCCCGAGCCAGATGTTCGTAGCACTTGATCGCCTGTTGGTAATCATTGTGTCGCTGGTGTTCGATTGCCAGCTCGAACAGGAGCCGGTCGCGCCAGTACGTATCTGTCGCCTGGGCCAGCGCCGCCTCGAGACTGGAAAGGGCCAAGGCGTCGAATCCGAGCGCCTGCCACGCGCGACCGACAAGATATCGATCGATCGTCGAGAGCGGCTTGTTCGGGGTAAAGTCCTGCAGCACCGAGACGAGCCGATAGCTTTCGTTTCGCCGCGCCTCAGGCAATTCGGAACCGAGTAAACGCGAGAGACTTGAGATCAAGGCAGCAACTTCCCGCTCGGTTCCACCCGCAAACAATTCCCGGCGCTGATAAACCGCCTGATTGGCGGCAAAGGGCTTGTTCTGGAGCAGATAAATCCGGGTCTGCTGCAAGACTGCCTGGGCAGTCAGTGGCTCCTCTTGAGAGAGCGAGATCGCTCGGCTGGCTGCGTTCAGCGAAGCCTCCAACTGACCCTGCTGTGCCTGCAACTGACTGATCAGGAAATAAGCGAGGGCCGCGACATGTTTATTGGTGGCCGTGTCAATCGCGCGGAAGAGCAGGGCGATGGCTTCGTCAGTTCGTCCCAGAGCGGCGTTGATCCGGGCTTGATTCAAATGAATGCGGGCAGCCATGTCATCGCGGGCTCCGACTTGCAAAGCGGCCTGATATCTGGTGGCAGCTTCGTCGTAATTCCGCTCGAGAAGTTGCAGGTTGCCTTGCTCGTAGTGCGCATAGGCCTGACGGCGATCGCGGGGCACGAGCTGCAAAAAATGCTGCCACGTTCTCCCTGCGGCATGAATCCAATTGGGTGACTCCGTACTTTCTTCGAGTACCGAGACCCGGATCACATCGCCGTCCTGACTCCATCCAAGATGAATCGGCCCCAGCAGCCCATCGAGGACCAGGCCTAGACTGAGTTGCTCGAATTGCAGTGCCTTGCTTCTTCCCTGCAAAAACGGAATCGCCGCCGGATCCAACTCCAGCTTCAGACCTGAGGTCGTCGCGAGCTGTTCGAGTAATGGCGTCAGGGGCAACACTTCAAGGTCTGCCAAGAGCAGAATCGATGAGGCTTGATCCGACTCGCGGGAAATCACCCGTAAAGTGGAAGTCGGCGCAGCCTGTTCGGCTTGATGAGCCTCTGGCTCCTGATGGGAATCGTGGGCGGCGGCAGCATGCTCTTGACCAGAGGCGAGCATCGGCCGGGGAACAGAGTTGGCTTGCAACACCTCAATGGCTGGCTCGAGTTCAATTTCCGGCGGCGCGAAGTCGACTCCGTCCGGACTGAAGGGCGAAAGCTGCTGCCCCCGAATTCCCTGTTGTCGTTGCGCCGTTGCCAGCAGGGTCAACACTTCACCCTCGAGAAATTCGGAGTCCGTTTTGAAGCGGCGCGACTGCAACAGAATGTCCGAAAGCAGTTCGATCGCCTCGGCAGGCTTGTCGTTCAGCAACCAGACTCGAGCCAATCCGGTCAGGCCGAGAATCTCAATCGGACGGCTGGTCGGGCGTTTGATGGCCTGCAGGTAAGCCTTTTCGGCAAGCGGGTAGTTTCCACGCAGTTCTTCCGCCAGGCCCAGGCGACAGAGAACGACCGGGTCGGGATGTGACTGCTCCACCTGCAAGACGGTGCGAATCAATTTGAGCGCTCCGCCATAGTTGCCAAGCAGCAGCGACTGGTCGGCCGACCGCAGCAGCTTGCCCTCGGTTTCTTCGAGGCTCAGCTCCTCATCGAGCCCCAGTTCGAAAGCAAGTGAGCGGAGCAGCCGAGCGGCGTTGGTCTGGTCTACAGGCGGTTCGGCGTGCTCGGCATGATCGCCTGCTGCCGGGTCCGCTTCGACCGCGGGGACAGGTGGCTTGCTGTCAGGCCATGACAGCACCAACCCTGCTATCACTCCGCAGCAGAAGAGTGTGGAAACGATCCAGAATTCCACACGAAACATGTTGGCTACCTTTTGACCGGGGGGAAATCGGACAGTTTTCTGCAGACGAGTCGTCGATCGAGTCGATGTAATCGTCAGAGTTTGCCTGACCGTTAAAGTTGAATCGTCGAAAAAAAGTCTTGAGCTTGAGCAAAATTTTCGCAAGCTCGGGGAAATCCCATCGATAACGAGCGTGTGACGACTTTCAGGAGTAGACACCATGAAGATTAATCCACAGGGATCGCAACCCAACCTGCCTGTTTCCAAGGCAGCCGCTGCGGGTCCGGTTTCGACCGGTTCCCAACGCGAGTTGTCCCCAGGAACAGCGGCAGAGGTTGAAAAGCTGCGGCTGGCTCAATTGGTTCTGAGTCTGAAAAGCGAGGCAGGAGACCGCGAATCAGCCATTAATCAAGCGCGAGCCAAGGTCCAATCGGGTGCTTATTTAACGAGCGCCGGAGCAGCTGCGGCAGCGAATGGCATTCTGGGACTCTAAACGACCGGGGGTCGGCGTTTGGGTGTCCCAACCTGCAAAAACAGTGACCAATGATTGGATGGATTCTGAAATTGGTTAATGCATGGATGCGGTTGAAGACAATCGATTATTCATTGGGAGGCATTCATGGCTTTAGGGGTAGTTAACAACAGCGGCTCGATCAACGCTCAGAACAATCTTTCGCGAGCCCAGAACTCGCTGAACCGTTCCATCGAGCGACTGTCATCGGGCTTGAAAGTAAACCGCGGTGCTGATGGCCCCGCGGCTTTGGTCATTTCAGAGAAGCAACGGGCTCAAATCTCCGGATTGCGGACCGCCATCGACAACACTGAAAAGGCGGTTTCGGTCGTGCAGACGGCTGAAGGCGCTTTGGGCGAAATCAACAGCTTGCTGGTCAAGGTGCGCGGGTTGGCGCTCGATTCGGCCAACTCCGGCGTGAATGACGACGACGCCTTGGCCGCCAATCAGGCTGAAATCGCCAACGCCCTGGACACGATTAACCGGATTGCCAACAACACGCAGTTCGGCACCAAGAAGCTGCTGGATGGTTCGGCCGGCAAGACCGGGGTCTCCTCGGATGCAGACGTGACCTTCCTCAAGGCTGGAGCCAACACCTCGGCCGGTACCTATGCGGTCAACGTTACGCAGACCGCAGAGCGCGCCATCGCCGATGCGGCCACCGACCAGACCGATGTGTTGGCGGCGGATGAGACGCTGACCATCAACGGTGTAAACATCACGCTGAATGCTGGACTCGATCAGGCCGGCGTTGTCTCCCGAATCAATGAATTTACCGGGCAGACCGGCGTCGTCGCCCGAGTGGATGGCACGACCACGCAGCTTTACAGCGAAGACTTTGGCGCCAGCTCGTCCGTCAGCGTGATTTCCAACGTCGCAGCTGGAGCAACCAGCTCGGGATTTGGAACCACGGCGATCACCGACTCAGGCGTTGACGTGGGTGGAACCATCGGCGGCAATGCAGCAACCGGATCAGGTGCCGTGTTGACTGGAACTGCCGGCGGGTCGAAGGGCGTCGCCATTCGTCTGGCAGAAGACGGAACGGATCCGACGCTCTCCGTGACAGGCGGTCAAGGCAACGTGACCGTAACTGACAACTCGCTGACCTTCCAAATTGGTCCGAACCAGAACCAGACGGTCAATATCGGAATCGACAAGGTTAACCCCAACGGCCTCGGTGTTGGCTTGGGAAGCAACCAGTTTGATTCGCTCAGCACAATCGACGTGACTTCGGCCTCCAAAGCCCAGGATACCCTGGCGGTTGTCGACGCTGCGATTGACGAAATCTCCAATCTCCGTGGCAAGTTGGGTGCGTTCCAGGCCAACACTCTGGAATCGACTGCCAACAACCTGCGGGCTACTTTGGAAAACACGGTCAATGCCGAGTCGGTCATTCGCGACACGGACTTTGCCCAGGAAATTTCGGCCTTCACCAACAATCAGGTTCTGGTTCAGGCGGGTGCCTCGGTCCTTTCGAGTGCCAACCAGTCGTCGCAGCTGGTCCTGTCTCTGTTGGGACGATAGTCGAGAAAACGACTCCGCTCTCTGAGCCGGGCTTTGGCTTGGCTGGATAAACGGTTCAACGACTGCGCGGAGAGGCACCTTTGCCTCTCCGCGTTTTTTCCATTTCAGGAAACCTGCCATGAGTTTTTCAATTGACGGCCTGATTTCGGGGCTCAACACCAGTTCGATCATCGACAGCATGGTCAAACTGCAGGCCAACCAGGTCAATCGCCTGAATGAGCAGAAGCAGCAGGTCGTCAACCGTCAGACTTCTTTCAAGGGAGTCGAAGCCCGCTTGCTCAGCTTGCGGTCAAGTCTCAGCCGCCTGAATCGGGTCACCAGTTCGGTTTTCGATGCCCGAACCGCATCAGTCAGCGATGAGTCGATCGTCTCGGCCGCAGCCGGAAGTGGAGCGCAAGTCGGCTCCTTCTCGCTCAAAGTCAACGCCTTGGCAGCGGCTGAAAAGCGGGCTTCGTCCGGTTTCGCTGCTGCGACCAGCACGATCACTCAAGGGACTCTCGACATTCGCGTCGGCAACCGCGAGTCCACCACCATCACCATCGACGCCAGCAACAATACGGCCAGTGGATTGGTGACAGCGATCAATGCACAAGCCAAAGATGTCACGGCCGCCTTGGTCAAAGACCAGGCGAGTGGTCAATTCAAAGTTCTGCTCTCGTCAAAGTATACCGGCGAGTCGAACACCATCAGCATTACCAATAATCTGGCAGCCTCCTCGGGCGGCGCCGTTCAACCGGATTTTACTGGAGCCGTCGTCCAGGCTGCGGGAAACGCTTCCATCACCATCGGCTCCGGAGCAGGAGCCATCACCTCAGTCTACGAGACCAACCGGATCGATGATTTGGTCGACGGCGTTTCCCTGAACCTGCTCAAAGCTGACGCCAGCAAGGAAGTGACTGTCTCGGTCGGTGCGGACAATGAGGGCGTCGTGACCGCGGTCGGAGACTTCGTCAAAGAATTCAACGGAGTCATCCAGTACATTTCCGAACAGTCCCAGTTCATTGTCCAGTCGCAAAAAGCCGGACCGCTGCTCGGCAATCGCTCGGTCTCGGAGATCCAGAACCAGCTTCGCTCCATTGCGATCGGCTCAGTTCCGGGGCTGGAGACGGCGATCAACCGCTTGTCCCGCGTCGGCGTCGGCGTTTCCTCGAACGGCACACTGACCTTTGACGAAAGCAAACTCCGCAAGGCCTTGTCCGGGGAACTCAGCGGGGTTAGCGCCCGGGATGTCCAAAGGCTCTTTGGACTATCCGCTGAATCCACCGCCGCAGGAGTCGAGTTCCTTCTGGGCAGTTCCCGAACCAAGTCCAGCACGACTCCTTATCAAGTTGATATCACCCAGGCAGCCGAACAGGCGACGATCAGCAGCAGCGGGCTCGGCGGAACAATCGTGATTGCCCCGGGACAGAACACCTTCAGCTTCAAGCTTGACGGAAAGGAGAGCGGGACACTCTCGCTGACGGCCGGGACGTACACCCCAGCCCAACTGGCGACCCAACTGGAATCGGTGATCAACTCCGCGACCAGCCTGGGCAGCCGAAAGGTGACGGCCAGCATCGAAGGAGGCCAACTGCGACTCACTTCACAAGCTTACGGTTCGAACTCCAAAATCGAGGAACTGGGGGGGACAGCCCTGACGGTGCTCGGCTTCAGTGGCAGCGAATCGGATGTCGGTGCGGATGTGGTCGGTCGATTCATGGTCAATGGACAAATTGAGACTGCCAAAGGCACTGGCCGGCTGCTGATGGGTGATGCCAACAATGTCAACACGGCCGACCTGCAGGTGCGGGTGACATTGACCGCCGCACAGGTAACTGCCGGGGTGGAAGCGAACCTGACGGTTACTCGAGGAGTCACCGCCGACCTGGAGCAATACCTGACGAAGGTACTCGACCCGGTCAAAGGCCAGGTCAAGAATGGCAACGAGTCGTTCCAAAGCCAGATTGACGCCTTTGACGCTTCAATCAAGCGGGTCAATGAGGTAGCCGAGGCCAAGCGCGCCAGTCTCGTCGCTCAATTCGCCAACCTCGAGCGGTTACTCAGCGACCTGCAGCAAACGGGCAGTTTCATTTCCGGGCAACTCACCGGCCTGAGCAATCTCAACAACTCCCGAAGAAATTAATCTGCTCCCGGCGGAACCTTAACTCGGCGGAAAGGCAGAAAAATCGGTCGTGTTCGGTTCAGCCTTGCGAGGTTGCCACGATAACTAAAGCGGGCAGGGGACTGGACGACCCGAAATTTGCCCCAGCTCGGTTTCGAGGAGCAGGAGGAGTTCGATGTACGGCACGGAGCAATATCGGCGGCAGGCAGTTCTGGGCGGATTGACCCGGGTAGAAATGCTCATCGCGCTCTACGACCGGGCAATTCTTCATTTGGAAACCGCTGGTGCAGCCCTCGCGGCAGGAAATTCCCAAGCCGCGATCAATGCCCAGTTCGACGCGCAAAAAATGCTCTTTGGAATCTTTGCCGGTCTGAAAATGGAAGAAAGCGAAGTGGCTACCAACATCGGCCGCTTGCTGAGCTTCGCCATGGATTGCCTGGTGAAAAAAGACTACCCGCCAGCGATTAAGGTTCTAAGTGACCTTCGAGACGGATTTGTTGCCATCCAGGAAGAAGCCAACCGGCTGGAACATTCCGGTGTCATCCCGGCACTCGACCAGAGCCATGCCATCGAAGTCACTGTTTAACGCCCCGATCGAGGGCCAAGGGAAACTGAGCGAGTTGCTCCACGCTCAGGGCCTCTGGGGCCTGTGGGGCCTATGAGTCCCCGGCGAGCCGCTCATCCGCTCACGCCAGACTCTTCCATTTGGCCGGTATCGACTCTCTTTTCCAGCGGTCCGGGAACCGGGAGCGGGCGGGCAGTTTGCTCAGTTCTCAACTTCATCCGCTTCGAAAAGCAGTGGCCCCAGTCCCAACCGCTCACGGGCTTCATCGGCCCAAGGACTGCGGGGCGCCAACTGGAGAAACTCCTGCCAGTGCTGTATCGCCTCCTCCCTCCGCTCCAACTGATCGAGCAACCGAGCGAGGTGAAAATGGACATCGGGATAGTCTGGGTGATGCTCCAGCGCGCCACGAAAAGCTGCTTCGGCCAGGCTCCACTGTCGGAGTTCGACAAGGACGCAGCCGAGACTGGCTCGAGCCTCCACGTATTCCGGGTCCAACTCCACGGCGAGATAGTAGCGTTCCCGGGAGGCGGACAAATCACCCGTTTGATAGAGCAGTTCAGCGAGTCGAAAAGCGACATCGGGCGAAGGCCCAAGCGCGAGCAGCATCGAGCGGTAGACCTCGATCGCATCCGTGATGTCACCAGCGTCTTCCAGTTCGATCGCCGCCTCCAGAAATTCCCCCGGAGTCGAGAAGGGGGGCACGGGAATGCTGGTTACAGGTTCGCGGCTGGGAAACGCGAGCACGGCCCGATGACAGGCAGGTTCGGCTTGACCGCCAGCCTCGAGTGCGGCAAAGTCGATCCGCATCTGCCCGCCCGGTTCGACCAATCCGCCGCCCTGTCGGAGCAGCAGTGAGTGCCCCTCGATGATGATCGACAATTGAGACAGTGGTCGCTGCAGCGATGGAAACATCTCGGCCAGACGCCCGAGTTTGGTTTCGATCTCCCGAGGTGACTCGCCAGCGGCAATCAATTGTGCCAGATGCCTTGCCGAGGCAACTTCCTCGTAATCGAAATAAGCCAGCCGATTGACTTGGCGAAACGGCGTGATCAATCCGCGCCGGTGCCAGCGACGAATTGTGCTCAGGGGAACGCTGAGCAATTCCGAGAGCATCGCGGGTGTGTACAGGCGACGGGCGTCGGTCTCCGCCTCAACATGCCCCAAGCGCTGCCAAAATTCCGTCTCGGAGATAATCTCCAGCGTCCCCTGCCCGGCAGCCTCGAGCACGACATCGGACAACAGTTCAGAGTAATTGTCACTCGGCTTCTGGTCGGCACCGATCACAATCAAGTCAACATTCGCCTCGACCTGATCGCTGATCAGACCGCCGGCGGCGCGGACCACCTGCTTGGCCTCACGGCGATTCATCGCCCCCAGCTTGCCGGCGAAAGCGACCCGTCGACCTTCCAAGGGACCGGCTTCGCCTGTCGCGGCAGCGGCGACCGGTTCGGATAACTGTCCCTCGCTGATTCCCATGGATTCACTTCGCCAATTTGAGGATCAAGTCGAACTGGGGCCGAGTGACCGGTTGAACCGACAGCCGCGAACCCCGCCGGAGCAGTTCCATTTCTTTCAGACCGGCCACGGACTTCAACTTCTCTAAAGGAAGGGGCTCTGCAAACTGCCTGACGAGTTTGATATCGACCATCATCCAAGTCGGGTCCGATTGTTTGCTCTTGGGATCGTAGTGGTCGCTGTCGCGGTCGAACGCAGTATGGTCGGGGTAAGCTTCCTTGACCACCTCGCAAAGTCCCATGACGGCGGGCTGCTCGCAGCTGCTGTGATAGAACAGGACCTGATCTCCGCACCGCATCTCATCCCGCAAAAAGTTCCGGGCTTGATAATTGCGAACGCCATCCCAACAGGTTGTCTGCCGTTTTGACTTGGCCAAGTCAGCAATCGAAAAGCAATCGGGTTCAGATTTGACCAACCAATACTTCATTCCCGCTCCCGGTTATCCATCCACTGAGTCTTACAGTCGCCCCAGCTTTCAGTCGCTTCAGCGTGCCCTCAAGCTGGTTTGCTGTGAACAGGTTTGCTGTGAACGGGCCCGAGCGTCCACTTCCAACCCGCCAAGCCAAACTTCATTTTCCTGAACACGAGTTATCGCAGTTCCCGGCTTTCGCCGCCCGATGTCGAGGGCTGACCTCAGGGAACGGTGAGGGAGAGCCCGCTGCCGGCCCCACTCCCCACCGACGATGGTAAGCCGGGACCAGGGCTCTGGGCCAGTGCCGGGGCTCAAGACCCGGATGCCAGCTCCGTGGCTCGCATTTTTCCGCCGCGGAAGGCATCCGCCATGGCGAGCGGCACCTCGGCTTCGGCGAGCACGAGTTTGGCGCGGTTTTCGGCAGTCTGTGCTTTCATTTCCTGTTCGAGGGCGATCGCTTCAGCCCGCCGCTTCTCGGCGCTGGCGCGGGCGACTCGCGTATCCGCCTCAGCCTGGTCAGCTTGCAAACGGGCTCCGATATTCTCGCCGACATCGATATCGGCAATGTCGATCGAGACGATTTCAAAAGCGGTATGAGCGTCGAGCCCACGGGCCAAAACGGCTTTGCTGATTCGGTCCGGAGTTTCCAGAACCTGCTGATGGTTCTCCGAAGAGCCGATCGACGAAATGATACTCTCGCCGACGCGGGCGATCACCGTTTCTTCCGTGGCGCCGCCTATCAGCTGTTCGAGATTGGTGCGGACCGTGACGCGGGCGCGAATCTTGAGTTCAACCCCATCCTGAGCGATCGCGCTGAGAAAGTTCTTGCCGCTCCGCTGGGGATCGGGGCAGTCGATGACCTTGGGATGGACCGACGTTCGCACGGCATCCATCACGTCGCGACCAGCCAAATCGATGGCGGCCGCTCGATCGAAATCGAGGTCGATCCCCGCCCGCTGGGCGGCAATGATCGCATTAATCACGCGCATGACATCGCCCCCGGCGAGATAGTGGGCCTCGAGCCGCTGGGTGCTGATGCCATCGCGGCGATCGATATCCAGTCCCGCTTGCGATGCCATGATCTTGGCGTTCACAATGACGCCCGGTCGCACCTGGCGGAACCCCATCCCAACCAGACTGAGCAGGCTGACATCGGCACTGGACATGTAAGCCTGAAACCACAACTTCCCGTAAGCCGCAAAGGCGATCAGGATCCCCAGACCGAGCAGCAGCGCAAACAGCACCGCGCCGATGAGCACGTAATTCCAGATCTGTTCATTGGTCACCGCCTGAAAAGCGACGAGCGGCGTCCAGAGTTGGTCGAGGCCCATTGCGAGCAACGAACTGCTGCTCGCGAAGACGCTGCCGGAAAGGACGTTATTCGAGACGACTTGAAGCGGCGCATCACCGCTCGCGCTACTGAGAGCGAAGTGGACGATTGAGGGGGCAAGAGAAATCGGTTCCACGGTGAATAACCTCACAACGGTAAGCCACAAGAACGGTCTGGGAAACGGGCTCGCAGAAGTTCGCCCACGGCTACCTCGGCAGCGTGGTTGCCCGGGTAGCATCGCAGCGTGGTTGCCCGGGCAGCATCGAGGCGAAGGAAATGCGAACACCTGTCGGCCCTGATTATAGGGAATTGGGCCCCCCCGCCATAGTTCCGGCCGCGCCGGAAAACGGGGAAATCAATTCCGCCGGGCCAGAAGGTCGGTTGACTCGATCCAACCGCCACCCAAAACCTGTTGATCGGCATAAACGACCACCGCTTGCCCGGGAGCAACCCCATCCTGCGGGGCCTCAAATCGCACCCGTAATCGCTGGTCGGGGAGGACTTCCGCCTCGGCCGCCGCCGCAGCGCTGTTGTAGCGGATTTGGGCGAGACAACGGAACGAGCCCGCAGGGGGAGGAACCAGCCAATTGGTCCGATCAGCAGTCAACTCGATGCGGCCGAGTTCTTCCTTTTTGCCGATGACAACCCGCCGGGTATCGGTCTCAATTCGTACCACAAAGTACGGCTCACCCATCGCCACGCCCAGTTTCTTTCTTTGCCCGATTGTGAACGCCTCGATCCCGCTGTGCTGGCCAACGACCTGGCCGCTGGTGGTAACGATCTCCCCACCCCGGTCGACATCGCCGCGCCGCGCGCGGACAAACTCCCCGTGATGCCCCTGGGTAACAAAGCAGATCTCCTGGCTGTCCTTTTTCTCAGCCACGTTCAAGCCCAACCGGGCAGCGTGTTCGCGGATCGCCGGCTTTTCAAACGTTCCCACCGGAAGCAGCATGCGCTCGAGCAGGTCCGGCCGAATGCCGAACAGCACATAGGACTGGTCTTTTCTGGCGTCCACGCCGCGCAGCAGGCGCAGCTTGCCCGCCTCGCGAACCAGCCGTGCGTAATGTCCCGTCGCGACAAACTCGGCCTGCACGCTGTCGGCGTAGTCGAACAGTTTGCCGAACTTGATGCGGTTGTTGCACATCACGCAGGGATTTGGGGTCCGCCCCCGGGCGTACTCGTCGACGAAGTAATCGATGATCCCGCGAAACTCGGCTTGCAGGTTCAAGGCGTAAAAAGGAATCCCCAAACGACCGGCCACCGCCCGGGCATCCTCGGCATCGGAAGCACTGCAACAACCTTGCTTGTGATCCGCACGGCCATTGAGCACTGGCAAAAGCGGCGAGTTCTCCCGCCTGCCGTCCAGTGCGCAGGCCGCGATGCTCTGCTCGCCATGCCGCATAAAGACACCGATGACCTCGTGCCCGGCAGAGAGCAAGAGGTCCGCGGCGACACTGGAGTCGACGCCTCCCGACATTGCCAATACGACCCGAGCCATCGTTTCACCTTGACTGAAAAACAAATCCCCCGAAAAGCCGCAATCCGTTTCGCGACGGGCGCGGAAAGCAGCCGCCAGCGATCGTTAACCAGTGGTGAGCGCTGCGGGAACTCCCCTGCGGAGCCAACTTCGACTGCCTACCGGACTGCGACTAATTCCTTTACCGTATAACCTCGGCCCGGTTTTCGAAAGGGCCAGTTTTTTCGGGAGCCGCCATGTTTGCCGTGATTTCCACCAGTCTCAATGCCCAAAGTCGGAGCCGGGTTCTGGCTCGAGCGGCTCACGCTGAGTTTGCCGCGGCCTCGGTCGCCTGCGAATGGCTGGACTTGGCCACACTCAAACTTCCCCCCTGTGACGCCGGACCATGCTACGCGCACCCTTCGGTCCAGCAGGCGGCGGCGGTGATTCGCGAATCCAAGGCAATCCTCGTGGCGACTCCGATCTACAACTACGATGTTTCTTCGGCAGCCAAGAACTTGGTCGAACTGACAGGCAAGGCCTGGCAGGGAAAAGTCGTTGGATTTCTCGCCTCGGCTGGGGGACAAGGAAGCTACATGTCCCTGCTGGGACTGGCCAACAGCCTGATGCTCGACTTTCGCAGCGTGATCATTCCAAGATTCGTATTTGCCACGGAAAAGGCAGTGGCCGATAATCA
>Ga0315904_10002733_pt1 | contig 26908 bp, 59 predicted proteins | sample LakEriMetagenome_6_FD_203529 | JGI IMG/M metagenome (GOLD analysis project Ga0315904, IMG submission 203529) | Freshwater fungal communities from buoy surface, Lake Erie, Ohio, United States - Buoy 12 MA120 | ecosystem: Environmental > Aquatic > Freshwater > Lake | place: USA: Lake Erie, Ohio...
GCTCATCCACCTCCCATTTCACATGTTTGTGCACTTTGTTTTCCACATGGACATACACTTGCGTTGTAGCCGTATCCCACAGTGACTCATACACACGCCAATTTTTCAACACACAATCTGTATTAGTGAATATCATTTGTTGATATCCTGTATGATTTTGGTTTTGATTGGATGAATTTGGGCATCCACCTTCCATTTCACTTGCTTATCCACTTGGTTAGGCACTTGCCATTGAATGTACCCATGTACCCCAACCATCGACATATACAACGCCAGATTCAACCCAATATTTGGACTATCTGTATTAGTGAAATTCATAATCTATTATACGATTGTTTTGTGGAATTTGATTAAATCCTCTTTGATTTTGGTTTTGATAGGATTAATTTGGTAAAACACTTGACCATCCATTTGGTCATTCACTTGGAGATTCACTTGGAGATTCACTTGGAAATTCACTTGGAAATTCAGTTGGAAAATCACTTGGTCATCCACTTGAGATATAACCTTATACCTATCCCATTTATTCCCCGCACTTTTTGTATTAGTGAATGTCATTTGTTTATCTCCTGTGTGATTTTGTATCGTATTGGGTAGATTTGGGCATCCACCTGCCATTTCACTTGCTCATCCACTGGCTCCTTCACTTGCCATGTAACATGACCCCACACATCATACCAATACCAATTATTCTCCACATAATCTGTATTAGTGAAATTCATTTTCTTAATTCCTGTTTGATTGTGTATGGAATTGGTGTGTTTTTGGTATTCACTCGCGTAATTAGCGATTGCCATTCCATTTGGTCAATCAAATCCAATTGCCAAGTCATCTGCCAATGCATCAGGAAATACAACTCAAATTTTAATCTCTTTGTATTAGTAAATTTCATTTTTGATTTCCTCGTAGATTGTGCTTGGTATTTGATAGATTCGGTAAAACACTTGGTCATTCACTTGGTTCCACACTTGGTCGATATCACGCTCTATCACATGGTCATCCAATTCCCATAAAACCGACCACATCCCCGTAGCCCCACCCCAACCTTTACCAAAACAATCTGTATTAGTAAAATTCATAATCTATTATACGATTGTTTTGTGAAAGCTGGAAAATTGAATGAAGAGAATCGGGTGAAAAATGTCATTTGTTGATTTCCCTTCTGATTTTGGATTTGATAAGGTTGATTTGGCCATACACTTTCCAATTTAATTGGTCATCCACTTGGTTCCATACTTGGTCATCCACTTGGACATACAATTCTTGCCAACAAAAATCATGCTCCACACAATCTGTATTAGTGAAAGTCATTTGTATATTTCCCGATGGATTAAGGTTCGGATTGATTTATACACTGGCAATCTCATTTGGTAATACACATGTTCTTGCATCCACCCAAACGAATACCAATTCGTATCACGCCCCACATCATCTGTATTAGTAAAATTCATAATCTATTATACGATTGTTTTGTGAAAGCTGGAAAATTGAATGAAGAGATTCTGGCGAAAAATGTCATTTGTTTAGTTCCTGTTTGATTATTAGATAGATTAAAAACACTTGGACATCCACTTCCTCATGCACTTGGCTACTCAATTCCCTTCTCACGTGGTTATCCACCTGCACATGCATCTGCAAATGCATCTTCAAATACACCCTATACCTCACACTATATGTATTAGTGAAATTCATTTGTTTATTTCCCTTCTGATTTTGTTTTTGATAAGGTTGATTTGGTCATACACTTTCCAATTTACTTGGTTATTCACTTGGTTCCACACTTCGTAATTAAATTGGTCCCACAGTTGGCCATCAAGGTCCCAATATATATCTTCTCTCACACTATATGTATTAGTAAAATTCATTTGTTGATTTCCCTTCTGATTTTGGATTTGATAAGGTTGATTTGGCCATACACTTTCCAATTTAATTGGTCATCCACTTGGTTCCACACTTCGTAATTATATTGGTCCCACAGTTGGCCATCAAGGTCCCAATATATATCTTTAAATTGGTCCCACAGTTGGCCATCAAGGTCCCAATATATATCTTCCCTCGCACTGTCTATATTAGTGAAATTCATTTATTAATTTCCTTTAAGATTTTGTATCGTATTGGGTAGATTAAATACACTTGGACATCCACTTCCCCATGCAATTCGCCATACGCTTGGTGATAAAAGTGCCGATTTATCTCATACCTCACATCATTTGTATTAGTAAAATTCATTTGTTGATTTCCTGTTCGATTTTGGTTTTGATAAATTCGATTTGCTTATACATTTGCCAACTCACTTCGTCATACACCAAATACCGTAACAATTGGTCATGCAATTGGCCATCAAAGTCCACATATATATCTTCCCCTACACAATCTGTATTAGTGAATGTCATTTGTTAATTTCCTGTAAATCTCCTGTATGATTTTGTTTTGAATTGGATTAATTTGCAATCTCGCATGCTCACTTACTTGAAATTTCACTTGTCTGCTCTCTCGCCATCTCTCTTCCCATCCCCTGTCCCATATCACTTTGTACCACACTCCCAAATACTCAGTCTTCACACAATCTGTATTAGTGAATTTCATATCTATTATACGATTGTTTTGTGAAAGCTGGAAAATTGAATGTAGAGATTCGGGCGAAAAATGTTATTTGTTGATTTCCTTTATGATTTTGTATCGTATTGGATAGATTAAAAACACTTGGTCATCCACGTCCCCATGCAATTCGCCATACGCTCGGCTCCAAAAGTGCCGATTTATCTCATGCCTCACACAATCTGTATTAGTGAATGTCATTTGTTAATTTCCTGTTCGATTTTGGTTTTGATAGGTTTAATTTGGTCATACACCACATACCGTTTCGGTTGGTGATACAACAAATACTGGTATGTAGGTCTTGAGGCGGTTTTCCGATGCAAGTTTGAGTTCATCAGCATATCCAAATCCAAATACACCTCTTTCTTCACACAATCTGTATTAGTGAAAGTCATATCTATTATACGATTGTTTTGTGAAAGCTGGAAAATTGAATGAAGAGAATGGGGCAAAATGTTATTTTTTTATTTCCTGTTTGATTTTGTATCGTATTGGATTGAATTGGTAAACCACTTGCCAAAACACCTGCTCATTCACCTGCCACTTTTCAAACGATGGAGGTATGCCACTCCCAATAAACGGAAAATTCATGCTAGTCGGAAAATTCATGCTATTAAATTTATTTACGTTATATGTATTAGTGAGGTTCATTTTATTATTTCCCTTCTGATTTTGTTTTTGATTAAATTGTGATGGAGATACACTTGCACACTCACTTGGCTTTCCACATGCTCATACACATGCCATCTCACTTGGTCATTCAATTGGTCATACACTTGGCCATCAAAGTCCCAATATATATCATGCCCCGCACGATTTGTATTAGTAAAATTCATTTGTTTATGCCTTGTTCGATTTTGGTTTTGATTTGTATTGGTGAATGTCATTTGTTGATTTCCTGTTTGATTTTGGTTCTGATAGGTTTAATTTGGTCATACGCTTTCCAACTCACTTGGTCATTCACTTGGTCACTCACCTTAAATTTCACATGGCCAATCACTTGGACACTCACTTGGACTTTCACCTGCCAGCATATATAATACTCCGCACTTGTTGTATTGGTGAATGTCATTTGTTTAGCTCCTTTTCGATTTTGCGTTGAATTGGATTAATTTGGTAAATCACTTGGCTATACACTTGGTTATACACTTGGTTCCACACTTGCAAACTCACTCGGCTCCACACATATCTAAACAATTGGGCTTTCATCCGCCTAGTCAGCTGCTTGCACACCTCTTTCCCCACACAATCTGTATTAGTGAAATTCATCATTTGATTTCCTGTTCAATTGTGTTTCGGATTTTGCAGATTTGGTCGCCCACATACCAATTCACCGCCACGTTCACCTTCGCACACACAAAGTTCGCCTGATTTCGCACCAGCTGATACACCCGATAATCCATGATGCTATGCACTATATGTTCCACACAATCTGTATTAGTGAAATTCATCGCTTGATTTCCTGTATGATTTCGTATTTTAATGAATAGGTTTGCACATACACTTGCCAATCCACTTGGTCACCCACATCCTCATACGCTTGCCCACCTACCTGCCCTCGCATTTGCATATCTGAAATCATAGCCCTATCCAGCTTTGAATTTATACTTGTTGTATTGGTGAAAATCATATCTTAATTTCCAGTTTGATTTTGTATCGTATTGGATTGAATTGGTAAAACACTTGCCAAAACACCTGCTCATTCACCTGCCGCTTTTGCAACCTTGGCCCAACAATCGGCAAATTCATGCTATTCTTTTTATTCACGCTATCTGTATTAGTAAAATTCATTTTTTTATTTCCTGGTGGATTTTGGTTTTGATAGGTTCGATTTGGTCATACACTTGCCAATTCAATTGCGGTTCCACAGGAAAATTCCTCATTAAATTTAAAAACTCATACACGAACTCTACAAAATCTGTATTAGTGAATGTCATAATCTATTATACGACTGTTTTGTGAAAGCTGGAAAATTGAATGTAGAGATTCGGGCGAAAAATGTCATTTGTTGATTTCCTGCTTGATTATGCATCCGATTGGATTGAATTGGTAAAATACTTGCCAAAACACCTGCTCAATCATTTGGTTATCACAATAGCCACGCACATGCTCGCCTATCTCATGATAAAAATGCGAATAATCCGTTTTACAATTCAAACTATCTGTATTAGTGAGGTTCATTTGTTTAGCTCCTGTTTGACAGTGTTTTGGATTGGAGAAATTTGGTCATCCACCTGCCAACTCACCCCAATGCACACTGGAATATATGTTTCCTCCCATTTAGAGGGGACCACCCTCACCCCCACACAATCTATATTAGTGAATGTCATTTTTTTATTTCCTGGTGGATTTTGGTTTTGATAGGTTCGATTTGGTAATACACCTGCACATCCAATTGCGGTTCCATAGGAAAATTCCTCATTAAATGTAAAAACTCATACACCCTTAACCCCACCCTATCTGTATTAGTGAAATTCATTTGTTTATCTTCTGTGTATCTTCTGTGTGATTTCGTATTTTAATGAATAGATTTGCTTATACATTTGCCATTTCACTTGGTCATTCACTTGGTCACTCACTTGGTCACTCACTTGGTCATCCAATTGGTTATCCACATGGTTTTCCACTTGCCAACATATATCATACTCCACACAATCTGTATTAGTGAAATTCATTTCTTAATCTCCTGTTTGATTTTTATGTGGATTGGTTTGGTCAAACCAAAAATCGTGAACATTATCTGCTCAGCCACCTCCCGCACATTCCGCAAATCTAAACCCAAATTCCTTTCCGCTCTTCCAATTGCACAATCTGTATTAGTGAAATTCATTTTTTTGTTTCCTGGTGGATTTGTAATTGTGCTTTGTCAATTTGGCCACTCACCTGCCATTTCACTTGGTCTTTCACTTGGTCTTTCACCTGCAAACACACCTGCCATTTATTAACTGATGACCAATTGTTTGTAGTCATTTGCCAATAAGCCTTAAAACTCATAGTATTTGTATTAGTGAAATTCATTTTTTTATTTCCTGGTGGAGTTTGTTTTCGATAAGGTTGATTTGGTCATACACTTGACTTTCAGTTTGCCAATACACCTGCTCCCAAACATTTGCATAGAATGGGCTAATTTCCTCTTCTACCTGATAAAACACCTCATCAGACATCTCTTCCCCCACACAATCTGTATTAGTGAAATTCATTTTTTTGTTTCCTGGTGGATTTTATAAAAGGCTTGGTCAATTTGGCCACTCACCTGCCATTTCACTTGGTCTTTCACTTGGTCTTTCACCTGCAAACACACCACCTGCCAATTATTAACTGTAGTCCATTGCCAATAAACCTTATAACTCATAGTATTTGTATTAGTAAAATTCATTTGTAAAGCTCCTGTATGATTTCGGTTTTGATTGGATGAATTTGGGCATCCACCTTCCATTTCACGTGGTCATACATCTGCAATCTCAACTGATTATCCACATGGTCTTGTACCAGCACACTCATCTCCATCGAACAATACAACTGCCCAGCCAGCCGCCAACACCCTAGCTTCACCCATCTCTCAACATTATTGGTATTGGTGAATTTCATAATTATTATACGATTGTTTTGTGAAAGCTGGAAAATTGAATGAAGAGAATCGAGCGAAAAATGTCATCGTAATATCTCCTGTTTGATTTTGTTTCGAGTTGGATTAATTTGGCTTATTTCGATTTGTTTAGTCACCTGCATATAAACCTGCCATTCCACTCTGAGTTTCGCATGGTCTTCCACAAACAAACGCCAGTCCTTTTCATAAAAAACTCCTCTGCTCTCCTGCGTATATTCCTTTCCTACTCTTAAATATTGCCCCACACAATCTGTTTTAGTAAATTTCATTTGTTTAGCTCCTGTATGATTTTAATTTTCATAGGCTGGTGAAAACTTCGCACCACTTGCAAATACACCCGCTCATACACTTGCTTTTCCACCTGCTCACGCACTTTCCCATAACCCAAAATTTGGTTGATTTGCACCTCTTCCCTTACACAATCTGTATTAGTAAAATTCATTTTTTTGTTTGCTGTTCAATTTTGATTTGAATTTTTCTGGTTTGGTCTTCTAATAAATCTCCAATTTCTCTATCAACTTTCCAATACAAATGGTCACTTACATGAAAATACATTTGGTTATCAACCTCAGAATCCATATCTCTCCACACCTCTTCCTTCACACAATCTGTATTAGTAAAATTCATTTTTTATTTCCTGTACGATTTTGATTCGGATTGGATTGATTTGGTCATCAACCTGCCATCTCGCTTGGTCATTCACTTGCCATCCAACCTGACTAAACATCTGCTCGTTTATCTCAAAATAAAAATCCCAATAAATCGTTTTAGGATTTACACTATCTGTATTAGTGAATGTCATTTTCTTATTTCCCTTGAGATTGTGGGGCGAATTGGCCTGACATGAGACGCCCCCACTTGCCTAAGTACATGATGATATACATCATGACACACATGATTATATATGTTCAACTGCACCTTCCACATTACCTTATTCAACGCACAATCTGTATTGGTGAATGTCATTTGCTTATCTCCTGCGAGATTGTGGAGCGAATTGGCCTGAAATGAGACCAACCCACTTGCTCATTCAATTGCCTAGCTACATGACAATATACATGATGATGCACATGCTCACTAATGTCCCAGTGCAACTTCCATATTACCTTATTCTCCACACTATCTATATTGGTGAATGTCATTTGTTTATCTCCTGCGAGATTGTAGTTTTGATATGGCGAGTTTTGCTTGTCGTCTTATTTCGCACAATTATTTCCATTCTTTCATACTGCGGAAATGTCACATATTTCCATAAGCTGAGAATTACCGCTCTTTCCATCCACCAATTTGGATTAATAATATATTTTATATTGCTTTGTGTATCAGTGAAATTCATAATCTATTATACGATTGTTTTGTGAAAGCTGGAAAATTGAATGAAGAGATTCGGGCGAAAAATGTCATTTGTATGTTTCCTGTTTGATTTTGGTTATGATTGGTATGATTTGCCTTAATATTTGTGTTTCCTGATGTTTAATATGCCTATAAAAACATCTGTATGACTTTCTTATGGTGATAAACAGATTTAAGTTTGAGTTCTTCTGCCCTGCCATCATCCAATACACCTCTTTCCCCACACAATCTGTATTAGTGAAATTCATTTGTCTATATCCTGATAGATTGCTATTTCGATTGGAGCAATTATATCGCCCACCTGCTCGCGAACATGATTATAAACAGCCATGTTTTTCGTTTTCATTTGGCTATATACCAAGTAAAATATTTTAAAAAACTTTTGCTGTTCCACATTATCTGTGTTGGTGAATTTCATTTTTTATTGCTTTATGTAAAATAAGTTTGACAGAGAAGAAATAATCTTTTCCGAAACTAATATACATATTAGACCCCATATGCTTATATAGCTGACCACTAGAGTCATAATCGAAACTTGTGGGTTTTGTATTTGTAAACATCATAATTAGCTAGCCATTTTTTTTGGTCTGCCACGTTTTTTAGTTTCCACGCTCACAGATTGTTTTGGCTTTCTGCCTCTTTTGCCTTTGATTTCCATTTTCTTATTTACTTTAGGTTTGTTCAGTTTTTCCAATACCTTTTCTTTTAGGTCTGGATTCAATTCTACGTAGGCTTTAGCAAATAAACACTCCAAGTAGCCATTGTCTTGATAAACCATGCTCTGTGCCAATTCTAAGATGTTCTTGAACGGTTTTCGTGCGATTTGATTGGCTAATTCTAAAAGGTCTTTTGCGTTTGGAGACTCTACATCTCTAACACAACATCCCACCACTTTTTGTGGAAAGAACTTTTCAGAACGAGTGTCAAAGAGACACATGAGGCCGTTTTCATTTTGCTTAAAAATTACTTTCATATCTATTATACGCTCAGATTGTGAAATCTGGAAAAATAGGGCGAATTATTGGTTGAAGAATTCTTTGAATTTATCTCCGCCATATGCAGATTGTGTAAGATTGATTATTTCTCTGATTGTGATTAGCTCTGGAAAAGTTTTTCCAGACATCCATCCCCTAATTCCCTCTCGGCAAGCTCTTGTAATTGCTCTATAAACATTAATAGCTTCTTCATGAGACATTAGTTTGTCAATATCTAAATCTTTAAGAGCATCTGGATTAGCTTGCATTAGTTTGAAATTATAATCCTGAATAGCTTCTTCGATTGTTTTGCCATGAGCCCAAATGTCTTTGGCTCCCACAATGTAATCGAAAGGAGTTTTGATGACAGATAAATCCCCAACCTCTTTCCTTGACACAATCTCACGAACAATTCCATCAATGTAACACCAATCTTTTTCAATTGTTTGATTCATTAATGGAATGGTAGGTACAGATGTGAGATTGTAAATATCAAGACCCAAATAACCACCAATCTTCAAATTACCGAATGAATCTGGTAGAGATGTGAGATTGTTATGCTCAAGATACAAACCACCACCAATCTTCAGATTACCGAATGACTCTGGAAGAGATTTGAGATTGTTGCCATCAAGATACAAATCACCACCAATCTTCAAATTACCGAAAGATTCTGGTAGAGATGTGAGAATGTTGTCACGAAGCCACAATACACCACCAATCTTCAGATTACCGAAAGATTCTGGAAGATATGTGAGATTATTGTCATGAAGACTCAAATAACCACCAATTTTCAGATTGCCAAATGACTCTGGCAGAGATGTGAGTTTGTTGCCATCAAGATACAAATCACCACCAATCTTCAAATTACCGAAAGATTCTGGTAGAGATGTGAGAATGTTGTTACCAAGAAACAAATGACCAATCTTCAGATTACCAAATGACTCTGGAAGAGATGTGAGATTGTTGTTAGTAAGCAACAAATCATCACCAACTTTCAGATTACCAAATGACTCTGGTAAAGATGTGAGTTTGTTGTTAGTAAGGATTAAACAACCACCAATCTTTAGATTTCCAAATGACTCTGGAAGAGATGTAAGGTTGCTACCTCCAAGAGCCAAATTACCCTTCACTTCTACACAATCTGAATGGATTGTATATTCTTTATTGTATTTATCTAAAAAGTCTGTGAGTTCTTGAAAGTTGTTCATAATTATTATACGCTCAGATTGTGAAATCTGGAAAAATAGGGCGAATTATTGGTTGAAGAATTGTTTGAATTTTTTTCCACCATGTGCAGATTGTGTGAGATTGATTATTTCTCTGATTGTGATTAGCTCTGGAAAAGTTTTTCCAGACATCCATTGCCTGATTCCCTGTCGGCAAGCTCTTGTAATTGCTCTATAAACATTAATAGCTTCTTCATGAGACATTGGTTTGTCAATATCTAAATCTTTAAGAGCATCTGGATTAGCTTTCATTAGTTTGAAATTATAATCCTGGATAGCTTCTTCGATTGTTTTGCCATGAGCCCAAGTATCACCTTTACCTACAATAAAATCGAAATGAGTTTTGATGACAGATAAATCCCCAATCTTTTTCCTTGACACAATCTCACGAACTATTCCATCAACACAACACCAATCTTTTTCGATTGTTTGATTCATTGAAGAAATGGTTGGTTTAGATGTGAGCTTGTTGCCCTCAGTCCACAAAACACCATAAATCTTCAAATTACCGAATGACTCTGGAAGAGATGTGAGCTTGTTATTTTCAAGACCCAAATTACCACCAATCTTCAAATTTCCAAATGACTCTGGAAGAGATACAAGCTTGTTGTAACCAAGATTCAAACCACCACCAATCTTCAGATTTCCAAATGACTCTGGCAAAGATGTGAGAATGTTGTCACGAAGCCACAATACACCACCAATCTTCAAATTACCAAATGACTCAGGTAGAGATGCGAGATTGTTGCTAGAAAGCAATAAACCACCACCAATCTTCAGGTTGCCAAATGACTCTGGAAGAAATGTAAGTTCGTTGTTTTCAAGATACAAACTGTAACCAATCTTCAGATTACCGAAAGATTCTGGCAGAGATGTGAGCTCATTGTGACAAAGCAACAATCTACCACCAATCTTGAGATTGCCAAATGACTCTGGCAAAGTTGTGAGCTTGTTGTAATTAAGAAACAAATCACGACCAATTTTCAGATTACCAAAAGATTCAGGAAGGGATGCGAGATTGTTAGATTCAAGCCGCAAATCACCCTTCACTTCTACACAATCTGAATGGATTGTATATTCTTTATTGTATTTATCTAAAAAGTCTGTGAGTTCTTGAAAGTTGTTCATAATTATTATACGCTCAGATTGTGAAATCTGGAAAAAAGATTGTGTGAGAATTGGTGGGCTCAGTAGGGATTGAACCTACACTCAATCGGTTATGAGCCGACCGCTTTACCATTAAGCTATAAGCCCTGATTGGTAGGAGCTGTGGGACTCGAACCCACATGGATTTTTAATCCACTTCTTTTTAAGAGAAGTCTGTAAACCAGTTCCAGCAAGCTCCCGAATATACAATCTATTATACGCTTAATTAAAAACAAAAATCATAATATTCATCTCTATTTCCGATAGATAAACCAAATGCATTTTGAATTAAGTTGTATCTATTAGTTTCTTTGTTGAAGAACACTTTGAGCCATCTTTGCTTTTTTTCACACCATCTGTAAGTGTATGTACTTCCATTTGGATTAGGTTTGAAATCATATTTTTGACATTCACTCATGCCATTGCCATCTATACGAACGGCAAAATCTTGCTGTACCTCAACATAAAGTTTTTTGTTCACTTCGAATACTTTTGTTACAGTGCAAGCATGTCTATCTGTGTAACACAGAAGTGTTGCACCCATTCCCACTTGGGGTGCTGGCATACCTTTGGTAGCCACAGTTTTGATGTAATTTACTAAACTTCCGAATTGCTTCATACCTATTATACTTGGCATTCGTGAAAACTGGAAAAATCATCAATCTTCTTTTTCATCAGGTTTCTTTTTGAAAACTTTTGGCTTGCTTTTACAACCCCACGCTACAGCAGAAGACAAAACACCGTTTTGGCTGATACCTCGGCAACTACCAATTCTTTTTATCACCTTTACAGGGCCACAAGTAAAGTAATCATCCCAACAGCCTCGGTAAACTTTTTTCAAAGGTTGAACCTCATAAACTTGCCAGTTTTCAGCTAAAGCTTTTTCTATAATAGTAAAGTGCGGAATCGGTGTCCAAGTCATAAATATTGCATCTCGAAACCAAGTAGATGCAGTAAAATTTCTAGCTTGTACAGTGTGTAACAAAAAATCACCAGGACTAAAAATTACTGGACTTGCATGATAATATTTTTTCTTTTTAATCTTTTTCTTCTTACTCATTTAAAATCTTCTAGAATGTTTGCATACCTATTATGCTTAGCATTCGTGAAAACTGGAAAAATCGGGCCAATTAGGCCCGATAGTCTTAGCTCTTGTACACTTCAATTAGATAGATTTTGTTATCTGTTCCAATGTAAGTGTTGAGATTGGGATACATTCTTAAACGAGTGGCAGAGCCATCATATTCAAGAGTTCCTTTGCCATAGGCTTTGATAAGAGTGGCTTCTTTGTCTCCCACCCTTACACCCAATCTGGTTTTGAAACTAGAAGCTCTGTCAAGCTCTCCGCTTACAGATAGTTTCTTTACACCATCATCATCGAATTGCACCGTGAAAATGCACTTCTTGAAGTCATAAATCCATTTGTCGCAGTCTCTCTCATCTGGCTCACCATATTTGGCAAGCACTGAGCGTTTGCTTTCGCTGAGTGAGATTCCACCCAGAGAAATAGATTTTGTTTGTCCGAACGAAAGGGCAACTAAAAGTGCCATCATGATTGTGATTAGTAATCGCTTCATTAATATAATTATCGGCACACAATCTGAAATCTTTAGGGTGGAATTGATTTTTCCACCCATTTTTTTTAACTCACGAATGCTTTAGATTGTGTCTTTGAAGAAAGTGCCTGATGCATCAAGTTCACATAAGTGACTTGTTGATTAGCCTTTTCTTTTGCCACGTTGTAGTATGGATTATAATCAAGCAGAAGAGGATAAGTAGTAGTCACATAATCAATCTCTTGCTTAATCTTGGTAATACTCAAATTGATTTCATTTCTTACTTCGTCTAAGCTTTCTCTAGTGCAACCTAAAATGTACAACTTATTACTGTACTGAACAGAGTCAAAGCGACCATTTCTTGGCATCTTGACAATCTTCTTGAAAGTAGGACATGCAATCTTTTCCACTACGTCATCATACAGACCCTTAGCAATGTTGTTAGTAATCGTATTGTAATTTCTAATCTCATTAAAAGTTTGAACATCCTTATGAGTTTGCAACCATTCTTTATCAGATACAATCTTCTTGGCCATTTCAGCAAGATAAACATCTAAATGCACCCAACTAGAATCCAACTTAGCATTTTTCTTAACACCATAGATTTCAATTTCTTCACCCAAAGCTGACAAATGATATTTGATATTTTTGAGTGAATCAAAGGTGTAAACTGAGGGTTTGTAACCATCAATGTTTACATAAACTTTCTTTACATCAGGTTCCACTTGATTTGGATTCCAGCAATTAGAGAAAGGGAAGCAACATTTACCATTCCATTGAAACACAGTATCTTTTTTGTTGTAAGAACTTTTAGGTCTGATATTTGCGTATTGCTTTACTTCAGACAACTTGATAATTCTTGCACCTTGTGTTTCTTTCATATCAAGAAACTTTCGAGATTGAGAAATTGCACCTTTACCATACAATACTCTACCCCACTTTTGTTCTTTAAGCAAAATAGCTCTAGCTTCCATCAATCTATCTCTATGCTGAGAAACAGGATAGCCACCATCGTCAACAATCATGGCAATTTTGTCATCTTTCAAGAACTTTACAGAATAAGTTTGTTGCCATTGATTTGCTCTTTCATTGTAGTTTTTCCATTGCAAAAGGGTCATGAATGAAGTGTCTACTTTTTCATTTCTCCAAATTAGATTATTTTCTAGAATGTTTTTGGGTAGCTCGTCTAATTCGTGGTAATAACAAAGAGCATCCCAGATTGTTGCACAACTATCAATGTCAGATTGCCACTTTAAAGCAATTTCTTTCTTAATTGAATCCATTTTGCTGTTGATTGTAGCAATAGTTTTTTCTGTCATTTCAAGACTTTCGCGAGATGTGGTAAATGAAACATCACCGATATCTACGTTGATAATGAGCTTGTCATAGTAAGTAAGCCAACTAGCATCAATTAGAGACAGGTCATTGACAGGATAAACAATATTACCCATTTTGACGAAAACAGCTTTGGTTTCCCAGCTTTTCTTGAACAATGTACAAGATTTTGACTTGTGATAAATCTTAATTGTATTAAAAAACGATGTAATTTCATCTTGAATGTTAATTCCAAAGAATCTAGGCATAGAATCAAACCATGTGAAAAACTTTACTGCTGTGTCTCTGAACAAAGAAATATCTTTGCTTTTAACACTTACGGTCACGCAGATACCAGAATGCTCATCAGATGGCTCTTCGTGTACTTTAGCAATTGTACCAATTTTGGTTTCATCAATGTATGCTTCATAAATCTTTTTCATACCACCATGATACGATGTAATTGTGAACGAATCGGAATATCCAAACGCACTCTTACTTCCCATACCAAGAGCACCTACGTAATCATTAGATTGTCTTTTGGTAGAAGCACCATAGCTTGAATAAACTTCAAAGATGTCAGATTCTGACAGGCCTTTACCAAAGTCTCGCACCTTGAAAACAGGGTCAATTGCGTTTGGCAATGTGATGTCAATAGGAATGTGCGAATTGCCGTTTTCCACGTTAGCATCAATGGCGTTTGTAGAATACTCGCGGATAACTGCAAGAATCTTGTCAGAGTAAAGTCTCGTTCTGAGAATGTCAAAAATGTGAGCAAGGTTTTCTTGCTTGATTGAGTATTGACCAGAAGTGATGTTGCTCTCAGCCATAATTGTGAAGTTCGTTGTTTCTTGAATCATGACTATTATACTCAAGAATTGTGAAAACTGGAAAAAACTTTCTTGGATAAAAAAAATCGGGGCTGAATTAACAGCCCCTGACCCAACGAACCAGAACGAAATTGTCAAACTAGGGCGAAAGTTGCCCTAATCTTAGATTGTGTCGTAGTGATTCTTTATATGAGTGTGGTAATACTTACCAGCAGACTTATCATCTTGCACCCATTTTTGGAAATCAAGATAGGTCTCTGGATTAACATTAACATAATGCATGCATTCACCATCTCGCAAGTAAACCCTTAGACTTTCATCCTCGGAATGATAAAGCACTTCTTCAATCCATGCTGAATTGGGAGTTTCGAAAGAATCAGTCCAAAAATCATTGGCTTCATCGTCTTCGTCATACCCTAAATCATCTTCCACCCAATTCGAATCATACAAAGGATTAACTAATGGTGCTTCAAATTCGCCCACTACCTTGTATCTACAAGTTCGAAGCTTTTGGAAGCTACAATCTGTAGGAATGCTCACTACGTCTTCAGGATTAATTTCGACAATTACACATTTACCTTGAGCAAAGCCTCTTGCATATTCCATTGTGCCAGCGTGAAGACCATAAGAACATCCGCGTTCCTTGTCATCATCTACGTCATTACGCTTCATTTCAATTACTTCGCCAATTCCATTGAAGATTCTACCATGCGAACTCTTGCCTTGAATCAGTTTGGCACTACCAGAGGTAATCGAATAGTAATCTCTATTTAAGCCTTTGTAAGCTAAGAAATTACCATTATCAGTGATTGGAAGGTTCTGATGCTCCAAGAAGGTGTAAAGCTCTTGTACGGCCCTTCTGGATGGGTTATTCATAAGTTTCTCAAGGAACTTACAAAGTGGTTTGTGGTCAAGTCCAGACATTGCAAAGTCCATAATACGTGTAGACAAAGCAGTGTGAATCGGCTCATCATTGAAAAACACACCGTTTTCAGTGACAGTGACACCATCTACTTTAGAGCAATAGGTCTTGACAGGTCGCATAGCTTCATACAAGGCATCCCAGTCTTCATTTTTGTAAGCCTCAAGAGCTTTATCAAAAGATGCTTGCGAGTCAGAAGCTCTGACAGTAAGAGATTCACCGTTCATTACAACAGTGATAAAGGCTCCATCACCAAGCCGAATAAGTCGGCTAGTTGGAGCGGACATCGAGATTTGTTCGTTGTTCATACTCATATTCATTATACTCGGTTTTTGTGAAAACTGGAAAAAAGCCCACCTTTCGATATATTCTTGGTTCATACTAATTATATTTTTGTGAAAACTGTAAAAAAGCCCACCTTCGAAAAGATGGGCGATTTCGTTAGCTGAAGCTTACTTAGCTTCTGCTGGTGCATTGCCTTCGGCAACAGGTGCTGGGGCATTGGTTTCGGTGGCAGTTGTGGTAGAATTGCATGCTACCATCGAAAAAGCCATGACGACGAGGATTGCGAGAGAGATTAATTTCTTCATCAATTATATATACGCTTGATATTTGAGTTTTTTGTTAAGTGAATCAAACTTTTCCACACAATCTGAATATACTTAATTATGCAATGTGGAATTTTCTGGAAAATCCAAATCCTCACGAAAAGCAATACCAACAGGGAATCTTGGAATTAAATCATCAGTTCTATCGAAATACTTTACTGTGTACATTCTTCCCACATAATCTGATTTATTATCATAGATTTCTTTTCTTGATTCCATTGTGGTTTTAGGTGTTACTTTGAAAGTATCATCTGTTAAATCATTCTTGCAGATAACAACAGCATGTCCTTCCATTTTTCCTTCTCCTTCAATGATGTCTACCACAAGAAATTCAGAATCTTGGAAAGTTTTTACTTTGAGCAAATCATTAGAGCGATAACCCCAAAGATACTTACTGTCTTTTTCTCTAAGCATTAGACCTTCATAGCCATTGGCTAAAAACTTGCTTTGATAGTCTGTAATAGCGTTTTTGTCATAACCAATATCATACCCACACACAATCTGTAAGCTTTGCTTATTACTAATATTAATATCAGCTAGTAATTCTAGCCTTTCCTGAGTGGTGAGGTCTTCATTACCATTAACAACAGGATAATCATAGATGTGATACTCTAACTTCAATGAATCAGATTGTGGTTTTTTAACCAATGAAATCAAAGATTGTAAAGACAATCCATGAATATAGATTTCACCATCAAAGACATCATCTTTACCAAGTACATCTTCTAATTGCTCGGAAATGTGCTTAACATCGTAAATCTTGCCTTGCCTTGAATACAAGACAACAGAATCTCCTTCCCATCTGGCAATACATCGTACACCATCTAGTTTAGGTTGGCAAAAATAATATGCATTATGTTTTTTAGCATCATATTTGCCAGCAAGCATCGGTAGCAATAGAGGCATTTGTGCCTCTTCTTTTGTAGCTGAGTATTTCCTCTCTATTTTGAATTTATGCAAAGATTTGGCCTCAGCAATAGCTTGCTCAGATGCTGTGGTGGAGTTTTTCTTTCCAATGTTTTTAGGAGTGCATGTTTTTCTGGAGGTTTGTAAGGCTCCATTAACTAAGCCATGCTCAGTATAAACAGAATCTCCTTCTGCCCAAGTACGCCATTGTCGAAGTTCTCCGTTTTTGCCTTTGTGATAAAGTGTATCAAATGATGTCATGTCTATTATACTCTCAGATTGTGAAAACTGGAAAAATTGGGGCAAATTATTGATTGAAGAATTGTTTGAATTTATCTCCGCCATATGCAGATTGTGTGAGATTGATTATTTCTCTGATTGTGATTAGCTCTGGAAAAGTCTTTCCAGACATCCATTGCCTGATTCCCTCTCGGCAAGCTCTAGTGATAGTTCTGTATACATTAATAGCTTCTTCATGGGACATTGGTTTGTCTAAATCTAAATCTTTGAGAGCATCTGGATTGGCTTTCATAAGTTTGAAATTATAATCCTGAATTGCCTCTTCGATTGTTCTGCCATGAGCCCAAGTATTACCTTTACCTACAATAAAATCAAAATGAGTTTTGATGACAGATAAATCCCCAACCTCTTTCCTTGACACAATCTCACGAACAATTCCATCAATGTAACACCAATCTTTTTCAATTGTTTGATTCATTAATGGAATGGTAGGTACAGATGTGAGATTGTAAATATCAAGACCCAAATAACCACCAATCTTCAAATTACCGAATGAATCTGGTAGAGATGTGAGATTGTTATGTTTGAGAAACAAATAACCACCAATCTTCAGATTGCCAAATGACTCTGGAAGAGATGTGAGTTTGTTATATTCAAGACCCAAATTACCACCAATCTTTAGATTTCCAAATGACTCTGGAAGAGATGTGAGATTGTTGTCATAAAACAACAAATCGCCACCAATCTTTAAATTTCCAAATGATTCTGGAAGAGATGTGAGATTGTTGTTATCAAGATACAAACTGTCACCAATTTTTAAATTTCCAAATGACTCTGGAAGAGATGTGAGATTGTTTCTTTCAAGCAACAAACCGCCACTAATCTTTAGATTTCCAAATGACTCTGGCAAAGATGTGAGGTTGTTGTTATAAAGACACAAACTACCACCTACTTCCAACTTACCAAATGACTCTGGAAGAGATTTGAGATTGTTGTTATCAAGCAACAATCTACCACCAATCTTAAGATTTCCAAAAGACTCTGGAAGGGATGAGAGATTGTTGCGAAAAAGAACCAAATCACTACCAATCTTAAGATTTCCAAATGACTCTGGTAAAGATGCAAGCTTGTTGTAACCAAGACTCAAAGTACCATTAATCATTAAATTACCAAAAGACTCTTGAAGAGATGTGAGCTCGTTGTGATTAAGATACAAACCACCACCAATCTTCAGATTTCCGAAAGATTCTGGAAGAGATGTGAGATTATTGTTAGTAAGGATTAAACCACCACCAATCTTTAGATTTCCAAATGACTCTGGAAGAGATGCAAGCTTGTTGTAACCAAGACTCAAAGTACCATTAATCATCAAATTTCCAAATGATTCTGGAAGAGATGTGAGATTGTTTTGTTCAAGATACAAACTGCCACGAATCTTTAGATTTCCGAAAGATTCTGGAAGAGATGTAAGGTTGTTCTCTCCAAGCCACAAACCACCACCAATCTTCAGATTACCGAATGACTCTGGAAGAGATTTGAGATTGTTGTTTTCAAGACCCAAATTACCCTCCACTTCCACACAATCTGATTGGATTGTATACTTTACACTGTATTTATCTAAAAAAAGTGTTAGCTCTTTAAAGTTATTCATAATTATTATACGTTCAGATTGTGAAATCTGGAAAAAAGAAAAGGAGGCAATTTCTTGCCTCCTGAACGAACTTCACAAGAAAATATTAGTCTAATACTCTTCTCATTTGCACTGGGTCTACTTGGTAGCTTATCTGATATACTCCAGCTGGCATATAGAAATCTGCATGCTCAGGGTGAGTAACCTTGAAGCTTTTTTCAGCTTCAATTACAGGCCCGTAGCAAATACAACCCACTGCGTTCTTTGCCACTAAATCAGAGTTGGAATTTTTTCTCTTCCAAACTTTAACCGAAGTGTCAACATAGTGTCTTGAGCCAGGTGTGTTCCCTGGAGCAAGTTTGAAATCATTGCTGATTTCATAGTCTGTTTTGTCAAAATCTGCAATTTTGGAAACGTAAACGTCACCTTGTCTTACAGCTTGTCCCACTTCGATTTTGTCGATTACGCGGACATCGTTCTTAGCCTCTTTAGCGAATTGATGAATATCAGATAGTGAAATCTGATTTACTTGTTTTGTTTTAGTCATTTTATTTCTCCTTATTAGTTATACGTTTTTTTAGCTCTGCGAGATGATATTTGCTTCAGGAATACCGCAAATTAATTGGTGTGCCTTCTTGCAAGTGTTAATTTCTCCCAGCACTCTCTCTGCTTGTTGAAGATTTGCAATTGGCATGTAGTAAGTTCTGTTTGTAGAGCCGTCTGTACCGATTAGGTAAACATCTCCTTCATCAGTTTTTACCAACATTCTTGGCATTGCTTCTTGCTTAGAGTAATCCACAATAGTGAAATCTTGGTCAATAATTTCTGGCTTACTGTCTTCAAAGTATCTTTCCTCTCCGTAAATTTCACGCAGAATACGTCTTGTTTCAGCATCTGAGCCTTCTTTGATTTGCTTCAGCGTGAGTGTTTCTGGAGACATTACTGCATTCTCTGGAACAGTGTAGCCGTTAAGACAATAGATTTCTCTATTTCCGTACAGAACCAATGCTGGCCCACTTTCATTGTGAAGCTGATTGTCGCTATTGAAAACAAGCTGTTCTGGTCTATCTGATGTGTAAACATTGTCCACTTCGGCACACCACCAACCAAGATGCTGAGCTAACTCGTAAAACGGTGTCATTGGCTCAAGAAAATCAAAATTGAACCATTCGTGCCAGAATTCATAGTAGGCGAGATTGTGTGCTTCGTGATTGCCATAAAGCACATCATTTTGCAATTTACTTCTTTCTTCTCTCAGGCCGTTTTTACCAAACGATTTTGCACAGTGATGAAGCATTTTCTTCTTTACCTCATCACTCCACTCTAATCCACAGAAGCCTTTGAGGTCAAATTGCTTGCTGAACTGGTCATAAGTAGAATTGAAAATTCTTTCAAGCTCAGCGTCAATGACCAAGTTTTCATCAATTTTCATGTCACGGTCGAAGCTATTAAGCTTGTGCATAATTGCCCTTCCACTGAGCATATCCACTGGATTTTCGTAATGGAAGAAGTGCTTAGGAGCATCAAGGCTCTTTTGTTGGTAGATTTTATTGATAAGAGGCTTTGCCTTCTCTACGTTTGACCTACCAGTGCGTTTGCCGATTTCCAGCCATTTCTCTCTGTAATGAGGGAAGCTGTCGATTTGTTCTTGTGTTAGTTTTTCAATCATGTTTCATTATACTCCCGTTTTGTGAAAACTGGAAAAAACGGTCTTTGCCTTGCTGTAACGTTTAAAATTGTTTATCGCCACAGCAACTAGCAGAATGTAAATTAGAATTAAAATAAATATGAGAATTTCAGATTTGTATTTCATTTCTTAGGACTCACTATAATGGACATTATTTTACCTTGTAGTATTGGCTGTCCTTCATAAGTGCAATAATCACTAAGCTCATTCAACACAATCTTAATTTTTTCTAATCCTAACTCAGAATGCTCAAGCTCTCTGTTTCTAAATACGCAAGTAACTTTAACTTTGTCGCCATGCTCTAAAAACTTTTTAGCTCGTTTGACAAAAGTATCAATATCGTTCTTTTGTATTCTTGGAGATACTTTTATTTCTTTAGTATCTTGTTTAGGTTTATGATTTGCTCGCTCTCGCTTCTGCTCTTCATACTTCATTTGACCATAGTCCACTATCTTGCATACTATTGGTGAAATATTTGTGTTCACAGCAAATAAATCTAAACCTTCGTTTTTTGCTAAGTCAAGGGCTTTTCTTGTTGGCAACACACCTAAAGAACTGCCACTACTATCAATTACTAAGGCTTCTCTCCATTTAAGCACTTTCTCGTTTAAAAAAACATATTGCTTTTTCATCGCTTGCTTGTACTCTCGTCAGAGAATCCTTTTTCTAATTCAATTTGTGTCTTAACCATTTGTGCTTCGTCATATCTTTCCAAAGATATTAATCTTTGAAATTCACTTTCTAGTTTTTCAATCTTTTCAAGATTGTCCATACTTCTATATACGGTTTTCATTTTAGTTTTTCATTGTTAAATAAAAAAATCGGGCGATTTTTGCCCGATTTTTAAAAAGTTAGTCTTTAGGAGCAAACAAAAGAACAATCGCAATTATTAAACAACAACCAAGTCCACACTGCATTTTTCCACCTCCTTATTTAACAGGGTCATTGCCACCTTTTGAAAATGGATTACATCTTAGTAATCTCCAAATACTTAAAGTCCAGCCTTTGTAAGCACCATGCTTTTCAATTGCTTGTCTTGCGTATTCAGAGCAAGATGGCGAATATTTGCATTTACAATAAGCTGGCTTTCTCGGAGAAAGTTCCTTTTGATAATGCTCAATGAATTTTAATGATTTTTCTTTGAATGTCATATCTAGTATACTCTGGAGATGTGAAATCTGGAAAAATCATTTATTTTTATTTTCATCATTAATCTTCCAGCATGCATCCAAAATGTGCATACCTATAACAATAACGAAACCTAAACAACACGCGAATTGCATTTTATTTCCTTTCCCTCTTTGTTTAAAATGCCGAGGGTTAGCATTGCCAATGTTTCAAAGGCTCCACTCACTTAATTGTTTTAACACAAAAGTGAGATTGTGTGAGGGAGTCAGATTTCTCTGACCGCAGTCCACCAGCAAGATTTTAACCTTACAATTTATTATACGTGATTTCATGTAATAATTGTCCGATTATTCCTCTCCTTTACTCGAAAAAGGCTGAACAAACTTTGTTGGTTTGAGCATATCCCAGATTTCGCTAGAATATTCACGCTCATTCAGCATCTTGAAAACAATATGAGATATATCTTTGTGATTTGCAAGCAATGTAATTGCTTGGTCTTTTCTTGTTTCCAAATCTTTCACTTCGTTATAAGCCATCTTAGCTTGTGCTAATATTAACTCATACTCAGTTTCAAAGTTTTTCTTTGTAATTCTAAGCCAATCGTTGAATTCATCTGGAGTAATTTCAAGAATATCATCAAATGATGTATTACTTCGAAGATTTTCCCAGATAGTTTTGTTGCTCACGCCTGTGACAATTTTATGCAATTTGCAGTAATCGTCAAACTTGATTTTGCATCTCCAATCTGGTAAATCTCCATCTGAGATTGCACGAATTACAAAGCCTTCTTCATTTGATGTATTAAGCAATTTTAATTTTGAATACAAATCGTGTCCAAATAAACCACCTTCTACGTCGTAAGTAGAAACGCAAGTGAATCTTTCATCTCTTGGTAAATCTGAACCAGACTGTGTGTTGATTAAACCTAGATGAATTAAATCATCATATTCATAATTCACAACAATTCTATTATCAGGCCCAACATACTCAAAAAGATAAGTTAATCCATCTTGTACCCAATCTTCCTCGTAAAGCTCGCGGAACAATTGACCACCAGCAATAGCTTGGTCAGAATAAAAGCTACCTCTAGTTGAATAAACTACTTTGTCTTTGTATCTGAATACAATGAGCAAAGAGCCATCCATCTTTTGTGTAATTTCTATTTTCTGACCATGAGGAAGCTCGGATACATCATGCTCTTCATAATTGAAGAACTTTGGAAATGGGCTAGCCCATACTTTGCCTTCGTCATCAAGAACAATCCCTCTACACAATCTGAGAATAGGATAATCACCAAAAGCCCTTTCGTATTGTGTTTTAGGAGTGTAGTTGAAAACAGACAAAGGAAGTTCTCTGTGTCTAACAGACCGCAGATAACCTTCTGATTCCAATTTTCTTAATTCTTCTAACATGATACTCATTATACGCTCAGATTGTGAAAACTGGAAAATTATTTCATCAGAGGTCGTAAAGAATCATCTCGCTCAAGCTCAATTACTTTACCAATGTGTTGCTTAACCAACACCTCGCACAAAATCTCATCGGTTGAGGGAAACAAATTGTAAACCACATTTTCCACCTTCAAGATTGTTTTCACACTTGTTGAAAAATAATCTAGAGTTCCATCATCTATATTTACAATAGACCCAATCTGAGGGACAATGCTAGATTCCATAGTGCAATATCTGTACCCAGAAGTGATGTTTTTAATTTCAAGTGTCATAATTCTCTATACGTTATCTTCCAAAGATTTGTTGCAAGATTTGTGTGATGTTCTCAGGCCTAGCATTTTGAAGCATCACTAAAAAGGTTTTATCAATCATTTCCACTTTTTGGTCTAAAAACGTCACAATCTTCTTTATATCTTCCACTTGCTCTTCTTTACAAGAAACAACCAATGAATTAGTACGAGTGTCGCTTTGCACATTAAATTGTCCAGTTTTGTTCAGATTGGCAAGCACATTTTGTATTGTTGGAATTATCTCATTGCTTGAAGCGTATTTGAGAGAATATACATTTGTCCTTAGCGGAGGATTTTTGTCTATGTCTAATTGTGCTAAAATAATCTTTACTTGCTCATGTTTGCTATTTGTTGTATTAATGATAACAGAGTTTGAATAATCATCGGCAGAAGCCTTAAATAAATCTGGCATGACAAATGGATTAGTTTGTTGTTGAATAAAAAGATTGTTCAAAACATTTGCAACAGATGTGGCATTTGTATATTTTAATGAATAAGATTTCAGGTTAGGTGTTTCAGGAAACTTAAAATCGGAGAAATAAGTTTTTGGTTTATTATCAGATTGTTTGAGAATGATAAATCCATCCACAATACTTGGCTCGATTTTAGCAAGTTTGAAAGATGCAAATAAAAGATTAAATGCTTCGTCTTGTTTTAATTTGTTTGGGCTAAAAATTGACAGATTTGTATTTATCTTGGGGTCTTTGATAATTGTGATTTTGGTTTCTTTCATGAAATGATTTATCACTGTATCTATGTTTGCATTTGAAAAATTAACATACATAGTCTTTGTTTTGTCTATTTTGATTTCATCTATATTTTGTGCTTGTGACAAAGATGAAAATAGAAGAATTAATAGAAAACACAATCTCATAATTAATTATACTTTGTTTATTGGAAGATGTACTTTAGAATGTGAAAAATCGGGCGAAATATTTGATTTGTATTTGAATCCTGCTTCTTTTGGCCTATTTTTAGATTGTGTGGAATGTAATTCAAGATTGTGTGCAGTATATAGTCAATAAGCTACAAAGCTTATAAGGAAAAAAATGAAAAATCTTATCACACTAATCTCGATTTTTGCAATTGCAAGCTGTGCTTTTGCCCAAGGTGCTGGCCCTCGAAAACAAGGGGAACGAAAAGAGCCACCTGCTCAAGGACAAAGAAGAAATCTTCTTGATATGGATGCAAAAATCTTAAATGATTTGAAACTGAACGAAGACCAAAGAAAGAAGATTGGCGATTTGAAGAAAGCAACAGCGGACAAGCTAAAGGATTTGAGAGAAAAAGAAGATAGAGAAAAAATGCGAGAAGCAATGAAAGGCTTGATTGAACAATATCAAGCAGATTTGAAAAAGATTCTCAACAAAGAACAAGCCGAAAAATACGATAAAGCAATTAAGCAATTAAGAAAGAAGAAATAACGAAATAGGGGATTTATCCCCTATTTCAATCTCAAAAATCACCTTCTGCCACCTGCAAGCACTTCAACCCAAGCTCACGCCATACGTCAACCACTTGTCGTCGGTCATCTAGCACGAACTTAACATTCCAATTCCCACGAATGTAATTGTTGAAAAGCTCCAATTTTATGATAGAATCTTTTCTTGAGTCACCTTCTGGCCTCATAAAAATAAAATCATTAGGAATATTGTTGTCATCAAGCCATTTTTCTGAAATGTCTTTGCAAACAGAATCTCTTCCTGAGACAACTAATATTTTGTAGCCCGCATCATTGTGCAATCTTACAATTTCAGCCACAGTTTCATCACATGAATCTTCTCCCACTCTGTGCCATTCAAATGGTGACCTGCCGCTCATATGAGCAAGAGTGCCATCCAAATCCACAATGATTGCCTTAGGCTTTGTTTCATCTTGCTCAAGAAGCACAGGAGCTTTTCTTAGCCATTTGTTGTATTGTTCTCTGATTGCTTTTTCACCCACAGATTTCGCTCGATTTCTGTCTCTTGAAATACATTCATTCACAGAAACATGTGTGAAATCTACAATCTCCACACAATCTGATAGAGCCCTAGCTCTTTTTTCATGTATTGGATTCAAGTTTGTGTCAGACCAAATAACATCATGACCTTTTTCAAAGGCTAATTTAGTGAGAGCTTCTTGTGCTAAAATAACAAAAGATTCTCTGTATTTAGTGCTTTTATTAGCATGAATCATTTCTCGTAAATCATCTTTGTTGATGTTTATGATAGTGCCATCTGACATAAGCACAGCATCTTCTGCCCATGTTGTTTTACCAGAAGCTGGAAGTCCTTTAGTTAAATAAATCTTACTCATACACATTATACTCTCAGATTGTGAAAACTGGAAAAAATGTTACCACTCCAGTAATTCTTCTTCATTTATATTTAAGCACTTGAAATGAGTGTTACCAATTTGTGCTTGTATAGACCTATGCCAATGACCAATTCTCCAAAGAGGAGGTTGGTGAATGGTGTATAATTCGCCAAGTAAGCTTGCAGTGAATGTTTTGGTTGGCAATGCTTTCTTGATTAGCTTTGTGAAAATATCTGGGCCATCGTGCGAAATTACTAAATCTATGTCCTTACAAACATTTTCCCACAAAGAAAGACAATCATCAGCTTCTTTGTGTGACAATTGCTCATTATCCCACCAATTAACATTAGGAGTGCGGCGAACCACATCAACAGACCAAGCTCCTGCAACAAAAAAGATTTTCTTATCTGCCCAATCAAGTACACCAAATCTACCCAAGTTATGTGGGAAATCAGCAAGCAAGGTGGGATTGTCATGATTGCCATGCAATACTTTAAAGGAATCAGGCGATATCAATGGCAAATATGCTTCCGCACCAAATCCAGCACCAAAGTCACCAAGTTGCACATTCAAATCATAATAATGACAAGATTGTAATATATCTGTAATCACATCATGATTGCCATGCACATCTCCAATTAATCGAATCTTGCTCATACACATTATACTTTCAGATTGTGAAAACTGGAAAAAACACAATCTTCATGGCTGAAATGTACAGAAGCGGGACGGAAAACGTCCCTGTACAGTACATTTCAGCTATAACTACCACCAAAGCCCTCTATAATACTTAACGAACAATTCCATGCCTTCAGTTTCCTCAGGAGACAAATGCCAACCTTGAGTGTCATTTAAATGTAATTCAAAAGCTTTTATCATCTTGTCTAAAATAATGTCCCACTCTTCTGGAGTGGAAAACTCTCCTGGGTAAGCTTTATTTAGTTCTTTGAATCTTTTAAGTCTTGGAATAATGAACTCAGAAATACGTGCATCTAAATTGTAAGTATCTGAGTCATCCCAGCCCCTTGTAAGTCTTTGCCAGTAATGTACAAAAGCTCTTTTGTACAATCTGAAATTATATCTTTCACTTGTGCCAGAAAGAAACATATATTCATATAGTGTTGCAAGTAATTTCTTCATA
>Ga0315904_10002734_pt1 | contig 26908 bp, 12 predicted proteins | sample LakEriMetagenome_6_FD_203529 | JGI IMG/M metagenome (GOLD analysis project Ga0315904, IMG submission 203529) | Freshwater fungal communities from buoy surface, Lake Erie, Ohio, United States - Buoy 12 MA120 | ecosystem: Environmental > Aquatic > Freshwater > Lake | place: USA: Lake Erie, Ohio...
ATCCCGCCTCCGCCGGCGATCGTGCCCGCGATCAGGATCGACGCGGCTCGTCCAGCCGAGAAGGTCGTCGTGCCCCCTGCCGTCTGGGTCAGCGCCGAGTTCAGGCTCACGGAAACGCCATCGGCGGTGGCCACGCTCGCCGAGGCGGGCAGGCGGATCGTGCCACCGACGAGTGAGTATCCATCGACCGCGAAGGCCAGGGCTCCGGCTGAAACGGTTCCCCCGATCGTCACCGTGCCGGGGGGGCCGGCGAACGTGGCCGTCGCCGACGCTGCGAGCGTGCCGACGGCCGTGCCATCGACGGTGGTGGCGAACGTGGCCCCGGTCGCCGTCCACGTGCCCGAGCCGCCGATTCCGGCTGCCGGAATCGGATCCCAGTAGGTGCCATACACGGCGGGCGTGGTGCCCGCCACCACGAGGGAAAAAGTGTCGATGCCGAGGGCCTGCGCGTTGCTGCTGCCGCCGAGGCCGGCGTAGTCCCACCGCAGGTAGTACGGCGAGCCAACCGTAACCGAGAGCCCGGAGATCCGCAGCGGGCTCACCGTGCTCGAGGAGACCGGGATCGGGGCGATGGCGGCATCGGCGGGGTACGACTTGTCGCCGCCGGAGATACTCGTCCAGGTCGAGCCGTCGGGTGAGCCATAGAACCTCCAGTCGAATGCCCGCGTGCCATTGCGGTATTTCTCGTAGATCCAGCCGATGTCGAGCGACGAGATCGTGCTCTCGGTGTCATTGGTCAACCCGAACAGGATCGACCGCGGGCTCGCGAAGCCCCCGCTGCTGAGAAAGCCGATGGCCTTGTCGGCGCCGGTGGCCGCCGTGCCGTTGACGAACAGGTAGGCACCTCCCGCGCTGTTTGAACTCAATGTGCCGCTGCCGAGCGTGCCCGCGAGCTGCGTGGTGGTGGCGAGCGTGCCGCTCGTCCAGGTCGGAGCCGTGCCGGAGGCAAACACCCAGCCCGACGGGAGGGCCGAGGTGGCGGTGTTCGTCATGCCGTCGAACGACTGCGCGTAGAACCCGCTGGTCAGCGAGAACTGGGGCACAGCTTCTGCCGGCGACTGCCACCACGCCGCACACGTGGCCGCGACGAGAACCGCGAAGCGGCGTGGGGAGGAATCGGACATCGCCAGTTGTTCTTCGTCGCGAAACGGATCGTCACACGGCGCCGCGGCGACGGACCTTGACCGTGTTCGAATCGGCGGAGTCGTTGGACGCCGCGAAGGCAGCCCATGCGGCATTCACGGCCGGGGCGCTGTCACCGCCGCGGAAGCGCGACCAGACGGGAGCCGGCCGAACCGTTGTGGCCGTGGCGGCGAGAGTGACCGATGCGGTGGAGACGGACCGCGTGCCGGTGGCCAGCCACTTCGCGAAGGTGTTCCAGCCGGTTGCCTGGCAGAACGCCGCGGCGTCGGTGGCGTAGCTGGCGAGATAGGGATCGCTTGAGGTCGTCGGCAGGAAGACCGAGATGCCGGAACTCGACCGCTGATCAGTCGTCTTGCCGAGGATCACCCCGCCGATTGCCGCGGTCACCGCCGTGGCGGCGGTGCGGAGCGTCTGCGGCAGGCTGGTCGCGGCCACGACCTTGGTCATGAAGCTGCCGAGGTCGCGGAACGGGGTGGTGTCGTAGGTCACGCTGCCGTTGGCCGCGGTCACCAGCGTGGTGCGGTGCGCGGTGGTGAGGGAGGCGGTGGCGTCAACGAACTGCTTGAGTGAGGTCGCTAGGGCCGTGTAGCCCGAAGCCACGGCGGTGGAGAACGTGTCGCACTTTCCCGAATCACCCTGGTATTGCGTCTGGTAGCTCGCAACCATGCCGGCTGCAATCTGCGGCGCCGTCACCGAAGCGGGGTCCGCAACCTGGAGGGCCGAGTAGGCGGTCGTGTAGTCCTGGCCCGTGCCATTGATGAGTTCTTCAGAGGCCACGAACACGCCGGCCACCTTCGGGGCGATCGCCACTCCCACCTCGGCCATCGCCATCAGGCAGTTGTCGTACGACACCATATCGATGGTGGGCATTCCGGTGGTGGCCAGCGCCGAGGCCATCTCGCCGATCGTCAGGGCGTCGCTCCCCGACTCGCTGTCGAACTGGCTACCGTCGGTGCCGCCGCCGTGGCCCCACATCTGCAGGAGGTAGTGCTGGGCCGGCGCCTGCTGCACGCCCCACTTCACGAAGTCCACGAGCGTGGCCGGGTCGCCGGTGTTCTTCTCACCGAAGGAGAGGTCGAAGGTGGACGCGATCCTCGTGGTGCTGGAATCAGCTTTGAGAATGGAGCGGCCATACGTCCGCCAGGCCGACTGCGTGCCACCGCCCGTGGCGTACGCCGTGCCGACCGACGACTTTGGCTGGTCCCAGGAGACGACGATCTTCACGCTGCCGGGCAGCGTGCCCAACGCCTTTTCCATCTCGTTGATGTCGTCGCGGGCGAACGTGTTGAGGTCCTCGCCGGTCATGTAGACGAGGATCGTCCAGGAACCGCCGGATGGCGTCGGAGGAGTGACCGGCGGCACGTCCTTGATCGTGGCGATGGCAGTCGCCGGGTTGCCGACCGTCGCGCCGGTGGCCGACACGATCCGCATCTGCAAGGTCTCGTCGGACTCTACGAGCGAGTCGGTCCGCGTGGACACCGAAATCTGCTTCGAGGTCTCGCCAGCGGCGAACGTGAGGGAGCCGGTGGCGGCGGTGTAGTCCGACGCTGACGAGGCGGTCAGATTGCTGGTGGCGTACGACACCGTCACCGGGGCCGTCGCCGCGGTCGAGAGCCTGAACGTGAACGTGGCCGCCAGCCCTTCGTTCACTCCCGACTGAGGCCCTGTCACGGTGACGCTGCGAGAGACGCTGTCGTCGTCACGGATCGTGCCCGTGCCCGTCGCCCGACCGAGGGTTGCGCCCGTTGCAGACGAGAGCACCACCTGAAACGTTTCGTCAGATTCGGCGATGCGATCGCCGCGGATGCCGACGGCGATGGTTGCCGTCCGTTGGCCCGGGCGGAAGGAGATCGTGCCCGAGGCGCCGCTATAGTCGCTGCCGGCAACCGTGGCCGTGCCGTCCACCGTCTGGTAACGGACGGTCGTTGTCTGCTGAGCCGCCGCCGAGAGCGAGACGACGAATGACAGTCTCCTTGAGCCGAAGTTGCCCTCGTCACCGCTCGCGTCGGCAATCGAAACCGTCGGGACCGCTGCCAGCATGGCCCTCGATTCGAACCGCTCGAACCCTGACAACCGTCGGGACTTCGGGCGGCTCATGGCGATTTCTCCGTGGCGAGGATCCTCTTCGCTAACCCTCAGACTCTAGATCGCCGCTTTCGCACCAGCAAGAGTGATGCCCCCGCCGCGAGCAGGCCGGCAGCCGCCAATGACGGCTCCGGCACGGCTGCCACCGCCCCCGCCTGACCCGGAGCCGCGTTGTAGGCGCCGGCGTCGAACAGGCCGTTGGAGAGGAAACTCGCGGCATCGAGGATGTCCACGACGCCGTCGTAGGTGAAGTCGCCCTCGTTCCACGACGCCGGGCTGCCGGTGTCGAACTTGCCGCCGGCGAGGAAGTTGGCGGCGTCGATGATGTCCACCTGCCAGTCGAGGTTGGTGTCGCCGGCCGCCGCGAAGGCGAAGGTGACCGAGCCGTCGCCGTTGTCGAGCCAGCCGACCGTCCGGTCGCCGCCGCTGGTGGCGGCGACGCTCGAGGTGATGCCGCTGGTGCCGTTCCAGCTGCCGTCACCCATGCCCGTCATAATCGCGCTCACCATGCCGGCGGCGGAGAGGCCGCTGGCGACAGTCACCATGCCGTTTCCAACGTCCACCAGACCGCCGTCGTTCGGGGCCAGGCCACCAACGCTCGTCTGCAGGCCGGGGGTGAGCGTGACAGTGCCGCCCGAGAGCGGCACGATGCGGCTCGAGCCGAGGGCCGAGCCGTTTGCGAGTTGGAGCCGGCCTCCCTGCACGGTGGTACTTCCGGTGAGCGTGTTGGCCTGGTCCACCACCAGCGTGCCCGCACCCGCCTTGACCAGCGGCAGCGATCCCGAGAGAGTCGGGTAGCCAGCCTGAGTCTGCGTCTGCGTGCCGCTGGCCACCGTGATCGTGATCGCGGCAGGCCCGGTCGTGAAGACGAGGTTCAGGTTGTTGCCGCTCTGGGCCACCGAGAAGGTGCCACCGCCGAACGCGTTGGCGAATCCACCGGTGCCGTTGGTGGCGGAGGTCCGCACCACGAACTTGTCGGCCGAGAATCCGGTGATGCCCGTGGTAGAGGACGCGATCGTCCAGGAGTAGTTTTGCGCAGAGTCGAAGTTGGCCGCCGCCCCGTTGACGTCTGGGCCGGTGCCGGAGAGCGTCCAGAGGTTGATTCCGAACGGATTGGCCGAGGTGGCCGCGATGTCGAGCACGCCGCCGACCGAGAGCAAATCCCAGCCGGTGCCGGCAGCACCCGTGGCGTCGAAGAGTTGCCAGTCATAGTTGCCACCTGCGCCGAACGTCGCCGAGCCGGTCACCGAGAGCGTGCCGGGGCTCATGCCGGGAGCGAGCCTGCCGCCCGCCGCCACCACCAGCCCCCCCACGGAGCCGTTTCCGCCGAGCGACGCCCCGCCGCCCACCGTCACCAGGCTTGACCCGACCACACCTCCGCCGCTCACGACGCCGTCGTTGACCACCGAGACCCGCACCGAATCATTAAGCGTCAGCGGTGCCGTCAGCGCGGAGGCGTTGGCGGTGATCCGCAGGGATCCCGTGCCGCCGAGCGAGAGGCCGTTGATGCTGCCCGTTGTGCTGCCGCTCACGATCCCCGAGAACGTCGTTGCATTGTCGACCACGAGCCTGATCGGGGCCGCCGAGCCAGTGCCGAAAAGGCTCACGGTGCCGGGCACGGTCACCGCGTCGCCCGCGAGGCGGGCCGGGCTCGCCGTTCGGCCTCCCACTGACAGCCCACCGAAAGGAGTGCCGAACACTTCGCCACCGATGGTGATCGGTGCAGTCGCCTCGATTGTGCCGTGGTTGAACTGCGTCTGGTTGGTGCCCAGTGCTCCGCCGTCGGAAACCTTCACCGTGCCTCCGGTGGTGCCGCTCGAAATGCCGATCCGGAACGTGGTCAGTGTGGCGGCGTTGTTCTGGGTGAGCACGAGCGTGCCGGGCCCCTGCTTTGTGATCGTGCCCGAGGACGTTCCCGAATTGTTGGTGAGCACCCCGTCGAGCACGAGGGTTCCGGCTCCAGCCACTTCGATCGTTCGGGCGGCGGAACCAAGGTCGATGTTGCCTTCGATCCGGGTCGTTCCTGACGTTGCCATCGCGGTGATGTTGCCCAGGAGATTGGACCCGTTGAGGTCGAGGGTGGATGCCGTCGGCAGCGTCAGAACGCCCAGGTTGACGTTGCCCGACGTGGCAAGCGTCGCGCCCTGAGGCACGGCCAGCGTGGCAGTGCCCGGACCACCGTCGGCACCGGTGATGGATCGGCTGCCGAGGTCGATCGACGCCGTCGAAGACAGGGCGCCCCCCGTGATTTCGATCGCGTTGGTCGCATCGCCGAGCGCCGACACGGCGGAAATCGCCAACGTGCCGGACTGGATTCGCAGTCCCCCGGAGAACCCGTTGGCACCCGCGAGCGTCAGCGTTCCGCCGCCGGTCTTGGTGAGTCCGGTCGAACCCTGGATGACGGACGCCAGCGTTGCCGCGTTGCCCGCCGTGACCGAAATCGCGTTTGCCTGGAGCGACGTGCCTGTCAGGGTGAGTTGTCCGCCGGTGAGCACGTAGCCGGTGGTCGTCAGCGTGATGCCGTTGGCGGCCGACACGGAGCCAAGCGTGACCGTACCAGCGGTGCCACCGAAGTTTGCCCGCTGTGCTGAATCCCACGAGCCGCCAGTGTTCCACGTCCCGCTGCCGCCGCTGCCGGGAGCGGTCGTTCCCCATCCGCCGGCGCCGTTCCAGAACAGGTTGGCACCGCCAACGGCGTCGAGCACGCCGTTGACAATGAAGTCATTGGAGGTTGTCGCGGAAGGATCATTGAGGTACCACGTGCCGGCAATGCTGCCTGCGGTGCCTGAGTTGTAGTTGACGATTCGGAAAGTCACCGATGTGCCCGCTGGCACACTCTGAAGACTCCCGATGCCGGAAAGCGCGATTGAGGACTGTGTATTTCCTGCTGCAGTTGTCGTGCTGCCCCATGTGATCGGTGAGCCGATGTCAACGAACGTGCCGCTGCCGATCTGATACTGCCACTGCCCTAGGGAGGGGCCACTTGACGAGCGTCGGACGTTGTACGCGGCGACGTCGGAGAACGACAGCGAATAACCGTCAGCCGCCGAAAAGCCAAACGTAATGTAGGCGCCGCGGTCGATCGCGCTTTGCAGTGAGTCGGATGCAGTGCCGCTGTTCCACCAGTTGTTGCCTCCCCATGCTCGGGATGCCGCCGTATAAGTCCCTGTCGTGTATGCACTCACTGCTGGCCCACGCGTGAGGCCGACGACGGTCAGATTCGATGCCGTGGTCGACGCCGCGAACGGTGATGGTCCCCAGTTGTTGGCTCCTACGTTCGGCGATACGAGCGTGCTGAAATCCCACCCAGCCAGGACGTCGGCTTTCGCCTGCTCGGCGACGCCGCCCCCGAGGAGCATTCCCACACCGATTACGGCCCGCCAGAGGCCGTCACGCCGCAAGATCGTTGAACGCATGGCTCGTCACTCCAGGGAGAAGAAGGAAGAGGATGGGGCAGTCGCGGTCCGCCAGGGAGGCAGTATTGCCGATGTCGAGGAGTTTGCCAGCCACCCGTGAGCGGATTGTGAGCAAGGCCACGGAATCGCGGGGTGGGCGGGTGGTCAGTAACAAAATGCTCCAGGCGGGACGGCGGCCCGGGGTGAGGCCCGGGCGGCCATCCCGCTCTAGCGTCAGGCGTTGGCCTTCCGCTGCCGCACGGCCCGCACGGCCAGAATCGCAAGGCCGATCGAGCCCAAGGCCACCGTCGAGGGCTCGGGGACGGCGTTGATTGCCGTGCCGGGCGAGCCGATGTTCTGCGTCACGCTGGTGGCCGAAAGGTAGGTGACCTGGCCATACACCGTGCCGACCGTGCTCACGACGGCGCTGGTGTTGGGGCTGGTCGCGGGGTCGCCGTTCGACGCGTACTGATAAAAGAAGCTCGAACCGAGCGTCGCCGCCCCGAACGACACCCGCGGGGTGGCTTCGGCACTCCCCGAGTTGAAGAGCACGATGCCGTCGCCGCCCGACGAGAGGCTGACGCCCGAGCCGGTGTAGGAGCCGATGGCGGCCGTGGCCGCGCTGCCGCCCCAGAAGGTGCGAAAGTTCGGGATGTCCGTCAGCGGGGCGGCCGTCTCGATGAAGATCGCCGATTCGCCAGCAGCGATGCTCGTGATGCCGTTGAGGGCCACGGCGTTCGCAATATTGAAACTGCTGTCGTCGAACTTCCAGCCGGTCATGTCGACGGAGGACGTGCCGAAGTTCGTGATCTCCCACCAGTCAGCCGTGAACGTGGGAGCCGTGCCACTCTGACTCATCGCCTCGGTGATCCGGAGCGTCGAGAGTTGGGCGAAGGCGGGCGTGGCGACCGTCAGGCAGAAGGCGACGACGAGCAGGCGGCAGGTGATGGGGGAACGCATGTGGCGGAGACTCCAGATTGGCTGGGTATGGGGGAGGGATTCTCACGGCAGGCCTCTCTGGCCTGAGGTGAGTGATGGACCATGCGAACTGCGTGCCACGAAGCGTGAGGATTGCGTGAGCGACGCGTCGGGCAGTCGCGCGGGACTGGATTCGTGGGACCGACATCGAGTGTGAGAAGTTCGTGAGCGCCGTGCAGCCTCTGTGCGGCTTCGCGGTTTCGCAGTTCTGGCGAAATGGGTTTCGCAACCTTTGGGAATCGATTCGCAGATTCTGCGAAACCGATCGAGGCCTCCTCACACAATTCTCACATGCTCCTCATAGAAACGCGCGACGCGCCGTCGTCGCTCGCGGACTCGCATCGCTTTTCGGAAAAAGGAGTACTTCCGTGACACACCCATTGAGCTTCACCATTCCGTCTGGTCTCCGCCTTCCCGCACGAGGATCGCGACGCAGCGGCTTCACGCTGGTGGAACTTCTCGTGGTGATCGCGATCATCGGGACGCTCATTGGACTCCTTCTCCCGGCGGTGCAGTCGGCTCGCGAGGCCGCGCGGCGAACGCAGTGCCTGAGCAACATGCGGCAGATCGGTCTCGCCTTCCACGGGTCGATGGGGGCGAGAAAGACGTTTCCCGCCGCCTGCTACACGACGGCGGCCGCCACGCTCAAGCCGCCGGAGAACGCGGCGGGCAAGGAGCATTCCTGGCGGGCGCTCGTGATGCCGTTCATGGAGGAGCAGGCGGCGGTCGCCGATTACAACTGGAAAAAGCACTGGTACGACGTGACCAGCAACTCGTCGCCCGCCCGCGCGGCTGACGCCACGCTCGGAGTGCCGCCCGACTGCAACCTCGCCGTGGCCGCGAGGCCCGTGTTGTTTTATCTCTGCCCGACGTCGCCTGCGCGAGGTTCCTACACCACCATCACCGCATCCCCCGATAGCGACAGCGCGAGGCCCGCGATCTCGAGCATCAAGGTGCCGCTCGCCTATTCCGACTACGAGTGCGTCACCGGCGTGAAGAGCGGCGTGGTCGTGCCCGAGCGATACCTCGGCGGCGAAGAGTCGTCGGGACTGCTCGCCAAGGACGCTGCCACCCGGCCGGCGAAGGTGGCCGACGGTCTCTCGAAGACGCTCCTGATCGTGGAGGATGCAGGAAAGCCATTCACATGGCGGCAGGGAAAGCTGCAGTCGAATCCCCTTGGGCCGATGATGTACACCCAGGGAATCAGTTGGGCCGACAGTCTCGGCCCCTACAAGATCGACGGCTACAACGACGCGGGCACTGCCAAGGCGCCGGCTGGGGCCGGCCGGGCGATGAATGCCTCGAACGAGGGCGAATGCTACTCGTTTCACGTTGGCGGCATGTGCGCCGTGTTCGGAGATGCCTCCACGCGGTTCCTCTCCGAAAGCGTCGAACTTCCGGTGTTCTGCGCACTCGTGACCCGGGCGGGCGGCGAGAACCTGCCCGACGCGCCATGACAAGGGCGACGCGGCGGCACGTGATGGCCTGCGGTGGCACTGCACGGTCTGCGGCAATGCTCGTGCTGGCGGCCGCCGGCATTGCGGCCCCGATGTTCGGGCAGAATGCTGCTGCCCGCGAGCGTGACCGTCGCGACGGCGTCGACATGAGCGGCGACATGAAAGGCGCCGTGGTGGCTTCGTGCGTGATTCCACGGGTGATGCTCGCGGCCCCACGCGGCGAAGAGCCGGCCGTGATGCTTGGTGGGATCAGCGACCTCTTCGTCGAGACTGACGCGGACGCGGGCACTCCCGGTTGCCGGCGGGCATGGCTCGTGACCGATCGCGGTCCCAACGGCACCACGGAGGTCGAGGGACGGGAGCACCGAACGCTCGCCGCACCCTCATTCGCGCCGCGGATCCTCGAGGCGAGGATCGACTGGGATGCGCGTCATCCCGGGCAACTCGCGGTGGAACTGACGGGTACGGTACCGCTCCGCGACCGCACCGGCGAAGCGGTGACGGGCCGCCCCAACGGGTTGGACAACGATCCGTTGATCTTTGATCCGCAGGGCCGCGCGGCGATCGCTCCCGACGTCGACGGCGTGGATACGGAGGGGCTGGTCCGAACCCGCGCTGGAGGCTTCTGGCTCGCCGAGGAGTATCGGCCGTCGCTGCTCGCCGCGGATGCCGACGGCACGCTGCAGCGCCGGATTGTGCCCACGGGCGTGGCCTTGGCCGATGCCGGCACCGAGGTGGTCGATTCGCTGCCGGCGGTCTATTCGCAGCGCCGCGACAACCGCGGCTTCGAGGCCTTGGCCATCTCGCCCGACGAGACGCGGATCTTCGCCCTCATGCAGAGCCCGCTCGACGGCACCGACCCTGCCGTGGCTCGGAAACGCGGAAACGTGCGGCTCGTCGCGTTCGATCCCGCGTGCGGGCAGCCGGTTGCGGAGTATGTCTATCGGCTCGGCGATCCCGAGCAGAAGGGCTATCGCGAGGGAAAGGCGGCTCCGGACGACGGCAAACTCTGCGCGATGGCAGCCCTGGGGCCAACGTCGCTCCTCGTGCTGGAGCAGGCCGATCGTGGCGTGGCGCGGCTGTACCTCGCCGACCTTGCCGTCGCCACCGACACGCTGTCCCGCACCATCGCCGGTGACGAACCGCCGACCGAAACGCTTCGCGATCTCGACGAGGCCACGATCGCCCCGGTGGCCAAGACGTTGCTGGCCGACCTCGCTCCCATCCTCGACGACATGCGGGCCGGCACCGCGGACGGCGGCAGCGCTCGCCGCGACACGAAGAAAAGCGGCCCGCTCAAACTCGAAGGGCTTGCCGTGGCCGACGAGCAGCACGTCTTTCTGGTGAACGACGACGATTTCGGCATCCACGAGGATGCCGACGACGATCCGCCGCCCCGCACCTGCCTGTGGGTTGTGAGGCTGCCCTCCGCGCTGCAGCTCACGAAACACTAACCCGCGTTCCGTAAGGATCGATTCCCGCCTCATTCCAAATCCCTTCTTTCAGCACCCCCTTCCTCCGTCATCAGGAGTGCCCACCATGCTGTCTCGCCTTCGTCGTTCGTCCGCTGCGGCTCTGCTTGCCGTCCTCGCCTGGACCAGTTCGGTGCACGCTGCTGGCACGATCCGGATCACCGAGGTGATGAGCAACGCGCTCACGCTCAACAACATGGACTGGTGGGAGATCACCAACTACGGCGACGCGGCGATCGACATCACCGGCTGGCGGATGGACGACAACTCCTATTCGTATGCCGCCTCGTTGGCGCTCGTGCCGTATGCCACGGGGACCGAGCCAGCATGGAGCCTGATCGCCCCAGGCGAGTCGGTGGTGTTCATGGAGGCGCAGTTCCCCTCCACGGCCGTCCCCGGTTTCCAGTCGCTCTGGAACCTTGGGTCTGGCACGGGCAACGTGAGGAATCCGAAACTCGGGTCCTACGTGGGATCAGGTGCGTCGCTCAGTTCGGGCGGTGACGGCCTGATCATCTTCGACGCCTCGGGCACGGAGGTGAATCGCGTGGCGTTTGGGGCCGCCACGACCGGCTGTACGTTCTATTGGTCGTACGATTCCGCGGGCGTTCTGGGCTCATCGCCGGCTGGCACGGTCAGCCAGGCTCCGTTGAACTACGCCTCCACCGTGACGTCCACCGCGAACGGGCAGGCCAACAGCGGCTCACCGGGCATTGCGGTCACGCTGGCGCCCGTGGTCTCGCTCTACTGGACGGCCAATGGCACGACCCTCGGCGGCAGCGGCACGTGGAACTCCTCGTCGAATCGCTGGTCGTCGTCCGACACCACGGTCTCGGGCGGCCTGTGGGCGAACGGCAGGGCGGCCTACTTCGGCGGCACGTCCGGCACGGTGACCGTGGGCTCCAACGTGGCCCCGCTCGCCATCAACCTCACCACCAGCGGCTATCGGATCGCTTCCGGCTCAGGCTCGATCACGGCCTGCGACGTGAGCGTCGTGGAGGGGGGCTCGGCAACGATCGCGGCTCGGCTGACGGGCACTAGTGGGCTGGCCCTCGGCGGCGGAACGCTCCTGCTGGCAGGCACCGCCAACGATTATTCCGGGTTCACGAACGTCGTGGGCGGCACCTTGCAGTTGGCGGCGAACAACGTGATCCCGGACGCCTCCCGCGTCGCCGTCTCCAGGTTCATGCTCGCCGACTTCAACGGCTACTCCGACACCGTCGGCGGCCTGCAGGGCCTCGGTTCCGTGCGCATGGGCCCGACGGTCACGGTCAACATCACGGGCACGACCGACGCCCGCCTCGACGGCTTCCTCTCCGGCACCGGCGATCTGGTGATCGATTCGGCCGGTTCCGGCGTCCAGCGGCTCAACACGTCGGCCCAGTCGCTCAACGTAGACTTTGCCGTCAAAGACTACGTCGGCAAGACGACGGTCAAGCGTGGGGCGCTCGGCGTCGATCGCTCGGCGGTGCCGCTCAATACGACGGAGGTGACCGTGGAGGCTGCAGGCCGGCTCGCGCTGAGCCCCAACGCGGCTGCCCCCGACCAGGTGTTCACGTTCGGCTCGAATCCGGCCCTACCCGTCAATCTCAAGAGTGGCACGATTGGCCAGGGGGCCGGTGATGACGTGGAACTCGCCAACGTTCTAGCCGTTTCTGGCACCGCAACGGTTCAGATCGTCAACAAGAACAACCCCGATCCGCTGGTGCCCTCGACGCAGCAGTTCACGTTTTCGGGTCCGCTCACCGGGAGCGGCGTGCTGCGGGTGCTCGCCAGCGACACCACGTCAGGCCTGGCGGAATCTCGGGCGACGTTCTCCTCCACGAGCGGCAATACCTTCTCTGGCGCTGTCAGTCCCGGCCCCTATGCAGTCGCCCGCTTCAACGGCGACTTCACGCAGACGTCGGTCGCGCTCGCCGGCGGCACGGTGGAAGGGTACGGCGAGATCAAGACCGTCAGCGGCACCGGCATCGTCAGCCCCGATGGCATCAGCGGTGCCGACGGCATTTTCACGGTCGGCACGATTTCCGGCAGTGCTGGCACCTGCTTCAACTTCGACCTCAATGCGGCCAACGTGGCCCCGAACTGGTCCGACCCGACCGCCAGCGTGAACGACGTGCTCCGGTTGACCGGCACCACGCCGTTTGCGACGAACCTGGCCTCCGGCAACGTGGTGCAGCTGTTCGTCAACGCCACCACGCTGGCTGCCAGCGATTCCTACCTGGGTGGTTTCTTCACGACGACCAACCAGGCCCCCGCGATCAGCAACGCGAACTACACCACCTACGTGCTTGGTGACGGGCAGGGCACCGACTTCGAGCATGCCGGTCTCACCTACTACACGCTGGCCCACTACAACGCCGCCCACAGCACCACGTTCGCACCGACGGTGACGATGGTGTCGACGACGGCGTCGTTCGGCGGGTCGCCCACGGCGGGTTGGATCATGCGGACGGCCTACGCGGAGGGGCCGGCCGTGATCACGATCACCGTGGCCAGCGGCACGCAGACGCAGACGCAGGCGGGCTATCCGACGCTCTCCGGCTCGACGCCCGTGGTGAAAGCCGGCGCTGGGATGCTCGTGATCGACGCTGCCAACACGCTCACGGGAAGTACGACGGTGCAGGGAGGCCGCCTCCAGCTCGCGAATGGCTCGGCACTCAGCTCGAGCCGCATCGTTCCGCTCGCCGGCGGCACCGTCACGCTCACTCCCGGCCTGCAAACCACCGTCGGCGGCCTGGCCCCGAACGCCGGCGGTCTGGTGGACGTGGGCAACGGCATGGTGACCGTCGCCAGCGGACTCTCCGCCACCGGCATGGTGACCGCGATCGTGACGGGCATGGGTGACGGCAGCTGGAACGGCACCAGCGGGATCACCTCGAGCGTCGCCGCCAGCAGCGGCGGCGACCGGACGGTCGGCTGGCTCGACAACGGCGATGGCTCGGTCACGTTCGCCTTCGCGGCGGCCGGCGACACCAACCTCGACTGGCAGGTGGACATCATCGACGCGGCCAACTTCCTCGCCGGCGGCAAGTTCGACTCCGGCAGCCCGGCGAGTTGGAACGAGGGCGACTTCACCTACGACGGGGTCGTGGACATCCTCGACGCCGCGAGCTTCCTTTCCAACGGCCTGTTCGACGCCGGGGCCTACAACTCGGCTCCCGGGGGGGCTTCGACGGTGGCCGCGGTGCCCGAGCCGGCCGCCGGAGCGTTGCTGGGAGCAGGGCTTGCCGCCCTGATCGTCCTGCGGCGTCGGTCTGGAGGGGGTTGAGCGACCCTTTGCTTCGCGAGTTGCGTATTCCCGGCTATCCTGGTGATTCTCCGACCCAAGGCTGAATCTCGGACCCTCGATCGGGGTTTCACCAGCCGAAGCCCCCCGCAACGGGGGAAATGGGAAAGCCGCGTGAGACCGCTCCTCGCCCTCACCGCCGTCGTGGTTTCGCTGACCTGGGCCGCTGCGGCCCAGGCCCAGTTGCGGATCGTCAACTACAACGTCAACAACAGCGACCCAGCCGCGTTCGGGCCCCGAACCGGTATGGATGCCGTGTTTCGCGGGATGAATGCCTCGGCGAAGGGCGGCTTCGCCAAGGCGATCGACGTGCTGATTCTGGGCGAGGCCGAGTCGGTGGCCACCACCGGTACCGCCTACGCAGCCCTGCTGAACTCCGTCACCTCGGGGACGTCTTACCTGCGATCGACGGTCGATGCCGGCAGCACCGGATCGGGCCGGCCGGTCGCGGTCTACAACTCGGCATCGGTGACCCTCCTTGCGGAGAAGAAAATCGGCTCGCTCACCGGCACCGCGAGCCAGCCACGGCAATCAATGCGGTATCAGTTCCGACCGGTGGGCTACGACTCGACGGCCGATTTCTATGTCTACGCCAGCCACTACAAGGCCTCGACGGGGGCCGCCAATGAGGCGGAGCGGAACGTGGAAGCAAGGGCGATCCGTGCCGACGCCGATGCCCTGGGGCAGGGAGCGAGCGTGATCTATGCGGGAGACTTCAACTTCTACTCCTCGAGCGAGGCGGGGTTTCAGACGCTGACCGGCACCGGCAACGGCCAGGCGTTCGACCCGGTCAACCGGGTTGGCAGTTGGAGCGGCAGCACGACCTACAAGGACGTCCACACGCAGTCGCCGGCGACCACGGCTGTCTTCAATGGCCAGGTGACGGGCGGGGTGGACGACCGGTTCGACTTCCAACTCATCACCGGCGAGGTCCGTGACGGCGGCGGTTTCGACTACGTCACGAACTCGTACTGGGCGTTTGGCAACACCTCAACGCACGCGATCAACCAGGCGATCTCGACGGGCAGCGCCGCCACACTGGCCGCCCGCATTCCGGGGTACACGTCGGCCCAGGCCACGGCCGTGCTCACGGCGCTGACGCAGGTGACCGACCACCTGCCGGTGCTGGCCGACTACCAGCTGCCCGCCAAGATGGCGGCCTCGCTGGCCGCTCCGCCGGCCCGCGCGATTCGGGGAGCCATGGTGTCCGGGACGCTGACGGTGTCCAACTCGGCGTCGGTTGCGGTGGCCGCCGGAGCCGACGGCCTCGACTACGCGTTCGCGGGGACGGGCGGGTTCGCCATGAGCGGCACCGGCAGCGACGCTGCCCTCGGCGCGTCGAACACGCATCTCCTCACCTTCAGCACCACGGCGGCGGGGCTGCGAAGCGGCACGGTGAACGTGACGGCATCGAGCCCGCAGGCGATGAATGCCACGTTCAGCGGCACCAGCTCCACGAGCGTGCTCGACCACGCGATCGGCTCGTTCGCGTCGGCTGCCACCACCACGTCGCTTACGCTCGATTTCGGCACGCTGATTCGGGGAGGGGCCTCGGGAAGCTCGTCGTTCTCGATCTTCAATCGTCCGGCCACGTCGGGCACCGCCTGGACGGCCCGGCTCGACCTCGATGGGGTGTCGTCCACGCTGCCCGCGGGCGTGTTCTCGACATCGCTTGCCCCGTTCACGAACCTGGCGTCGGGCTCGTCGCGGTCGTTTGGGGTGGCGATGAACACCGCCACCACGGGCTCGTTTGCCGGCGGCTACACCCTCGCGATGTCGGACGAGGATCTGCCCGGGGCGACCGCCCAGTCGCTCTCCATCTCGATTCGGGCGATCGTGATGCCGCCCCTCGCCGGCGACGTCAACTTCGATGCGTTCATCGACATCCTCGACATCGCCGACTTCCTGGGGGGAGGCCGGTTCGACAGTGGTCTTGCTGCCGGCTGGTCCGAGGGCGACTTCAACGCCGACAGCCAGGTGGACATCCTCGACGTGGCCGACATGCTGGGGGCCGATCGGTTTGACAGCGGCGACTACCGCCCCGCCGGCACCGCGTTTTCCGCGGGCGTGGCCGCGGTGCCCGAGCCCACGGCCGGCCTGGCGACCCAACTCGCTCTCGCCGGCGTAAGCATCGGTATGCTGAGAAGAGGTCGGCGGAAAAGTCCGGCCTGACGGCCGCATCAGCCGGGTTTTGACTGCACGAGCGTCGGAAGGGGCCGCCCATGACACCAGGGATCCGCCGGGCCTGCATCGCCATCGCGGCGGTCGCCGTGCTGGCGACGATTCTTCCCGATGCGCGGCGCGCGGCCCGGGCTGCCGGCACCATCGATCTCGGTCTGGCGGACGAGTTCACGCTCTCGCAACCGGTCGTGCAGATCCAGGTCGGCGGTTTCGGGGCGCTCGATCTCAACGAATACCTGCTCGATACCGGCGCTAGCGGCATCCTCGCCGGGGCCAACTCGTCGGCCGAACTTCGGTCCAAGGGGCTGGTGACGGAGGCGACCTACGTCGACTTTGGGGTGGCCGGCCCGCAGTCCACCGGCGTGGCGCGGCCCTACGACTTCTACTTCGCGGGCAGCGACGGCGTGCCGCTGACGCTGCCCGGGGTCCGCATGCAGACCTCCACCGGCGATTTCGCCTTCTATCAAGGGATCGCCGGCATGCCGCTGATGGCCGGCCGCACCGTCGGGTTCAATCTCGCCTCGCAGGCCGACATGAATGACCTGCGGATCGGCGTGGCCTTCGACATTCCGATGTCGCCCACGCTTTCGGCCCACGAGTACAGCGTGCCGCTGACGATGGTCCAGTTTCCGGCGAGCGGTCAGCAGAATCCCACCGATCCGCTCCCCGCCAATGCCCCGCTCCCCTTCGCCCCGGTGACGGCGCAGTATGGAGCCACGAGGAAGACGGCCAACTTCCTGCTCGACACCGGGGCCCAGCAGTGCATCCTCTCGCAGGCCATGGCGTTTGATCTCGGCCTCGACATCAACGCAAACGGCAGCCTCGATGACGATGCGATCTCTTTCCAGACGGTTGCGGGCGTCGGCGGCTCCATCGACATCCCGGTGCTCCGCATCGACGCCCTCTCGCTCCAGGCTTCCAACGGCGTGGAGTTCCTGTTTCGAGACATCACCGTCGGCGTGATCGACATCGACCCCGCGTTGCCGGGCGTGCTCGGGATGAACGTGCTCAACTCCGGGTGGGAGATGTACGCCCTGAACACGTTCCTGGGCATGCCCCCCGGACCTCCCGGCGCCTTTCGTCGGGTCGATCTCGATTTCCGGTCGGCGGCCTCGCTTCAGGGGGAGATGCGGCTCACGCTCGATTCCTCGCGAGATTCCTTCATCTCGGAAGGGCCGGTGACGTTCGCGGTGGCCGCCGGGACGCAGACCCAGGCGGAGGCCGGGCACGCGGTGATCGCTGGACCGGGGGCCTTGACGAAGACCGGAGCAGGCATCCTGGTGCTCGATGCCGTGAACACGGTGACCGGCACCACCTTCGTGCAGGGGGGCACCGTGCGGATCGTCGCGCCGAACGCGCTCTTCGGGAGCCCCACCGTGGTGCAGGCCGGCGGCAGGCTGGAACTGCCCGGCACGACGCCAGCGCGGCTGCCGGTGGTGACGCTCGACGGCGGCACGCTCGCGGCCGGCAGCATCGCCGTCAACGGGTCATCGGGAATCACGAGGTTCGAGATCGCCGGTGGCGAGGTGGTTGGAAGTCCGGCGGTGTCGGTCGGTGTCGCTGGCCGCATGGTGCTTTCGGGAGCAATCCCGACCACCATCGCCGTCTCGTCGCTGGTTGTCGATGAACAGGCTGGCGGGCTGCTCGATCTGGGAAGGGGCAGGGTTTTCGTGGCCGCTGGCGGCATGACGCGCGCTGCCTTGCTGGCCGACCTGGCGGCAGGACGTGCCTCCGGGGAATGGAACGGCACGGCCGGCGTGACGTCGTCGGTGGCGGCCGCCGATCTGGGCCGCGGAGTGCTGCGGAGTGTCGGCTGGACGGAAGCCGGCGACGGCGGCCTGCTGGTCGGCTATGCGGCGCCGGGCGATGGCAATGTGGACGGCATCGTTGACATCCTCGACGCGGCTGGGTTTCTCGCCGGCGGCAAGTTCGACAGCTGGTCGGCTTCCGTGTGGAACGAGGGCGACTTCAATCAGGACAGCATCGTGGACATCCTCGATGCCGCCGACTTTGTGAGTGTCGATCTCTTCGATCGAGGCGACTACGTCTCGGCTGCGGGAGCCGGGACGGCCGCCGGGGTCGCAGCCGTCCCGGAGCCGTCGTCGTTTGGATGGTTGGCGGTCGCCGCTGCGGCGGTGATCCTCGCGCAGCGGCGAAGCCGCTCGTCAGGAAGCCCAATCGCGTGAGCGATGGGGGCCTGCGCGAGGCGGAGATCGGCATGACCTCGGCCGTACGCCTTACGGCGTTACGCTTCCTGCGGGTCAGGGAGCCCAATCCGGTTCAGGAAGCCCAATCGCGTAAGCGATGGGGGCCTGCGCGAGGCGGAGATCGGCATGACCTCGGCCGTACGCCTCACGGCGTTACGCTTCCTGCGGGTTCAGGGAGCCCAATCCGGGTTCAGGAAGCCCAATCGCGTGAGCGATGGGGGCCTCCCGGGAAAATGAAAAACCCCGCCGGCAGCGTCCCGCCGGCGGGGTCTCTCTCACTTGGCTTGTTGAGGGCCGGCCGTCCGGCCCTTCGCCGCGGCTAGGCCTCAGACCTTGCTGGTCAGGGCCTTGGCCTGCCGCCGCTGGCGGCGGCGGGCGTCGAACCCAGCCGCAGCGGCGATGCCGACACCGGCGAGGATCATGGTGCCGGGCTCTGGCACGGCGGTGACCGGGATCATGGCACCGACCATGTTGCCGGTTACGCCGTCAACCGTGTACTGGAAGGTGCTCTGGTAGTTGCCATAGCCGAGCACGTTGGCGTTGGCGTTGCCCGACACACCGAACGTCTTCCAGTTCGACACCACCATCGAGGCCACGCTGCCGGAGGTGACCATGTCCGAAGGGAAGGCCCACGGCTGGGTCATCCAGCCACCGGTGACGGCTTCGCCGAGCGGGTTGGTCGAGTACGGCGAGGTGGCGCTACCGGCACCATTGCCCGGGTCATACGTGGTGGCGAGGGTCGGGCTGCGGACGAGGCTCACCGTGCCGGCGATGCGAGCCGGGGCACAGGTGATCAGCGTCCAGGTGCCGGCAGGCAGCGTCTTCTGGTTGGCCAGGCCGGTCGCTCCCGAGACGGTGTTCGTCGTCGGCGAAGTGCCCGAGGCGTACACGAGCGGTCCGGCAGTCGAACCCGAGGTGTTCACCGTCCCGGTGGTGTAGGTGAAGTTGAAGAGGGAGATGTTCCAGCCCTTGGGGTCGATCTGGACCTGGCCCGTGGTGGTGTTGAAGTAGGCCACAGCGCCCGGGGCTCCGTTCTGCGTGCCGCTGGAGCGGATCGGCAGGGCGGTGCCGGTAGCGACCGACTCCCAGGTGAGACCGCTCGGGGTGGTGCCCGAGATCCGTTGCGTCAAGCTCGTCGTGGAGGGCTGATCGAAGACCGCCGCGTGGACGGACGAAACAGCGAGGGAAACGGCCGCGATGGCGGCGACACTGCGAAGGATGTTCTTGATGGACATGAGAGAGTTCTCCAAGTGAGAGAGAAAGTGAGAGAAAAACCTGATGAGAGAGAGAAACTGCGAACCCGAACCAAACCCGCCAGAACGACCGTGTTCAGGCGGAAGGACGCGCTGGAGAACTCGCGCGAAGTCGGCTGCAGACCAGAGCCTGGAGAATCAGGCGCTGAGAACGGAACGGTGGCCCGGAGAGGCTCTTCCGAAATCTGAAATCCGAAGGAGCAGAAGGCTCCAGCGGAGGGCAGATGGAAGCTACTTCCTCGAGTGCGTTTGAACGGGCTTTCCCGGCGGGACCGGAATCACCTGCTGCAACGTCGCTCGCACGAGGTCAGTAGCTGCCCTTTCAATCAACCTTCGAACCGTTTGAGAACTGGCTTCAACCGTCGCTGAAACCCACCCAACCCCTGCAATGTAGAGCCTCGGAAAAACCCTGTCAAGCATCTCAAAAAAATTTTTTTCGAGATGCGGGCGCACGTCGAAAAAGACTGTTTTGAGGCATTTTTCGACGCGGCCCCGACGAGGCGGCGAAGCGTCTGGGCGGGCGAGACGGGTACCGTCTGCTGCTATCTTCACAATGCGGATCACAACGCGGTGCGGAATCGTGCTTTCGAAGCGTGTGACGTGCTTTCGAATGGTGTGAGAGGAGACGGTCCGATGCCACAGGCACGCCGGCGAGTCCATGGGGACGCGGTCGATCGACGAGGATTTCTCGCCGGAATCACGGCATCCGCGGCCCTCGCCGGCAGCGGTGCGGTGGCTGCCGATCTCGGCCGCGCCCGCACGGTGTCGATCTTCCACACTACCGACCTCCACGGTCGCATCGTGCCCACGAGCACCTATGAGGGGCTCGACGATGTGGGCGGTTTTGCAAGGTGCGCCACGTGCATTCGCCAGTGGCGACGGGAATCGCCGCACTCACTCACCGTCGATGTCGGTGACGTCGTTCAGGGCACTCCGGTGAGCCTCGAGAGCGGCGGCACGCTGATGATCGATCTCTTCAATCGCCTCGGCTACGACGCGTGGACGCTCGGCAACCACGACTTCGACTGGGGGCCCGAGAAACTCGAGGCGATTCTCGAGCGTTCCGCGTGCCCCGTGCTCACCGCGAACGTCTCCCGCGGTGCCGCCCTTTCCGGCGGCTTCGACGGCGCATGGACGCGGGTGCTGCCATGGACGATGAAGGAGGTGGGCGGGTTCCGCATCGCGATCATCGGCCTGATCACGCCTGGCCTGCCCTACTGGCTGCCGCCGGAACTTCTCGGCGGCACGGAGGCGACCGATCCCGCCGTGGCCCTCGCCGCGGCGGTGAAGGAAGCGCGTGCCGCGAAGGCCGATGCCGTGGTGGTGACGGGCCACATGGGCTGGCGATTCAACGACGACTATGCCAACCCCGTGCGGTCGATCCTGCGCGACGTCGATGGCGTCGATGTCTATCTCGCCGGGCATTCGCATCAGGACCAGCCGTCGTGGATGCTGCACGACGTGCTCTGTTCGCAGGCCAGTTATCACGGCATCCACTGCGGGCGGATCGACCTCACGTTCGATCTGGATTCGCGGAAGCTCGTCGATCGTCGGGCGTTCACGATCCTGATGGACGACCGCTTTGACCTCGACCCCGCGGTGATGGCTGCGGCCCAACCCGGGCTCGAGGCGGCCGATGCCACACTCGCCCGCGAGGTTGCGACGGTGACGCGGCCCATCTCCGGCAAGGGCCGCGGCAGCGGCCTGGCCACGTTGCTCTGCGAACTCTTCGCCGCGACGCTGCGGCGGCGCGGCATGGCGGTGGACGCCGTGTTTCACGGCACGTTTGGGACCGGCGATCTTCAGCCTGGCCCCCTCACGGTCGCCGACTGCTGGAAGATCATCCCCTACGAAAACATGCTCGTCACCGCGGAGGTGACGGCGGCCGACCTGCTGGCAATCGTCGCCGAGGATGCGAAGCAGAAGGATTCCGACCGCACGCTCTGGCCGCTGGAGGTCGTCGCGGGGGATGGCGGCGCTCCGGCGCGGCTTCGCCATCAGGGCGCCGACGTGCCGGCCGATCGGCGACTCACGATCGCCCTCAACGCCTACGACGCCCAGTCGGGCGGCCGGCGGCTGATGCGGACCAGGCAGATCCTCGCCGCTCCGGCGGCGAACCGCCGCACCTCGCCGATCGACACGCGGTCGGCCCTGATCGATGGCCTGCTGGACCGCGGCACCGTCGGCTGAGCTGCCGGCCACCAAAGCAGAAGTGCCGGCCACCAAAGGCAGAAGTGCCTGCCAAAAGAAGCCACCAGCAAAAAAAGCCACCAGCAAAAGAAAAGGACCCGTGGTTCGAAAACCACGGGTCCGGTAGCGGCTCTAGAAGTGTGGGTCTTTGGGGGGGGGGGAACAGCCGCTGAAGAGAATCGAAGTGTATTGAGGCGTAAAGCGTAGGTGGCGGACGTGTCGCCCGCCATGACCAACCATACCCTACGCCCCGCCTCCGCGTCGAATGATTTTTTATCGCGAACTGGTGCGATTGTGTGCACCCGTGGCAAGCCCTGCCGATTAGGGCGTTTTTTCACGCTTTCCAGCCGGTTTGCCGTCGCTTCGGGCGGCCAAGCGGGCCGATTGATGCGCGGAACAGGGGCCTTCTGGACACCTTGCGGGGTCGCTTCTCCGGGCCCTGGGTTGTCGGATACGCTACCCGCCGCCGGCTGCCGGTGAACCCGTGCCCGTCGTCTTTTGCCCCCACCCCCTGGAACCCTCCACGTTCATGGCCGCCCACCCCGCCGACCCCTTCGCCTCCCGCGCCACTTTCGAGACTGGTTCCGGGCCCGCCACGCTCTATCGCCTCCGCGCCCTCGACGACGCCGGGGTCACCAATACGTCGCGGCTGCCGTATTCGATTCGCATGATCCTCGAGGCGCTGCTGCGGACGTGCGACGGCTATGAGGTGACGGAAAGCGACATCCGCACGCTCGCCACCTGGAACGCCGCCAAGCCCGCGGAGCAGGAGATCCCCTTCAAGCCGGCGCGTGTGGTGCTCCAAGACTTCACCGGCGTGCCCTGCGTGGTTGACCTGGCGGCGATGCGGGCCGCCATGAAGCGGCTCGGCGGCGATCCACGAAAGATCAATCCGCTCGTGCCCGTCGATCTCGTGATCGACCACTCCGTGCAGGTCGATTTTTTCGGAACGCACGATGCGCTCCAAAAGAACGTCGACATCGAGTTCGGCCGCAACGCCGAACGATACGCGTTTCTCCGCTGGGGGCAGCAGGCCTTTCGCAACTTCCGCGTGGTGCCGCCAGCGATCGGCATCGTGCACCAGGTAAACCTCGAATATCTCGCCGGCTGCGTGTTTCTCCGCGACGACCCGGCCGGGAAGGCCGGGGCGAAGGTCGCCGTGCCCGACACCCTTGTCGGCACCGACAGCCATACCACGATGATCAACGGCCTCGGCGTGGTTGGTTGGGGTGTGGGCGGGATCGAGGCCGAGGCCGTGATGCTCGGCCAGGCGCTCTCGCTGCTCCTGCCCGAGGTTGTCGGTTTCGAGCTCACGGGTCATTTGCCGGCAGGGGCCACAGCCACCGATCTCGTGCTCACCGTCACCGAGATCCTGCGGAAAGAGGGCGTGGTCGGAAAGTTCGTCGAGTTCTTCGGCAGCGGCCTGGCGGGGATGTCGCTCGCCGACCGGGCCACGATCGCCAACATGGCTCCCGAGTACGGTGCCACGATGGGCTTCTTCCCGATCGACGACGAGACCCTCGCCTACCTGCGGCTCACGGGCCGGCCTGCGGAGCAGGTGACGCTCGTCGAGCGGTACATGAAGGAGCAGGGGATGTTCCGCACCGATGCGGCTCCGACTCCCGAGTTCACCAAGCGGCTTTCGCTCGACCTCGGTAGCGTCGTGCCGAGCCTTGCCGGCCCGAAGCGTCCGCAAGACCGCGTCCCGCTCGCGCAGGTGAAGAAGGCTTTCGCGGAGTCGCTCACGGCGCCGACCGCGAAGCGGGGTTTTGCGCTCGAGGGGGCGGCCCTCTCCCGCACCGGCACGGTCCGCGAGAACGGCCATGCCGACACGATCGGTCACGGGGCCGTCGTGATCGCCGCGATCACCAGCTGCACCAACACGAGCAACCCGAGCGTGATGGTGGCCGCGGGGCTCGTGGCGCGGAAGGCGGTCGCCAAGGGACTCGCCACGAAGCCGTGGGTGAAGACGAGCCTGGCCCCCGGATCTCGCGTGGTGACCGACTACCTGGAGAAGTCGGGGCTCGACAAGGATCTCGATGCGCTCGGCTTTGAAACTGTGGGCTACGGCTGCACCACCTGCATCGGCAACTCCGGGCCGCTGCCGGACCACGTGGCCGCCGCGGTGACCGAAGGGGATCTCGTTGCAGCCGCCGTGCTCTCGGGAAACCGCAACTTCGAGGGCCGCGTTAACCCGCTCGTGAAGGCGAACTGGCTCGCCAGCCCGCCGTTGGTCGTCGCCTACGCCCTCGCCGGCACCACCGACATCGACCTCGAACGGGAGCCGCTCGGCACCGGGAAGGATGGGACGCCGGTGTTCCTCAAGGACATCTGGCCCACGGCCGAAGAGATTCGTGCCACCGTGGAGGCCAGCGTGATCCCGGCGCAGTTCCAGACGCGATACGACAACGTCTGGGAGTCAAACCCTCGCTGGAATGCGGTGCCGACGACCGCGGGCGAACTCTACGACTGGGATGCGGCGAGCACCTACATCCAGGAGCCGCCGTTCCTTGCCGAACTCTCCCGGGAGCCGAAGCCGCCGGCGAGCATCCGCGGGGCCCGCGTGCTGCTCGCCCTCGGCGACAGCGTGACCACCGATCACATCTCGCCGGCCGGCAGCATCGCCAAAGCGAGCCCCGCCGGCACGTTCCTGATCGAGCACGACGTGCCGCCGGCCGACTTCAACAGCTACGGCGCCCGTCGCGGCAACGACCGCGTGATGACCCGGGGCACGTTCGCCAACATCCGCATCCGTAACCTGCTCGTGCCGGGTACGGAAGGGGGTGTGACGAGGCTTCTGCCGGGCAGCGACGTGCTGCCGGTCTACGACGCGGCCGTGAAATACCGTGCCCAGGGCACGCCGCTCGTGGTGCTCGCCGGCACGGAATACGGCACCGGCAGTTCCCGCGACTGGGCAGCCAAGGGCACGATGCTCCTCGGCGTGCGGGCGGTGCTGGCTGCGAGCTTCGAGCGGATCCATCGCTCAAACCTGGTGGGCATGGGCGTGCTCCCGCTGGTGCTGCCGGAGCCGTGGCAGCAGTTGGGCCTCACCGGCGAGGAGACGTTCGACATCCCGTTCGAGGGCCTGGCCCCGAGGTCCACCGTGGTCGTCAAGGCCACGTCGACCGATGGGACGATCCGGGAGATTCCGTGTCTCGTGCGGATCGACACGCCGGTGGAACTCGACCAGTTCCGCGCGGGAGGAATCCTGCCGTTCGTGCTGCGGAAGCTGCTCGCGGGATGACCAGCGGGTGCCGTGGGTGCGGGCAGCCAAGCAGCACCTCCGCGGGGCCGCAAACTCGTTTCCAGCGGAACACTTTTCCGCGCGGACAGTTTCGGCCGCTGGTTTTTTCACGCCGAGGGCTTGCGGCGGCTGTTGGTTTCGGAGCGTTCCCGTATAGTGAGGCTCGCGGGTGCAGGCATGGCGGCGTCCCGCTGAACGAACTGTCACGGAGGGCTCCCAGATGGCGGTAGACATCCTTGAGTCGGGCGTCCGGTTCACGGCCTTCGCCGCCGGGGCGACCCCTGTCCGCGAGCGTCCCAACGCCCATGGCCGCGGGGCGATCGCCGAGGTGGTGCTCGAGGCCCTCGAGCGGGTCCGGCCGGCCGGTGGCCGGCAGAGGCTGTCGTCACACTCGCTGATCGCCGACGCCGGTATCGATTCCGACCGCTTCCTCGACGCGATCAACTGGCTCGAGGGTCGCTATCAGATGCGGTTTCACGCCTCGTGGCTGACCGGCATCCGGACCTGCGGCGATCTCATGCAGCGGGTGGCCGACCACATGTTCGACGCCGCCGACCGGGCCACCAGCAGGGGCGTTTCGGCCGAACCGCTGCCCCGGCAGCCCGCGGCGGCAGCCGGCGACGACGCCTGGCCCGAGTGCCGGGCCCTCGAAGACAGGTTCGCCGCCCTCGACGCGGCTGGGCTGGAAAGCCCGTTTCTGCTCGCCAACGAGCGGGTCGAAGGACGCTCGGCCACGATCCGCGGCCGCGAAACGATCGCCTACACGAGTTTCGACTACCTCGGCCTCGCTGGTCACCCTGACGTGACGCGGGCAGCCAAGGATGCGATCGACCGGTTTGGGTGCAGCGCCTCGGCCAGCCGGATGGTCGGCGGCAACAACACGGTCCTCGACAACCTCGACGCCGAACTCGCCGACTTCATCGGCACCGAGCGGGCGGTGATGTTTCCCTGCGGCTTCGGCACCAACGCCTCGGTGTTCGGCCACCTCTTCGGCGCGGGCGACCTGATCCTCTACGACGAACTCGCCCACGCGAGCATCGTGCAGGGGGCAGCGCTCTCCAAGGCCGGCAAGCGGCCGTTTCGCCACAACGATCACCGTCAGCTCGACGGCCTGCTGCGCGATCTCCGCTCCCAGTACCGCCGGGTGGTGGTCGCCATCGAAGGCGTCTACAGCATGGACGGCGACTACCCCGACCTGCCGAAGTTCCTGGAGGTGAAGCGGCGGCATGACGCCCTGCTCTACGTGGACGAGGCCCACTCGATCGGCACCATGGGCCCGGAAGGCCGCGGCATATGCGACTTCTTCGGCGTGGATGCCCGCGAGGGCGACCTCTGGATGGGCACGATCAGCAAGGCGCTCGGCGCGCAGGGAGGCTACCTCGCGGGCCCGGAGCGACTGATCCGCTACCTCGGGCACACGACGCCCTCGTTCGTGTTCTCCACGGCCTGCTCGCCGGCCAACGCCGCGGCGGCGCTCGAGGCGATCCGGGTCATCCGTCGGGAGCCGTGGCGGCTGGCTCGGCTTCGCGAGCGATCCGATCTGTTTCTCAAGCTCTGCGCCGACATCGGCCTCGACACGGGCACGAGCGGCGACACGCCGGTGATCCCGGTGATCCTCGGCAGTTCCACGCGGGCCATGCAGGTCTCGCAGCGGCTGCTCGAGGAGGGCATCAACGCCCGGCCGATCCTCTATCCAGCGGTCCGTGAGTCAGCGGCGCGGGTGCGATTCTTCATCACCTGCGAGCACACCGAAGAGCAGATCGTTCAGACGGTCGAGACGCTCGCCCGCGTCGCCTGCGAATCGCGGGGGTAGCGAGGTTCCCCCTGAGCCGTGCGCGGCTGCCTCTAATGAGCCCAACGCCGTAAGGCGTGGGGTGCGTCCAAACCGGAGGCGGCCTCTTCTCGGTCGCGCCCGAGGCCTTACGGCCTTCGGCTTGGACGGGTGGTCACCCACTGCCTGTGAAAGCCCAACGCCGTAAGGCGTGGGGTGCGTCCAAACCGGAGGTGGCCTCTTCTC
>Ga0315904_10002736_pt1 | contig 26885 bp, 46 predicted proteins | sample LakEriMetagenome_6_FD_203529 | JGI IMG/M metagenome (GOLD analysis project Ga0315904, IMG submission 203529) | Freshwater fungal communities from buoy surface, Lake Erie, Ohio, United States - Buoy 12 MA120 | ecosystem: Environmental > Aquatic > Freshwater > Lake | place: USA: Lake Erie, Ohio...
TTACTCCAAGAGTTCCACTAACCAAAGCATTTCCAACGACATCTAATGCCTCGGATGGAGAAGAGTCATTGATGCCTACTCTATTAGTAGTAGGGTTGACATACAAAGTTCCTGAGTCTACATTTAATATTCCAGTAACTGCAATCGTATCAGTATTTGCATTTCCTAAAGTAGTGTTTCCATTGGCTGTTAGATTTCCTGTAAAAGTAGTATTCCCACCAACAGATAGATTTCCTGAAGTTACAGTTAAATTGCCTGGATTTATTGTTATATCATTAGTAGTAGGAGGAGTGCTTTGACCTATTTTTGCGAGTGCAGCTGCTGTCTGTATTGCAAATTCAGTAGCTTCATCTCCCCATTCAGTATCTCCAGTTGCTGGATATTGTATTGGAACACCATTTACATTTACTTCTGGCATTTATTTTCCTTTCTTTTTGGATACTGGTTTTTTAATGGGCATCTTAGAGCCTGATTTTTTTCCGTACATGTTTATCTCCTTGTAGTATTGCAAAGAGAGGAGTTTCCCCCTCTCAGTTTGTTTGTCTTACGCTACTGTGAAACCAGTAACTTTGGTACACTTAGCAGGTGCCATACAAAGTAAAGCTTGGTCTGCATATGCTCTCACTTCATACCCTGCGTTGCTTGGCAATTGGAGGAAGATCTCAGTTGCATCCATTCCAGGTGTTTGGAAAGTTACGTCTGTTGATCCTACTCTGATAAATTCCTTTTTAGGAATTATGAAGACTTCGCCTGCTTTCAGGATTGGATGTGGTTCAATTTCAATCTTACCGTTAGCTCCATAGAATGCAAGTTTCTGTACTCCATTTTCTGCAATACTGTTTTTGTAGGAAGAGTCATATCGTCTCAAACCTGCTTCGGTTGATGCTAATGTATTCCAAGATGAAATTGGAACATAAGCACAAACATCTTCCATAAGACCTTGAGCCACTGCATTTTCTGTTGCTGCTATGATACTGTTAAGAGATAAAGCACCACTTGCAGTATACTCATTTCCTTTGAAGAGAGAGTAAACAGTGTTATCAATACCGAAAAGAGTTCCAGAAGTAGTGATGATTTTATCAATACCAACGAAATCTTTATAAGCAGATCCTGTGTAAGTCCCATTGAAATATACTCTAAAACCAGTATCAAAATTTGCTTTTGTGCCTGCTGCTGTCTCGATAGCTGTAGTTCCAGTAGATGTGCTTGTTATACGAATTCTCTTGTATTGTGGATCAATTGCCGCAACAGTCAATACTGAGTTTGCTCCAGAAGAAATAAGAGTAGTATTATCATCATAGAAAATCTGTAATTCAGCCCCTACCTTTCCTGCCCATAGACCTGTTGACCACTGGTTCCTATCTACGTAAAACCAAAAAGAATCTGTTGCAGATCCAGTCCTAACAAAAGGAGCGATAGTGCAAGCTAATGGACTAGCGTTTGTTCCACTGTTCACGGTTAATTGAAAAGCTGTTGCAGTTAATCCAGTAGATAACACTAAACTTGTTGTTGGTACTACAGAACTTCCAGAATCGTCGGTAAAATATACTTTTTGACCTGCTACCAAACCATGAGGAGAAGTTGTGGTGACTGTTGCTGTGGTTGAAGATCTGGTAAAAGTAGCCACTCCAAAGGATGCTCCAACTCCTGTAGTTGATGCAGTTGCGACACTTCCTCTACCTTCAGCAATGTCCTGTTGACCATAGAAAGAGGAGAGTTCTAGCCTGTTGGACATAGACTCGACCATGTTTTCAAAGAGAGTAGAAGTAGCATCTGCAAAAGCTTCTTTATTAGAAGTTGCAGCACTAGCAGCCTTGTAGGAAATTTGAGATTGTAGTACTTTTTCCGCTCCACGGACTTGAGCGTTTCGAGTTCCCATTGCCAATGCACCATTAAGAGCGAAAGCGGTTCCATCTCCGTCATTGTATGTAAAGCCTTGTTCAGCTTGGAGAACGACTGGAACATTGTAGAAATCGCCTAATTTTTTACGTCTCTCAAAGGGAACTTCTTTGATGAATTTTGCTGACTCTGGGATTAGATTGATTAAGGAGTCGCCGTAGATTTGTTTATAAAAGCCATTCAGTGTGGCTAGTGTGTTTGCTGACATCGTTATACCTCGATAATTTTAGTAATGCAATTTTTGTAAGACTTTGCTGTCTCTGGTATATCGAATCAGGTTGACCCTTGTTGTATTTATAGCGTGTAAATTTTCGCTTATAGGAGATCTAATGAGACCATTGATACTTTTATGACCATAATAAAAAAGTTGTCAAGTCATTTTTAAAAAAATGGGTATTGCTACCCACAAACACCAACTATGATTTAATTCTCTCGGCTAGTTGTTTCCGCCATTCTTCTTTAGTAATCTTTTTAGTAGTCTCCCTTGACGATCTTGGTTGTGCTTGAACTGAGTTACTTGTAGGTTTCTTGAGTCTGGCAAGATCCTCCTGTCTGATCTGCTTGAGGAGATCCTCACCGATGTAATTAATTCTATTAGTGCTATCCATAGACTTAAGAATCTGAGAATTAAGATTTCTAAAGTCTTCCTCTACTAAAGGAATAACCTGCTTTGGATGGATTGCCAATCCTCTTTGTTCTGCAATTAACATGTAGTTTGCAATTCTCCTTACCACGTCTGCAGATTTAGGAAGAGTACTGTTCTCTAGTGACTCGATAATCTGAGATGTGATTTCTTGCTGTGCCTGTGCTTGTGCTTGTTCTACTTGTTCTTGTTCACGTCGAGTCATCTCTTCTCGATATTGACGTTCTAATTCATCTCGTTCCTGTCTGACTCTTCTCAGTTCTTTCTCACTTTCTGGCAACATGTCTTCCTCTATTGCTTGTGCCAAGTATTGTTCTGCTAGTTCCCTAGGATCATAGCCTGCTCTTTGGAGTAGTTCGAAAGGATTCTTCTGGATTAGTTCAGCAATCTCTTTGACTAGCTTTTCCTGTTTGGATGCCTGAAGACTTCTTTGATCCGCCGTCTTCTGTGCTTTGTATGCCGAGACCAAAGACTTAAATTCCTTATCGGTTAACTCTTCATTGTCTGGCAATCCCCATAAGGCTTTCAATTGCTTCTCGTTGATCTGCAATACATGACCATCGACATCTACTTTGGCTTCTCTAAGTTTGGGCGTTGCGATTGGTTCTTGTGCCACTACTTCTTCTGTTGACTCAATTGGTTCTGAACTACTTTCTATTTCGCTTGATTCTATTGTTTGTGTCTCTTCCATATTATTCTCCTATTAAATTGGTACTGCACTGGCTCCGCTTGGTGTTTGGTATCTCTCCCCAGTCATTGGATTGGTTGGCAAGTTTGGTAAAGATCCTGTTGTCTGTTCCAATGGATTGACACTTGCTCCTTGTGTCACTTGTCCTATTGGTGGTTGACCCTGAAGAGGAGTGCTAGGAGGAAGAGACTGAATACCAAGAATATTAAACAAATTAGGATCTCCAGTTTGCAATTGCTGTATATGAGTTTGCATGTGTTGTAAGACAATAGACACTAACTCGACATTATTTCTCGCTTCTGGACTGTCTAACAATTGCTTATGCTCCTGAATGTGCATAGGATGATTGTCAGTTACCAATACAGGAGGATCTATGCCATCGGACATCTGTTCATTTTCTTGTGCTATGAGCATCAATTGTCTTTGCACCGGATCAAGGATTGAGTCTAATCTTCCATTTTGCAATACTGAGAAATACATATCACTGTTCTTGATAAATCCATATTGCAATAAAGTATCTGCTATTTGGATCTTTCCTGCAGTTGTTTTACTCAAAGGATTGCCCATGTCCACAATTACCCGTTGAACATTCTCCAAATCTTCTCCTTTGAATTCTTTCATATATGGAGTATTCATCTTTCCTACAATCGTTGCCACTCTCGGAACGGCTGCATAAGCCTTTAGCATGTTAATGATAGCAGTTCCTGAGTCTTCTAGAAGTTGAACGTATCTCTGTTGTGTTAATTGTAAGAACTGAATTGCCTGTGATGCGACCAATGCCAATGCAGCCCCACTCTTCAAACTTGCCTCTGGGTTTCCTCTTACTACTGAGTTGATACCCGAGATAGATTCCATCTCATTGATTAATTCTTTATATCGGTTGAATATTTCTACAGGTGTGGCAGTCAAGTTCATGGGTTCTGGCTTGCCCATCTTTGCGTCATACTGAACTATATTAAGACCTCCCACTAATTCTTCGACATCTAAGTTAGATCCTTTCGGAACTAGAACATTCTGTACTCCAAAAGCTTCTTGATTGGTTTGAATTGTAGATGCAAGACCGTCAATAGCTCTCTGTATAGGAAGCATATCGAAAGAAACTGTATAACCAAAAGGAGAAGCATAGATTGATCCGGGATGAAGTGCATAAACTGGTATCTCAGGATAAGGAAGATCACTGTCAAATACTACGGTTCCTCCCTCGATAAACTCTGAATATCTACCATTGGGAACAGATTGAGTTTTGTCGTGATAGAAACGATAGAATGGGATTAAGTCCGAGTCTGTGATTTTATAGAAATCTAGAAAATCATTCTTAAGATTCTGAGAGAACATTTCTGAGTTTATTATATCGTCTTCAAAATCTGGGTATTTCTTCGCTAGTTCATACTTGTTGACAAACTCCCTTACTATCAACCAATTACGATCTTCAAACTTTCTCAAATATGGATGCCGTATAATATCAATCCCAGAACATGACGTAAACTTAATGTCCCCTTCTCTGACTGGTTCGTTGTTCTGTCCTACACCATATTCTCTTCCTAGTGCCACATCCCAATTCAAAGCCAAATAGCCTTCTCCTGACCAAATAGCAAACTCGACGGCATCTGCTACATATCTTTCCAGGCGTTTTTCTCTCATATAGTAATCCAAAAGACCCTGTGCAAGCTTAGTCTGTGCTTGACTTGAGTAATCGTTGTTTACTGCCCTTGCATCGAATGTCGGTCTTTGTGAGACTGTGATAGATAGGATTGCTTGCAAGATTGATCTAAAGTGATTGACATACAAGAAAGAGTACTCTCCTGACTCCCCACCTCTAACCGTGTCACCTAGATGGAAGCCTGCTCTGAAGTATTGCCGATAGGATTTTCTCCATAGATCCAACATTCCATTTAGTCTTACATATTGGTAGTAATCATCTACTTTCTTTTGTAGTTCCCCACCGATCTCATCTACTGGTAGATTGGCGTAGTAAGCTGCATTGCTTTCTAATTTAGTTTTGGTTAACATTTTCTTCTTTTCCTATTTTATTTATTTCATCTTGTAAATATTCTTTAATCATTTTTTCAAATTCATCTTTACCGACTAATAATAGTATTTCATATAATCTAAATAATGTTTCATTCATTATTTTTGCCAATAACCAAATTATTATTAATCATCTTCTTCCATTAATCTTTTTATATTTTCTACTATTTGCTCTGTTGTTTGATCTGGATATTTATTCTGATAGTACAATGTAATATCAGAATTTGTTTGATTTTTAATCATATCTTTTATCATTATTTCAATACTTACTGCTTTATCCAATTCAGTCATATTTGTATTCCATATATTCCATTATCTTCTTCCAAACAATTTCTTATAATTACTTCTTTCATTCTGTTCTTGCTGATAATTAATATGATGCGTATAAGGAGTTGCCGTCCCAGTGAATGGAACTGGATTAGAATATTGATCCAAGTTTCGTATCATATATATTAATGCAGCCAAAGCATCAAAGTGACCATAGAGATCCGATACATCAAACTGCGTTCTCTGTTTGTTCCATATAGCACTTGTAAGACATCCTATCAGTTCCCTGCATATACCAGCTACTCTTAACCGTCCCTGTGATATGAATACTCTTACTTCATTGACCATTGCCATAAGAGTATCCTTGTTTGTTGGTGCAAAGTGGACACCGTGCATTAGTGACATGTCCTGTAAAAGAATCACATTGTTATTGTCTGCAATTCTCTTTGGTTCAACCATTCCATGAAAGAGTTCTTCTTCCTTATATTGAATAGTTCTAGCAATAAGATCCGTTGTCGTGTCCTGTCCTGTAAAAATCGATTCATCTACTATTTGCAATGCAGACTTTCTGAAATCATAATAGCCATAGAGAACCGCCGTTTTATGTCGTCCTCCAATATCCATGACTGTATAGTTATGATAATACATTCTCCATGCATCCAGTTCTAATTCTCCGATATAACTCTCATTCCATTCAGGGATAACAACAATTTGCTCATCAACTACAAACTGGCAAAGATATTCCCTTTTCCAAGTGGTAGAATTGACTCCGCCTGCTTCCTGACAGTATTCCTCTATTGTCTCTTGGTCTATACTAGTGTTATCATAGATAGTGAATAGAGAATAGAACCTTCCTAGTTGTGCCTCTGTACATAGTCTATTGTAATAATGAGCAGGTGTTCTTGGAGGTGTACTACTTACAATCGTTCTTCCTCCTGTGGTCAATGTCTGAGGCATTAGAATATCCTTGAGAACATATTCCAGATCATCAATGAAACCTGCTTCGTCTATTAAATTCAAGTCTGACTCGTGTCCTCTGAGATTCTCTGCATTTCCATTGTCGCACCCTGCTATGTGTATTTCACTACCATTCTGGAATACATATTTATTATCCTGACTCTTGAAGTCTGGTTTCAATTCCTCTGGGCAATCGGAAAGGATCTTTACCATAATAGGTTGTATGATTTCTTTCAATTGCTTAGATGTTGGTGCTGCAAATCTTACATGTACTTTACTTTTCAAAGCATGCTCGATAGCAATAAGGCAAAGAGTATAAGACTTTCCAAATCTACGTGAACAGTTCACCACATGTTTTTTATTGCTTCCTTTAGTGATCTGATTATATAAATCTATTTGATGATCTTTGAGTTTGTAGTACAAGTCTGCATTCTTCCAAGCATCCTCTATCAAACTATCATGTAGTAGTTTATGTCTACTTATAGCATTCAAGCGTTGTTGTTTCCCATCTCAGATCTGAGTCTGTCTATCATAGCTCTCCTCTCTTCAGGAGTCAGCTTGTCGTTTGTAAGACTTTCACCTTTGCTTGTAATATCAATAGACTCCAATGGCTTACCTAAGACTCTATCCCATAACTTACTAATATCTGCTATTTCTCCTGTGTTTGCAAAGTTTGAAATTGTCTGTCTTACGCCTTGTTCAATTAGATTGACTGGTTTTTCGTTATTGAGTTCTTTGATTTCGGTAAAAGCAAATTTATGGTAAGCACTAATTAGTTGCTCGGTTGACGCCCTCTTCATTTGGAGGATGTCTTCAGGAAGTTTCGGTCTTCCTGTTGGGTTTAGCACTTGTCCCTTTTGAATTGGCTTCCCTACTATTTTTGCTTTTTCTTTGCTTTTTGAAGCACTCATATCACTATACAATCTTACTCACTGGCTTATTCGACCACATGCGACAAGACCAATACTTAGGACTCGTTTTGTCCTTCGCATCCTCGCAATTGTGTCTAGCTCGAAAACTAGCCTTCCTCTCCGGATCATCTCTCTTTATCGAAAGGTTAGGATCTCCAAAGGTGACCTTGACAATCTTCCCTGTTGCCTTGTTCTTGACATAGACACCAAATTTCTTGTTAGATCCTTTTGGCAGTCTGAAAGGTTTATTGAGTATCTTATCCATCCCTCCTCCTCATTCCCTGTGCTACTCTAATACTGCTTACTTGATCCTCTAAAGCCTTCAATCTATTCTCGATAGCATTAACGTCTATATTAATCTCTATCGGCTTTCTAATCTCTCTAAGATAATAGAGTACTGCCAAAATAAATTCCGTTGATATAATAACCAAAGCCATAGAAAACCAAATCATAAATTTAAAGTAACCTTATTTCTTGTTTTGTCAATCTTAATTTTATAGCAGTCTTTTTAGGACTCTCTAAGATCCTCGACTCTTGAACCATTCTCATTCTCTTTAGCCAATTGATTGCCCTGGTATTGTTGTCGTATAGATAGCAAATAAACTCATCATGTTCTCTGGTAAGATGTTCCCAAAATCTTTGTAAGTTCTCATGAGTCCTAAAATCAGGATGCACGCCAAAAGAATAAAGAACCCACTCCCCATGAGCAAACAAGAAGACAAAAAAATAATTGTCTCTCTCATTGATTACACAATAGGAGTCTGGATAAGTTTTTAGAGTATCTTGAATACGTTTTACGATCTTAACAGATACTTTGTCATTATCTATAACAAAATCAGGATCACAATATTTATAGAGTTCCCTGTCCTCCGTAAAGATCTCGACTATCCTAAGCCATTCCAATGGAGTCAAAACTCATTCTCCTCCGAGTAAACTCCAAAAGGCTTAGATTGTTCTTTCTTGTCTACTTTGTCTGCAATCCTTACCACTCCACCATTCTGAGTCTTGAAAATGACTATCTGAATTTTTCTGTCGTAAATATAAAAATGACCTGTAGTATATGGATGCCCTTTCTGTGATTGCTTGTTCCACAAAGCTCCCACTTCCAATTCCTTGTAGTACAGTTTTAAATCTGGTTGTGTATCTGCATTTCTCTGAGTATTCTCCCTGACCTCTAGTTCTGCCATCGGATGTGTTGGAACATGGATGAAAATTTTCTCGTCTTTATAGTGTCCTATTTGCATAAGTCTCTCCTGTAATTTTCTCAATAGTCATTTTAATATAATCTTTAATGTAGTACTCATATTTAGTAATAGCCATAAAGTCATCCGATGTAAATCTAATAAGCTTATAACCTGCTAAGATAAAATCATTGTATTTCCGAACATCGTTGGAATAACCAAACCCTCTGGTATGCCTTCCTTGATTCCAGATCCCACCTTCTATTTCTATAAGAGTATTGTATTTTTTAAGAAAGAAATCTGCTCTAAATTTCCTGTTTGGTATCGGACAAAATTCCTGGATGAAATCTATGTTATTGAATATTAAAAACTTCTTAAACGGTTCCTCATATTTTTGTTTTTGGCTTACATACTGAGATCTCTTAATCTTGTCGATGTTGTTCCGGATGTTATTGCTTGGCATTTCTTTCTCTTATCAATGCTATTCTCAATTTTTCTCTGTCTGACAATTTCAAATCTGTCTCTTCGTATACATTGCCGATAGTTCCCATGAAGTCAAATAGTGCCATCTGAAATTCTGGAAATAGCTTGTAATTTGTTTTTGTATTATTCAAATTCTGATTCTTCATTAAAATGTATACATCCAAAATCTATACCTACCTGAAAAGAGTCTTCATCAAATTCTTTATATTGACTTATTATTCCATCTTGCCTGTTATCATCAAATATTGTTTTTTTATTTATACATATTCCATATTCAACTATAGACTCTATATTTCCTCTATATGATTTAGTTATTTTCCCCTCATAAGAAAAAAATTTACAATTTGAACATTTCCAATCTTCATTCATTGATTTCATCCTTCATTGCTTTTATAATTTCATTATCTTTTTGTGCCTGTACAATAGCATCCTTGAATATTGTATAATTTCTTGATTTTCCTTCTACTGTGATAAATGCTATCATATAACAAATTTCTCTGTCTTTCTCAATATCAGTTAATTTATTTAATTCCGACTGTAAAAATCTTTTTCTTGCATACTGATATATTTTTAATAATTCTTTCATCTTATTTTATTTAACGGGAGTGAGCAACCACTCCCATTCAGACATAATAAATAGTTTCTATCTCCTTGTTTTATTTTGGTTAATTTCCGTTGATACGGTAAATTAATATTATTTATCATTTTACTCATGTCTATTATTTTTTTTTATGATCGTGAAAAATAAATAAAAATAACAACAATCCATAAGTAGCCCCAAAAGTAATACCATCCAGAATAGGCATCATTCCAGAAACATAGCCAAAAACAAAAGAAATGACTCCAAATAAAATAAACTCAATAATAAATCCAGTCTTCATAATTTTCCCCATTGATTAGCCATAGCTTTTGCAATTCCTGGAAATGTTTTTGATCTAAGTTTTGGATTAGATACTCTTGTTACGAAATATTTATTTTTTATTTTTCCGTCTGAACCTATTTTAGAACTTAATGGTATAGGTTTATCTGTTGATGTTTTATTGCTAAATAAATTATCATACAAATAATAATTTAATAAAGGTAAATTTTTAAGCCATAAACATGTTTCTTTCATTTCTTGATTTCCAAAATAATATGGATGTATTTTTTGATCAGGTTTACGCCAATTTGTGCATAACCAACCAGGAGGATTTTCAATTGCTATTTTTTTTATATTTGAATTGTATAATTGCAATACAAATTCAAAAAATTTGTATGTAAATTGCAATCTATTTTTATCGTATAAAACTCTTCCTGCTGCCCTTGAAAAATATGTGCATGGTGGATGAGCTATCATTAATTCCCAGTTATCATTTATAACTTTTAAAACATCATCTTTAATATGCCACTCTGGATGCCCACCACTACAATCTTGTATATCACAAGAGTAAGCTTCATGACCTAATTCTCTGAATGCAATACAAACAGTTTGACTTTCTTCACAAGCGATCAATACTTTCATATCAATTCCTCTTTGGATATTTCTTATCATAATCAGGATCAATCTGCTCAACCGTTCTCTCTATCTTATGATTTCCGGTATGATTTCTAACAGCTAACTTAATCGTATATACCCCAAAAGCCATAGTAAAAATGATTGCTATCATAATAAACAATATCTCTTTTAACATGACCTATATCCTTTTTCCCAATCTGTGACTCGCAATTTTTTTCTCTCCTCGATCTCTTTCATAACTTCCTCTACATTATCTATCGGATGATAGTTGGTTTTATCATCAACTTTAATTCTTTTTAATTTTCCAGTATTTACAAGTGACTGATAAAGATGTTTCTTGATATTAAACTTTTCTATGATTTCCGCTTTGGTGTAGTATTTTTTACTCACTCCATATCTCCGTTGTCTATTATTCTACTATATCCCCACGCATTCAAAGTATGCTCAAACTTTCCCGTCTGTCTTACAAGCTTTAACATCTGACTTGCAATCTTATTTATCTCCAATTGTGCATGTTCAGATTTTCTAAGTTTAAGGAAGTTTGCAAAGCTTCGCATATTGAACATTATATCGGATTGAATCTGGCTATTATAAGTCTTGAAATACCTAGCAGACTCTTTCGCTCTTTTACGTCCGAGTATAGGAGTTAATTGATTTAAGCATTCATGATATAATCTATTTGATTCTTCTGTAAAATCTTCAATTATCTTATCCCATGTGTGAAAGTTTGCCCTGTAAGATGGTACATCCCCATCGCACATTTCAATTTCTTGTGTAATTTTTAAATCTATCCAATCTTTTGGAATATAATATTTATCCTCTTTCAATTCCTTATATCTCGCACTCTCTGCATTAAGACTAGACATACGATGCTTCAAAAGATGGATATGTGAAGCCACGTCGCAATTGACTAGAAAATGTAATACACCTTTCTCGAAAGGAGTCTCATGCCCATTAGACCATAGATCTTTCAATAGCTTTGGAATACGTTCTCTCTTCTCCTCTGTCAATTCTCTCGATGTGCTTGTCCATGCAGAACAAGCAATAATTTCATCATCTCCATAAATTCCAATTAGCTCAACTGTATTATTACTATCCATTCCCTTTCATCTTCCTATTCAACATCAAGTACTCATTCTCTTCGCTAAGATCCAAGTTTCCTTTTGCAATCTTAATTCTCAGTAACTCCCCAAGTCTCTCCCTTTCTTGATCGGTTATAGTCTGGTCAACTGCCTGATATTTTTTATCTAAGAGATCAATATTACTCCCTTTGTCCTGCATAGCCTGTAAGAGTTCCGGAACTGTCCTCAATCCCATGGCATGAATGTCCTCGTCTGAGTAGTGTGGTCTGGAGAGTGCTTCGGCTTTGATCCTCTCTCTCTCAAGATACCTTTCCTCTTCTCGGATCCTGTCCCGTTCTTCTTGTTCTCGTTTCTTTTTTGTAATTCTGACTATCTCGTTATATACTCCATCAATATCGTTACTAAATCCCTTTAGACAGTAATTCAATGTAGGATTACAGGATAAATACAATAGTAGATTGTCATTGAGTATTTTTGGGTATAAGACATCTCTAAATTCTTCACCGTGCTTTTTAATGAGGTAAAGTTTTGCCATTGCCTCCACTCCCTGGTAAAGTCTCTTAGCTACTGCTTCTCTTTCGGAAATGGGAGCCGAGTCATATTTATTAATTGCCTGTTGGATTGCCTCCAAATCTTTTAAATCTTCTTTCACCATAAAGTCGGATGGCAACTGTCTATAAATGGCGTTCATTATCTGTCTAGGGTTTTTGGTAAATCCAAATCCTATTTTCTGTAATAGATCATTGGATTTAATTTGTAGTTCTTCCACTGTGATTGGTTTCAAAATCTGTGTGTGAGAAATATCTGTGTGAGTTTTTATCTGTTGCATTCTCTGTATTGCCAGATTATTCTCTTCTTGTAACTGTTTAATTTCTTCTTCTATTTCTGGTTGTACTTGATTATTCACGTTGAGCCGTTTTTCTTCTTCACACATTTTTTCTTTTTTATTCTTTAAATTGGTATTCTTAAATGGCTTGACCACCGTATCGTCTGTCTGTCGCACATTGTCCGTCTGCCGTTCATTGTGTATAAATGGTAAACCAAAATCATTAATTACGTATTTCCAACTATTAAATCCATTTCTTAGTATTTTCAAATAACTCTTATTTTTCAATCCCACCAAAGATTGTTTAATACTATACTTGGAATCTGGAAAGTTACTATAAATAGAAGATCTGGTAAGTTTAAACTTGTCCAGATCATGTGATAGTATATACATCAATATAGCTCGTTCTAGTCCCGTTAGATTTTTATCCCTAACGGTAGAGTTAGCCATCTGGGTAAACTGGATCTTGTTTTCTATCTTAAATTCTGCCTCTTTTTTACTCATTTAATCCTCTCAGCAATATATAATTGCCCTTTTCCTGTGATCAATGTTTTAAATTTCACTTGATTTTTGGCTTCTAATACCCATTCTATAACCTTAAAATAACCTGCCTCGACATATTTCTGATAAGGCATATTCGATTCCATCAATAATTTATTATTCCTTAGCCATTCAAAAAACTTCTTTTCCCCCATGCCAATTACTTTCCCAAACTCCCTTACTGAGATTGCATTATTAGTATTAACAACTTTGTCTGCAAATTCTACTTTGGGTTTTTGTTCTTCCAATTGTCTGGATTGATCTGCTATTTTAGATTGCATGTTCTGAATGACTAGCAAAGTCATTTCCTCGATGGAAAGTTCTTTCTTTGGAGTAACTGAGTAAGATCCAGTTTTTCGGATGGATGGCAGGATCTTCTCTGTGACCCATTGTTTAAACTTAATAGCATTGGGCATTTTAGATGCCATTACTAATTGGTAAATTCCAGACTCATTTATTATAGTTAATTCCTGGTTTCCTCCTTTAGTTAAAAGGGTGTATTTTTTCGTTACACCCTTTATGCAATGATCTTCTACTGCTTTTCTGCCATTAGCATATCCTAGTATTTTAGTAACATCACTGGCAACAAACCAGATCTCATTGTCAATTAGTACGGTTCTAACCTGTTGGGTTTCAAAATCAAATATAGAAATTTGATTGTCTTGTTTTGGTTGGTTGAATAAATTTTGTTCCATTTCTTGGACTCCTTTAATTGAGTCCCGATGGGGTAGATATTATGAGGAAGGTTGCCTATGTGATCTTCGCCCAAAGATCTACCCGATGTGGGCGCATCGGGCTTATGTCATATTAGACTGATAGTTTAATGTGTCTACTAATTTTTTTACCACCTAATATATATTTTATTTTCATCTATTTGCGGACTGAATTCTTTTAATAAATTTTGTTTTATAAATGTTACCATTGTAATACTTTTTCTTTTTTCTGCATTATATATGCTATAATCTTTTAAGATAGGAAATATTTTATTAAAATTTATTTCTATGCAATCTATTTTTTCTTTTTCCTTTTCGCATACATCAAAACCATGTCTCCACCAACCATCTGAGTCATCAATATAATAATAATTTTCATGTATTTTATATCTAGTAATACTAATAATGTTATCATGGTAAGATATTTTTATTTTGTGTTTTTTGGGATTATCATAAAATATATCTAATATTAATATATCATCATTAGTATGATATAGATTACATTTATATTTTGAACTTTCATATTTATGTACTTTCATCTGATCACTCTCCTCACCACAATAGCCACATACCATATAACATATACCTGGCAAGAGATCCGATGCCGTTCACTGAATAGAAGATAGTCAACTGGCTTAATCCAGATAACCCAATCGAATAGTTTGAACTTGAGATCAATCATATTGTTTCTTCTCCTTTGTCCAGTTACCTCTTCTGCATGTGCAAGGATCTGTACTTTTAACATCATAGTAAGCAGATGGATTGTATTTCTCCGCACTCTTGCAAAACGTTTCAATTGCTTCTCGGTTGGACATTAAAAACTTATTGTAGTCAGGCAAACTTGGATATAAAGCTTTGTGATAGTTCCAACAGATTCGAGCGAATCTATCATAAGATATAATCACTTGTCCGTGAGTAAGATAGCCAATATCTTTACCCGTATAGACTAATGTTTCAATCTTGCCAGTGTCCTGGCAAGAATCACAATAGTACTTGTGAGTAGGTTTGAGATCTGCAAATTTATTTATGATTTCTTCCATTCAATCCCTCCTTGTCCCATAATTGGTCTATAGTAGCAATCAGACTTTTTTGTCTGACTGCTCTATTCTTTGCATCTTCCTCCGAGAGTTCAATGTGTACCACCTCGCAAGATGACACACCTCCTATTTTGTTTATTCCTGCTTGTGCATATCCATAGAATTTTTTCATATCATTTCCCTAAATTTTCTGTACTTTTCTTCTCTGATATTTCCGACAATTTTAACTCCCTTTATAAAACTTGCCGTAATCCATCCAAGACCTAATGAAGAATACGGTTGTCTTACTGGGTAGGTATCGAAGACTTTATAGTTTTTATAGTCGTGTCTAACTACAGCATAATAAGCTTCTCTGTCTGTTTCTGTCACAAAAATAATGTCATCTTCATAAATTGGATTTAGATCTTGATCCACTAAACCCGACCACTCTGAATGTATAAAATTATGATTGCCATACATAAATTCACCAAACACATATTTCTCTTCTGGAATACTCCAGTAACGATTTCTATTTATCTTAGTTTCGTTCAAAATATTCTCTCCTCTTCTTGCTTTTTTGGCTGGTTGTTATACACTCTTGTGATTTCGTTTTTCCATACTGGAAATAGTTTAATCAATTGGTCTCTCTGTGCTTCGCTAGTAACAAAATCTCCTGACTCTATTTGCTCTGTAATCTGAGTTAAAGTTTTGGTCATGTAGTGACTATACTCCTCATAGATTTCCTCTGGCAAAGTCTCAACATACTTATCAAAAGTCTGTGATGCCTTGATAAATCTATCCAGATTGAGAGTGAGAAGACATTCACTTATAGCTGTTTTAAATTTGCCGAATGTCTCTTCTATGCCTGATTTTATTGGCTGTTTTGCTTGTTTGACTTCTGGATGTACTACAGGTTGAACGTGTGCTAGATGTTCCATCTCCTCCATAGGAGTAGTCTCCAGTCCTGCATCCATGAGAACCACAACATGAGCAAATACAGAGCGTGCGGCTCTCGACATAGCTCTTGTTTGTGCCATTGCTCTTCTCGCAAAGAACGGTCTACTTGCCCATGTCTTTTCATCGTCTCCGACAAAACCTTCTGCCTCTCCTATAATAAGACCATCGGATACACGTCTTACAATTCCTCTCGCTGAGATTCCACCTTCGATTTGCTTTACGTCGGATGCACTCAATACACATCCATGAGCAGTAGCAATACTCATCCATCCCTCGACAGGGACATACTTTTTATTTTGGATCTTGATAGCAGTTTTGCTTACAATTTCTTTGCAAGCTCCAGCCACGTCGGTAGATTGGCGGATGTTTTCCATTGGATTGTTGTTTTGGATTATGATCTCATTCATGTTGTCTCCTTTATTTTTCTTAAAGCCCATAATTTTATTTCTTTATTTGTGATGATAGGATTGCTATTAATATATTTTTGTATATCAATAACATTATTAATTTCTAATACATCAATATCTATTGCATAAAATATTGTTATATTATTTCTGATATTATAAAATTCATCAATACTATCAATATCATAATATTCCTTTGCTAATATTTCTGCATTATTATAATAATCATCATACGATGTAGGATAAAAATCATATTTATTTATATTAGAATTTATCTTATCTGTTGTTTTTTTTATCATCGCTTTTCTCAATAAGTGTCCCTGCTGCATACTTTGCAAGCAGACTGGCAATAAAACCTTGAATGAAGACTTTCTCTTCAGGATTTAGTTTCTTGATTTGTTTGTGCTTTTTGATAGCTGCATCAATTAGCTCTTTAGATACTGATATTGTTGTGTTGTTGCTCATGTGATCTCCTTGTTTGCTTTCTCATTATCCATAACATATCTTATAGCATATTCATAATCAATAGTAATAGGATTATTTTTAACATAATTCTCAAAACTATTTATTTGATTTTGATGGATTTGTACTGCATACAATAAAGCAGAATTATGATAATAGTTAAAATACTCATCATCATTAACATCAATATACTGAGTAATTATATTAGCATTACTCAGAAAATGTTTTTGGTCTATTGGGCTGTAGTTGTAATTCCAATTAAATTGATTTGACATTGTAATCTCCTTTGCTTCTAGCGACTCCGTAGAGTTTCGGGGAGTGGCGTGCTCCCCATCTTCAGGCTAGTTGTTGCGAATAACCCAAACATCGCACAATTTCGATTGTGCAATTATGCTAACTATACCAATGGATAATTGCAATTTTATTGCATGCACCAGCTACATCTGTTGACTGGCGTATGTTTTCTAGTGGGTTGTTGTTAGATATTACTATGTCGTTCATACTGTTACTTCCTTCCCGTGCATAAATTGTAAAATAAACGCTTGTGCATCCATTTCGTCTTTTAGATAAATAGAATTCCAGCCTTGATCTTCAAAATCAGAATTATACAAATGATTGATAACTAACTTAAAACCATTCATATAAGAAGAATCCCAATTGGAATATTTTTCAATTCGAGTCAAACAATCATAAACTCCTCCATTATTCGATAATTCTGGTTGAGATGATCTTTCAATATACTGCCAATATCTTTCAACTTTTGGCAATTCTGGATAGTTTAATGGTTTTGGACATTCATCTACTAATTCTAAAACTCGAATTAAATACTCAAGTTCTTCATCTTCCACCCATCTAAGATGAGTTCCAGATGAGTTAATAAATCTTGCCCATCCTCTATCATTAATTAAATAATTATTATTTTTAGTTTTATAAGTTTCGTTCATTTTTTGCTCTCCTTTTCGATGAGTGTCCCTGCTGCATACTTTGCCAATAGACTGGCAATAAATCCCTGAACAAAAATTTTCTCTTCTGGATTTAACTTTTTAATTTGTTTGTGCTTTTTGATAGCTGCATCAATTAGCTCTTTAGATACTGATATTGTTGTGTTGTTATATGTCATTTTTGTTTTCCTTTATACTAATTCTATTGCTCTATTCCAGCCATCATAACCAATAACATGCCCATCGTCGGTTAACTCTATTGTAACCGGTAGCCATGCCAAAAATTTTCTATTTCTGGTAAGATATTTTTTTTTGATGTATATTCCAAATTGTTTAGATAATTCTTTTCTTGTTATATTAATTAATTTCATATTTTTATCCTTGTAGTATTTGGGTTTGCAATCTGTCTATAGGACAATTGTTTTGTTTGGCAATTCTAGTAATTTTAGATGTAGATGGTTTGTATTTCGTAACTGCCAATCGTTGATAATTACCTGATTGACTCCAAAATCCAATTTGATATTTATATCCTTGCTTGATTAGTAATTCTGTTTTCATTGTGATCTCCTTTGATCTCTTATATATTTATTATCGTTTACCTGTCTAAAAAAGTAAACAAAAAAAATAAAAAAAAAGAAAAAAAATGATTTTTATTTTATTCAATCTTTTTCCCAAAAATTCGATAAACACAAAAGGAGACATAACAACATGCAAAATCAATCAAAATTCTTTCAATTCTTCGAAACAAAAAGACTCAAACTTTCCATAGCCATTTTCTTCGGAACCGTAGGGATTATATCTAACTACTCGGCAATCAAATATTATCTATTGCAAACTAGAATGGATCTCATTCAATCGGAAACTACTCTCACGATATATGCTCTGGGAATATCGCTTGCCTTAGATATAGCTATAATAGTGTTTCATTTAATGAGAACTTATGCTCTTATGTGGGGTTCTGTGATACTGGCTTTTCTAATATCTACCACTGCCAATACCAATTCATTTCTTGTTTGTGCCGGTGCTTGTAAACAGCCCATAGATGATCCGGGAACAATGCTCGCATTTAGTCAGGCATTAATTATGAGTGTGCTACCAATTGCAATTATAGTATACCTGACTGAGCTAGTTGTTCAGCAATACGATAGAGAGATAAAAAATATAAACGAGACATATAAAAATAGTTGGCACGATATTAAACTAGATTAAGATTGATACCACTGAACTGTTCGGTATTTCCGAACGGTTCATTTTATTTTATAGGAGAGATTATGAAAATAGCTGACGCATCAAAATATTTGAGAGTTCACCAAACTACAATACGAAGATTAATCAAAGAGAGAAAGCTTAGAACACTAGCAGATGGATCTGTTAATTCTGAGGATCTTGAATTGATTAGATTGGAATGGCAAGATAGACTACAGGTTCAGCCTGCCAAGTTTATCAAGCACGCTAAAAATTATTAGATTGGTTTTAGTTTCAAGTAAAATTTAATTCCAAAAAATATTAGAACTGCAATTATAGACACTAAAAGGAATCTCTTAAAATATCGGTATGGTTTTATTTCTTCTTCTAGTTCTGCTAATTGCTTTTCTAATTCGACTACTCGACTTTGTAAAGCAGTAGCACTCTTATAAGCTTCCTTCCCATACTCTCCACAATCCTGCAATACTCTCACCACTCTCTCTCTGATAGCAGAATCTTTTATAGTATTTACCTCGATTGACTGTAGATCTTTTATTGCTTCTTTAGTATCTATTGGTCTATTGATCTGATTATCTGTAGCACATCCAAGTAGTAAGATTAATAGTACTATTCTAACCATAATAGTCTATAACCTGACTTTGACCCGCCTGTTGCAATCCTACTAGATGCGACCATTGCATTTCCTAGAAGAGTATATGGATATTCTACTTTAGATCCTGAGTTTTTTCCTATAATAGCATATTTAGAGTCTGCAAAAGAATAATGTCCAAAAGGATCATTGACTATCCAAACTTTCCTTTCGTTGTCATATCCTATGATACAAATATAATGACCGTCTTTTGTTATCATAGTACTACACATCACAGGAGATCCTTTATCTATGGCATTTATAATGTCTTGGTTAGTCCCTGAGTGAGGAAGGAATTTTGCTTTCTTTGGAATATTATTCTTCTTAAGTATTGCATTTAGATAGTCTGGATACTTGGCTAAGAATGCACCGTTACGGACATCCGACTTGTTATCAATAAAAGCCTTATCCATTGTAAGTATTAGTTCAATTATGAATTCATCGGTTTTAGCTTTTTCATATACTGAAGAGAGTAACATTGCTGCGGACGTATAGCCACATTGACCACTCGGCTTTATTCTTCCGAGTAGTTTATTATCTATTTGATCGTTCTGTTGTATGTCGAGGATTTTTTTCAAGTATAGCCCTTATCTTGTTGTTCTTCTTCCTCGACAAAAAAATTAGTCATAAACTTTCCAATAGTACCGATTGCAATACAAGTAAAAGCCAACCATTTTTCGTCCATGACGATTGAGTATCCAGTCATGAATTGACTTGCTCCTAGAAGTGCATCACCAATTTTACGCATCTTTTTAGGTGTTGGCTTGTAATAGTTCTTAATAGATATTTTCATTTAGTATGTTTCAATAATTCTTTTATATCTGCCTTGATCTCTCTGAGTTCTAACTTGATTTCCTGTACTACCATTCTGTCTTGTAGCGTTTCACTTTCCAGTTTTACGAGTCTGACTTCATGGGTATAATATGCCACCGTGAGAGAAACAATAAAAGATCCATAAGTAAGAATATCTTTAAAGTCTAGGTTGAATTTCATTTTTTCTTCTTTACTGGTTTTATAAACTCTTTCCCTACCTTGACTGGGATTCCTACCTTCTTCGCAAACTTTGGCGAGTGTGCCACTGCCTTCATGAGTTTTTCTTGTGCTTTTGATTTTGTTGGCATATTATTTCCTTACCCTGTTTTCAGGTAATTTTGATTCCATTTCTCTTTTACGTCTTACCTCGCCTGCATTTTCTGTCAAGAATTGATCCAATAAACCTCTTTGTATTCCCTGTTGTGCCTGGAATCCTCTTTGGGTAGCTTCTGGTATTGGTGTTGGTGTTCGGATGCCTTTGGTTCCTCTTAGTACAGATTCTGCGATTTTTCCACCTCTTTGTTCTAATTGCCTTCCTGCAATACCACCCAAGAATGTTCCTAATGCTCCTCCTGCAAATCCACCTGGAGTTCCTGCAATTGCTTGTCCTAGTGCTGACCCTGCAAAACCACCACCGATAGCAGGAGGCAGTATAACATTAGATCCTTGATTCCCTTTGGCTTCAATTGCTTTTTTAAGATTAATATCTTTAATATCCTGTCCTAATGTTTGCATTGATACATCTGTTTCTAAAAGTGGTATTGCACGTTTTATAGGTCTATCAGTTTCCATTAAATGTGGGCTTTGAGTTGTTCTATTAATAAATGTATTTATTTTGCCAGAATCTACTCCTTCCTTATTCATAAATTGTTTTGTAAGTCTTACGGAAGCAGCAGTATCATTATTTACAGTTTTCATTATTTCTCTATATTCAGGAGCTTTATCTTTTAACTCTTGATCAAGAGATCGTCTTACATTTTTTAATGTTTGTCCTACTTTTGTATTTTTTAATGGATTTCCATATCCTCCATATTTTTCTATATCATCTCCAATATTTTGTAAAAATACCTTTAAGTCTCTACCTGCTATATCTGTAGTTGGCTGACCTGATTCATCTACACCTAGCTCATTAATTATTCTTTTTTTATATATATTAAGTTTTTTTTGTGCTCCTCTTGACATATCAGTAACTGTATCTTTTTTTAATATATCTAAAACTTTGTCTATTTCATCAATTGCAGGTTGTTTGTTGACTCTTACATTTTCAGGAATTTTTTCTACAGATAATCTACTGTTAAGTTTTGCTCTTTGTGCAAATGGATTTCTTTCAACAAATCTATCTATTTTCATACTAATTTCTGGAAGTATTTCATCTTTAAGATCGCCTACAAATTTATTTTCAATTCGTTTTACCTGTTCAGGATTTTTGTCTAACTGGTCTAAAAATGCTCTAGTCTTTCCTGTGACTCCCGTAAGACTTGTCTTAATTGCTTCGTCTGCTGCTGGCTTTAAAGACTGTACACCTTTTGCAATACCCATTCCCAATACTGGCAAAGCTCCACCCAATAACCCACCAATACCAACATCCCTTGCCACTTCACCAATGTCTTGACCCTCTGAGTATCCTAGTCCAGACAAAGCTCCTGTCCCTGCTCCAATAGTTGCCAATCTTCCAAGCTTTGCTCCTGTGGCTGCTTGTCCGATTGGTGCTGCTATTCCTGCCCCTATTTCTCCCGTGAGATATGATGCAGGGTTTTGCTCGGATGCCGATTTATACATGCTTCTAGCTTCTTGTAATACTTCTTCGTATGGTCTGCCTGATCGTATTGATTCTAGTCTGGCTATTGCTTCGTCTGCTAGTCCAAAGGTTGCTCCTCGTGATGCACCAATTAATCCAGATTGTAATGGAGATCTTGGTCTTTCGGATGGAGTGGGAGGAGTGGGAGGAGTGGGAGGAGTAGGAGGTTGTGAAGTAATCCCATATTTTTGTTTTATTCTATCAAGTTTAGCTAAGTCATCTTGAGTAGGATTGTCAGGAAAATTTTTTACTATTTGTCCATTTTCTAATCTAATATCAGGCATATATTATTCCTTATTAAAATCTATTTCATTAGATTGTAATTCTATTGCATTTGGATTTCTATATATTGATAAAGCATTTTCTTTTTGTTTTTTTATTAAATCTTTAAATGCTTTAATTTGCTGTAATGCTGTTCCTGAGGATGTTAAAAGTCCTTGAACTCCACCTAAACCTAAACTAGATGCTACTGATTCAGCTTCTTCTGATCTAACTACACTATTAGGATCTTTTACTTTATTATAATCAATAGCTACGCTTTTAACTAATTGCTCTAATATTTTACCTTGTGGTCCAGCAAATTCAGTTGTACCATACTTAGAGACTATGTCTTCAATTTGATCTAATGCTTCTAAGCTATTTTTTGATCTAATTGTAATTTCATTTATTTCTTTTTGATATGGGTTTTTCTTTTCCTTCTCTGGCTTATCCTGTCTTACGCCACCACCAATTCCAATCCCACCCTTTGGAGCCATTGCCTGCATTTTCTTATCTCTAATACTTTGCAATACAATAGGATCATTTAGATCGGTAGCACTATACTCTTCTGGAATAGAAAATCCAAGTGCTTTCTCAAATACCATTCTTCTCCGTTTACTTTCTTCGCTTTTAGGATCAATCAAGGCTTTGGCTTTTCTGTCCTGTTCCGCTCTCTGTCTACCTGCCTCGAATGATCTTCCTACCTGTGCAATGTCCCCACCTTGGATACCTGCTCCAAGACTTGCCACTCCTTGAGCCAGAAGAGACCCCAGAAAGTTAGTACTATCCTGTTCTGGTTGATCTTCTTCTATGGTAGGTTTATTTATTCGTAATTGCTCATTTTGATTTTGTGGCATTAAAAACATTCCTGCCGATCGTATGACAGGGTTTGTATTAATATTAGTAGGATTGGAAATTGTTTGATTTCGATTCATATTTCTTAAAGATCCTAGAACGTCTGGCATATAATTCTCCTATGCTCCGTATGATACATTTGTAGAGTATGGATCTTTTGGAGTTGCTGGTCTATTCAAATAAGCCCCTGCCAAAGTTCCTCCAGTTTGTAAGCCTGCTCCTAACATCTGAGATTGAGTATTGTATCTGTTAGTAGCCTGTCTTTCTCTCATGCCTGCTGTATCTTGTAATCCACCTGCCACACCTGAAGTGTATCTCGATTGCAATCCATATTGGGCAAGTGGTTTATTTATTACGTTTTCTGTAAGTGCTTGATTGATAAGATCGGTATTTGCTTCTCTAATCCTATTCTTTTGTGCAGTTCTTAAATTCATTATATCTTGTTTATTTGCTAAGTTTTCCGCTTCTGCTATAATTTTATTTCTAGTGTTAAACTCATTTATTACATCACTTGCCTGTGCTTGTCTAGCTGCTCTTTGGTAGTCTGTCTCTTCCAGTCCTTGCCCCATTTGTGCTACATTAGAAAGTGCTTGGAGTCTGGCTTGTTGTGCTTGTGCAGCTTGATCCATTCCCATTTGACTCGCTCTTTGTGCTGCTGATTGACCTGCTAAAAGATTGGCTGCTAATTCTGTTCCTGAACCTGCCAATCCTCTTTGTGCCATGTTTTGGAGTATAGCTTCTCTCTGTCCTCTTTCTTGTGTGGCAATCTGGTTTTGTATCTCGGCTAAGGCTGCCCTATCTACTGCAGTCAATCCAGTTTGCGAAAGATCTTGATACTCTCCTAGTACGTCTAATTGTGCTTGTCTCGCTTGTTCATTTCTTAAGATGTTTCTGAGTTCTGTATCTTGTAACTGTTCAGGAGTGAGAATACCTGCCAATTCATAATCAATTGGTTCTGCGTATTGCTGAAATGTTATGTTACCAATCTCAGGAGGACGATTTGCCAATTGAGCCAATGCAGAAAATTGTTGTAGTCTGTTAGCTCCTGACAATGCCCCTGTTTGCTGACCTGCTAGGACGTTTCCTAATAGCCCCCCTGCTAATGTTGACCCTCCGATAATTGCTGCTGTTGTAACTGGCATATTATGATACTCCTTGTGATAATAATGAACTTAGATCCAAGCCAGATAAACTTTGCAAAGCTTGCACTCTTGCAAGTCTATTAGGATCGTATTGCCGTAATAATGTTTCTCTATTTAAATTAGATAATCCTCTAACTTGATTCTCATAATCTCTATATAATTTTGCTTCTGGACTTGATTGCAATTCATTGATATATCTTTCACCTTCATATGACCCTAGATCTACTCTATTATTGCTGTATCTATTTTCTATTTCTGCTCGTCCTTGTGCTCTTTCATTTTCTACCCAAGCATTGTTCATAGATCTTGGATCAGCCAATATTCTAGACTCTAAATCATTTAAATCTTGTTGTTTTTGACCTTGAGTTCTAGCCCTAAATTCTGCTATATTTCTATCTCTTTGTGCAATGGTTTGTTGAATTTTATTAATATTTCTATTTAATTCATTTAATCCTATATCTAAATCTTCTGATCGTCTCCCTAATTTATTTGCGACTAAATTTTTACCTTCATTAATATTGATATTTGCTAAATAGTTTTCTTCTTCTCGAGTTGGAACCATAATCCCACTTTGTATACCCTGCTGTGTTCTAAATTGCAATGGTTCTACTTGTTGTCTTAGTGCTTCTACTTCTGCTGAAATACCTGGGATTTGGGTAGCTTGTATTTGACCTGCTCTCTCTTGTGCTTGTTGGAGTGCTGTCTTGCCTGCTGTTGTTGACTCTGTTAGGAATCTATCTAAAACATTCTCTCCCTGTGTTGCAAGTGATGGATTAGCTCTTTGAGATCTTATGTATTCTTGTAAGCCTGTCCCAGTAACGTCTCTTCTAAGACCACCTGCTAATTGTTCTCTTTGCGATTCAAATCCAGATCTTGCTTGAGTAAATGGCTGAAATACTTCTGTAGGGTTTTGAATTTTCTCCGTGCCAGTTCTTAGTGCTTGGAATCTTTGTAAAGACTCTTTGTTGGCTGCTGCCTTTGTTGGATCTGCCAAAACATCTTGAACAAAAGTATTGACTCCCTGTATTCCCTGTAGTCCAGTTTGTGCTTGTTTTGCTACGTTTTCAAATCCAGTTTGTGCTTGTTGTAGTCCAGTGCCTGCTTGTGCTGTTCTTTGTCTCACCAATTCAGGGTTGGCATTATTCTCATTGGCTGCGACATACTGTTGTAAATTTGTAAATCCACTTCCTCTCTGAGATATGTTTCTTCTCTGTCCTCCCCCACCCTGTGAGATTGATCCGGACATTCTTCCTAGCGTTGGTGCTTGTGCTACGTTTTGGTTTTCTTCTTGATCTTGTCTTATAGATAGCATATTATATTCCTAAGAATGTTATTTTGTATTTCTTACTGTCTGCTAGTCCCGATATAAACCTGACTACAATAGTTCCGTTGTTATCTTCCCATGAAGGAAAGCAATAATCATATTTTACCGTTGGATCATCACTCTGTACTACTTGACCAATTAATAAAATTGACATTCTTCTCTTCAATTCAGAAGAAAATCTAATCGTTGCAAAGTCTCCACTTGTATAATTGTTAGTAGTGACTATATCCAAAGTCTTTATTTGTCCTGCTACATTTTCAGGTATAGTAAGATTTCTGTTGTAAGACTGATAGATCTCTTCCATGAATTGATTCATGACTGAGAGAATGCCATTGATCCAGTCTGGAGCCTCTGTTCCGAGATCTTCTTTTTGAATTCTTGTAAGTGTGGGAAGAGAAGCCATTTATTTAAACCTCTCTGACATATTTTCGTATTGAACACTAAGACCTTGTATTGCAAAATAAGATTGGGCTTTCTTGGATCTAACTTTAAAGAATATCCATGAAGCACGCCTTTTAAGTAATGGAATATATGTGCGTATTGGATAAGCCAATCCTGAACCAAAGCCCCATGGAATTGACCCCCAAGCAAAAGACCCCCATTGATCGGATCTTAAAGGAGAGACCTCTGTATACTCTGGATTAGGATCAAAGTTTGAAGAGAATCCAAGTTCAATAGAAGAGAAGTCTGCCGTTCTGAAAAGCATTGTCACTTCCCTAAAATGTTTTAAAATACCTGGGTTTTGGATACTGTTTTGACTCCATTGAATTGTAGATTCTATTGCCTCATATACAAAGGCTGCCCCTGTAGTAAATCCTACGCCTGATTCTACTGTAATATCGTTTCCGTTAACTTCAGTAATAACTGAATAAATATTTCCTTTAGATAAAACCATATTAACGTCTACATCTGTAGCATCTTGTAAAGTTATGACATTCCCTGAAATACTATTGATTGTCACACTATAAACGTTATCGACATAGTCTGAAGAGTTTAATTGCTTTCTCTCTTTATATATATATCCATCTACTCCACCCATGTACAGTCTATTATCAAATGTTATACCACATGAACGATTATTAATATATTTAGTCCAAGCGTTGGTGAAGAAGTTGAAAACGTAGGCATGGGTAGGATAAGTATCGGTTTCTATTTTCTTACAATAGAAAATATATTTCCTATCTACTTCATAACTTACACCAAAAGAGAGAGTTTGAAAATTGCTTAATATTTCAGACTGTTGAATTTGATCTTCTATTTGTCTAGATATGATTTGTATCCCATTGTCACTAACTGCACACATCCCTTGGTCTGTATAGCAATAGATTTGATTATTCATTTCAACCGCTGACTCTGTGGCAATCAAAG
>Ga0315904_10002738_pt1 | contig 26876 bp, 28 predicted proteins | sample LakEriMetagenome_6_FD_203529 | JGI IMG/M metagenome (GOLD analysis project Ga0315904, IMG submission 203529) | Freshwater fungal communities from buoy surface, Lake Erie, Ohio, United States - Buoy 12 MA120 | ecosystem: Environmental > Aquatic > Freshwater > Lake | place: USA: Lake Erie, Ohio...
CGTGACATTTATTTTATCAAAGAATTTCTGCCATTTTGGACTCTGTAATTTCTTTTTGAAAGAATCAAATTTTGAATTGTATTTACCTTTTAAATCAATAAATTTCCCCTTCTCTGGGTTTGTTCCTGACCAAACTTGAGTGAGTAGATAAAGATATTTACAAGCTGTGTGGTAATCAGGTTTTGTTAGATCTACTACAAAATCTCCACCGAATAGTTCTTTCTGATATTGATTGAATTTATCCTTATCCTGCGATTCATAATTTCTGATAACATTATAGAATTCTTTATAATTCTTGAGACAGTTGAATACATTCACATTTAATGGATTGAAGTCATTATAAACTACTGTTTTGAGGTTTCTATACTTATCAATGTCTAAACAAAAGAAAGTCCAATACATACCACCGAAACATTCCACATAGATCTCTATGTCGTATGGTATGTAGTTTTTTATCCATTTACCGATTCTTGATTTTCCTCCTATGTAACTTACTGGCATTACTTTGTTTTTTCTTTTAATTCTGTAATTCTGTCTCTGATTTGGGAAGCAACTTCATATTCTTCGTTTTCTATTGCTTTGTCCAATAATTTTTCAAGATCATCAACGGTCAATACTGATTTATAATCTCGTTTTTTATTCAAATTCCTTTGATGTTGTGACTCATCGATGTTTCCTTCATCATCCATAAGGATACCAGATAGTTTTAATACATCAGAACTAGCGTAAATCGGACAACCATACTCTAATGATAGACATATACAATCACCAACAGAACAACTTATTTCAAATTCATCTATCATGTTGGACATCTGTAGTTTCGAATAAAATATTCCCTCTAAAATATGAGTAATAGAAGCTTGGAACACATCAGCACCTAAACTATCAGTCATATTTTTCACCACTTGGTAAATTACAGGTTTTTGTGTTTTAATTCCTTCGAGTTTGAGGGCAATATATTGTGCTTCTTGTTCTTTGATGATTATTGGAATTTTCAAATTCCCTTTTTTCTCACCTAGTACTAAAATGTATTGTCCCAATTGAGATTTACTATAAGACAATCCGACTATTTTTAGTTCTTTAAATTTCATATAATTCTATTTTTATTAGAGTTCAAAGTTTCATTATTGTAAAAGTAAATCCGCAGCGCTTGTACTAGCGTGAGCAAGAGGTTTGACCCAAACTCTGTAACCAATACTCCGTAACCAAGGTACGAAAGATTTATAAGTAATGTTCGATTTATTTTGTGAATAACCTCGACCATCAGTTTTTCCTTCATTAGGATTGAAGTCTAAATGTAAGTCAATCAAATTGAAATTAATTTGTTTTTCACTGTCAGTTAATTGTATGTTTTTAATGACATTATCCTCATCAATCATACTAACGTAATCAAATTTACCGAGACATCTTTCAAGATGATACTTATATTTTTTTCTCGATATATCTGTCAGATCCTTACGGGTGTAGAAAGATGATAATTCTTGATTCAAGAATTCGGCAATTTCATGAATTATCAATGCTTCTTTTTGCAGCCTTTCTTGATTATCTCTGATCCTAACTTGATTGTCTCTGAAAAACACCACATGAGCTCCATTTTTTATATCTGTGTTATAAATCATTATAGTCACCGCGTACAATGTTTTTCTGTGCCTTTGAACCGAATCACATCCTAAACTTATCGTGATGTTGGGATCTCGATTAATTTGATCCTTTAGATATTCAATAATGTCGGGTATAAATTCCCCACCGAATTTCTTGAATCTTGATTTCAAGGGTATTTTACTGTTGAGCATTTTATTATAAATTTAAAAACAAGGTCCACTTGGGACCTTGTTGGTTATATTATGACTTTGAAGGTTTGTTAATTCGTTTGATGTTGATTAACACTTCACGGAAACTTTGCATAAATTTCTTAACTTTTGCGTCAGATACATCTGGTACATTATCAAGGACGTGTAGAAGGTAAGCAGTTAATTCATCCTCACCAACACGTTTTAAGAACTTCGTGACATTCTCAAGTTGTTTATCGGAAAACTTCTTGATTTCATACTCTTTTAGAGAGTTAATAAGTTCAGAGTTCTTATCACGATTATACTTATCGAGTTCTTTTTCGATCTTGTCGTAACGGTCAATCACATCTTGGATTGTGATGTTAATCATTTCTTGACAATATTGAAGGAACCTTTGTGCTCCATTACCAATGTAACCGTGAGCCACTTCCATAAGATCTGTGATGAACTCACGTGGTGTCGAGTCTTTACCAAAGTTCTGTACGATAAAATCACTCAAAAAGGTCCAAGAACGAGGTGTTGCATATGCTTTAGTGTTCTCCGTTGGGTTCTGATACAGTTTCTCTGGATAGGCTTTGATGTATGATAGAATCACATTATGTATGTTATCTTTAGCGTATCCATCAATCCATTCAGTGGTGCTCAAAGTATGACTATAGTGAATTAGTCGGTTATTGAGAGCGTTGTCGAATTCTTCTACATCTGTACCATCTTCATCACCTAGGTTACCAGACGCCATCATAAGTACACCATCGTTGAACTTAAATTCACCAATCTGACGCTCAAGGAGAATCTGAAGTGCTGCGTTACGAACAAACTGTGGTGCCCGATTCAATTCTTCGAAGTGAATAATTGTCGGTTGTTGGTTAGCCTCGTAAGCCCACTCTGGTACTGCGGTTCCACTAACTTTGATGTCTTTTCCACCATAGTTCTCTTCACGAAGATAAGGGAATTTAAAGTCACTCTCGTCGTTCATTGAAAGACGCATATCCATGTAACGGAATCCCATCTTGTCAGCGATACTTCGAGCGATTGCTGACTTAGCAATACCTGGTTTAGATGTGATGTAAAGTACACCAGACTTTGGCCACATTGTACGGAAGTATTTCCGTTCACGTGGAGACAAAGTTTGAACACGGTCACGCAGTTCTTGTGACATTGAAGAAGAATCGGTCAGAGAGGAAGAATTTATAAAGTTTGTCATATTTCTTATTTGATTTTGTTTTACAAAGGTAATACTTTTTATAAGGTTTGTCAAGGATTTTTTGAATATTTTTTCGAGGTCAATTACCCCCCACAAACATTACACAAATATAGGATATAAAAAATAAAAAACAAAATATAATGAAAAAAAATCTTTTATTTTTACTTTCATTTCTGATTGTTTCAATTGGGTCTTGTCAAATTCCATTTGTCACAATTCAAGAAATACAAGGATGGTCTGGTCAATTCTCACCGGACTCATGTAATGACGGACCTAATCCTTTATATCTGGGCACTTCGGTCAAAGTTAGAGGAGTTGTGATCAATAACGGTGGTCTAAATGAAACTGCTGGTCAAACAAGATGGATATGGATACGTGATGTCACAGCAAATCCATCTACCCCTTTTGCAAATATCTCTGTGAGAAACTCCGCCGCGACTACCCCAACTGATATCAACACACTGGTTTCTGGAGACACCATCGAAGTAATTGGGATTGTAACAGAATTTAATCCCACAATTAATGGTGAAACACAACTAACACCTGTTGATGGTGGGGTGACGTTGGTTAGTTTTTCACCAGGTCTTGCACCCGAATCACATCCAGTACAAGTAGGTTGGTTGAATGGGGGATTAAACAGTAATGGACAACCAACAAATCATCTAACCACAGGAGAACAATATGAAGGTAATTTTGTTCAAATAAATAATGTGACAGTTGTTCAAGTTGTTCCATCTGGTGACAGAGTTAGAATTCTAGTCAAAGATAGCGCCGATAATCACATATGGATTTATGACAGATTTCGTACTCAAAGGTTATCTAATGGTTTTGTACCACCTAATGTAGGGGACCAATATACATCCGTCAAAGGAATCATAGAAAGTTGGAAAAATGGATGTGATCCTGCTTCTACCAACAGTAGAGGATACAATATAAATCCATTTAGTTTGACACATTATAAAAAGGGAGCTTCTTCACCCACGATTGGAAATATTAAGAAATCAACTCCTTGTCCCAATTCCTTGAATCCATTAATCGTTTCAGCTGAAATTACAGATGATAGTTTGGTTTCTTCTGCTGAAGTCCTTTATTCTGTGGATGGTCTTGTATACAATACATTACCAGCAACTCCACAAGGTACGAGGTATTCGGCTTCAATCCCATCCCAACCAGTGGGCACAATGGTGAGATATTACTTCCGTGCCAAAGACAATGTAAATAATACTACTGTACTTCCAAATGTACCAGGACAATCTACTCCACTTTTCTACACCGTTAGTAACGTAGGATGTACAATTAGAGATATACAATATACACCATATCCAATCGGAAGATCTGGATATGTAGGTGATACTCTAACACTCCGAGGAATCGTCACGGCTTCCGCTGAATCCAATAACCTTGGTTATGTTTACATCCAACAAGATGGTGAAATCGCATGGTCAGGAATTTGGGTGAATGGTGGTAGTTTGATTACCAACCTCGCAATCGGTGATAGAGTTGCTGTGACTGGTGTGGTTGAAGAATATTTTGGATTGACAAGGTTGGCAAATATATCAAATGTACAAGTGATTCAAACTGGTCAAACGCTACCAACAACTGTCTTAAATCCAAACCTATTCTCCACTTATGATTTTGCTACTTGTGAGAAGTATGAGAGTATGTTGGTAGAGTTACAGAATCCAAACGGAAATCTATTTGTTGTTGATACTAACGCAGATGCTGCGCAATCGAGAAACAACGGAGAATGGAGAGTTGGTAATGATATATTAGATCCAACCAGTGGTTGTAGAGTCCTAACAGGTAGACAAGGTTCAACTACTTTTTCCTCTCTTAACGTTAGTTACGTGAACTCACCAGTTTGGGCAACTACAGATGGTACTATGAATGTTCCTGTAATCGTTGTGACACCTGGTCAAGAGCTTGTAAGGATTAAAGGTATCCTCACCTATAGTTTCTCAAATATGAAACTCATACCGAGGAATAACGAGGATGTATTAGATGCTTCTACAAATGTTAGTAAGACGTTTATCAATAGAGTTAAAATTTACCCAAACCCAATAAAAGATCAAGTAATGATTAGTAATAATGGTGGTCAGTCATTGGGATATGAGATTTTGAATTCTCTTGGACAGAAATTACAATCTGGTAATATAAATTCGTCAAATACACAATTGAAACTAAATCTCAAAACAGGTATTTATTATGTAGTATTGAAAGATACAAATAATAACTTTACCGAAAGATATCGAATATCGATTGACTAATCAACAAAAAACCCCACAAATTGTGGGTTTTTTTATTTTAACCATTAACAACTTCAACATTTTTGAGAGCGATTACGGGTTTAACTTCATCCATAATCTCACCGACAGGACCGTAGAATTTCATTTTATCGATAGTCCCTTTAGCCACACTATAAGAAGTAGACGCTTTGATGATTTTTTCCTTATCATCATCAGAGATATCGTCACAATTCATAATCAGTGTAGAGAGGACTTCACCATACTTCTCAATCATATCATTGTCGAATGAGAAAGTGGTTTTTTCTTCTACGATATCTTGACCATACTTCTCAACCAAAACTTCAGCACGGTCTGGATTCAAAGTGATGTACTTATCACTTGGGACAAACATAACTTGGGCGGTCCTACCATCTTGGATTGACTCAACAAAGATGGAACCAGGATTCTTACCGGATTTCTCATACAGACGTACCCACTCTTCTTTTGAGAGGTCTTTGATTTCATCAGCCAGCATGTCTGCCTGTGCTTTATCGGATTTCATACGGTCTTGAATGGTCTCAAGCATTGAGATCTTATCGAAGAAATCACTATCATTCAAATTGATACGTACTTTTTCATCTTTCTTGGCAGATGATTTAGGAGCGGTAGCTTTAGCTTTTTTGAAGAGATTTTTTGTTGCCATAATTTGTGTGTTGTTGTTGATTACAATACAAAGATACGGCAAAAAATTGGATTGTCAAGAATAATTTCAGAATTTAATTCAAAAATTAGAAGAAATAATCATCATTCGGGTTGTAGTCCTCATCATCGTAATCATCGTCCTCATCATCATCGAATTCTGGATAATCTATGACATCGTTATCATCAAGGAAACCAGACAATTCCTTTATCTGTTTTTCACTCAATCCAATATCTTTTATTTTGATAATATCCTTATCGATGAAATCAAAAACTATTAGTTCTTCATTTTGAAGTTCTTCCAAGTAGTCCATCACTTGGTCTTTTGTGTAACATTCATCTAAACTATAATACTTACTTAACATTTTAATTTATTTGTTTGAATTTTTTTTGAATCAGTGTTGTCGATAGAATTGGTAACCTATTTGTATCTTGCCATTTACCTGTGATTGTTAATTGATCATCAACAAGTGTGAGTTGTAAATAATCGTTTTCTCCACATCTAAAGATAGCGTTCGTTTCTTTGATCGAAATAGGTTCAACTTGTTTGTATATATCATAATCAAAATTTGGTAACCCTTTTATGAATTCGAAGGTTTCATTTTCCTTGGTATAAGAACTTTTCAATTTGTTTAGAAATTTGTTATCTGATGTTAAAATTTTATTTTTTCTTACTCCATGAACATCTTTCCATTTAAACCCAATTGTTATATGTAAGTCTTTTGGCTCAAGACCGAATACATTTCTAGACTCTTGTAATAAGTTCGAGTCGACAACGATGAAGTAGGATCTATTACCGGACTTTTCAGCTGAACCAACACCCATTAGTTTAATATCATCAATCGCAGTTTTCAATAAATGTTGGATGTGTTGTGTGAATTTATCAAATCCCATTTCAGAAGATTTTTGATTGAATTCCATAACATTCATAAGAGTGATGTGATATGTTCCCGAATCACGTTGCTGTTGTAATTTGGTAAACTCGTTGTAAGATTCGCCTAGTATCTCTTTTAATCGATCTAGGAATGGTAGAAGTAGTTGCTTGTCCATTTTGATACCAAGGTAGTTGTTACCAAGTGTATCTTTCAAAATTTGTATATAATGTGTCATTGTTGAATTACTTTGCAAATATATATATTTACAAACAAAAATTATAAATGAGTTTCAGATTTGTAAAACTTTTCGAGGATTTTGATTCTGGTAAGTTCTCGATTGAGGATATCGATTCAGCCAGGAAAATGAATAAAGGAATCTTTACTAGTATTGTTAAAAATTTCCCAGAACACAAAAAAGATGAACCACTCAAAATAATTGATATTGATGATCAATCTGGAGAAATTTCGGTAAGTATAGATAACAATATCTTTTATGTGGATTTGAAAAATGTTGAAAAGATAGAATCATGATTTCCTATAATTCAGATTTCATAAAACAGTTACTTCCAGAATCGATGTACATTACCACCAGCAATGGTAATTTCGAATTGAAAAAATCCGACTGCACTGTAAGTCCACCACAAATTCATGTGAATTATCATCATTCTACACCGATTTATACAGACGATGTATTAACAGATGGTGAACCAGATTATCTAGGGTTTGATTTTCAAATAATTGATGAACCAAAAAAAATCATCTGTGATATCACTTATGGTGACGCTATGATGTTTTCTTTTGAGGTCGGTAATGGTGGAAAAGTTAAAGTTGGTAATTATAATGGTTATGGTTCAAGGTTCGATTCTGACTATGAATTTTACTTCCAAGAGGAGTCTATATCTTCTTTCATTGATTTTTTAGAAGATATTACAAAATTCAAATTAAATAGAACTGAATTTAATTTTTTGGATGGTGATAAAACATCTTATAAAAATGAAAAAGTCAACCATCGTAGGATAGTTGACTTTAGGAATTTTAATCCTCAAGGTCTACTTTGATTTGTTTGACCTTTCCGTTGGATTTAGCGATTGGTATATCAACTCCTATCGTAATCATCAGAACGTTACCCTGTAGTCTCGAAAGGTCTAGTGAATCACAATAACCATCAGTGATGATAAGTGTGTTGTATTGATTGAATTTATCTTCAACGTACTTAACTGCCGGCATCAACATAGTACCTCCGAGACCTGCAATTTTGATTGATTCGAGTTTCTTCTTGGACTTGATATTTTCAACCCACTTAACTTCCGTATCCGCTTCAATAAGATTGACTTCGATATCGTTACGATAGATGTAAGACAAAACACGTTCGAACGTACCACCCATACTACCGCTTGTGTCCAAGATACAATTAATCTTGTTTTTAATCTTCTTATTACCCTTTATTCCTAAAATTCCACGACGATTTGGTCTAGTTATAGTCTTGGTCTTGGTGGTGCCAAACATCACATTCGATACAGTACGTTTGATGTGTTTGAGGTAATCTTTTCGTTGTTTACGGAGTTTAGACAAAGTTTGTTCGATGTTACCACCAGACAGACCACGAGCGGCCAACCTTTCCATCGCGTCTTTCACCATCGCGTCGCGCATTTCTTCTGGGATTTCATCCCCAAGGTGTTGGTCAAGATACTGTCCTTGATTCTTATCGAGATTGTCAAGAATCTGGTCAAGTGACCAAGTGTCAAGAGTCCCACTTTGGTTTCTTGGATCTTTGCCATATGGTCCATAAGAGTTACCAGTCCCTCCGTTACCGGGTTGTTGACCACTTCCATCACAATCATCACAAGGGTTCTCACCTTGTCCTTCTTGACCATCTGGTTGTTGTCCACCATCTTGTTTTTGACCACTACCATTACATGATTGACATTGATTCTGTTTCTTTTGTTTGTCACGCTTTTCTTTTTCGTCACGGAGCCACTCGTAAATCTCTTCGAAGATGAGTTTACCAGTATACTCTTTTGGTACAAAGAGAGCCATATTTTTACCATCAGCATCTTTTGGAATTTCAACGTAACGATGTGGAATATCTTCCCAAATGATGTGATTGATAATCATATCTTGAGCAATGTTAGCCAGTTTGTGGTCATATTGACCTGTGATAGTACGTTTTGGGTGATTCCAAAGTAAGTGGAAATCTTCATGAAGTGTGATGAAATTCACTTCCTTTTGTGATAACCGATTTAGGAAGTCAGAATTATAAAAGAAATTCATTCCCTTGGGAGTCATGTTGACCGCACAAGTATCAATGTCTTTCCTTTCGTTGAAGTTAACGAACAGATTGAAATTTCCGTAATAGGGGAGATTCACTTTTGTGTCAATCAACATCTGTTGGATTGACTCCATTAGTTTTTCGTGTATATTTTTGATATTCATATTTTCTGTTTCTTTCTACAAAGATAAGACAAAAAAACGAAATACAAAAAAAAATTATTGAACTGGTGTAAAATTTATTTCAATGAGCCCTTCTTTGAAAATCACATAGTTAACACCATCGATCTTGTTCAACTCTTGTTCGAGGATGAACTTATCACCCATCTTCAAATCAGAATGGTGATAGAAGGAATATTTCTTTTCGGGTCTAGTTGTCATGAATGAATTGGTTTCAAGTTGAATCTTTTCATCTTGGTCTACTTCATCGATATCGATACCCATACTTTGTATTTTCTTTCTTAAAAACTCACCATCACCATCTACATATTCCTCAGGTGAATCCTCATTCAAGTTTTCGAGTACAAATGGTAAATTCTGAAAATATGACTCGTCCATACGACAGTTGAGTATTACGTCCTGAATATCTTCCGCCATCTTATCAAAGTTGGAAACTTTTTGAACAAAGTGAGCATTTTCATTGGTCGGATCTGAAGAATAAGACCAAGACACTGAATTTTGTAACAAATCGGACTTATGTACAATCAACCTTACTTCCACCCTTTGAACCGCATTGGATTCATTCAAGTTGAAAAACTCACCATTACAGTTGATCTTGAAGAAAAATTGGTTACCAATCGATTTTTCTTGAATGGAAACGTTTTCGAAAATTTCCTTTAGTTCAAAGTCTAATTTGTTAATTCTTTGTTTTAATTCAAAAGTTGTAATCATTGGTTGATTTAATTTTTATTTAAGTATATATTATATATCCAAATTCAAAACTAAATTGGTAAATGTGAAATTGTTTCCTTTGTTTTTATGTCACATAATTCGTTGAACTCGGAACTTTCTTCAAAACCAAGTTTTATCATTTTATTGACAACTTGGCTCCAAGATAGTTCACCTCTATAAATAAATTTATCAGTATCAACTTCGAGATTTAGTTTGACCAATCTTGAAAATACTTCATCTGAAAGTTCTTTGATAGATTCCAAAATGACCAACTTCCCATCAACCATTTGTCCAAGTTTGATGTGGAATTCTCCATCCGTGAATAGTTTCATAAAAGCTTCAGAATTGATACCTTTGACTTTAGAGACTTTATCCTTAATTATTTTTTCGATTTCTGGTTCCAAAACAACAATTTCATTTTGTCTCTCTGATACATTAAAGTAATATCCAGTCGGTGTCTCTTTTGGTTGGAGGTCGTCAATACGATCTTCTATGAGTTTTATATCATCTTTAGCTTGATTGATTGAATTCTCAATAGTTGTAAGTTGATATTCAAGTTTATGTAATTCTTGTTCCTTCTTATCCTTCGAAGATTTTAGTTCCATTAGTTTAGTATCTTTCAGAGTTTGAAAAGATTCTTGAATTTTTGATGTCACATCAATGCCGGTTGTATAATGATGTTGAATATATGAATCATCAGAACCCTGATTTACATCTTCATAAGAGATATTTGTAGGATCATCTTCATCATCAATCCAAGACTCTAATAAGTTGTTCAAATTATCTAAAGCCCCGATTGACATCTGTATTGATTCATCAAACATAGAAGCTAATTTATCTATTGGTTTCGGAGTTTCGACGGCAAGATACAAAGAAACATATTTATCCTTGACTTTTGTAGTGGATGTAAAATCTAATTCTTGAACCACAGTCCTATTTCTGTATGATGTAATTGTCTTTTCTTCGATAATTTCAATTAACCTTGCCCTTTGTTCTTTGGTTGTTTGATTTGTATCGACTTCCTCGAAGTCAACTGTCATATTATCATAAATGGTAAGTTTGAATTTTAAACCATCCATTTCAAGACCAGAAAGTTGGTTACCCATAATAAAGGCTTCATTAGATAGAAAATTTACAAAACCTTTACCACCAACAAATTCGACGAATTTTGATTTGGTTTTAAATTGACCTTCTTTTTGTTGAGTTTCATTCTTCTTCATACCCACAAAAATAAACAAAATTTTTGAATTAGAAAAAAATTCTTTAAAAAATTCAATTAAATAGAAATCACTGTGGTGGTATATAGAAATAATATTTCGTAATATTTGTATTGGGACTACAATTACCATTACACTTTACGTTCAAACTAAACCAATTTCCTATTGCTGACGAAGGTTGGGGCTTCATCAAAAGTCGTATGTATCCGTTTGTTATATCAGTTGGAAGGGGATATAAGGGATTTGCATTATTAATCACATATGTGTTTATAGGCAATAAATTCGGATTATTGGTTGGATTAGAAGAGTACTTTGATACTTCTACTCTATAATTCGGACAGTTTGGATTTAGACTGAACTGACCAAACCACCTTGGACCCTTCAAAGTGACTCCTTGGAAAACTTCTAATCCGTCCACCGAACAATTAAGATTTCCAAATTGTGGGGTTGTTATCGTAACTAAATTTCCGTAACCAACTCCTGAATTATTTCTTGCATATGCTCTTATGTAATAGGTTGTATTTGGCGATAATCCAGATATATTACTGGTGTATTGTCCCAATCCATTACCATCTGTGGTTTTAGTAGGTAAATCAATGGTGATGTTATTAGAAGAAGTTGACCAAATTACTCCACGTTGAGTTATTTGAGTAGATCCCGCAATCGTCACATTACCACCTGATGATGCTGATGAACTACTTATTGAAAAACTATTCGAAGTCGTAACTTTCGGTGTTAAACTGGGAGTTACAAATTGATATTGTTCACTGTAAGATAATCCAGCTGAATTCTTGGCAAATCCTCTTATGTAATAAGTAGCATCTGGTGTCAAATTACCAAAATTAAGCTGATATGTACCAACACCATCACTTGTGCTTGGAACGAATTCTAATTGATAACCTTCATATGATCCAGGTACTAATGCTGGATTCGGCTGCATTGACCAAACTACTCCGTAATTCTGTACTGCGGATGATCCTTGTGACAAGACATTTACTGAAATTTCACCACAAGGCAATTGTGGATTAAATGACGTACAAGATTCGGAAAATGGCAAACTTTCAAAAACCACTTGTCCTATTTGAACTATAGGTAATGGACTGTTGCCTGTAAAAAATGTCCTTTCCCCCCCATAAGAAGTATTTAAACCATTCGTTGCATATGCTCTTACATAATATGTCGTATTCGGTGATAAATTCGTTATTTGACTAGAAAAAACTCCAACGGTTCCAGTAACTGATATTTGATTGGAGTTACCAATTGTTGGATTTGGATTCGATGACCAAACAAATCCCCTCGATATTATTGCACTGCCTCCATCCGAAACTACTTGTCCTGACAAATTTGCGGAGATTGATGTTATTGATGAAACTGGATTCGTTACTACAGTAGGTATTCCATCGAAGGGTATTTGAATACTGTAAAATAGTGTAGCTTTTATAGCCCACCTCGGAAGTGTTTTGAATCCATTTATTAATTGTTGGTTTACCGTATGAAATGGTCTATAACCACAATATCCCATTATAGATGGTACAGTCGGGTCTCTTTTGATTGGGGAAATATTAAAACATCCAGCCGAACTTTGGTTACTTGTACTTGGTGATGAACCATAACAACTATCAATTCTGGCGATTGGTTGGTTTGTTTTCGATTTCCACCATCTACAAGCGTGTGTATGTTGAGAACCTAAATTATGTCCTAACTCATGAGTAATGGCAAGAATATTCTGATTCATGTTGGATACATCTGCGCTATTGGTAGGTGGGGATTGATTAGGAGATACTACTACAACTGAATATCTTGATAAGATTGGGAAATCAACGTTGTATCCATCAGCATCGGAACTATACTCGGCTATCCCACTGACGGATCCCTTACTAGAAATTAATTGTCTGAAAAATGAAGTTGTCGTTAAGGGTCTATATTTGAAATAACCAATGAGTGTGCCCCCCATACCAAAAGGATTGTTCGGGTCTAGTGGTGGATAAACCGCATCATCAGGTGTGTCCCAAATGAATAAGTCGGTTAGTTCCAAGTTGACCCCCTCTCGATAAAACAGAAATGATGCACACTGATAAGTTTGATTTATCCAGTTTATTAAGTTTTGAGAATTTCCATTGAAATCCTGAAATAATTTATGATCAGCTTCTACATATAAACTACAAGTTTTTTGTACAAAATAAGTAGAATCGTAGAGTGAGCTGTTTGTTAACATACCAAATGATGGAACGCTTTTTGTTTCAGAAACTGGTTTGCTTATTTTTATTGTACAATTATTTTCATAATTACTTTTATTCTCGGTAGTATTTGCGACTACCTTGTCAACTAACATAGTATAAGATTTAGATTCAGATGTATAATTACCAACCCATCCATTTTCCGTCAAAGTTATGACACTCCAATTTTTTGAATCGGATGATTTGTAAACAATTGGTGTGATTGTGGTTTTTTTTCCACTCGATGTTGTAATGGAGATATTTTTTCTCTGCCACCTCTCATAGACTATCGAATTACCATCCGGTGTTTTCGATATAAATTTCGATGGGATAGAACTTTGAACAGGAATACGTTTGATTGATTTCATCAATCCACGTGGTTTTGACCAAACGTCTAATTTTATCTGTGAATAACAATTAAGTGATGTTAAAACTAAAATAAGGTATATTATGAATCTCATAACATATATATCAGTATCACTTTAATTTTTTCTTCAATTCTGATAAATCCTGTATGTACATTTCTCTTGGTTCGACTTTTTCAAGATTTTCAATCTCTGTTTTTTTACTAGTGTAGTCTTGTTTTAATTTTTCAAAATTTTCTTTAGTCAAAGACCAAATTGGCATCCGAAGTAAGTAATCATATGAATCATCCATTCTGTCTAAACCCAATAATTCAATTGACTCTATGATCTTATCTTTTGGGGTATTCTTCACTTCGATTTTACCATCTAATATGGCTTTTATGAATCTACCACGATTCGACAGTATCTTGAGCTCGCCACGTAATTTGTTTAATAGGAACTCTTTCCTTTTAACATAATAAGTAAGTCTAAAGTTTACAAAATAATTTATTATCTCGGTGTCGGATTCAAAAATCTTTAATTTACCGAACTCATCAAGTGTTGTGAAGATTTCTGTTTCAGTTTCCTCGAGTTTCAAAATCTTAATCAATTTATCCTCATCAAGTTGAGATAGGGACTCTCTGGTGAATTTCAGTGTGTAATCAATCGAATCTTTACAATTGTCTTCATATGAAACAATTATTTTTGACTCAACTAGATTATCGAGAATAGATTCATATTTCTCAAAAGTCATTGAAGGAGGCAATTCGTTAATTTTAACAGTCGTAGTATTTGCGATCTGTAGTTTTCCCCTTATAAACCATTTTTTTGGGTTTTCGGTGTCTTGAATAAAGTCGCCTTTGAAAAAGGGATTGAAAGGTTTCACTTTATCTATTTTTTTTCCTTTCAAAATCATTTCACAACAATTTAATATTTCCAAAGGATTTCTATTCAATATGTTAGACGAAAACCCAACTGCAATACCAGAGGAACCATTTATTAGAACCGTAGGAACGATAGGTAAGAAAAAATTTGGCTCAATTAATTCACCTTCCTCCTCCTTATAGGTAAGAAGTTCGAAGTCTTTGTAAAGTCGTCTAAAGTTTTGATTCAATTTGGTACCTATGTACCTTGGTGCGGCAGCTTCGGGTGACCTTAAAGATCCGAATTGTCCAATTTCTTCTAAAAGTGGTAAGTTGTTTTTGAAACTTTGTGCCATGGTAATGATGGCACTTTCGAGTGAGGAATTTCCGTGATGATAGAATACGTCTGAAGCTACTTTACCAGCTAATTGGAATACCTTGAGTGGTTTTTCAGTTCCAGATTTCCAAATTCCATTTGAAGCATAAATAATTTTTCGGTGTGTGGGTTTGAAACCATCAATTACTGATGGTATAGCTCTATTTTCAATAGTATAAAGGGAAAAATCTTTGTACTCTTGAGATAAGAAATCACTGATTGTTTTCTGATTTACCATAGGTTTAGTATATTGATTTTTAAACAAAAGTTAGTAGGGGGTATATATAAACTCAAATTTCGACCTTTTTATGTCTATTGAAAAAAAATTTAGAAAACTTGATGATATCGAACATTGTTTGACACGTCCGTCGATGTATATCGGTTCAATCAAACCACATACCTCCAAGAAGTTCATTTGGAGTGACGGCAAGATGGTCTCAAGGGAAATAACTTATAATCCTGGTCTACTCAAAATTTTCGATGAGATTCTTACCAACTCGGTTGACGAACACAAAAGAGAAGGTAGTAAATTGGATACTATCAAAATTTCTATACTTGGTGACAAGATTCAAATTTGGGACAATGGTGGCATACCCGTAGTAAAACATAAAGAAGAAAATCAATGGATACCGGAAATGATATTCTCTAATCTAAAATCAGGTTCCAATTTTGATGACACACAAGATAGAACTTGGGCAGGTACAAATGGTGTAGGATCAGTACTTACAAATATATTTTCAAAAGAATTCATAATATCTACTTGTGATGGTAAGTCTTCTTTTTTACAAGTTTTCTCGAATAATATGAGGAAAAAGTCTGAACCTACAATCAAGAAAAGTAAGACTAATCACACATCGATCACGTTTTTCCCAGATTATGAAAAATTTGGTCTGGATTCATTAGATGAAAGTAATCGCCAAATGATTATCAAAAGGGTAATTGATATTGCAGGTTGTAACCCAACATTGAAAATATACCTCGATGAAAAATTAATTAATATTAAATCCTTCGAAGACTATATAAAGTTTTATAGAAACGATTATTTTTTTGAAACTAATAAGGATAAGACTTGGAGTTTGGGTATATGTCATTCAAATGATGGATTTAATCAAATATCTTTTGTTAATTCGACGGATACTTATGATGGGGGTGTACACGTAGACTATGTACTCAATCAAATAGTAGTACAATTAAGAGAGTTTTTCCAAAAGAAGCATAAAGTCGATGTCAAACCATCTGAACTAAAAAATCATATGCAGATTTTCCTTTGTTCAACCATCGTGAATCCTAGTTTCTCTTCTCAAACCAAGGAGAAGCTAATAACCGAGGTAAAAGACTTTGGTTTTACATTTGAAGTTTCAGAAAAGATGATTAAATCTATCTTGAAATCAGAAATTGTCAACTCTATCTTGGATTGGATTCAACAAAAAAAATCCGCAGAAGAAAATAAAATCGCAAGAGAATTAAATAAAAACTTATCTAAAATCAAAGTTGAAAAATTAATAGATGCTAAAGGTAAAGATAGGTGGAAATGTAGTTTGAGTTTATTCGAAGGTGATTCTGCTTCGTCTGCTTTTAGGAAATACAGAGATCCGCAAACACAAGGAGCTTTTTCTTTACGTGGTAAATTCATAAATGTTATGGAAATCACCAATCAAAAATTGGTGTCTAATAATGAAGTCGTGAATTTAATGGGTGCAATCGGATTGAAGTTGGGACAAAAGGTTATACCAGGTACTCTGCGTTATGGGAGGATATTAATTTATACTGACGCTGACCAAGATGGAAATTCAATATCAGCACTATTGATTAATTTCTTTCATAAATTTTGGCCGGAGTTATTTGAACACCCAATAGTATTCAAAGCTGAAACTCCAATAGTAGTCTGTCAAAATTTGAAAAGTAAAAAGAAAATATCTTTTTATAAGCAAGATGAATATAATAAATGGTTAAACACTATAAATCCTAAAGATTGGGAAATCGAATACAAAAAAGGGCTCGGTGCTTTGTTGGATAATGAATATCAGGAAATAATAAATAATCCTAGACTAACACGAATTACATCCGACGAACTATCGATTAATTCCTTATATACTTGGTTCGGTAAAGATGCTGATTTGCGAAAAACTGAACTATTGAATTGAAATCAGCAAATAAAGAATCACTAGATTTTATCAAAAAATATAAAAGACTTTGTGAAATAGATCCCAAGTTCGAGGATATATTTATGCGTTTTTTCGAAGCAAAGATAATCGACTACCAAAAAGAAATTATTACATCACAACAATTAGATGAGGATGTTTGTGATTTTATTGACATTTACCAAATATTGTTGAGAGATAAAAAAATAAAATCACTCCTCAGAAAGAAGCAGTGATATCTTAACTTCTCTGAATAGTGTATCGTAGTATTCTCTTATTTCTTCATCTTTAACACGATAATGTTTTTTATGATCATACCAATCAAACCAAGAAGCTTGAAAATGTTCCTTGTTTAGTTCATCGTAAACTTTGATGAATCTATTTTGACAACTATATAACTTGATAAATTTACAAATTATTTCGATATAATTTATTTGATTGTTCTTAATCAAAGAAAATATTTTCGGTTCACAAATGGATAAAAGATTATTAGAAAAAATACCATCCAAATTTTCATTGGGTATGAATTTTTCTGTTATGGTTAGATAATCCAAGAACATATAGTCTATGTTCATCTTATGACAATATTTGACTAATTTGACAACACCCATCAGATACCTATTATCAAGATTAATGTATAAATCTCCGTTGATATAATTAGCAAGAGGTATAAGGGCAAACTTTCTGTAATAAAGTATGTTATGTCTAACGATCCAATTTTGGTCTTTATCTGGTATTAATAAACTAATATCCATACTCCATTAATTCTTTTTTGAATCTTTGTTTGTCTTTCATTCTGGTGTTGGGATCTGAACTCCAATCAAAATTCTTTTTACCTTTCTTACCCCACTTGATTTTTGTTCTAGATTCCCACTTACTTGTTCTGATTGATTTATAAATCACTACATCTTTAGCACCAATTTTATCTATCCATAAAGGATTATAAAGTCTGAAGAAATAATCACCTGTGTATTTGATAGTAAAACGGTAATAACTACTCCTAGCTTTTCGTTTAATATTTCGTAGGAAATGACATTCCGACTTATATCGTCTCCAAGCTCTATCCCTTTCCATAGTTGCAAAGATATGAATTTTATTTAATATATAATAATTATGATTGTGAAAAGATTTCTTGAAAAAAATTTAGACTTAAAATCTTTGGATGATATCAAAGGCGGAGAGTCACGTGGTCAGAAGTTGGTCAAGAAATTGAAACAAGATGGTGAATTCAAAGTAGCTCCAAAGAACAAATTCGAAAAAGATGTCAAGTTTGTTAATCATGATGATGTAGTTGATCAAATCACAGATCCAAACGATGAGTATAACAAAGAAAAAGCCAAAGATTTTTTTCAACCACAAAGACTTTTTTTACCAGTTTTAAAGGGGGATGATTCGAAAGACTATAAGTTGAATGATTTAAAGAAGGATGAATATTTTGGTGGTGGTGGTGGATCATCACTTGGTTTTCATAAGACCAGAGAAATGGAATCTATACAATGTATATTCCTTGCTTTGAAACAACATTTGATAAATATTCCAAATCTGAAAAGATTCCATTTGGAATTTTTATATGATGATTATGGTGATTTGGATGAGGAGATAATGAAATATGTCAAAATCCCTATAGAAATAACTGCAGATCACCTTACAAATTTCATACAGAATGATAAAGGTGGTTGGGTAGATACTTTCATAAATACCGCAAACGCACTTTATCTAACCGATTTACAATTAGTTGGTAAAAATCAGAGAACCGTATTCAAAAAACAAAAGAGATATACCTTCCATCAAATCGGAGCTGAAACTCCACTAATTAACGCGATAGTTAAGTCTTATAATAGATGTAAAGAAGTGAAAGGCTCTCCAATATCAAAATGGACTCCATCGGATATTTGGGCAGTAGAGTCTGTAAAAGAAAATCAAATAGTAACAGAATTGAATAATTGTGGTGATATAAAAAGTCTTAATAATGTAATCGATACGAGATTTTTGAGAAACAATTTAATTGGTGTATCACTCAAAAAAATAGGACATGCAGAGTCGATAAAATTAGTAATAAACAAACTCACACCAGCTCCAAAATATAGATTCGATAGTATAATCACTTCACAAGATCCATTAGGTTCCATGGGTGTTAAATTAGTGGCTAATTTTAAAAGTGAGGTTTTGAGGGATGGAAAAGATACTATGTATTTGAGATCATTTTCTGGCACTAATACCGTTAGTAATATAAGTGGTGAAGTTGAAGGACAATACTCAAGATATGGGAAAATTGGTTTGGAATGGATAAACAAAATATTATTGAAAAATGGAATTATGGAGGACGACCTCATTCCGACAAAAAATGAGATCTTAAGTGATCCATCCTTCAGTGATGAATTTCTCAAATCAGAGATCACAAGGATGAATAAAATAATTTCTGACAAGGCAGATCCCACAAAAAGAAGAATACAAACTCGTCCAAGTTTAATTTCAAAATATCAAGCTTTAAGATTTGGAGTTTTAATGGTAGAATTATCTAAATCGGATGAAGATTTAGGAGAATTAGAAGGCGAATCTACTCAAATGGTTGACAAAATAACCGAGGATATATTGTATTACGCGATGTCAATCAAAAATTATAATTTTGAGTGTCCGATGTATGTCAGGATAGTTTCTAACAAATCCTAAATAAATTCAAACTAAACAATCGTAGTAAGCATATAATAAAAAAATAAAGTATTATTATGCTATGTGATTTAATCATCGACGGGAATTATCTCCTAAGTCGAATGGTTTTCACACTCCATAAAAATAATCTTTTGTTTGGTGGATTACATAAAAGTTTAGAAACGGCTGTCAATAATTATAGAAAATGGTATCCCTTTGTAAATATTTACCTTGTTTCCGATTCAAAAGAAAAATCTTGGAGGAAGAAAATCAATTCAAACTACAAATCTAACAGGAAAAAAGACACAGATATCGATTGGGATTTTGTTTATTCAGCTTATAATGAATTCAAGTCACAGATCAAACTAAAAGGTATCAAAGTTTTGGAACTACCACACGTCGAAGGAGATGACTGGATATCTTATATTGTTGAAAAATCGAACCAAGTGGGTAGATCTACAATTACAGTTTCAAATGACCACGACATAAAACAACTCTTGGTTTATTCTTTGGATCCGAGTTTTATCAATCTTATGTCAAATGAAATGCAAAGTAAACAAAAAGTATTTATACCTAAAAACTATCAGATATTTCTGAATCAGTTGGAAAACAAGAATCTTGATGATATTTTCAATCTCAATGACAACCAGGAATTCATAAAATTGATGGAAAACTTCATCGAAAGATGTGAATTAATCGAGGTGAGTAATGTAGAGTGTCTAATTATAAAATTGATTTCTGGTGACAACTCCGATAATATTTCCTCTTGTTGGTCACAGACTAAAAATGGTAGGAAAAGGGGAATCGCTGAAAAGGGAGCTAAATCTATATTCGAAGATTATTTGTTAAATTTCGGTGAACCAAAAATATCGGACCCTGATTTAACAGAAAATATAGCTGACCTGATATGTGAGAAAAAAAAATTACCAAAAAGTACCATTTTTTCAATAAAGAAAAATATCGAAGACAATATGAGATTAATTTTTTTAGATACCAAAAACATTCCCGAGGATATTTTTAATAAGATGTCATTGGTTTATACTGATTATGAAAATTGAAAATAACATATTGGAAATATCAAAAGTAATGTTTACTAATAAACATTTATGGGAACACATTACTGATGAACAAAAAGAACAATTTTTTTTTATTTTCAATAGGTATTTTTCTCGTAAACATTTAGATTTATCATTATTACTGAACGATAAAGGTATTGATAAAGTTTTAGGTATGGATTTGTGGTTCAGTTTTATGAAAGACAAACCCTATCCCCAATGGTTTTGGGTTAAAACAAAAAAACAAAATCAAGACGAAAATGAAAACCTTTTGGATCAAATTAAAAATAATAATCAATTTACAAAAGAAGAATTTGATTTCATTTTGAATCATTATCAAGATGAAATCCAAGAAGAAATAAATTATATAAAATTACAAAAAAATGGAGACACAAGAAAAAAAGTGGTACACGGTAAAAGTACAAAGTAATCGTGAAAGATCAGTTTCGGAAAAACTTAAACAAGAAATGATGAGAGACTTCAAAGAAGAGGTCAATGTATTAATACCTAGTCAAAAATTGTCCTTGATCAAAAACGGTAAGGTGAAACACAAAGAACAACTGCTTTATCCTGGTTATATTTTTGTTGAAACTGAATCAATCGATAAGGTGTTGCATTTTGCAAAAATTATCAACGGTATCACAAATGTTTTGAAAGATCCTCAAGGAAACCCAATAGTTATGAGGAATTCCGAAATCGAAAGAATGACCGGTGAGGTTGAGCACAGAAAATCGATCGATAAAGGTTTATACGCGATTGGTGAAGAAGTGTCGGTTACTAACGGACCATTTTCATCCTTCAGAGGTAAAGTACAGACATTGGATTATGAAAAAGATAAAGTCAAAATCGAAGTAAGTATTTTCGGTAGAGCGACAATAGTGGATTTGACCTTGGCTGATATCTCGAAATAATTTGGACCAGTTAAGATACGATAAAGTTTATATGAGAATGGCCCTTGAATGGGCCAAACTTTCTCATTGTAAACGACTCCAAGTTGGGTCTCTAATAGTCAAGGATGGCATGATTATATCCGATGGATATAATGGAACTCCGACCGGTCTTCCAAATGATTGTGAGGATTGTGATGATAAAACACATTGGTATGTTTTACATTCAGAAGCAAATGCGATTCTTAAGTGTGCGAAAAATGGCGTTTCTTGCAGGGGGGCAACTATTTATTTAACTCACGCTCCTTGTAAAGAATGTTCTAAACTTATCTATCAGTCTTCGATAAAAAGAGTAGTCTACAATCAAGAATATAGAGATTTGGATGGAATAAATTTTCTGAAAGATTCGGGTCTGATGGTAGAATTCTTGAATAACCAAATACAATAAATGGAACTAATTTCAACTCATATTTGTAAAGCATCCGAAACTGGTTTACATAGTAATATGTTCGGAGGTCATATGTTAAGTCTTATTGATGAATCGGGTGTTGTTTATGCTCAACAACTTTGCGACACACCAAGGATGGTGACTGTTATGATAGACCAATTGATTTTCAAAAAACCTGTCAAAGTAGGTAATTTGATAAAAATTTATGGTGAGGTTAAATCCTTTGGTTCCACCTCTATTACACTTTATATCGAAGTTAGAAAACATAATGTGTATACAGGAAATCAAGAAATAGTAACTCACACCCATATTAAATTTGTTAGAATAGATGAAGAAGGAAACCCCTTATCCATATCAGAGAGAGTGAAAGATAGATATTATCAAAGACTCGGTAAATATGGTAAGGGGCTTCTTACTATAGAAGAAAAGGCGATTATTGAGTAGGACCATTATCAATTCTAGCCTCCAATACTGCTTCAATATCATCTGGTAAGGCTGAAAATAAATCATAGCCAGTTGCAGTCTCTATTGCATCGACTGATGTTCTATAAACTCCCCAGTTCGTGTTGAGGCTATTGATGTTTGGTGTATTGATTGCAATTATTCTTGTTGATGTAGTAACTCTAGCTACATCATTAGTACCTTGTGGTATAGCGATAAGTACTTTCCAAATCTGTCTCGGCACGGTAACTCTCCCAGCATCAATAGTGTTAGTAGTACCTCCTTTGGATCCAGTACCACCGATACCATAAGCTCCACAAATGATGTAACATTCATTACCTTGATTTACAAGAGTCCTTTCGTAATTTTCGAGACCAACCCATGTTCTTTGATTATTATTTGGTGCTTGAGGAATCATATTCGTCATAAGGAATGTCTCCCTGTTGTCGGTTGATGAGAATGTTCTATCAGCTGATGGACACATATGACCTCTGTCGAATCCGGAATTAGTGTAAGATGAAGAACCAACACGATACCAACCACTAGGTAGTGTAGCATCCGAAGCAAAACAATCACATCTTGTAGCTGAACCAATCCAAGTCGGGTCTAGGTGCCAGGAAACCCAGTTGGGACATCCTCTGTCTTTATTGTAACTAGCCGAAAAGGTGAATTTACTTAACAAGTAGTTGGTCGGAGAAGTAGTGCTGGTCACCGCGTTACTCGGATTACCCATGGTCAAGTTTTCTGTCGCCATTCTAGCCAAGGTGTTGATTTCTTCTTGTGTGTGAGAGTGGGTAGATTCTTGTGGCATAGGAAATTCTTCCTTCTTACAAGAAAACAAAACCAAGGATCCGAACAAGATTAAAATCTGTTTGTTTATAAAATTTTTGAACATAAAAAAAGATTATTTTTTTTCCATCACTGGTCAATTATATATTCGATAGTCATTTAGATATTTGACCAAAGCAAGATCTTTTTGTTTACATTCAAGCTCTACATCAACATCAAAACCACACGAATCAAACTCCTCATATAAAAAATCCGCGTGTGCTGATAAAATAACTTTTTCATCTTCATTTAATTTTTTTGATGAAGAATGGTGACACAATGGTTTTGTATCCCAAGTGGATATTCCAAGAGAAAGTGTATCAACCCAAGACATATCATCTGGATGACACTTGTAATGTAAACTGTCTACTACTATCGGAATTCCGATTTGTTTGTAAACTAATTCATAGAGCATTTTCACAGAATATTGTGATGGTTTATCGTCATTTTCTATTGTAAGTCGATTCTTTGTGGATGGTTTTAATCTGATGAAATTATCACAGAATCTTTTTGCTGCTTCTTTGTGTGAAGGTGTGGTTACATTCAAGTGTATGTTGATAGGATAATGAGTCGTTTGTGGTAGTCCCATCATATCCATAATCAGTGAATGTTTGTCTAATTCATCGATTGTTTTGAGAACCACATCTTCTCTTTCACTCCCCAAAATATTGAAGGGACCAGGGTGAAAAGATACTCTCAAGTCATTTTTTATGACCTTACTACCAAGTTCTTTAAGACTAATCAAAATTTTATTGTAGTCTTTTAGACTTTCAAAATCATAATGTGACATCCAAGGAAACGAATCTGATGACATTCTATACACTTTGAAATTATTTTTGATATTGTAATCGAACAACTTGTGTGTATCTTCCAAATTCTTTAGAATTAATTCGGATACGTAACCCAAACCCTTCTCATCGAAAGTTTTCTTTATCATACCTCTATTAACCAAGATATGGTCTTTTTTCCTCAACCCCTCGTTGATACCCATAGATATACAACAGTATCCAAATCTATTCATAGTTTAGCAAATATAATAATAATATATACACTTATACAAATTAATTTTGAAAATGGTATCTATTAGAAAATTTTATGATTTTGCAATCAATGAATCAGCACAAGAAGCTGATGCCGAAATCCAAAGAAAAATTGATCAAATCGAATTGAAGCTCAAAGGGATGTTTAATTCCGACACCATAGAATCCGGTGAGATCAAAAAGTTTGGTCAAGAGGGTCAAGAAAAACAAAAAACCTTTTTCAATGATTTGAATTTAGAAAGTTTGGAACAATCACAATTTTCTAAAACATATAAATCACTAAAACTTATTTTTTCAGATGATGAATTCAGATATGATGTTGTTTTCACAATCAAATTGGAAGAGGTGCTACCACCAGAGGGCCAAGAGTTTGATCCGGAATCTATAAAAGAGTGTCACGTAGAGTTTAAAAGATACTCACTAGATAATGGATCTGAACTTGTAGGTGATTACGAGAAAAAAATCAATATTGAAGATATCAACGAAGGTCTATTCGAGGAACTTTTGTTGGAAGTAGAAAAGAATTATCCTACAGGTCAGGAACCCGATGAAGAATTCTCAATAGAGACCGAGTGATAGAATAAATAAACTATGAATTTAAACATAGTTACTAGTTATAATATCAATCAACTAATAAAGTTAAATAGTAAATACTATAAAGTAGATTTGGGTCAATCCATAACTCTCGAGGATAGATCTGGTGAAAGAACGTCAAATACAAATGATAAATTTGCATTTGTTTACAGTCACCATTACAAAACCTCTATATTGAAACAAGGTAAAGTGGGGGATATAACATTTTACACTGACCACCTAATTATAGACGATAAGTTTCGATTCTACATTGACAGAGAGGAATTCATATATGATTTTGATTTGAATATGATACAACAAAAGGGTATCGATGCTTACCTTGGGAATATTTTGAAACTATCCAAGGAATCCTATGAAGAATTAATCAATAATGAAATCGATGATGCAAGAAACAAAAAGGGAAATGCTGATAAAGTTGTGATGAATCCAGGAAGTGTCAGGTATGAGGATTTACAGGCTTATATTGAGAAAAATAAATCTGAAAGATTAAAAAAATAATTCCAATGTAAATATATACTTTATGTTGAATAGATATCACGATTTTATAGTCGAAAATTTGATTTTGGAATCTAAATTTGGTTTTTCTAATAGATTTAAAAAGGTCTTGAGTTTGATGCCAAAAGATAATCTGATAAAGAACTATCTTTTAGGTATGGAAGGTGCTGATTTGAATGTGAGTCAAAATTATATTGATATATCTGATAATAAAGAAGAAGTAACATTCATCGCTGACAGAAAAGCTCAAACTATTATTAAAGAAAATCCAAGTGTATTCAGAACTAATTCACACTTACCTAACTCCAAATACTTATCCTTCAATAAGAATTCGAATGGTGATTATAACAACCAAACAATTTTCAGCTTACTCGGATTTACACCTATTGAACCACATGAAGAAAATCATCCTGTACCAGGACCTGGTATAGTTGGTGAAATAGTATCAGAGTCAGTCGGACCAAGATCTGGTAGAACATACGTTTTATTCAAGTGGAGTTTGGGTGGTGTTGATAAAACAATTTGTTTAAATAAGGATGCAATAGATGAAGTAAACGATGTAGATAGAAAACTTTATTCACAGTCACGTAACCCAATAAGAATCGGTAGATTAGTAAATTCTATTATGTCAGCCGCAAAACAAACAGTAACACCAAAAGAAGTAGAGGAATTTACTAACCAATGGAAATCTGCTTTTGATATGTTGAACGACGCATTTCTAAAGTTTGATGTAGTGAGTGGATATGATATACAGAAATGGTATTATGAAGGGACTTATGACACAGATGATTCAACTTTGGGTGGTTCTTGTATGAGGTATGAAGAATGTGAAAATTACTTTGGTATCTACACCGAAAACTCCGACGTTGTGAAACTTGTAATTCTGTATGCTGATAGAGAGGGGACTATAAAGGACGGAAAATATAAAAGTGATGTTATAAAAGGTAGGGCTCTACTATGGAAAACCAATCAAGGTGATATGTTCATGGATAGAATCTACACCAACAATGATTCAGATGTAGAATTATTCAAACAATATGCTGAAAAGAATGGTTGGTGGTGTAAGAAAGTACAAAACTCCTCATCAAATTTCACTGCTCAAAGAGGTACATCATTCAAAGATCCTATTTATACCGTTGATTTGAATTGGGCCGACCATGAATATTATCCATATGTAGACACATTGAGCTACCTCAAGTTAAATGAGTTGGATTCAAGAGATTCCTCTGGTACTTTGAGTAATGACTCGGATACAATTGATGCTCAATATGAGTTGAGAGATACAGAGGGATCAAGAGATTCACTTTAATTTTTTTTTTTCATATTTTTT
>Ga0315904_10002739_pt1 | contig 26863 bp, 27 predicted proteins | sample LakEriMetagenome_6_FD_203529 | JGI IMG/M metagenome (GOLD analysis project Ga0315904, IMG submission 203529) | Freshwater fungal communities from buoy surface, Lake Erie, Ohio, United States - Buoy 12 MA120 | ecosystem: Environmental > Aquatic > Freshwater > Lake | place: USA: Lake Erie, Ohio...
AGTCAATGTACTGCTGGAACTCCTCCGACGAGAGCCCTAGTCCGGCGACAGGGAGGCAGTCGTTGATGAAGGCTTTCTCTAGGCTCACGGCCTCTTTCATCAAGTCCACCAGCTCTTGCTGGAAATCAGGCGTCCATATCTCGGGGTTCTCTTCGATCAGGCCGAGAAATAGATTGCGGAAGACCTCGATGTGGTTGGACTCATCGCGGAGGGTGTAGCGGAACATGGTTCCGATTCCGGTGAGCTTGCCCTGGCGGTAGAGCGAGAGCACCATGCCAAACAAGCCGTAGAACTGGGTGCCTTCCATGCACTGGCCAAAGACAAAGATATTCTTGGCTAAGAGCTGCCTGTTCTCCCGCGTGGTCAGATCCAGATCCCGGCGCAGGGAGCGAGAGACGCGGGTGACGAACTCGTTTTTCTTGCGGATCGTCTCGATGTCTTCAAACATCGCCTCGCACTCGTGGGGATCGATGCCCAGTGAGCTGATCATGTAGAGCAGTGAGTCGGCGTGGATGTTCTCTTCGTGGGCGTGGCGGCCTAGCACCAGCTTCAGCTCCGAAGCCGTCACCAGCTCGCGCACCACGTGCTGGATGTTATCGCCGACAATTCCCTCAGCGGCGGAGAAGTAGCCAATGGCCATGCGCACGATCCAGCGGTCAATATCGGAGAGGGCACTATCACTGCGCCACTGCTCGGCATCTCGCTGCATGGGGACATCTTCTGGTTCCCAGTGATTGGCTTTCATTTTTTGATAGAGATTGTAGGCCCACTGGTAGCGCAGGGGAAGCAAGTTAAAGGTCATGGTCGAGCGACCATTGATCACACGCTTTGCTGCGAGAGCTGCCGCCGCTTTTTCTTCATCAAGGAGAAATGTCTTCTCACCGAGGGTATAGGTTGTCTGCATGCCGCTGAAATAACTTTCTAATTTAAGATACTACTATGTTTGCTCCACTAGCACTAGTAGCTGCCAAGTTGGGGAAGCTACTACATGTAGTGGACGAGGTTGATTATACGTGCCACATATGGGACTGTCAATAATTTTTACTGGTAAACTTACGTGCAAACGCGACTATTTTTAAGAGGCAAACATATGGGAAAACGTTTGCCTGTAGGAGAAGTTGACAAAACTCATGTTTGCCCCTTATAATCGCCTCATGTCTACCCAACTTTTTGAGGAGGATGCGCCCCCGGTGGCCGCTCCTAAAAACGGTCGCTCCGCACGCAGTGTACCCGCTCCTGCTCCTGAGATACTCCCATCCGAGCCTGAGATTAGCCTGAGTGATCCCTTTGCGGACGAGCCCGAGGGGGTTGCCGTTGCGCCGACGCCAGAGCCCGAAGCACCGCCTGTAATTGAAGCACCGCCTGTAATGATCGCGACGGTTGCCGAGGCACCCAAAGAGTCTATCGCTCTTCCTACTCCCACGCCTGTTGTCGCGGTAACGGTGCCTGTATCCGGGCCACGCCAGCTCCCCGACGAGCGCCAGAGCCTGACCCTGACACTGAAGGCGGGCGGCTGTGACGGGCTTGTGATCGTGGGGCTGTTTGCCGATGGCACGCCAGGCGAGGTACTTCTCCTGCTCCGCAGTGCACCCGCAGGAGCTGCGGCGGCACTAGAGGCCTTCGCGGCTACCCTGACTCTCGCCCTGCCCTACGGTATCCCCGCAGGCGCGATGGCAAGTCAGCTCCTAGGGCTTATCACGGACAGTAGCGCACGGGAGGCCGCGACCGCAATCACCGCCTCACTCAGCGCTCGTTTCTAAGCCGAGAAGACACCATGTAGGGCTGGCTCCTGGTTCTGTTGAACCAGAGTCAGCACGGTGTCGCCCGTCTGCAGAATTGCATTAGGCGAGGGGAGAAGCCCTTTGTCGCCGCGAAGCAGGGCGATGATATGGGCATCCCCCGGCAGCGCAATCTCGCCAATCGCGCGACCGACAACCAGGGAGTGCTCGGAGAGCTCGATGGAGACGATCTCCAGATGACCGCGAGCAAGGGCAGCCACGGGAATGAGATGATCTACCTCAATTTCCTGCTCAATCAGGTTGAAGATCAGGCGGGTCGAGGAGACCGTGGTATCAATCCCGAGCTGAGCAAAGAGGGCTTCGTTTGCAGGGGAGTTCACGCGCGAGATTGTCCGGCTGATCCCAAAGCGCTGCTTAGCCATCTGGCAGACGATTAAATTATCCTCGTCCTCACCCGTGGCCGCCACAATCACATCGGCGCGGGCGAAGCCCATCTCCGCCATGACACGTGCCTCACAGCCATCCCCTTGCTGCACAACTTCCCCAAGGTCTTCGGCGAGCCGCTGAGCACGGGCACGCTCTTTCTCCAATAACAAAACTTCATGGCCTGCCGCCACGAGGTCTTTGGTCAGATAGTAGCCGACATTGCCGCCACCAATCACAATCACGTACATACTTCTCTAAACTTTCTGTGCGGCATCTAAGTAGCTGGCAAGCTGATCCATAAACGCGTCTGGATGTCGCCCTTCGACAAGATCGCAGAAGAGCCCTGCAGCCGTGGAAGTGGTGCAGAGGGTCTGGATTCCCATCTCCGCATAGACCGCCGCCCGCGACGGATCGTAGATACGGGTAAAAACCTGAGGGACATTAAAGATTTTCTTCGCGATCTGGGCCGCCATGATATTGCGATTGTCGCCATCGGTGACACTGATAAAGGCATCCGCTCCCTCGATCCCCGCGCGCTTTAGAACATCCATGTCCGTGCCTGGCCCGACGATCTTCTGCCCTTGAAACTTGCTGCCCAGCCGCCGAAACGCCTCGGAAGTACGGTCCACAACCGTGACCTCGTGACGCTCCGCCAGCAGGCGCGCCAGGGTAGAGCCCACGCGCCCACAGCCCACAATGACTACTCTCATAGGAAGCGATTGTACCCGATTTCACAAATCACGTCGCCCAAACACCAGCGCTCCCAGCAGAAATACCAGCACCACATAGCCCCCGATATAGGCGAAGTCTATCGGCTGGGCCTGCTGACCGGGAAACGGACTGGCAAGCGTGATGGTCTTGCCGTCGAGAGTGGGAAATGGCCCGAGAAGCTTGGTTGTCCAGCGTGCCATCCGCCCGATCGGCATGGCGTAGCTCGCCCCCGTCGCCAGCGCTCCTAGGGCCTGAATCGCAAATGTCCGCTCTAAAAAGCGCAGCAAGCCCTCCGCCCACCCAATTCCTGCCGCCATCACCGCGAGTCCGGCGGCGAGGGGAAACGCACTAAACGTCGAGAAGCAGAGCGCGAGAGTCGTAAAGACCAGAGGATAGAGTGCGAGGCAAGGGAGCGCCAGAAAGATATTACGATGGGAGTGATGGGGATCTCGCACCGTCGCCACGATAAAGAGCACCAGCGCCCAGAAGAGCAAGCTTCCCAGCACAAAGCCCAAGATCCCCAGCCACTTCCCCGCATAAACTGCCGTTCGGGTGAGAGGCTTGGGCAAGATCGTGCTCAGCACCCCGCGATCCACCTCCGACGAGATCGCCCCCGAGGCCAGCGCGATCCCAAAAACGGCCCCAAAGAATTTTAGAATATCGGTGCCTAAAAAGACATAGAGCCCGACAAAGATCCGGTCCGCTTGGTCACGAGGCAATAAGAGCAAGCGCCCGGTGAGGGGGACAAAACCTCCCAGCACCACCAGCACAGCAACCAGAGCGGCCAGCCACCCCGCCCGCCGCCGGAGCGCCTCTTTGAGCGTCAGCCACGCGATGGTAAGCATCTAACGTCCCTGGTCAAAGGGGTTGTTGTCGCGGGCGTACTGAGTGATGTAGTTCTGTGCCTCTGTCGCCGCCGCAGAGCCGGGGGACTTGCCCACCACCTGGCTCCAGAGCTTGAGCGCCTCGGACACATTGCCTGAGCGGTAGGCTGTGTTTGCCTGGCTCAGTAAGTTCTGCGCCTCTTGTGCGGCTTGTGCCTGTGCTCGTTCAACATCTGCCGCTTTGATATTGGGCGTGCCAGGAGCGGCCCGATTCGGGTGTTGGGTGGTGCGGTCTGGGGGAGGAGCAACCGTGGACGGGCCAGCGGGAGCCGTGCTGCCCAGAATCCGCGCGACCGCATCGTACTCCTGCTTGGCGGGACCATCATCGGGCTTGACATCGAGTGCTTTTTTATACCAGCGCAGGGCGGCCTGAAGGTCGTTGCGGTTTTGGGCGGCGTGGCCTAGCTCACGGTAGCTCCAGCAGCCACCGTCTATGGATTTCTTGAGAATGTCATCCGTGTTGGATTTATTCAGTGCCACGCGCTCAAAAGCCGGAGCGGCGGCTTCGTAGTTCTTGGCGGCGTAGAGCGCGGCGGCCTTGTTGTAGTCCTCGATGCCCGTCGCATAGCCCATCTGAGTGCCTGCGCTTTTGAAGGCTTTGTTCAGCGCCAGTCCACCGCCGATCAGAATCCCGCCAATGAGCACCACGGCCATTACCCAGCCCACCGTGCGCGAGGTGCTCCCCGCCGAGGCCTCCCACTGGGCTTGCATCGCAGGCGGAAGCGCGATCTGGGCTCCACAGTGACGGCAGTTACCGTCGCCTTTTTTTAAGATATTGCCGCACTGCGGACAGGCCCACTGCATCTTAGTTTCCTCGCTTGATCGCGCCACCAAATAAATCCGTGTGGCTACTGGCATCGTCGTAGAGGCGCTGGGCTTGGGTGCCGATGTCGGTGCCGACAGCCCGCTCCTTGGCAAAGTAGAACTGCTGCGCCGCCTCGCTCCAGCGCCCTTGGCTGGCAAGCTGCTGGCCGTTTTGAAGGGCGGTATTGGCCTCACGTAGCTCCTGCTCCGACGCTTGCCGCACGGGAGCTTGGGGCGCAATACCCCCCCCGTTCGATGAGGGAGCCATAGCGCCACCGCCTAGCTTTTTACCAATCGCTTGGTCAATAAACTGATCCAGCGGGTCTTTGGCGGCTCCTCCCCCGCCCCCGCTGGGCGGAGGAGCTTGGGAGTTGCCTCCGGCAACGGGTATTGGGGCGTTGCCTTGCACTCCCATCATCGTTTTGGCGAGGAGAAAGCCGATAATCACCAGCGCTGCGCCACCGAGCGCACCCCAGAGCCAGGCGTAGCTGCCGCGTGTTTGGACGGGAATCGGGGCAAGGCCTTGGCCCCCCCCGCCCCCAAGATTGGGGGCGGGTGTTGCCATGCCGAGCTGAGTGGCGGCTCCGTACTGCATGGTGCTACTGCCCCCGCTGCCTCCGAAATCGGCGGCGGAGATGGGAGCGGGAAAAGCTCCCCCATTCATGGGGGCGGGGGGGGCTTGCATGCGGTTGGCGGCGGCGAAGACGCCGGTGCGGCTCTGGGCGACGGCTTCGAGGGCCTCGCGGAGCTCGTGGGCGCTGTAGAACCGCCCGTTGGCGTCTTTTTGCGTGGCCCGCTGGATCACGGCTTCTAAGGCGGGAGTCGCGCCGGGCACGGGGGGCGTCGGGTCGTTGCAGATGTGGTAGGTAATGGTGACGACCGAGTCGCCGGTGAAGGGCTTGCGGCCTGCAGTCATCTCCCAGAGAAGAATTCCCAGCGAGAAAATATCGGAGCGGGCATCTATCGGAAGGCCCTTGATCTGCTCGGGCGACATGTAGCTGGGCGTCCCGAAGATCTGCCCGGCGACGGTGAGGGCGGACTCTGAGAGAATGCGGGCGATCCCAAAGTCGGTGAGCTTGACCTGGCCGCCGGGGAGAATATGCACATTGTCGGGCTTGAGATCACGGTGGACGATCCCGGCTCTATGGGCGAAGTCTAAGGCATCGGCGAGCGCGATCCCGATGCGCACGACTTCGGTGAGGGGGAGGGGGCCGTTTGCCATGAGCTGCTGGCGGAGCGTCTGGCCCTCTAAGTACTCCATCGCAATAAAATAGCGCCCGGCGTCCTCCCCGACTTCATGGATCGTGACGATATTGGGGTGAGAGAGCTGCCCTGCGGCGCGTGCCTCGCGGTAAAAACGCTCGATCCGATCTACCCGTGCAGCTCCGGCGGCATCGGGGGCAAGTGCCAGCTCTTTGACCGCTACCCGTCGCCCGACCTGCGGGTCTTGCGCTTCGTAGACAATGTCGTTGGAGCGCGCGATCTCCCGAACGATTTTGTAGCGTCCGAGCTGCATCTGTTTAGCCCTCCGGCTCCAAGGCAGTGACGGCTTGGACACGGAGCAAGAGAACGGTGCTATTGTCCTTACCGCCCGCGTCGTTGGCCGCATCCACGATGTCGAGTGCCGCCTTCGAGAGGCTTTTCGTGCCGACAAGGGCCGCAAGTGCGTCCTCGCCCAGGTAGCCTGTCACACCATCGGTGGCAAGTAAGATCGTGTCGCCGGGAAAGAGCTTCTCGGTCAGAATATCGGCGACCATTCCGGTGCCCATCCCAACCGAGCGTGTGATGACGTTGCGGTACGGCGACTGCTCGGCCTCGACTCGGGTGAGAGCACCCCGACGGACTTGCTCCTCGACCCAGGAGTGGTCTGTGGTGAGCTGGCGAATCCGCTCGCCCTCACGGAGCAAGAACGCGCGTGAGTCCCCGACATGAGCGATGGTGAGCATGTCCTCTAAGACGACGGCAACCACCATGGTCGTTCCCATCCCGTTCTTGGCGTTCATGCTGATAGCCGCCTGCGTGATGAGCGTGTTCGCATCCGCAAATGCTTGCTGGAGCGCTTCGCCAACCTCCCCGACGACAGGCTCGGCGAAGTAGGAGCGGATCACGGTCTTAAGGCCCGCCTCGGAGGCTACTTGACCGGCACTGTGCCCGCCCATGCCATCCGCAATCGCCCAGAGCCTACCCCGTACCGCAAGGGTGGGGGCATCGTCGGGCGTGAAGAAATCGAACTTGTCTTCGTTGTTCTCTCGGACACGGCCAATATCGGTGCGAGCGGCAAACGTAAGCTCAGTATGGTGGGTGGGCCGACAGTCTGCAAGCGCCGCCCAGCCTCGGGCAAGCTCCTCGGTGTCGAACTCAGCGGTTGTCTCGTCGGCCATTTTCTCTCCTGCCACCCCGGTGGTCTAGGTCGTGTCTTGGTAGCGGAAGGCTACTGTCTGAGCTAGTTTATCGTGCCACGTCTCATGATTCCCGTCCCAGAGTGCCCAGAGAAATCCCAGACCGGCGGGAAGGAGGGAAAGAAGCTGCCCCAGAGCCCGCTTGAGCGCTTGTTTCGTCTCCAAAATCGTCCCGTCGGAGTCTAAAACAATCACGCCCGCGAGCTGCTTACCAACCGTCTGACCGCTCATGGCAACCATGAGCGTGTGATAGGCCAGAAAGCCAATCGGGAGCACAAGCCAGTAGATCCAGAACTGAGGCCGCATGACATTGGTGAGATAGCGGTAGCTTTCTGGACGCAGGGTGCCGCCCGTAAACATCGCCAGAATCACTGCAAGCACTCCCGCGAGAGCCAGAAACAGAGCAATATCCACCAGCATTGCTCCGAAGCGGGTGCCTAGTGACGCGTGTTCAATGGCCTGCTGCTCGACATGGAGGACGGGAATGACCTCGTAGTCTTGGTCGTGCTCGGGAGAGATTGCCCCTTCCGGAGCACAGCCCTCGCAGAAGATCTGCTCCCCGAGTGCGTGGGCGCAGCGCTCACACAGCAGGGAGGCGCACTGGCCACAGGTTGCCGTGGCCTCTTTGTTGGCATGGTTGACACAGGCGATCTTCCCCGCCATTGCGGGATCAATTAACTCTCGTTTACACTTAACACAGACCACTTTTTCCGTTTGATTTGCAGTACCACAGTGTCGGCAGGCTACCATTTTTTCCGCCCTCCTAGGGTTTTCTTATTTTGCCTGAGACTCTCTGGTGGCGCAAGTAGGCATTACGTTCTGCGTTGCCCGATGCTCTATCTGCCCAGACTTCCAGCGGACTGGCATCGTGGCCGTTTTGGGGGAAGATCAGATAGCCCCAGGCATAGCCTAGCAGAGTGAGTGGGAGATACAGCGGCCCCAGAATCCGGCCCTGTGTTGCATGCACCAGCTCATGGCGGTAGATAGGATCGGAGAGTTTCTGCGAACAGATCACCACATCGCCGATACACATGCCGGAAAAATAGCGCCGCCCAAATGTCTCCGCAATCCAGCCGCCGCTTACGACAAAGACTCGATTTTCTCTATCCCAGGTGACGCTCCCACCTAGGCCAAAAAACAGCCCGATCAGGGTGTTAGGCAGCGACCACAGCGGAGCAAGAAAGAGCAAGACAGAGTGCATGGCAGAGAAGTCCTAGCTTAGATCGCAGCTTGCACCGGGCTCTTGTGGGACTTTATAGACCCCATTTTCCACTTGTGCAGGGTGGACAAAGTGGGGCTTCAGGTGCGGAATATGCTCCAGAAAGACCGGTTCTTGGCCCAGCACAATCGCGTTGAAGAGCACCAAGTGCTGGTGGAGCTGGCCCATATCCCCGACATGGGGGACGATGGGCTTGCCGAATTTCTTGGCGAGCAGGCTCACCGCCAGAAACTCACTCACCCCAGCGAGGCGTACGGCATCGGCCTGGACATAGGCAAGCGCGTCAGCTTGGAGGTAGTTCTTAAAGACAATCCGATTGGGGAAGTGCTCTCCGGAGGCGATGCGACCAGGCACAACCTCGATATTGAGCCTCTGGTGCGCCAGAAGATCATCGGGGTGGGTAGGCTCCTCGATCCAGAGTGGCTTGAGTGGAGCCAGCGCTCGGCACGCGGCCTCGGCTTCGGGCAGGCTCCATTTTTGGTTGGCATCACACATCAAGCTCGCCACATCCCCGATGGCGTTGCGCACCAGTGTGGCGCGGCGCAGGTCACGGGCAAAATCGTCGGAGCCGACTTTCAGCTTGAGCGCCGTGAAGCCCGCCCCCAGGCTCTTTTTGATGTTCTCGCTGAGCCTTGCATCGTCGTAGCCCAGCCAGCCCGCCGAGGTATCGTAGCCTGGGTAGCCCTCGGTGAGGAGGTGCGTTTGTGTGCGCGACTGGCGCAGTAGCTCTAGAGCTTGCTCTTTTGTGAGGGCATCATCGAGGTAGCTGAGGTCAAGCGTCGCCAAGAGTTCCTCGGGTGCAAGCTCCAGAAGTAGCTTCCAGAGTGGGACGCCGCGTGACTTGGCCCAGAGATCCCAGCAGGCATTATTGATGGCGGCCAGCGCGAGCTGCACCACGCCCTTGTGCGGCCCGAGCCAGCGCAGCTGCGGGTGATCCGCGAGGTGGCGCTGGAGCGCACCGAGCTGCGCCATCAGCTCCTCAACCTCTCGCCCTAACAGCGGCTCCGCAAGCAGCTGAATCGCCTGGCAGACCAGCTCGTTGCCACCGCCCAAGGTGAACGCCAGCCCTGTGCCTGTGGTTTGAGAATCCGTATGGAGTAGCGCGGTGGCGTAGCTATAGACGGGGTTGGTGTGGAGCGAGTCCGTACCCGCACCATCTGAGAGTGGGAAGCGGGCATCACGAACCGCGACCTGGGTGATCGTCACGTGCGCAGTGCCTCCAGAAACTCCCGGTTGCGCCGAGCACTTGCGGTTGTCTCCTCCCAAGTTCCCGTGCGGCAACACTCCACCATCACGGGGCCGGTGAAGTCCTCAGCGGCCAGTACCTCAAAGACACCGACAAAGTCCACGACACCCTCACCAAACTCCAGCATCACCTCGCCGCGTTGCGTCGCGCAGTCCTTGGCGCAGAACCCGCTGGTGCGTGTTGCCACCCGCCGCGCCTCGGCGATAGGGTCTTTTCCTGTGTAGTGGATGATATTGCCCGCATCGTACCAAAGCCTCACATTGGGATGCGCGATCTCATCAAAGCAGCGCTCGATCTCGTTTGCTGCTGCTGTGCACCCGCCATGAGGTTTGAAGACCACCTGAATCCCGTGCGGCTCGGCGCAAGCTGCCGCAAAACGCGTTGCGGCGTACCAGCGAGCGAACTGCGGCTCGTGGTCGGCTCCAAAGGTCATTAAATACCGCACGCCCAGCGCCTTCGCGCGCTCTACCTGCCGCGCAAGACTCGCAAAGGCATCGCCCTCGCTGCCGCTGTGGTCCACGTGTAGGCACGCTAGATTTGCCATCAGCCCGTGCGCCGCCAGTCGCGAACCAACTGCCGCCGTGTCCAGGCCATCGAGTGCTAGCGAGAGATCCGCCACCCCGCCCAAGAGCCCGACAACCGAGTAACCCGCTGCGGCGACTCCCGCCAGCGCCTCATCAAACGAAAACTTCCCCCAAGGGCGCACAAACGCCCCGATCTGCCACGTTGCTTCCATGCCGCAACGTTCACCGAGCCGGTAGAGAGTTCCTGCTCACAAAGTAGAGGGTATGGTTTCTCTCAGGGTTATCGGCGCTGATGGTACTCTCGTGGGGAAACTGAGCGAGCCAGGGTTCATTGAGCGGGCTCTGGTGGTAGCGCAGGTTCTCCCGCTCCATCGGCCCTACCACGATGGCATCAATCCTATGCCGCTTTAGCAGAGCCTCTGCGGCAGGGCCACCGGCGTAGATCGTCCGAAGCTCTTTCTCGCGCCCCTCGTACTCCAAGCCGTGCGTCCAGAGGAAGCCCGTGTAGCCCAGAAACGTCCGACGTCCGGCGAGCTGGTGAGGGGGATTGTGGACAGGGGCCGAGAGGATCACCGCCGTGGGCTTGGTGGTCTCGGAAATCAAGGTAGCAAAGGCGAGCTGGTCAGGGTCGTAGATGCGAGACTGGACTTGGCGGCTACCCACCCGGACGATATCCAGAGCCCCCGAGCTGCATAGGAGCAAGCTCATGCCAACGGCGATAAGCCGCCCAAGCATCCCACTGCTCGCCAGACGCGCGACAACGAGGGCGACAATCGGACAGGAGGCGATGTACCAGACCGCCAGGACCTTTATACTATCCCATTCCCATGGGGCGAGCTTGATCACATTGGGAACCAGGAAGCACAGCGCAAAGGGAGCCCAGAAGCGCTTCAGGCGAGGGGGAACCAGCCCAGGAAGGGGCGCGATCAGCCCAATGGCGAGCAGGGGCAAGAAGGCCCCCGTGTTCCAGAGCCAGTACTCCACCACCCCAAACTCCCCCTTCATCCAGCCGAGGCTCCAGCCAAAGAAGTGTGTGGGATGGACTTGGCTGCCTGCTGTGGCATAGGCAAGCTGAGGGAGGGCCAGAGCAAGTGCTGGGACAAAGAAGCGCCAGGTATGCACCCGGATCTTGGGCTGCCAGAGAAGCAAGAGGGGAGCAAGCGCCAGCATCGTCACAAACGTATGGGCATGGGCGAGCGGGAGGAGCCCACAGACCACTCCGGCTAGCGTGAGGCGTCTGGGGGCATGGCTCGGAGCCCCATGGAGGGCTTCCCAGCAGAGAATCCAGACGAGTACCAGCAAGGGAGCCCCTAGGAGCATTCCCCGCATCGAGCTAAACCAGTAGACCAGGGGGTTGCCCCAGTGCAGCAAGGTGGTGTGCTCGGTGAAGTCATCGGTGAGCCTGGTGAGGGAGCCGTGGTCGTGCAGGAAGAGCGCAAAGCCAAGACCGCCGCCGCAGAACAGAAAGAGCGGCGCAAGGCAGGCAGTGAGCCGCGAGCGGGTCGCCTTTTGAGTAAAGCGGTGTAAGAGAGCAATGAGCGAGAGCGCTAAGGAGACATTTTGCACCAAGAGGGCCATGGTGAGTGAGAACCCTGAGCGGACACCGAGCGCCGCGATAAAGTCCACTAAGTAGGGGTAGGCAAGCCTGGCATCGTAGAGGAGAGGATCGCTTGGAGGGAAGTTCTCGCCGTAGGCAAAGCCCTGCAAGATCGCTAGGTGGTAGGGAAGGTCCGCCCAGGCATCCTTCGCCCCGATGTAGTAGCCGTCGGCCTGCTCATGAAAGAGTGCCTGGAAGTACCAGGTCAAGAGCAGGGCAACGATCAGTAGCAGCACGCTCTCAACAGTTAGCGGGAGGCGATGCGGGCGTCGTTGAGGAGCCGGGCGACGCCGGTAGAGCACGAGAGGGAGCACCAAAAAGAGTAGGCTGGCCGTTGCGATGACTCCCACCCTCAATCCCAGAAAGTTCGCCAAGGCGAGGCATACAAGTCCCAGAGCTGCCGAACCTGCTACGTTTCCTGCGGCTAGGCAGACCAGCCACGGCCAGTGGGGAGTGAGCAGGCGAAAAGTCAGTGTGCCACCTAGTAAGGCAGCCAGGTATGGGAGCATACTCCCATTGTTGGCAGATATCCCAGCAAAGCATAGCCAAAGTGGCTGGGTACAATCCCACCATGCGAGGTTTCTTTTACGGCTGGATTGTCTCGTGGGTGGCGGCTTTGGCAATGGTGGGAACCTTACCTGGGCGCACACAAGGCCTTGGGCTGATCACGGAGCCGCTGCTCAAGGACTTTGGCTTGGAGCGCGTGGCCTATGCGGATCTCAATCTCTGGGCAACGCTGATTGGCTCGCTGTTTTGTATCGGAATTGGCTCACTCTTAGACAAGCTCGGGAGCCGGGTGGTATTGACAGCGATTGCGCTGCTCTTAGGCGCGACCGTGATTGCGATGGGAAAGTCTATCCAGGCCACGCTACTCTTTGTTTTTCTGGTTCTGATCCGTGGACTGGGCCAGAGTGCGCTCTCCGTGGTAAGCCTGGCGATGGTGGGGCAGTGGTTCAAGACCGGCTTAGAGAAGGCGATGGCGATCTATACCGTCGTGATGACCATCGGGTTTATGGCGGCGTTTCCGGGAGTGGGGGCGGTGATCGAGAAAAGCGGCTGGCGCGTCGCCTGGTCAGGGATCGGGTGGGCACTGGTGCTCATCCTCGCGCCGCTTGCTTTAGCTCTGGTCAAAAATCCCCCCTCCTCCCCAGATCGGGAGGAGGGGGCGGGGGAGGGGCCGGGGGAGGGGCCGGGGGAGGGGGGTGGCGGGGCGACTCTCACCGAGGCCCTCAAAACCCCTGCGTTTTGGGTGATGGGGCTCTCCAGTGCGCTCTACGGGCTGATCGCCTCGGGCATCGGTTTGTTTAATGAATCCGTCTTAAAAGAGCTAGGCTTTGCCGTGAGTGTCTACCACACGACGCTCGCGATCACGGCGCTGACTGGGCTGATCGGTAACTTCCTGGGCGGCTTTCTCACCACAAAAATGCCGCTCAATCGCCTGATGGCAATGGCGATGCTGCTACTCATGCTGGGTTTGGGGCTGCTCCCACTGGCCCACTCACTCGGCCTCGTCATGGGAATCTCCGTACTGCTTGGCGTGGCGGGGGGCTTTGTGATGGTGCTCTTTTTCTCGTTCTGGGCGTACGCTTTTGGTCGCGCGCACCTCGGGAAGATCCAGGGGGCTGCGCAGCTCCTCACGGTTCTGGCGTCTGCGCTTGGCCCCGTGCTTCTTGCTCAGGTCTACCAGCGCACTGGCTCGTACGGGAGTATTTTCTACTTGCTCGCGGGCATTGTGGGCGTACTCGGGGCACTCTGTTGGGTGACTAAGACAGCCCCCAGAGAGTAGACTTAAGAGAGTAGACTGATGGAATGACCACCGTTTACTCTTCTATCACCATCGAGGCTCCGATTAGCCAAGTATTTGCGTTCTTTACCGACTTTGAGCGGCTTCCCTATGTCCTTCACGAAGCGCAGTCCGTCACGTTTCTGACACCACAGCACACGGGCGTTGGTGTCGAGTGGGTTCAGCTCACGGAAGAGGATGGCCCGGATAATCCAGATCACCGCCGCGTGACGGAGATCGTCGAGCCGACGAAGCTGGTGATGAAGAGCGATGACAAGAATGCGCTGGAGACGATAGAGTTTCGGTTTACCGCGAGAGAGGAAACCACGATGGTCAACTTTCAGCTGGATGTCCAGCCCAAAGGCCTCTTTGCCCGCTTCATGGTTCGCCTCCTGCCCCAGACCATTCGTGCGTACATGGAGGCTGATCTCCAGCGGGTCAAGGAAGTTCTACTGAGCGGTCAGCACTAACCGTCTCTCGTTCTGGGTTCCCATGCTATAATCCCCTCATGACTCGTCAATCCCGTTTTGCCGTCACTGCGTTGGTGGCTGTCTCTGCCTCAATAACTGCGCCTGCTCATGCCGCGCTCACCGTGAGTCGCTTGCGCTGTGAGTACAAGACCAACCCGCTGGCCATAGATCTCGCCAAGCCGCGCCTCTCGTGGATCGTCGAGAGCAAGGAAAAAGGCCAGAAGCAAACCGCCTACCAGATCATGGTGGGCACGGCTCCCGGAAAGGCCGATCTCTGGGATACGGGGAAAGTGCTCTCCGATGAGACCATTCAGATCCCCTACGATGGCCAAGCGCTGGAGAGTGGGCAGCAGGCGTTCTGGCAGGTAAAGGTGTGGGATGCGAGGGGCAAGAGCAGTGTCAGTAGCCTGGCGCACTGGACCAAGGGCCTTGGCGCGAATGACTGGAAGGCGCAGTGGATTCAGGCCGCGCTGCCCAAAGTTGCCAGTGCACTGCCGCCCATCACGCTAGAGGGGGCGAGCTGGATCTGGCTGGCGAGCGACCCGGAGAACCCGCCCGTGGGCAAGCGCAGCTTCCGTGTCCAGTTCGATGCCCCCACTGGAGCTAGTGCCCGGATCGCGCTGACGGCGGACAATAGCTATGCGGTGGCGGTGAACGGAAAGAACCTCGCCACCGCCAAGGGGAGCGACTGGAAGGTCTATAACACCTACGATCTTAAAGATTTGCTGGTGGCGGGCGCGAACACAGTGGTGGTGACGGTTACCAATGAGGGGGATGCGCCCAATCCCGCGGGGCTGATCGCCAAGCTTGTGGTCAATGGGAAAGAGTATCCAACCGGCAAGAGCTGGGAAGGCAGTGTCGCACGGCGTGCCTGGGAGCCGGTGAAGATTCTAGGGGCCGCGGGGATGGCACCCTGGGGTAAGGCAGAGCCCGGTGGCAGTGGAAATAATGCCATGACCCCACCGCCACACTTCCGCAACACGTTTCGCGTCGAGAAGCCGGTCAAGAGAGCACTGCTCTACGCGACGGCGCTCGGGGTCTATGAGCTGGGGCTCAATGGCAAGCCGGTCAGCGACGATGTGTTTTCGCCGGGCTGGACGGAGTACAAGAAGCGCGTTCACTACCTGACCTACGACGTCACCAAGCAGCTCACCGTAGGAGCGAATGAGCTTCAGGCACAGCTCGGCGATGGCTGGTACGCGAGCTACTTGGCCTTCACCGGACGACGGCGCTACTATGAGGGCGATCCGCGCCTCAAGCTCCAGCTCAATATCGAGTACACCGATGGCACCACGGCGACGGTGGGCACGGGGCAGGACTGGCAGTGGGCCTACGGGCAGATTCTGACTTCAGACATGCTGATGGGCGAGGAGGTGGACACGCGCAAGACGGCGACGGACTGGAAGCCGGTGCAGACGCTGACCAATCTCCCGATTGCCGTCGAGGCACACCCCGGTGAGCCGATTCGACCCGCCGCACGGATTGCCGCGATCGTGCGCACCGAGCCTAAAAAGGGGACTTTTGTCTACAATCTTGGGCAAAACCTCACCGGCTGGGCCAAGCTCACGGTCACGGGCAAGCCAGGGCAGATGGTCACGGTGCGTCACGCCGAGCGCCTGAACCCCGATGGGACGGCATATTTTACAAACCTGCGGGCGGCAAAGGCCACGGACACGTATATCTTAAAAGGCGGCACCCAAGTCCTAGAGCCCAAGTTCACGTTCCATGGCTTTCAGTATGTCGAGATCACGGGCCTCGACACCGCGCCTGCACCAAAAGATGTGGTGGGAGTTGCCGTACACTCCACGATGGCCGACACACTGACATTTGACTCGGACAACAAGCTGCTCAACAAGCTCACGGATAATATTGACTGGGGCTTCCGAGGCAACGCGCTGGATGTGCCCACCGACTGTCCCCAGCGCGATGAGCGGGCGGGCTGGACGGGCGATGCCCAAGTCTTCGCCAAGACCGCGATGCTCAACCGCGACACGGCGTCGTTTTTCACCAAGTGGCTGGTGGATCTGATTGAGGATGGCCAGGGGGCGGACGGAGCTCTCCCCGATGTCGCGCCCTACCTCTCGATGGTGGGCCGGGGCAACGCGGCGTGGGAAGACGCGGGCGTGGTTGTCACCTACCGCATGTACGAGATGTACAAGGACACGCAGGCCATTCAAAAACACTGGGCTGGGCTGACACGCTTCATGGAGCACCTGAACAAAGTCGCCCCCGACGGCATCCGCCAAGTGGGGGCCTACGGAGACTGGCTGCTCCTCGACGAGCCACAAAAATCGGCGATCCATGGCACGGCGTATTATTTCTACTGCGCCAAGCTGATGGCCGTTATGGCCGAGGCTATCGGCAAGCCCGAAGAGGCCAAAGCCTACCAAGCGCTAGCCGAGAAAGTGAAAGTCGCCTTCAACGCCAAGTTCGTCGGGCCAAACGGCGAGGTGACCGACAACGGTAAGGCATCCCAGACTTTCTATGCTCTCGCACTGGGCTGGGAGCTGCTCCCCAAAGAGAAACGTGCCGGAGCGCAGAAGCAGCTCGAAGGGCTACTCGCTGCCAAGAAGAACCACCTGGCGACAGGCTTTATCGGAACGCCAGTTCTGCTCTTTGCCCTCGATGGCGTGGGTCGTACCGATCTTGCCAACCAGCTTGTCCTCAACGATGACTATCCGTCGTGGCTCTACCAAGTCAAGCTTGGCTCGACCACGATGTGGGAGCGCTGGGACGGCTGGACACCGGAGAAAGGCTTCCAGAACGCCGGGATGAACAGCTTCAACCACTACTGGCTCGGCTGCGTCAGCGAGTGGCTTACGACGGGCTTGGTGGGAATTGACACCGACGGCCCCGGCTGGAAGAAGCTCACCATCAAGCCGCGCTTCAACACCGTGCTCAACCACGCCAGCGCCAGCTATGACTCGATCCGTGGCAAAGTCTCGGCAAGCTGGAAGAAAAGCGGCGGCAGCGCCACGGTCAATGTCACGATTCCTGCCAATACCACCGCCCGGCTAGAGCTCCCCGGCAAGACCGAAAATCTTAGCTCCGGAACCTACACCTTCACGGTGAAGCTGCCCTAAAGTGCTCAGGCGGCTTTTTTGTGGTTCTCGGAAGAGGTAATGAGACTGCGGCAGACGCGGTTGCGGGTCTTTTTGGCCTGATAGAGTGCCACATCGGCGGCATCGAGAAGCTCTGTGGTCTTGGTCATGTCACGGGTGCGCTCGGCGACACCAATGCTGATGGTGACACCACGGTGCTTCCACGGAGCCGCCTGAACCGCCGCACGGATACGCTCCGCTAGGCGTACGGCCTCTTCTTCGCCGGTGTGGGGTAGGAGCACCAGAAACTCCTCACCACCATAGCGTGAGGCAAAGTCGGAGATACGGATGCTGTGCTGGAGAAGTGCCCCAATCGTCTGGAGCACGGCATTGCCTGCCTGAGATCCAAAGCTATCGTTGTAAGCCTTGAAGTAGTCTAAGTCCATTAAAAGTATAGCAAAGGGCTCGTTGTAGCGTAGCGCACGGCTCCACTCGATATTAAATCGCTCCTCTAGGGCACGGCGATTACTCAGCCCTGTCAGCGTGTCATGCGTGGCGGTTTGCTCTAGTTGCAAGTTGGCACTCTCCAGCCGCCGATTCGCCTCCTCAAGCTGAAAACTAACGGCTTCGAGCTGCTTGCTGGTAACCGTGTGCTGCTTATGGGTAGCCTGAAGCTGCTGCTCAAGCTGACGGAGCTGGCTAAAGAACTGAAGGATTAGTCCCAGGGAGATCAGGGTTCCCAGGACTGCCATCAGGAGAACATCCGCGGTTCCACTGCCACTGGCACGAGCATCTTCTTCCAGGGTGTGGGTGAGCTTCTCTGCCGCCTCGCGCATCCGTAGCGCGGTGGACAGGCTTAGCTTGCCCGGCTTAACCGTCTCCTGGTAGAACGCTTGCCAAGCAGGCTCCATGGTCTGGACAGCAATCGGAGCGCTTTGCTTGATCTCGTTACGAATCTGGCTCATTCGTGCAAGGTCTTTTCGGAGGTCGCTTCCCGGTTTCTGGCTGAGCTGGAGATAGGAGCGCAGTGCCATTGTCTGAAGTGTGCCCGCTAGTCGTGTGGCACGGAGTGCCCGGACACTGCCTCGTGCCTCTTGCCAGGCAAAGAGCATCATCCCCGAGGGGAAAAGACAGATCAGCACCAGCACTGTCAGCAGGAGAGCCCCGTAGCGATTGGTGACGGTTGAGGGAGTGGCAAGAAAGCGGCCCAGAAGCCCCATCAGTAGCGGAAGGACATCTACCATCCAGAGCCAGGGAGTGCTTCTCTGCGCTATCCAGAGTCCCGTTGGCAGAGGGGTTCCCGACTGAAGCGCCACAAAAATCGTGGCGAGTATTGGAAAAAGTAAGCCAATGGGAAGTAGGAGGCTCGCCAAAAAGGGGCGTCCTTGAAATTTTTGTTTGGGCGAAGCATTCCTCATCAGACCTTTATTATGGGGTGTTGTGGGGATGCTATAGAGGGCATTTTGTATCAAAAAGAGAATCTGGGACCATGGAAACGATCACACTGCGCCGACTCTTGCCCTCAGAGTGGGCCGCCGAGGCGCAGCTTATTGCACTGTCTACCAATGCTTGGTACCAAACCAGCGGCAAGTCCGCGATCTTCACCGGCGATCCCCAAGACTGTGACGTCTTCTGCCAGGTCTATGAAGCGCTCGATCCAGGCTGCTGCATTGTGATGGAGGAGACCCAGACAGGGAAGCTGATGGGTTCGTGTTTCTATCATCCACGCTCCACGCATCTCTCGGTAGGCATTGTGAACACCCACCCCAACTACTTTGGTCGTGGCATCGCTCGCCAGATGCTCGATGAGGTCATCGGGATTGCGGAGAGCGAGAAGAAGCCCCTGCGCTTGGTCTCCTCTGCGATGAACCTAGACTCCTACTCACTCTACACCCGCGCAGGCTTTGTTCCCCGGATGCTCTTTCAAGACATGTTGCTCGCCGATACCTCGCGCTTGCCTGCCCCCGATCCTCGCGTCCGTCCCGTCACTGCTGCCGATATTGCCGCTCTTGTGACGCTCGAAAAAACGCAGACGGGGCTAGATCGGGAGCGTGACTACACCTACTTTCTCGAGAATGCCTTGGGAATCTGGAGCGGCTCGGTCTGGGAAGAGAACGGCGTGATCGGTGGATTTCTCTTTGCCGTGGCGCACCCTGCCAGTAACTTACTCGGCCCCGGCGTTGCAAAGACCGAAGAGATCGCGGCTGCCCTGCTGGCGTGTGAGCGCCGCAAGCACCCTGGCAACCCCGTGTTTCTCGTCCCGGCCCACTGCAAAAAACTCGTCCAGACAGTCTACGGCTGGGGAGCCCGCAACTGTGAGCTGCACGTCTTGCAGGTGCGTGGCGATTGGCAAGAGCCCGAGGGAGTTGTCTTCCCGACGTTTCTACCAGAATAGCCTAGAGGAGCTTGGCAAGAGCGGCGAGGGCGGCGGTCTCGGTGCGGAGGGTGCGAGGCCCGAGGCTGGCTGCCGTCGCGCCTGCACCGAGAATCGCCTTCTTTTCCTGCGCCGTAAAGCCGCTTTCGGAGCCGACAAAGATGGCAAGCTCTTGCCCCTCAGCCCCCGATAACGAGGGATTGGAAGCGCCTTCGTCGAGGAGCACGAGGGGGCCTTTGGCTAAAGCGAGGGCGTCTTCGAGGCTGCGGACGTAGGTTATTGAGGGTAGGATGCCGCGCCCGGACTGCTCGGCGGCGTTGCGGATCAGCTCTTCCCAGCGCTCCACTTTCCGGGCGATCCGCTCACGGTCTTCCATGCGAGCTTGTGCCCGCTCGCTAGGAAAGAGCACAAAACCTGCCGCGCCCAGCTCCGTGCCGTGCTGCAAGACCTGCTCGACTTTATCACCCGTTTTCGGGAACGCCTGAAAGACCCTCACGCGCAGCTCGGGCTCGGTGCTCACGGGCTCCCAGGCGCTCGTGAGCCGTGCCGAGACACGCTTTTTGCCCAGGAGCTCCAGAGTGGCTAGGGCACGACGGTTCTGTCCATCGTGGAGAAGCACCGTTTCGCCGGGCTTCATGCGCAGAACATTGACAATGTGGTGGGTCTTGTCTTCGGGGAGCAACTGAAGATCGCTGTCAGAGGCATCAATAAAAAAACACTGGGGCATAAAATCCTATTATCTTGGAGCGAGCTTCATGAGAAGCGCTTCGGTGGCGAGCTGGGCATTGGCATTTCGGGCTAGGTGGCGGCGGAAGGCAAACAGTGTCTCCAGGCACTGGGCGAGCTGCTCGGGGCGATACTTGGACGCAGCTTCGCGGGCTTGGGTGCGGCGGTCGGTGTGGAGAAGAGGCGCATCCGGGCCACGAAGCGAGAGCTGCAAGAGATCACCGTACCAGGCGGCTAGCACATCCAGCGCCCGGCCCATGTCCCCACGCGACGATTTCTCCTCCGCGTCTTCCTCGCCCTTCTTGGCTTTTGGCGGGGCGGCGAGCTTTCGCAAGTCCTCCGCAAGCCGAAACGCGGCAATGGGCGGGGAGAGGGCGACTCGGTGCGCTAAGTCTAAAAGCTGGCCGCGCTGATCTTGAAGCTCTCCCGTCTCGGCGAGGCGAAAGGCCCTGCCCGGTGCGCCTTCGGCATAGGCCGCGAGTGTGGCCGCATCGGGGATATCTCTCGCCGTGAGGGCTTTTTGAATCGTCTCGCGTGGCACGGCGGAGAAGCGCACCACCTGGCAGCGCGAGAGAACCGTGGGAAGAACACTGGTCACGCTCGGGGCGCAGAGAATAAACTGGACATAGCGCGGGGGCTCCTCCAGGGCTTTGAGGAGCGAGTTGGCGGACTCTTCGTTAAATGTCTCTGCCCGCTCGAAGAGATACACCCGGCGCGGGGCGTTGATCGGCGCAAAGCTCAGGTTCTCCAGAGCGCCGGTCGGGTGGCCGGGGCGGTTCCAGAGCTGCCAGATACGCGTCAGCTCGCCGTCGGGGGCGATGCGCGTCAGATCGGGGTGCTGGTTCTCCGCGATGCGTTTGTTGTGCACCGGCGTGTTGCCAAAGAGCGCCCGCACAAACGCCAGCGCCGTCGTGGTCTTGCCCACACTCTCCGGCCCCACAAACAGATATGCCTGCGGCACGGCATCGCGCTCCAGTGCGGCTTTGAGTGTGGCAATCACGGGTTCCTGGCCCAGAATCTCAGAAAAAGGCATGTCTAAGAGTTTACCCTACCAGCCCGTCTTACCTTCCAGAGCGAGGTCACGTAGAACGAGCTACGCTTGGAGAGTGCTGGAGTACAGCGCGGGCGAGTGGATGGAGCCTGTGCCGTAGAGCGTCTTGTCATCGGGGGAGAAGACGACGGCTTCTACGCGCTCACCGGGAAGCTGGGCTTGCTCAGTGGCAGTGAAGAACGCGCTGAACGCTATGACAACGGTGAGTAGCGCTCCCAGGCAGCCTAGCGACGTGGTGAGGGTTTTGGGTGCGTTTACCATTGAACGTCTTGCTCCATAGCGCACTATACCTTTCTGCAAAAGTCTGCATAAATCTAGCCCCTGAGATCAAGCCGGAACCCTCGTGGTTCCGGCTACTTTTGGTTCCGGTTACTTTTGAAGATCAAGTGGGTAGAATTTCCGCAGACATGCAACTCTATCCTCAGGATCTCTCTGACAACGATCATGCCCGGCTGATTCAAAAGCGTGCGATGACCGCATCGGGCACCGCGGCTGCCTACGACCCCAATGCGCCTCTCCCCGAGCCGAAGCTGGGAAAACTTGGGCGGCTCTGGGCCAAGGGGCTAGGAATGACGGATCGTCAGGCGGCTGTGGGCAACGCAAATGCCAGCAGTTGGACCCAAGGGACGGGATGGGGCACGGCGATTTTTGGGCCATTCCTGACAGGGCTGATCGTGCTGATTATGGCGAAAAAACACGGCCTTGATCCCAATATCGCCTGGGCCAGCTTCGGTGCCGCGACAGCGGGATTCTCTGCGATGGGCTTTGGGCCGTTTGCCGAGGCGGACATTCGGGCGGCGGTTGAGGCACTGGGGGAGGCGATAGAGAAGCTGCCCCGTGTGCGTGTTGAGCCCTTTGACACCGCCGCGCTTCGCTTGGAGGCGGCTCAGCTCCAGCAGCAGGCGCTCACCGAGCCGGATCGCGTGACGGCAGACTCCATCTCTCGCCGTGCGGATGCCTTGGAGCGGCGTGCAGAGGCCCACGAGCACTCGGCGCTACTCGCCAAGCGTGCCGCCGCGCTCCGTGCCGAGATTCTGGCGCAGATTGAGACGCTCCGAGAAGGCCTTGCTGGGCACCAGCTCGAAGACGGTGTCGGGCCGACGGTCGCCTTTGCGGAGCTTTCCGACACCGCCCGCCGGGTGGCCCAAGAAGCCTCCGCCGCCGCCGAGGCCCGCCAGGAGCTAGCGCAGGTGCAGCGACTCGGTGGATAGAGTCAGCAAGTGCCCCGTGTGGCGGGCCAGCTCAAAGGCAAACACGGCAATCCAGAAAACCGTCACCCAAGGCGGCTTGGCCCAGCAGCGCCACTCTTTCACGCCCTTTGCGGCGGCAACAATATAGCAAATCGCCGAGAGCCCCGAGAGCGCGAGCAGGGCGTACTTGCCCGTAAAGATCAGCACCAGAAAGGCGGCCTTGCAGAACGTAAACGCCCAACCCTCCCAGGCTTTTCCCGTCGGGTCTTTCATTAACCTCATTTCCGTATCGCGGGGCGGGATTCCTGCACCCTATCGCATGGACGGAAATCGTCCCGCTATGGGGCCTTCGGCCGCCTCCTCGTTCCTCGTTGGTACAAGATCTATTCGAGCGAAGCGAGGTGGCGACTTGCTCGCCCTAGAGCCCCATGATTTTCTGGGGGCTCAGTGTCCGTTAGGTACCCAGGCTTCGTACCACTGGCCGCCGCGTGGTGTTGCTGAGGGAACCGAGTACGCGTCAGCCTCAGAGGGAGGTTTCCCATCTTCGCACCAGATGTACGCCAAGAAGCCGACAAAGGTGCCTGCGACAACGACTGTGAACTGACGATGGGGTGGCGATCCGGTGAGCTTGGCAGTCAATGCTAAGTTCTGATAGGCCTTGGGAAGTATGAGTTTCTCCGATTTGTTGTGGGCGAGTTCGCCTGCGATTGCCTGAGTACGGAGTGCTTCCAGACGTATCCGATCCTCATCAAAGCGTGCCTGTCGTTGGGCATGGCCCCATTGCTCTACAGCGGGAGTTAAGATCAGTGGCGAGAGAACTAGAAACAAGCTAAAGAGTCGTAGTCGTATGGGAGTGCGCTGAGAGAAAATCAAAGTCAGCCCGAGAATCCCTACCCCGATAACACTGAGAAACAGAAGAGCTGTCGCTGGGTAAAGTCCACTGGATGGGCGAACCGCATCACGAAAGCAGGAGTAGAGGAAGAGGGCAATAACGACCCCCATGACGGCAAGGCGTTTCACTTCAGAACCGCCAGCTGTAGACCACTTGGGGGAGCGGGCTTGCGCCCTCGGTGGAAGACATTGTACTCGCAGAAGCTGACGGCCTCGCCGTTTTCGTTGAGGAGCTTGGTGCAGCACTGATCCACGCGCTTCTGGTCCCAGGTGTGGGCGTCCATGAAGGGCTTGACCACAATGCGAAATGTCCGGCGGCCCACGGCCTGGGGATCGTTTCGAAGGGGTAGGAGGTCTTTCACGCCGCTGTGGGCGTAGAGCGTCATTAAATCCCGAAGCGTGCGGCCTGCGCGCAGGTTCACCGTGTCGCTCCAGACGCGTTTGAGGGCACCCTCGATCAAGCCCGAGAAGCTGATCTTGTCGGAGAAGAGATCGAGATAGCGCGCCACGTCCAAGTGGCGTGGGAGGGGCGTTAAAGTGCTCCGTTTTTCGTCGAGAATCCCGTAGGTCAAGACGCAGCAGTCGGGGTGGGAGCAGGGGAGTCCCACAAAGTCCGAGAGTGACAGCGCACCGTCGGTCTGGGCCACGAGGCGCTCTAGAACCCCGGTCAGCGTGAGCCGCGAGCCGGGATCGTAGCCGTGCTCGTAGCGCCCATTGTTCATCATGGGCTGGTAGGTAATCCCACAGATCGTCTCGTGGGCCAGCGCAAACCGATAGAGCTCCCCGATCTCGTCGTCGTTGACCCCCGCCTCGACCGTCGGCACGAGATTGATAAAAAGCCCCGCATCGGTGGCGATCCGGAGCGCCTCCTGCTTGCGTGCGACCAAGTCTTTGCCATAGAGCCGCTCATGGACTTCAGGGCGGAAGCTGCCGTAGGAAAAGTACAGCTCGATCCGGTCCTTGCGTGCCTTCAGCGCCTCCACGAGTTCTTTGCTTTGTGTCAAGCGCAGGCCGTTGGTGTTGATCACGACCCGGTCAATGGGATACTCCAGCGCCATGTCCAGCAGCTCGATAAAGCGCGGGTGAGAGGTTGGCGCCAACCAGCCCTCCAACGAGCCCCGTCATGGCGACAAAGCCCATGCCTTCCGTAAGCAAGCGGCGCTTCTTGGCAAAGAGGCAGAAGGTCAAAACGCCGATGAGATAAGCCAGGCCGTAGGCACACGAAGCCGACGTTAGGGGCGGCAGTGCAGTCAGCGGCTTCATAGCCTATTGTACCTGCCCCCTGACCCCACCACCCATAGGGTACCCGGGCGGGGGAACAATAAGGAAAGAAAAATTCCACAGATCACCCCCGTTGGACGGGGGATGGGGGGTACAATCCCTGCCATGAGTATTGTATTCGTAGGAACCTACACCAATGGCAACAAGAGCGATGGGGTCTATGCCTTTCGCATGGACGACGTGACGGGGGCATGGACGCGCATCCCGCAGAACATTCCCAAGATCAACAATCCCTCGTATCTGGCGGCGGATCGCAAGAACCACCGGCTCTTTGCCACGGCGGAGACCAGCGAGGGCCAGATCGCGGCGTTTCGCTATGATGCGGAGAGCGGTGCCCTGACTTTCGTGAACCAGCAGCCATCGCAAGGAGCCGACCCTTGCCATGTCTCGGTGCTCAAGTCGGGGAGCCATATCCTCGTGGCCAACTACTCCAGCGGTACGTTTGCCATGCTGCCCATCAACTCTGATGGCTCACTCCGACCCGCGACCGACACGGTTCAGGACAGTGGCAGTGGCCCTAATAAAGGCCGTCAGGAAGCGCCACACGCCCACTCGATTAACTTAGACGCGAGCAATAAACTCGCCTATGGTTGCGATCTGGGCACGGATAAGATTCAGATCTTTCGGCCCAACGCGAAAACGGGAAAGCTTGTCGCCAATGAGCCCTCGTTTGCCCCGGTGCACCCCGGCGGCGGCCCACGCCACTTTGCGTTTCATCCCAAGAAACCCTTCGCCTACGCCATCAACGAGCTCGACTGCACGGTCACGGTGTTTGCATGGGACAAAGCCTCGGGTGCACTGCGCGAGCTCCAGACCATCACCACCCTGCCCCGCCCCTTCCAAAATGGGGACTCGTGCGCGGACATTCACGTGAGCGCCGATGGGAAGTTCCTCTATGGCTCCAACCGTGGCCACGATAGCATCGCGATTTTCTCCATTGGGGCCGATGGCAAGCTCATAACCGTCGGCAATGAGTCCACGCAGGGCAAGACCCCGCGAAACTTTGCGATCGACCCGACAGGCAATTTTCTCTTTGCCGCAAACCAGAACAGCGACACCATTGTCGCCTACAAGATCGACAAAAAGACCGGCAAGCTGACTGCAACGGGCGCGAAGATCGAAGTCCCCGCACCCGTCTGCATTATCTTTGGTTAGCCGCCCGAATAAAGAGCCAGGCACGCGGCGAAGTTGGCGCGTGCATCGGCGGCGGACCAGGGAATGTCCGTGTTGTTGGTGAGCGCGTCGGCGAGGGCTTCGAGGTGGAAGAAGGGAGAGGCATCTGGCGTGTGGCGGGTCTCTTCTCCGTTTGCCGTGACAACCCAGTCGTTGCCTTCGGGGCGAATCTGGCCGTGGGTGCCGATGAAGAGCACACGGTGCGCCCCGCCGCCGGGAGCGGCGGCCCAGGTGTCTTCCAGCATCAGCGAGACCGGTGAGCTACCCGAATCGGGCTGGAGCTTGAGGAGCGCGATTCCGTAGTCCTCTAAAGCAAGCTCGGTGTGGACGCGGTTCTCGATCAGGCCCGCACTCCAGACGACCTCGCCACCAAAGACAAAGCGTGCCAGGTCAATGGCATAGATCGCATGATCCGTCCAAGCACCCGTCGGGGCTTTACTGGCATCAATCCACCAGCTTGTTGCACCGCTGGGCTGGCCAGGCCAGGGCGAAGGCAGGCCGCCGTGGCCGATCTGATGGTAGGAAAGCGGCGTGCCAATCGCGCCCGACTGGATCAGCTGACGGAGCTTTAAAACGCGTGGGGTCAGGCGCTGCATTCCTTCAAACGAGCCAAAGAACTTTCCCGCCGATTTGGCAGCAGCGATGACGTCGTCTAGCGCTGCGAGAGTGGTCGCGGAGGGCTTGACTGCAACGACATGCTTTCCCGCAGCAAGGGCTTGCTTGGCAAGGGCGGGGGCATCCGCGGTGGGAGCGCAGATCGCGATGAGGTGAACATCATCGCGAGAGAGAAGTACTGTGGGATCATCGGTGACCGTGATCGTGGGGTACTTCTCACTCGCCCATGTCCGATGAAGCTCGTGCGGCGATTGAATTCCTGTCAGCGCCACGCTCTCCGAATTAGTGGCAATATCACAGACGCCGTGGGCGGTGTACCAGTGGTCTAGCCCCAGTAGGGCAACTCCAAAACGCATCTCCAAAAACCTTTCTATTCTAGCTCGGATGCCGCCTCGATCATCTCCTCGACATCATCGGTGCTCATGTCATCACCCATGCCACCGGCCACTTCCTTCATGAGTCCACGAACGGACTTTAGGCTCTTATCATCCACCCGGTCTGCCATGTCCGCGAGGTTCTCCAGCGACTCATCTAAAGAGCGAATGCGGGCGAAGCGGGAGACAAGCTTACGAATATTCTGGCTGCCGCACTTAGGGCACTGAATAGGGGAGGGCTGGGCAAGGACCCCAACAAGCTCGGAGAAACGCTTGGTGCTGCACTCGTTGCAGGCGAACTCATAGATAGGCATAGGGCTAACGGGTGGTAAAACTGGCCTGGAA
>Ga0315904_10002741_pt1 | contig 26838 bp, 24 predicted proteins | sample LakEriMetagenome_6_FD_203529 | JGI IMG/M metagenome (GOLD analysis project Ga0315904, IMG submission 203529) | Freshwater fungal communities from buoy surface, Lake Erie, Ohio, United States - Buoy 12 MA120 | ecosystem: Environmental > Aquatic > Freshwater > Lake | place: USA: Lake Erie, Ohio...
GGGCATGCGGTGAGGTAGCCCAATTGCTTCGTGAACGCATAGGTCAATTTGCTCTCGAGGATATCGTCCAGTTCGTTCATCCGTTTCCAAGCCGATTGCAGATCCAGCCCACTTTGCATGACCTGCAGACGCAAATGATCCTCCTCGTTGACCATGACGCTGAATCGTTCCTGGGGATCTAGGATAACGGCGCGAGCTCCCTGCGCCTCGCTCAGTTCGTGACTGATCAATTGCCGTTCCATCAAGAACTGTCGATCGAGATCGCCGAGTTTCGCGACATCGACGTACTCGGTTTCCGCACCGAGCGGGCATCCGTCGATCGCTTTGCGCACGGTCGCTGCGATCGAAGCTCGATCTTGCGGGGTGCATTTTCGGATGAACGGATGGTCTGCCAGGTTTCGAGCCAGGCGAACGCGGCTGCTCATCACGATGTCGGATTCGGGGCCGTTGCCGCGCATCCATTCGCCGGTTTGTTGGGCAAGTTCTTCAAACTTCACGATCGTTGTGAATACTCAGTGGCTCAAAAGGGTGGTGGGTCAATAGGTTTGGATTGGAAGTCATCGTCATCTGAGGCATGGGGATCTTCGTCGAGACCGCTCCCCTCTCCTTGCTCGATGGAAGCGATGCGGTCTCGCAATTTACCGGCCAGTTCGTATTGCTCATGGTCGATAGCCTCTTTCATCTCATCCTTGAGTTGTTTGAGTCGAAACTGGCGTTCCGGGGTCCCGTTTTGGTTTTGCGGTGTTTTTCCGGTGTGGCTGGTGGCCCCATGGATGTTCACCAGGAGCGGTTCGAGATCTTCCTGGAAAGCAACATAGTCGTAGGGGCATCCGAGGCGTCCCCCTTTTCGGAACTCGGCGAAGGTGATTCCGCACATGGGGCACTGTTTTTTATCGACCGCGGACAATTCCTCCGATATTTTCTCGAGTTTCAGTTGCTTAGAGAGCATTTTGTTCAGCGCCGTGGCAGGGTGGGAGGATCCCTCTTGATTGAAGAAATCGCGGGCGTGCTCTTCGCAGAGGTGAAGGATCGCCGGACCATCGGGGTTGGTTAGCTCCGTGATGTGAAAAGTGGCGGTCTTGTCGCAGTGCTGGCACTTCATGATTGAAAAGTCGTTTAGCGATTCGCGGTTTCCTGAAGGCCTGTTAGTATAAGCAGGTCTCGTCCATCGGGCGATGCGGTGAAAAAAATCGTTCAACTCGCCATGAATCTGCCTTATGAGCGCATTTCCCGACTATCCGACCTTCTGCGAATTGGCCCGATCGTACGATTGGGTGCCGGTCTATCGAAGACTGTTGAGCGATCAATTAACGCCTGTCAGCGCGTTCCAACTGCTCGACGATGGCCAGAGTTCTGCGGGACTCTTCGAAAGTGTAGTCGGTGGGGAGAAGATCGGCCGATACAGCTTCATCGCCCTCGGGCCACGTGCCCGCCTGGTCGCTTGGGGAAATCGCGTCCAATGGCATGAAGCGGGACGCGTCCAGGAACTGGAACACGAAGACCCGCTGGCTTTCTTGGCAGAGAAACTGACCGGTTACCGAGTCGCGGACCTGCCCGATCTCCCCCCGTTTGTCGGCGGAGCGATCGGGTATGCCGCCTACGATGTGGTCCGTTACGTCGAGCAACTTCCCGATGCACCGAGTGATGATCGCGGGTTACCGGACCTCGATTTCGGCTTCTATGAAGACTTGGTCATTTTCGATCACGTCAACAAGACCGTCATGGTACTCAGCCTCGTCCGCACGGGCGCCGATCTCAATCCCCACGAAGCCTACGGGGCTGCGACCGAACGGATTCAAGCGATCGTTGAACGTTTGGACCGTCCTCTGCAGAACCATCGCATCGCCGATATTCCGCTTCAGTGGACACCATCCCTCCAGACGCGATCGAACTTTTCACGCGAAGCATTTCAGGCCGCTGTGGCACGATGCCGCGAATACATTCAGGCAGGTGATATCTTCCAGGTCGTGCTCAGCCAGCGTTTCGAAGTCGATTGCGATTGCAAACCGATCGAGATCTACCGTTCGTTGAGGGTCATCAATCCGAGTCCGTTCATGTTCCTACTGCGGACTCCCCACTGCACCCTCGTCGGAAGCAGTCCCGAAGTCATGGCCCGCGTTGTAGACAAGGTGGTCACAGTTCGCCCGTTGGCGGGAACTCGTCCTCGTGGAAAAACCCCTGCCGAGGATGAACGCTTGGCTTCCGAGTTGCTCGCCGATCCCAAGGAACGCGCCGAGCACGTCATGCTCGTCGACCTCGGAAGAAACGACGTCGGCCGAGTTGCCCAGTTCGGATCGGTGCGTCTGACCGATCTGATGGTGATCGAAAATTACTCCCATGTCATGCATTTATCCTCGAATGTCCAGGGGACGCTTCGCTCGGAACTCGACGCCATGGATGCCTTCCGGGCCTGCTTGCCGGCGGGGACTGTTAGTGGGGCTCCCAAGGTTCGGGCGATGGAAATCATCGACGAACTCGAACCGACCCGGCGAGGCCCCTATGCCGGTGCGGTCGGTTATTTCGATTATCGGGGCAATATGGACACCTGCATCACCTTGCGAACCATGGTCATCTGTGGCGGCAAAGTCTATGTCCAAGCGGGTGCCGGCCTGGTCGCCGATAGCGATCCAGAGAGTGAGTACGCCGAAACCATCAACAAGGCCAAGGCGCTCGTGGCCGCCATCGAAATCACGATGCTTCGGCAAGCCGAAAACGGCTGACATCAGACCGATACGTCGGTGTCGTCGGTTTGACTTCAGATTGAAAGGGCAGACCGGCCGTCTCTCCGTACCGAGTTCCCAATTTTCATTGGAAAAGGGGGAACTGCCGACATTACAATCACGGTGGTACGCCATTCGCGGTTTCCCCGCTCCACTGGGAATATCACCTCCGCAGGGATTATTCCCTCAGCAGGGAGCGGTCGGTTTTTTGGGGCGGAGTTGCCACTTGCCGATGCTAGCAATTCCCCTCCGTGATTTTTGCAAGATGATAGGAATGAGGAAGGTATGAAGATTCTCAAGGTGAACAAACTCCGAGGACCGAACATTTGGGCGAATTCCCCAGTGCTCGAAGCTTGGGTTGACCTGGAAGAGCTGAAAGACACTTCTTCGGAAATGATTCCGGGATTCAACGAGCGACTGATGGCATGGTTGCCAACGATGGTCGAGCATCGTTGCAGTGTCGGCGAGCGCGGTGGTTTTTTTATCCGTTTGCGTCGCGGCACCTACATGGCGCATATTTTGGAACACGTGACGCTGGAGTTGCAATCGTTGGCGGGTACGCCGGTCGGTTTTGGCCGCGCGCGAGAGACCAACGTGGACGGCATCTATAAAGTCGCCATCGCATACCGTGAAGAGAAGCTCGCACTGGCATGTCTCGACAAAGCGTTTGCGTTGTTGATGGCTGCGATCCATGACACGCCGTTCGATGTTGCGAAAACGGTCGAAGAACTGAAAGAGTACGCGTACGATGTCTGTCTTGGTCCGAGTACGCGGTCGATCGTCGATGCTGCCAAGGCGCGGGGGATTCCATGGCGACGGTTGAACGAAGGAAGTTTGGTGCAACTCGGCTATGGTGTATTCCAGCGTCGGATCTGCACGGCGGAAACCGATGCGACCAGTGCCATTGCGGAATCGATTGCGCAGGACAAGGACATGACGCGTATGTTGCTTCGTTCGATCGGGGTTCCGACTCCGGAAGGGCGAGCGGTGGAGAACGCGGAAGATGCTTGGGAAGTTGCCGAAGACATCGGGTTGCCGGTGGTCGTCAAACCGCAATATGGCAACCATGGTCGCGGTGTCGCTACCAATCTTCAATCTCGCGAACAAGTCATGGCAGCTTACCAGGCTGCTCGCGAGGAAGGTCGATCGATCGTCGTCGAACGCCATGCTCCCGGTGACGACTATCGGCTTCTGGTGATTGGTGGGAAGCTCGTTGCTGCTGCTCGGCGAGAGCCCGCGCACGTGATCGGCGATGGTCGCACCACGGTTCAGCAATTGATCGACGAGGTGAACCGCGACCCTCGGCGGAGCGACGGCCATTCCACGGCTTTGAGTTTGATCAAGATCGACGCTGTGGCGCTCGGGGTGCTGCTCGAGCAAGGGATGACCCCGGACACGATTCCTGCCTTGGGCAAAAAGGTGCTCATTCGTCGCAATGCCAACCTTAGTACCGGTGGTACCGCCACCGATGTTACCGACATCGTCCACCCGGACGTCGCCCGTCATGCGATTGAGGCAGCTCGGATTGTCGGGCTGGATATCGCCGGCGTCGATGTCGTCGCCCAAGACATCTCGCAACCCCTTCAAGGACAACGGGGGGTGATCGTCGAGGTCAATGCTGGGCCCGGTCTGCGCATGCATTTGGAACCCTCGGCGGGTTCACCGAGACCGGTCGGCCAAGCCATTATCGACATGATTTATCCGGAGGGAAACAACGGTCGGATTCCGATTGTCAGCGTCACCGGGGTCAACGGCAAGACGACGGTCACTCGATTCATTGCCCACATCGTCGCGAACACCGGCAAGAAAGTCGGGATGACTTGCACCGACGGCATTTACGTCGGTGGTCGCCGAATCGACGCGGGAGATTGCAGCGGTCCCCAGAGCGCGAGGTCGGTTTTGATGAATCCGTTTGTGGACGCAGCCGTCTTGGAAACCGCCCGGGGAGGCATCCTTCGCGAGGGTCTTGGGTTTGACAGTTGCGATGTAGGCATTGTTACCAACATTGGGGAAGGAGATCATCTCGGACTCTCCGACATCGAAACAATCGAACAGCTTGCAATCGTGAAACGCTGTGTCATCGAAGGCGTTCACAAGAACGGTTTCGGAGTTCTCAAGGCGGACGATCCTTTGACCGCGGCGATGGCAGATCGTTGCAAAGGCAGGGTCATCTTCTTCAGTTTGCAGGAAACCGATCCTGTTCTCCAATCGCACCGACAAAAGGGGGAACGGGTCGTATTCGTTCGCAACGGTTTGATTGTCATGGCCGAAGGGGATCGCGAAATCAAGCTGACGACGGTCAATCAGATTCCTCTCACGCATCACGGACGCATTCGCTTCCAAGTCGAAAACGCTCTGGCATCGGCTGCCGCGTGTTGGGGGCTCGGAATGTCGAGCGAACAGATTGTTGCGGGGCTCGAATCCTTTTCCGCGCACATGGACAAAGTACCTGGACGGTTCAACCTTCTGGAAGTTCATGGGGCTACGGTCGTGGCGGATTACGGTCACAATGCGTCGAGCCTGCTCGCCGTAATCGATGCGCTGAGCCAGTTTCCGGATGGGCATCGGACAGCGATCTACTCGGCGGCAGGGGACCGCCGCGACGTCGACATGGTGCGACAGGGAGAAATCCTAGCGGACCACTTCGATCGCATCATCTTGTACGAGGACCAGTATACACGCGGTCGGCAGCCTGGTGAAATCGCCGCGAGGTTCAAGGAAGGGATCGATCGAGGTCGCCGCGTGAAGGAAGTCTACGACGTCGTCGGTTGGGAGAAGGCGGTCGATCAAGCCTTGAAACTGCTCAAGAAAGGAGACTTGATACTCCTCCAGGCCGACACCATCGATGCGACCGTTCAGTACTTGCAGCGCGCGATTGAGCATGAGAATCTTGGACGCGAGATCGATCTCGATGTCGCGCTTCGAACCAAGCAGGATCCGGGGCAACCCGCCCCATCTAACAAGGCGCCCAGTGGAGAAAAAATCGCGAACGATCGTCGATGAACTTTGACTGGTCAACGCATGGAAAGGTGGAATCAACCTTTTCACACGATGGATCATGACCTATAGTTCAGGGGTGTGCGGGTTGGAAAATGGCTCGCACACTTAGCCTCCGATCGTTTTTCCGGCTGAGGGACCATCACTTTGCGTTGGCCCAAATCACAACGGCGAGTGCAGTAGCACGCTCGATTTGCGCCAGTCTCGCAGCGGCTCCGTGTCGTGCCGCAGACGGTCGGAGGATTTTTCGTTATCCAACAACCGTGTTGGGCATTTGCTCCAACACGGTTGTTTTCGTTTACCCATTTCCCGAGGGGCATACGATCACTTTCATCGCCCCTTTCTCACCCGCGTAGAGTCGATCGAACCATTCGACCGCTTCATCGAGCGTTGCCCTCGCTGTGATCAGCGGATCGACTCGGATAACGCCGGATGCAAGCAATTCAATGCACTGCGGAATCTCGCCGTTGGACGCGCACGAACCGTACACCGAGAGCTCGCGGGTTACTACCGTCTGAAGCGGAAGCTCGACCTTGGGTGTCAGATTACCCACGAGCGTTACCGAACCCCCTCGACGCACCGAGTCGAAGCAGGTTTGTACGGGTTTGTTAGCACCCACCACTTCCATAGCGGCGTCGGCGCCTCGACCCGAGGTCCATTGAAGGATCTGCTCCACGGGCTCGACATGCCGAGCGTTGATCGTATGGGTCGCTCCCAACTGACGAGCCAGGGCGAGTTTCTCATCTTCCAAGTCCACCGCGATGATTTTCGCGAAGCCCGCCAGCCTGAGGGTTTGTATGCATAACAATCCAATCATGCCCGAGCCGACCACCACCACTGAACCACCCAGCGATCGAGGAGTCCGGTTCGTCGCATGCACAGCGATGGAAACCGCCTCGATCATCGCTGCATGCTCAAACGAAAGGGAATCAGGAATCGGGTACGCGATGTTCTGAGGAACGGCGACCAGTTCGGCGAAGGCGCCTTGACGTCGAAACTCTTGGCAGGAAACTCCGAGCACTTGCCGGTTTTCGCAAAGGTTGATCGATCCGGACCGGCAGGATGGGCATTCGCCGCAGGAGACGGTCGAATCGAACGTCACTCGGTCTCCGGCGCGGAAGCGGGTGACTTGGTCCCCCACTGCCGCGACGATTCCGGCGGCTTCGTGCCCCATCACCAACGGGGGGATTCTGCGACCGGAGCTGCCGTCGAACCCGTGGATATCGCTACCGCAGATACCGCAGGCTCGCACCGAGACGAGCAAGTCCTTGGGGCCGATGGTCGGTTGTGGCAGATCGGCAACCTCCAGCTTTTTTGGCTGGGTCAACAAGAGAGCTTTCAAGGCGAGGGTCCTCGTAGGCGAATTCGAGATGGTTGGAGGGAAGTTCCGGCGGCTGTTTTCTTCGAAATGGGCTACAATCGAGGAACGGGCTCCGTTAGTCTGCTCCTATTCCATTTCGGATACCACCAAATCGCATTGTAACCGATTTGCATCGGCATCCAGCATCAGCGCCAGGCAACTGACGCCGTCGAGGATTGAAAAGCTCTATGAAATCTATTCTTTTGTGCCGTTGGCTGGCGTGTGCCATCCTGGTCGCGACAGGTACTTGTGCGTTCGGACAACAACCGCCGCAGCTGAAACCTCAACTTCCAGAAGTACCAGGTATCAAAGATCCGATTAGCTACGCACTCGGTTTGAATGTCGGATCCAGTTTACGGAACGCATCGTTCCAACCCTCCGACTTCGACATTGAGCAGTTCGCCAACGGCTTCTCCGACGGCTTGGCCAAAAGTGAAAAACTCACCCCCGAGCAAATCGAAGCATGCCTCATGTTGCTCGACGAAAAAGTCCGGAAAAAAATGACGGATATCGCTCGGAACAACCTCGAGAAGGCGAATGAATTCCTGAAAGCAAATAAAGAGAAGGAAGGTGTTCAAACTACCAAGTCGGGACTGCAATACTTGGTGATTAAGGCGGGAACGGGCAAGACGCCGACGGTAACCAGTAGAGTGACGGTCCACTATGAAGGGAAACTTCTCGACGGAACTATTTTCGATAGCTCCATCAAGGCGGGGGAGCCTGCCGAGTTTCGAGTCAATGAAGTTATTCCTGGTTGGACCGAAGCGCTCCAGCGCATGAAGGTGGGAGATAAATGGCGTTTGTTTATTCCACCCGGCTTGGCTTACGGTGAACGAGGGCAGCGCCCACAAATCGGGCAGAATGAACTCCTCACTTTCGAAGTCGAGCTTCTCGACGTCAAGTAATGCGGATGACTGGTAGACCGATGGAGGGGGAAACTTCGTTGGAAACCCTGCGAGCCCGTTGTATTCCGGCAGGCCAGGAGCATCTCTTGGCTCATTGGGATCGGCTTAGCGGACCGCAGCGTGAGCAACTCGCTTCCCAAATTCTGTCCGTCGATTTCGAATTGCTTGAGAAGCTGCGAAGGGGGGGCGATGGGGCGGAGGACCTCAGCACGGAGGACCTCAGCACAATCGCTCAACGCGCTGAACCTCCGAACGCGGTTCTGATCGGGCAAGACTACCATGGTTTGTCCGCCGAAGATGCGAAGCAGGAAGGAAATCGTGCGATCGCGGCCGGCAAGGTCGCGATGATCTTGGTCGCAGGAGGCCAAGGGACACGTTTGGGGTTCGACCAACCCAAGGGGATGTTCCCGATCGGCCCGGTTTCCGGGCGCACGCTTCTCGAAATGCACGTCGATTCCTTGCTCGGTGCCATGAAGCGTTTCGGGGCTTCGATCCCGATGCTCCTCATGGTCAGCCCAGCGACGGAGACTGCCACCCGAATCTACCTTGAGGAAAACGAGCGGTTCGGGCTGGGCGCAACAGAGCTTTATCCGTTTTTGCAGGGGAGCATGCCAGCGATCGATACCCGATCTGGGCGGATTTTGATGGAATCTCCCCACGAATTGGCCCTCAGCCCGGATGGCCATGGTGGATTGGTCGCGGCGCTTGCCAACAGCGGTCTGCTAGCAGAGATGCGAGGCCGCGGGATCGAACAATTCTATTACGCCCAAGTCGACAATCCGCTCGTCCGTGCCTGCGACCCCGAGCTCCTCGGATACCATCGACTCACCGGATCGCAAATGACGACCCAGGTAGTCCGAAAACGATTCGCCAAGGAGCGAGTGGGAAATGTAGTGCAAGTCGACGGACGAACGCGAATCATCGAGTACAGCGACTTACCCGATGCGATCGCCGAGCAAACACTTCCCGATGGCTCCCTGAAACTGTGGGCTGGCAATATCGCTGTTCACGTTTTCGACCTTGCATTCCTCAACCAAGTCGCGGGGCTGTCGGATTCGCTACCCTTCCATCAAGCCTCCAAGGCCGTCAATTACGTCGATTCTGATGGAGTCAAACACAAGCCGACGACTCCAAACGCCACAAAGTACGAGCGGTTTATCTTCGACTTGTTGCCCGCAGCCGATCGGACCCTAGTGGTCGAAGGCGATCCCGCCGAAGTGTTCGCTCCCGTAAAGAACGCCGATGGTGCTGCCGTCGACACCCCAGAGAGCTCTCGCCGAGCCATTTCCCGGTTGCATGCTTCCTGGCTTCAACAGGCGGGAGTCACGGTCCAGGAGGGGGTTCTCGTTGAGATCCACCCTTTGTGGGCGTGGGATGCCGACGAAGTACGAGACAAGATTCAAACCCCATGCACCCTATCAGCCGATACCTACTTTGCCTGATTGAGACAGAGCTCGCCCCATCGGTCTCCAGGCGTACGATTACCAATTACCAGCCTCAGGAGTCGATCCAACGATGTTGCATGCTGTGATTATGGCGGGGGGATCCGGAACTCGATTCTGGCCCGCGAGCCGACAGCTGAAGCCCAAGCAGTTGCTGAAGATGGGAAGCCCCCGATCGATGCTGCAGACGACTTTCGATCGTCTGTCGGGACTGGTCTCGAGCGAGCAAGTCCTGGTCGCAACCAACGAACAGCTTGCCGACGCGGTCGTGTCCCAGCTGCCGCAATTGCCGATCGAGCATATCATCGGCGAACCTTTCAAACGCGACACAGCCCCATGCATCGGGGTCGCAGCGTCCCTGGTGCGGGCCGCCGATGCCGGGGGGATCATGATTGTGATGCCCTCCGACCACGTGATCGAACCCAAAGCCGAATTCCATCGTGCGGTCCGGGCTGGCGTTCAATTGATTCAGGAGGACCCTGACAAAATTGTTACGTTTGGGATCCGCCCGAGCTATCCCGCCGAATCCTTCGGCTACATCCAACGCGGCAAGGCGATTTCCTCCGCACCTGGGATTTCTGCTTTCGAAGTGGAGCGTTTTCGGGAGAAACCGGACCGAGCAACCGCCGAATCCTACCTGCAGGCAGGCTCGTTCTACTGGAACAGTGGTATCTTCCTGTGGCGTGCCCAAACCATCCTCGATGCGCTCGCGAAGTTCGAACCCGAAATCTATGGGGCAATCGAACGGATCGCCGCATCGATCGGTACTCCCCACTTCCAACGGACGTTTATAGAGCATTTCGAGCCTATTAAGGGCAAGTCGATCGACTTTGCCGTCATGGAACGGTACCCGAACGTGGCGGTGATGGAGGCCCCTTTCGGCTGGGACGACGTCGGAAGCTGGCAAGCGATGGCGAGGTTGATCCAGCCTGATGAACGGGGCAATGCAGTCGAAGGACCTTACTTGGGAATCGAGTCCAACGACATGATCGTACGCACCGAATCCGATCATCTGATCGTAACGATCGGGGTAACTAGCATGATCGTAGTGCATACTCCTGACGCGACGTTGGTAGCACCCAAGTCCGAGGAGGAACGCGTTCGCGAGGTCGTCAAGCAGTTGACGGAGCTAGGATACCAGCAGTATCTGTAGCTCAGGCAAATCGCCGCAGCCGGGAAGTTTTTCTGAAACGTTCACTTCGGAAGATCGATTCGGTCTGTTGAATCACCGACCTTGTCACCTATATTTAAAAGACGAGACAGGAATGTGACCGCGCGGCGAGAGACCGCGCGAACCAGGGGAGGATTAGGTGTGGCTAAGATCAGTGTTGCAGGCATCGCAGCCGACGAAGTAATCAACTCCTTGCCGGAGGGAGTTGCGGTGCTTAGTGCCGACATGTCGATCCTCTGGTCCAACCAGTGCTTTCGTGATTGGTTTGGCGGGGTCGATCGAACCGGAGAGCAATTTTACTCCGTGCTCGGCCACCCTGAGATTCAAGGAGCCGCCAAATGCCCCTTGGACTCTTGTTCGACTACCGGCCGCAAATTTAGCGCACGGGTCAAGCGGGAAAACACTTCCGGTTCACCCACCTACTATCACTTGCACGCGGTTTGCTTGCGGAAGGACGAGTCGGGCCGTTCCGGGGTCGACATAGAAAGCGCGACGACCTCGAAGGACAAGAGTCGCATCGCGGTCACCCTGAGCGATATCACGGAGGAGGTCCTGCAAGAACAGAAACTCGCCGCGATCCACCATGCCGGTGCGAAGTTAACCGACCTGAAACCGGACGAGATTTTCGCCATGGATGTCGATCAACGTATCGACTTGCTCAAGGACAACATTCGCCACTACACACAGGATTTGCTCAACGTCAACGTAATCGAGATTCGATTGTTGGAGCAATCGACCGGAAACCTGATTCCCTTGTTGTCGGTCGGGATCGACCAGGTGGCTGCCGACCGGAGATTGATGGCTAGTCCAAAAGGGCATGGAGTCACTGGCTACGTAGCAGCCCATGGAGTTAGCTACTTGTGTCGAGACACCACCGTCGACCCCATGTATCTCGAAGCGTTCAAAGGAGCTCGAAGCTCGCTCACCGTCCCGATCATTTTGCATGATGAAGTCATCGGGACCATCAACGTGGAGAGCCCGAAACTGGATGCGTTCAGCGAAAGCGATCAGCAGTTCTTAGAAATCTTCGCTCGCGATGTTGCCGTCGCTCTCAATACGCTCGAACTCCTGGTGGCTCAACGCACCAACGCTGCCCAGCAAAGCTGCGAAGCGATTCACGCAGCCGTCGCTCTCCCTTTGGACGATCTTCTCCTCGACGCGGTCTACCTGATGGAGAAATACATTGGGCACGACACGGAAACCGTCGCCCGATTGCGAGATGTGTTGAGCAAAGCGAGAAGTATCAAGAAATCGATCCAGCAGATCGGCCAGACGTTAGCACCAACGGACGTGAGCCCGGCTGGGATTGGAGCTGAATCCCATCCCAAGCTGATCGGGAGACGTATCTTGGTGGTTGACCCGGACGAAAACGTCAGGAACGATGCCCATAGTTTGCTCGAACGATACGGTTGCATCGTGGAAACCGCCCTCGATGGCGATCAGGCGGTTTCTATGGTCCGAAACTCCGGCGACGAAAACTACGATGTCATCATTTCGGACATCAAACTGCCGGATTATTCGGGCTACCAGTTGATGATCCGCTTGCAAAAGCTGATGGAACATGTCCCTATCGCCTTGATGACCGGTTTCGGTTACGATCCCGGGCATTCGATTGTCAAGGCACGGCAAGCCGGCTTGCATCGCAAAGCGATTCTTTACAAACCATTCCGTCTCGATCAATTGCTCGGCGTTACCGAAACCCTCATCGATTATCGACCAGGTCAAGCGTCGGAGACAGATTGAGCTTCGCAAGGAACCATGCGTTGTGAGCTCCGTTGCATGGATGAGACTGTTATTGATTCTGGCCATCGTGATCGGTCACGTCGGTTTTTGGATTTGGCTCTACAATCGGGTCAACGCCCTCGGATTGCAGCGTTCGACCCTCAAACGACTTGAGAAGTTGGTGGTCGCGGTCTGTCTGGTACTCCCCTGCCTGCTGTTCATGCTCGAGCGGCGGTATGGCAACTGGGGGAATGGTTGGGCGGAATTCTGGTTGCAGCTTCAAGAGCCGCAGTTCTTTTTGCGTGCCTCATTCGTTACGGTCGCCTATTTGGGGGCCATTCTGGTGTTTCTAGCCTGGCACGGACCGCGATGGATGATTCAACGCCCATTCTTCGCGATCGCCTGGAACCGATTCCAGACCCTGCATCAACGGTTCGACCCTCATCTGCACCGAAAGAATCCGGAGTGGGTGATTGGTCCGATGACCCGCTACGCACTGGCGATTCCGGGGAATCAGATTCTGAGCCTGGAGTTGAATGTCAAACGCCTGTTTCTTGACGGTATCGATCCATCATTCTCAGGAATGAAGATCGGGCATCTGTCGGACATCCATCTTATGGGCCAAATTTCCCCGGACTTTACACGTCACTGCGCCGATTGGCTTGTCCAGCAAGGAGCCGAGTTGCTCGTCGTGTCGGGAGATTTGGTCGATCATGCTTCTTCCGTTCCGCACTTAGAAAGAGCATTGGGTGGCGTGCCATCGGAAATCCCGAGGCTATTCGTCTTGGGGAATCATGATCGAGCCCATGGTTTGGCGGATGCAGCGCGAAATACCATGGTGGGACTCGGCTGGCTGGACGCCGGGGAGCGGGATTGGTTTCTCAACACCGAAAGGGGGGCCATGCACGTGATCGGAAATGAGTTGCCCTGGCTGGACCGGCACATCGAGTCGGCTGCTCCGAATTCAAGGCAGGGATTGATTCTCGGGATCTCCCATTCACCGGATCAATTTCTATGGGCTAGAAACAAAGGTTGCCATCTCTTGCTATGCGGGCATACGCATGGCGGGCAAGTACGTGTGCCAGGAATCGGCCCGATTGTCGCCCCGAGTTTTCATGGTAGCCGCTACGCATCGGGAGTGTTTTTCCAATCACCCACCGTGATGCATGTCACCCGCGGCATCGCAGGAACACATCCGCTTCGCTGGTGGTGTGCTCCCGAAGCCAGTCTGTTGGAGATTGCTTAGGTGTTTCTGAGAGTCGACCCAGTAATTCCTCTCCGTGCCACAAGCGAAGACGATCTCTGCTAGAGTAATGAAATCGCGGAGTGACATACTCGCGAAAGAAATACAACTGGTTGCACATCCGAGAATCCAAGCATTGCGAGGTTTTATACTCGCCGCCTCGCATGGCGATCCGGTGCGTTTTTCGCTCCATGAAGTGACATCTACGAACGTCAGGATGGTGAGGTTTTTTTATGGATTCAAACCGCTCCTTCGATATTGATACGACACGGCCCAAAGTCGGTACGGTCCTCGACTTTGATCTGACGGACAGCAGCGGACGCGTCATCCTCAAGGCTGGCCGACCATTCGATGAGTCCATTCGCCAACGACTGCTCAGTTCCGGTATCCAAAAGCTGACGATTCGCGTGGAAACCCAAGCGGTATCGGCAAATCAGATTCTCCTGGACAGTTACCCCCCCGAATCGGTCGCACGACTCCAGGAAATGCTCTCTGCAACTGAGCAATCCTTCGATGCCTTCGTCAAGGAATTGATGCAGGACCGGCAAGCCAGTTGCCTTGATCTTCTCAATCAAGTGGATCGGCTAATTGCCGAGGCGACCAAGGAGGTCTCGACGCTTCTCGCGGTCTTGGCCGCCCGCGTCGACGACGGTTTGCAGCAGGAGTCTAATCGCGTACAAACCCGCTCGACTCGACTGTCGTGTTTGTCAATCATCGCGGGAACTGAATTGGGACTGAATTCCGAGGACATCAAGTCCATCGGCTTGGCAGCCCTGATTCACGACATCGCGTTACTCCTCCATCCCGAGTGGCGGGATCCCGAGTATCGCTCCAGCAGAAAGGAGGAGTTCGTAGAAGCATTTCGAACTCACCCGATCGAGAGCACCAGGTATCTGCGCTTTGTCACCAAGCTCAGTCAGCATGCCATCATGCTGATCTCGCAAATTCACGAGCAACTCGATGGCTCTGGGTTTCCTTACGGTTTGCGGGGCCTTCAGATTCACCCCGCAGCCAGGATCATGAATGTCGTCGACGCCTACATGGAGATTGCCAATCCGACGTTCCGGGAAATCGGTTTGGTTGCCCCGGATGCGTTGGCTCACCTCTGCTTTCATGCCGCCGAAGGCGTGTTCGACCGCGACGCAACTCGAAGTTTGATCGATGCCATCTCCATCTACCCGATCGGGACCGAGGTGGAAATGAGCGATTCGAGGCGAGCGATCGTGATTCGAACCAATCCAGGGAGGCCATTGGAGCCCGTGGTCCGGTTCCTGGATGGCCCCCACGACATCGCAGACCTCGTAAAAATGGACCTGCAAATCCTCGCTCCTGCGACGGCAGGAAAAGGGCTCAAACGGCTGGACCCTAAGAAGGAAATGCTCCTTCCTCTGTGGATCGCAACCACCAACCTGGACTTCTTCGAATAATTGAATGTCTGCATACTAGCCGCGGAGCGCGAAACTTGCGATAAAAACAAGCAAATGAACGGTCTTTTTCCCAGCCGACCTGCACCGCGATGAAAAATTCGGAACCATCGAAGGACCCTTCATCGTTGGAAGATAAAGTAGAACGATGCCAGCAGTTGATCGGCTATCGTTTCCAGGACCCGACCTACGTGGCGTCCGCGTTGACCCATGCCAGCGTGGCTGCTAGTCGAAAGCACTCCAACGAGAGGATGGAATTCCTCGGAGATGCCATCCTCGGAATGGTTGTATGCGAAAAGATCTTCCAAACCTATCCGGAATACCTCGAGGGAGAACTCACAAAAATCAAGTCGGTAGTCGTGTCGCGGCGGGTTTGCGCAAAGATCTCGAAGAAACTGGGAATCGAAAGCTGCCTGCATGTTGGCAAAGGGATGATGCGACACGGGATGCCCCGCTCGCTGTTGAGCGACGTATTCGAAGCCCTGATCGCCGCCGTTTATCTCGATGGAGGGATAGAAGCCGCTCGCGAATTCATCCTCAAATACATGGAGCCCGAGATTCGCATGGCGGCTGAAGGACAGAGCAGCGGAAATTTCAAGTCGTTGCTGCAACAGATGGCCCAGGGAGAAATGAAAGGGACGCCGGTCTATCGACTGGTCGGGGAAAGCGGGCCGGACCATAGCAAGTACTTCGAGATTGCGGCCGAGATCGCCGGTCGAAGGTTCACATCAGCCTGGGGCCGCAACAAAAAAGAGGCTGAACAACGTGCCGCGGGGAATGCCATCTCAGAATTGCGAGACGAAGAGCCTCCCTTTGTTTCCAACCGATTCGTTGGGCAGCCCAAGGAATCGCATGACAACGATTAGCCGCGGCGGGCGTCGGCTACTTGGCCGTTCCAATGCGCTGTCGCGCGGTCCGCTCTGCTTGAAAGAACTCCGTATCGGAGACCGATTTCAATGTCTGAATCAGAACATCCCAATCCTTGGCCCGCTCTCGATCCTGGTTCGTCAAAGCGTTTTGAACCAAGATGCGAGCAGTGATGCAATCGTTCGATTTGGAGCGAAGATCGTTCAACTGAATTTCCACTGGCAGTAGCGATTTTTGCGCAAGGAACTCGTTCACTTGCAGACGCAACAGCGGGGGCTTGTACGGTGGATAGATCGCGCTGACCAGGACCGACAGATTCGCGAACTCAGCGTAGGCGGATGCCGCTTCAGGAGCGAATGGCTTTGCCGTCGTGAACCGGTACCGCAGGTTGCCGCTTTCGAGCAGAAAGCTCCCGTTGTCCTCGAGCGGTTCCTTGGCCGCGGTCCAGGCTTGTTGCTGCTCGAGGGTGAGTTGCGATTTCAGTTCCCCGAGTCGCGAAAACAGATCTCCGATGTCGATACGGCAGCGACGTTGGCCCGCAAAGTCCGCCAAATCGATCTGTTGGGTACGCAAATCAATGCGCATCAGACGTCGTCGTCCGTCATCCCAGTCCATGACATAGTCGTTAAAAAATAGCGTCTGCGTCGATGCGACTGGGGGACGAGACGTGTCGATGTACACATCGGTATTGATACGAAATTCAACGCCCGACGGGGGAGAGGTTTGGGCAGCCGTATCCGATACGGCCATCCCTAGAGAAACGATCGCCACGATCCAAACCCATACCAGTTGAAAGGAATAGGACTTCATCTTTAAGTTTCAAGCGCTAGAGGGAGTGGAAAGCGGCATCGATCGCAACGTCGGCGCCACGCTCGTGAGGATGAAAATTCATCGCGATAAATTTGGCCAGCAATCCAAGGTAAACACCCTGAAACTTGGCTTCATCCATCGCGGATTTCGGGATCCCACTCTCAGGCGCCTTGAAATTCGAATGGTCTTTCACGAAAACTGGGGTCGCTCCTTCTTGGACTTTGTACACCGAGACGGAGCATTTGCAGCGTCCTTGGTATAAGGTTGGACCATCGTGAAGCTGCAGATCCGACAACTGCACACCAACGACGTAGTCGGCATCCAAACGCTGCCCGAGCTTGACCATGTCGATGGAACCGCTCGGGAAATCCCTTGCAACTTGTTCCACTTCCTGGGTTTCGACCATCGAGATTTTCTTGACGTTGGCTGCCAAAAGAGCATTGAGTTGCCGCGATAAAATTGCGCCGGAGGCATCGTTCTGAATTCCATTCGGAGTCACCACCGCGACCGCAACCCGCTTGCCCTGTAGATCCTTGAAATCGGCTGGCAATTCGGTTCCGTAGACCAAGAGCGCTCCCAGGGTCATCAACCGCGTACAACCGGCCGTGGTGAATGCCAGGACGATGAGCAACCAAACCAGATGTCGACCAGCGATCGATGTAGCGATGGATCTATTTGTTTGAATTGGCATGGGGAATCCTTTCGCACTAGCCACGGGAACCAAATCGGTTTTAGCAATCTCAACCGTTGGCCGCTAGACGAATCACCCATTCGATCATCGCGATCCCCATCACGGCACAGAAACATGCTGTCGACGCGATCGAAAACCAACCGCCGCGGGACGGACGCCCCACGAGCCCCATACCGATCATGATCGGCGCGCAACACAAGCTCAACCCGCACAACATCGTCCCCGCGACATTCGCATTCAGAGCGCTCTCGAACTCCCCTCGCATGCAAAACGCCCACGATGTGGTCATGCCACAGCCAGGGCATTTGATGCCGAACAGAGCCACCATCGAGCAACTCGGAAACCCAAGTTGCCGATGCGTCCCAAATCCCTGAGGCGACGGGGTCAAGAAACAAGCGATGGCCAGAAGCATAGACAGCACGCTGCCGCCAAGTACGAGCCCGATACGCTCAGCCCGAATAAGACGACGCGATGAGGAAAGCTGGGAAGGCGGGAGAAGGTAGGCAGGGCCGGAATCAGGAATTATCGGATTGATGTTTCGTCGCACGGCAGCAATCGCTATGGTTCAACGGTAGCGCAGGGGGCGATGGATCGCAAACGGAATAGATCATGCCATACGGAATGTACTTGTCGGCTGCCGGCGCCCACGTTCAAAGCCATCGGCTGGAAGTTCTCAGCCACAATCTGGCGAACGTGAATACACCTGCCTTCAAACCCAGTCTAGCAATCCTGCAGGCCAGGCACAATAAAGCGATCGACGATGGCGACGCCTCGCCTGGACAGGGAAGCCTTGCAGATATCGGCGGCGGAGTACGCATCCAGCCAAGCGAGACGCAGTTTGGCGTCGGGCCCGTCGAGGCCACCGGCGGCAAAACCGATTTCGCGATTAATGATCCCCGTGCCTTTTTTGTCGTCCGACGCGGAGATGAGCAATTCCTCACGCGGGCGGGAGGTTTCCAGTTCGATGCGACCGGGAGATTGATCACCCCATCGGGTGATCCGGTGCTCGGTTCCGACAACAACCCCATCCAAATCGATCCATCGCTCCCCTACCAAGTTAACTACGACGGGACCATCCAACAGGAGGGATCTCGCCTCCAGTTGATGCTGGCCCGCCCAAATGATCTAGCAGATCTCACTCGCGAAGGCGCAAATCTTTTTCGAAACCAAGGCGAACTCGAAAATGTTCCGGTGAACGAACGCAAAGTCGTGGCGGGCCACCTCGAGAAATCCGCGGTCAACCCCACCGCCGCCATGATGGAATTGATCGAAGCGTCGCGAGCTTACGAATCGAACTTGCGGTTGATTCAACATCAAGACCAAGCCTACGGAAATCTCATCGGACGCGTGCTACGTGAATAGTCGTTCCGATCGTTTCCGCATCGACTCCATCGAAACAACCATTCCTATTTTTTATGAGGCCGAAACCAAATGAGTGTGCAATCGCTTTACACCGCGGCATCCGGCATGGAAGCCATGCAGACGAAACTGGATGTAATCGCCAACAATCTCGCCAACATCAACACAACTGCATTCAAACGAGATCGAGCGAATTTCGAAGACCTCTTCTATCGACAGAAAACTTTCCCAGGCGTTCTCGATGCACAGCAAACCCCAACCCCGGTCGGAACGCAGGTCGGATTCGGAACCCGAGTGCAGAGTACGCAAAAGGATCTTCGCCAAGGAGCGATGGAACAAACTGGCCGAGACTTGGATATCGCGATCGAAGGGAACGGATTCCTGCAAGTCATCGATCCGGTCACCCAAAACATCCTCTACACGCGGAGCGGCAACCTTGATGTCAACGCGAACGGCCAGTTGGTGATCGGCTCAGCCCAAACAGGACGATTGATTGAGCCCGCAGTCACGATTCCCCAGGATGCCACCAAAGTCGTCTTCAACCCGAATGGTCAGGTACTTGTACAACAGGTCGGACAACAGCAACTCGTTCCGTTGGCGGACTTGCAACTGGTGAACTTCATCAATCCTGACGGGTTGCTCAAACTCGGCGAGAACCTGTACCAGATGACCGATGCCAGTGGGCAACCTCTTCAGGGACAACCAGGTCGCGATGGACTCGGCGTGATTCGCCAAGGCTCCTTGGAAAAATCGAATGTCGAACCGGTCAAGGAGTTGATCAGCTTGATCACGACTCAGCGGGGCTTTGAACTCAACTCCCAGGCGATCCAAGCAGGGGACCAGATTCTTCAGCAAATCGTCAATCTGCGACGATTCTAACCATGAAATCTCAAGCTTCCCTGCATTGTGTCGCCCGGTCCGTTCTATTTCGCCTCGCGGCGCTTCCGCTCGTGGTTTGGTGCGTTGGGCTCAGCATCGTTGCCGGCAATGCGCTAGGCGAGGATCGAGACGAGGAAGTTGCCCTGATGCTTCGCGATGAGGTCGCCGTCGCATCCAACGTGCTGCGTCTGCGCGATGTGTGCGATATGAGTCAATCCAACGATGTTGCCAAGGCGCTGCAGGACGTTCCCATCGCTCCGACACCCCGTAGCGGAATTCGGCAAGCCTGGGCACGAGACGACATCGCAAAGGTACTCGCGCTGCGAGGGTTGAATCCAGGATCCATCCGTTGGTCGGGTCCCGCGGTCGTGCATGTTTCTCGAGGCGAATCGAACGCCGTTCAAGCTGCGTCCGCAGTTGAATCCTCGCGGCCGGAGACGGCACAGCCCGCCGCTCCTCGCGATTTCGCTCCGGCGTTTACGACTCCTGTCTCCATTTCCCAGGCGGAACGCGTGGTCGCCTCGGCGATCGAAGCCTATCTGCAACTCAAAACAGGCACCCACGGAAAATGGCGGATCAAGCCAAACATACCACCCCAATATGCCAACGCATTGCTGCAACGCCGTCAAATCGTCAGCATCGCGGGTGGCCAGGAACCATGGGAAGGGAACCAGAAATTCGCTCTGCTCCTTCGCACGTCGGACGGGGAAACGGTTGTTGATATCGACACCGAGGTTCGTTTGCCCATGATGGTCGTCGCCGCCAAAGGCCCCATTGCTCGAGGGCGCGTCCTGCAGGAATCGGATCTGGTGTGGTTGGCCCTTCCTCCAGCATCAAAAATCTCGCCCGAAGACTGCTTTTCCGATTTCGAAAGCTTGGTCGGTAAACAACTTCGTAAAGCGGTCAGCACGCAGCAACCAATTCGCAATCAAGACGTCGGCGACCCGTTCGCGGTCCAAGCCGGTGAGTCGGTAACCATCGCTGTCCTGGCTGGCTCGGTCCGCGTGGAAGCGTACGGACGCGCTCTGGAATCCGGCGCGGTCGATGAAATGATCCAGGTCGAAGTTTTGCCGCAGAAGAAGCGAGTTGCAGTCCGCGTTGCCGCCGAACGGCGCGTCGAAGTGATCGCTGGAAGCGGAACTCCTCTCAATCCCTAAAACATGCTTTTTCTCTTCGCAGAAAATAGCCCCACGAGACTCAAGATGAACAAACCAAAACGGTGGCAAATCCGGTGGCGAATCGCATTCCTCACTGGGATCGCGATTGCACTCTCCATCCTTCCGGGAACCAGTCCGAGCCTCGCCCAGACGGGAAGCCTATTTCAAGATGGACCTCAGGCAACGCTTGCTCCACCTGGTATGCAACCTGGTATGCCCCCTGGCATGCCCCCTGGGCTTCAAAACGGTGGTCCTGCCGAGGGCTACGGAAATGCCCCACCCTATGCCGGCCTCCCGTTTGGGGGTGGACCGGCATACTTCATGGGGCCTGGCGGTATGGCTGGAGGGAATTACTTCCTCCCGCCGTCTCTGCAATCCTCGTTCACCTACCAACCTCCTGTCCCGGCGCGCATCTTGCGAGTCAACGACATTGTTTCCATCCGCGTCGAAGAGATTGCCCAAATGATCGCACAGGGGAACACGACATCTCGGAAGACGATCAACTTCGATGCGGTGCTTCAGGATTGGATCCGAATGGTCGGAGTGGATACTATCAAACCCGCTCCTCAATCCGACGGCGATCCGAGAGTCCGTTTCAATGAAAACGAAGTCTACCGCGGTGACTCGACCATGCGGCTTGCAGAGCAGTTGACTTTCAACATCGCGGCCCGAGTCGCCGATATCCAGCCCAATGGAAACGTCGTTCTCGAAGCGAGGAAAACGATTGAACAGAGCGACAATCGCTTCGAAGCGTCATTAAGCGGTATTTGCCGCGCGGAAGACATCGGGCCGAACAACGTGGTCTTGAGTCGGCATATATATGATCTCAAGATCAACCGCCAGGACAGCGGGCATGTTCGCGACGGTTATTCACGCGGTTGGCTGAGCAAATGGTACGCGCGAATCAAGCCGTTTTGAAATAATTCGCCCCTCACTAGCGGTTATCCCGGTACTGGCGATGGCACTGCGAACAGTTGTTGGACAGCAACTTCATGATGCTGTCCAGATGAGCCGATCCATCAGGTGAAAATGGAACGCGATCGTGCGAGAGTTTGGCCTCGAGATGTTCGGATAACATGCGACCTTGTTCCAGCAACTCGAGAAATCCAGGATCTTGCTTCTTTTCGGATTCACTTCGGTGCAACTCCATGTAATGCTCTTTGAGCATCAAAACATCGGCGGCGGTTTCTGCAAGCGAGCCGGGCCATTCTCGCTTCTGGTGCTCCTTCAATCGATCGAAGATCGAGTCCATCTCCACCATCGCGTCTACGATCGGAGGAACTTCCGAAACAGCGACCCAATCGATCTGCAATTCATCCAGACGCGTCGAAGGAACCAACGAGGCTCGCTCGACTGTTTGAACAAGCCCGCGGAACCCGGGATTGGTTCCGGCGACCCGCAAGGTTTCTAGCCCCAACGATCGATCGATGCGTCCCAGCGAGATGCAGACGGCGGCAGCGGCGGCCGGGCTTCGATGTCTGCCATGATGGCAATGGATGTACGCTGGACCCGGCAAATCGCGCACCGCCTTGGCTATCTGGAGCAGCCGATTCTCCGAGATGCCATCGTAGCCGTGCGGAAGATGGACGTAACGCAGCCCGACAGCCTCGGCGTTCTGCACATCCGGCTTGATACCATCGACACTGATCACCGTCTTGATCCCAAGTTGAACCAATTCCTCGAAAGCTGGTTTTCCCGCCGGCAGCCCCCCCGACATCACCGACGGATGAACCCAAATGGCATTCGGAAGCAGCTTGGAGTCCCAACGACGCAACGCTCCCACGGAGGCTTCCTGTGCCGAGAGAATCCCGGCGTACATCCCAACGAGGATTGATGCCCACGCCACCCAACTCGCCAATCCTCGACTCGCTCCGCTCATGTGTATCGAACACCGCGAAATTGAGGTTCAAAAAAGGCGGGGAGCAAACCATCGGCTCGCAGCAAGCCGTCCATGGTCAGCTCGATCCGCTCCACGTTCCCCTGGCTATTGGTTCGCAAGGTTACGTAGCCTTCCTGCGCATACTCCTGCCAGACATCTCGCCACTGCGAAACGATATCCGACCCAAATTTGGCTTGGAAGTACGCAGGGTCCAGGTAGCCTCGCTTCAACTGCAAGATCATCTCCCGGATCAATAATTGCAACGGCGTTGGACTATAGGCTCGCCCCAACGGGAGCCGCCCCTCGTCCAAAACAATTCCCAAGTAACGCTCCCACTCCGGGACGTTCTGGTAATGAACTCCCGATGCGTGACCGAAACTGGCGATTCCCGTAGCCAGCAGATCCGCCCCTCCCCACAAGTTGTCTCGATACGAGAAATTCACCTTGCTTGGATCCTTGATCAGCGTGTAGGCGCTGCTGATCGAGTAACCATGCTCCTGCAGGGATTCGAATGCATGGCGGACCCAATCTCGCTTGGTAGGCCAGTCCGCTACCGGCGACTCTTGATGCGCCTCCAAGATCCCCTTCGAATACACCGTGTTGAACGGAAGCTCCATCTGGTAAATGGTCACGCTGTTTGGGGAAAGCTCAATCGTCTTCCGAATGTTCTCCTTCCAGTTCTCCCACGTCTCGCCGACCATGCCCGAGATCAAGTCGATATTCACATTAGGGAATCCCGCCGCCGCGATCCATTCCCACGCTCGGTAAACCTCCTTGGAGAGGTGCGCCCGGCCATTCTCTTCCAAAATCGCGTCAGAAAAATTTTCGACCCCGAGGCTCAATCGCGTTACCCCGAGCTCTCGAAGTGTCTGCACTTTGGCTTCGCTCAAAGTCCCCGGCTCGCACTCGAAAGTTACCTCCTCAGCTCCGTTCCAGGTCACATGCTCGTGCAGTCGATCCATCAGCGATCGAAGTTGCTTGACCGATAGAAAGCTCGGTGTCCCTCCGCCAAAGTAGACGAAGCGAAACTGGCGACCGCTCATGATCCCCTGCTCGGCGACCAAGGAGATCTCTCGGCTCAACGCCGACACGTAGCGCTCGATCTGATCGGCGTTGACGTTCGTAAACACCTTGAAGTAACAGAACTTGCAGCGTTTCCGGCAGAACGGAATATGAAGGTAGAGGCCCATCGGAGCCGCAACTCCCCCTCGATCAACGGGGGAATCGGCCAGCGCTTTCTCAATCTCGGGAATCGCGTCCGCCGTCCACTGGGAATACGGTGGGTAGTTGGAGATGAAGTAGCTGCCTACTTCCGTTTTCGAGCTCTGCGTTGACATAAATTAGCCAGCATTGTGTAGCCGCTTGGCGTTAGCCGCGGTTTTTTCGGTTTTCGGATCGGCTCTTAATGTACCTGGAGAACCGCGAGGATGCACGTGCTGGCAATCGACCTTGGATTTTCTCGCGGTTTTTGCTAAAGCCCATGTTGGAGAATCGCGTTTGGGCGATCCCCGAATCCGAACAGGAGCCGACCATGATCACTTCTCTCGATATCAGCACCAGCGCACTGGTGGCCCAGCGAGCCCGATTGGACACCATTTCGGGCAATATCGCCAACATGTCAACGATCAAGAATGAGGATGGGGAGAACCAACCCTATCAGCCTCGCTTTGTGGTGTTTCAGACCGACGACGAAAAGGCTCGCAACGGAGCGGCCGGAGTGAAAGTTTCGAAAGTGGAAACTGAGGATGTTGAACCTTTGTACCGGTATCAACCGGACCACCCGCTGGCGATCGCCGAAGGCAAGTGGAAAGGCTATGTTGCGTATCCCAATATCGATATGAACGAACAGTTTGTGGATGCTCTGGAGGCGTCGCGCGCCTACGAAGCGAATGTCGGGATCATCGAAGTCACCAAAGGGATGTCTCGCCAAACCTTGAGCATCTTGGCTTGATCCTCGCACCTGCATAGATCATCGGCATGGACGTACGCAATTCCACCTTGTTCCAACAGCATTCGGATCACATCTCGGATCTGATGCGGCGTATTGCCGATCACCGGCAAGCGGCCTCGGGCGAAGCGGTGTCGAACCAGAATCCGTTTGCCTCGATCCTGATGCAGGGGATTTCGAATGTCAACGATAGTCAATTGGACTCGCAAGAAAAAATGGAGCAGTTGCTCTCCGGAGGGGATATCAACCAGGCCGAGGTCTTCACCAGCATTCAAAAGGCCGACATGTCGTTTCGACTCTTGGTCCAGATTCGAAACAAGCTGCTTCAAGCATTCGAGGAACTCAATGCGATTCGAGTCTAGTTCATGAATCAACTCACTCAACTTTTGCGTCAGATCCAAGCCCTTGTTGCCGGGATGAATCCGCAGTCCCGCGTAATGTCGATCTTGATGCTCGTCGCGATCTTGATCGGGGCGGGATTCCTGATTCAGGGCTACTCTTCTGCTAAGATCGCCACAGAATACGCGTTCGCTGGCCAGAGCTTCAGCACCGAAGAACTCGATCAAATGGAAATGGCTCTCAGTTCCGCTGGACTGCGCGATTACGAGCGCATCGGCAACCGTCTTCGTGTCCCGAGTGCGACCAAGGATTCGTATCTTAAAGCTCTATTGGATGCCAAGGCGATGCCGGAACGCCTCGGAAGCGCCATGGACAGGGCTCTCAGCAGCGGCAACATTCTCGAATCGATGTCGGTCACCCAGGCGCGTCACCGCAACGCAAAAATCAAAGACATGCAAACAGCCCTTCGCAAGTTTCCCTTCATCGAAGAAGCCCTCATCACTTACGACGAACGGACCGAAGGGTTTTCTTCGTCCAAGAAAAAGTCCGCCAGTGTCGCCATCATGCCACGTGGAAGCGCGGAACTGAGCGCGTCCCAGAAACGCAGCATCATCACGTACATCCAGAAATCTTTCCCGGATCTTCCCAGTTCCAACATCGCCGTGATCGACACACGTACCGGGGAAATCGAGGTCGGAAACGACGATCCGGAATCGATGGCGCATGACCATTATCTGAAAACCAAGGCGTTCCATGAACAGCAACTGAAACGCAAAGCGACGGAATTGCTGACTGCTTACGGCGATGTGCATATTGCCGTAAACGTCGAACTCGACAACACGCTGGCCGAGGAAACCGAGGAACTCAAGTACAACGACAAACCGACGACGGTTCAGTCGTCGACAACCAAGAAAGACACGGAATCCCAGCGAGTCAATCCCGGAGGTCGCCCCGGTACGGAACCCAACGCCCTCGCCAATCGAGGTGCCACGTTGGCCGCCGCAGATCAATCGAGCAAGACCAAGGAACAAACCGAATCGGAGCGTCGAATCACAGGGAACACGCTCGTCAGCAGCAAACGGGTCGGACTGAAAGTCACCAATGCCATGATGTCGGTTTCGATTCCGTCTTCCTATTACCAAAAGGCCTACTTGCACAACTGGCAGGTGCGCAATCCAGACCAGAAAACGGCCGATGCGCCCCCTCCAAAAGACTCGGACTTGACCCAGATCAAGACCGAGACGGAAAACAATGTGAAGCTGAAGCTCAACGCGATTCTCGACAAACTGGCCACTGGCCAGGAAACAGTCCCGCGAGTCACGGTTACGGAGCATTTGGATCTCGAACCTGCGCTTCCGCCGGAACCGACATGGTCCGAAACCGCGCTCGATTGGCTTGCTCAGTCATGGCAAACGCTCGCCCTGCTGGGACTGGCCGGAGCAGCTTTGATTTCGCTCCGCTCGTTCGCCAGAAGCACACCTTCAGGTTCCGACGCTTCCTTTGAACGCGGGTTCGATATCCCACTCGATGATGAGATCGATCTAAAAATCACCAGCTTGACCGAAGACGAACCGACTGCGGGGTTGGAAGAAGCGGAGAGAGATGCCACGCTCCAGTTCCGCACGACGGGCGCCGAACTCAAACAGGATTTGACGTCCCTGGTTCGGACCAATCCCGACGCCGCGGCAACTCTCTTGCGGAACTGGATCAGCCAAAGCTGATCAGCTTGGATGGATTCCCAAGTCATGGGTAATATCGACTTCGCCCGGTTCGAGCGTCGTCAGTGAATCGTACCCCGCTTCGTTCGCATCGGAATCGCGCGCGTCATCCGAACCGACATTCGGCTTGGTCGGAACAAAACCGACAGGAAGTGTCGTGACATCAAACCGGAGGAAGTACACGCCGGGCTCCAAGAATCCAAAGAA
>Ga0315904_10002749_pt1 | contig 26795 bp, 25 predicted proteins | sample LakEriMetagenome_6_FD_203529 | JGI IMG/M metagenome (GOLD analysis project Ga0315904, IMG submission 203529) | Freshwater fungal communities from buoy surface, Lake Erie, Ohio, United States - Buoy 12 MA120 | ecosystem: Environmental > Aquatic > Freshwater > Lake | place: USA: Lake Erie, Ohio...
CTGCATGGCGTATACGTAAAACACCATGAGTGACATACCCGAAGCCACGGTGTATACGGGCTTCCCGCTATCGGACCAGCGCTCTTCTCGAAGGCGATCAATCAAGGCAGAGTTTTCCTCGAAGTCTTCTCCCACACTATATATGGTGGCCATGCTGCCTACAAATACCTCACGAGCCGCAAAGGAGGTAATGAGCGAAATGCCCATCTTCCAGTCATAGCCCAATGGCTTTATCACAGGTTCAATAGCATGACCCAAAATTCCAATATAAGAGTTCTCCAGTCGCGCAGCCGCCTTCATTTGCTCCTCTTCGCCAGGCAATGCTTGCTCTAACGCTGAGCGCTCGGCTTGCTCTATTCGATGAGATGGGCCATAACTCGCCAATGCCCATAATAAAATGGAAATGGCGACGATGACGCGGCCTGCATCCCAGGCAAACACGCGCACCTTATCCATAAGATTAATACCGACTTCCTTCCAGCGAGGCATGCGATATAGTGGCATTTCCAGAATAAGATAACTGGGTTCTCCCGTTTTGATAAAGCGCTTCATTATGCCCGCCACGGCCAATGCGGAAAACAATCCCAAAGCATACAAGCCCAACAATACCAGCCCTTGCAAGTCAAACACTCCCCATACTCGCTGCGCAGGTATGACCAGTGCAATGAGCAACGTGTATACGGGTATACGCGCCGAACAACTCATGAGCGGCGCCACCATGATGGTCACAATACGGTCTTTGAACGTACTGATGGTTCTCGTTGCCATAACGCCGGGTATGGCGCATGCCACGCTCGACATGAGAGGAACTACACTCTTGCCATTCAATCCAAAAGGCCTTACTAACCTATCCATCAAGAATACCACACGAGCCATGTAGCCCGACTCTTCAAGCAGCGATAGAAATAAGAACAGAATGGCTATTTGAGGCACAAAGACCAGCACTCCACCGATACCGGGTATTACCCCTTCGGCAACTAGATTGGTAAAGGTGCCTTCGGGCATATGCTGCTGAGCCCATATCGATAGTTGTATAAACCATCCGTCAATCATATCCATCGGTATGGCTGCCAAACGGAAAATAAATTGAAAAATCAACAACAAGACTCCCAAGAATATAAGATAGCCCCATACGCGGTGCACAAGCAAAGCATCTAACCGACGGGTAGAATTATTCAACGCTCTAGGTGCCTTGCGTATCACCCCAATAAGTAATTGACGAATTGAATTCAGTCGATTTTCGGCATCGGTGCGCTGGGCCTCCAAATCGTCTTTTATTTGCACCGGATGCATGCGCGGAAAGGCCAGTCTATCTTCCGACGCAGTCAAAGTAACCATCGCCTTCTTCAACCGCTCAATACCTTCACCCGTCCTGGCATTCACCGACACCACTTTAACACCGCCCAACCTTTTAGAAAGCAACTGTTTATCGACATCCTGCTCTTGCTTCCGGTTCAAGTCGTCCATGGTCAGCACCAAAATCGAGGGTATTGACAGGTCATAAACTTGGGTAAAAAGCAACAGGTTTCGCTCAAGATTAGTTGCATCCGCTACAATTACCATGGCTTCCGGAAAATCGGGATGCGATTGATCCGATAGAATGTCCATGACCACACGCTCATCACTCGAACGCGGGAAAACACTGTAAACCCCTGGTAAGTCAAGAATCCTAGCCTCTGTCGATTCATCCAGCTTGCACTCGCCCCATTTCTTGTCGAGTGTTATACCTGGGTAATTACCCACGTGCTGCCTTAACCCTGTGAGGTGGTTGAATAGCGAGCTCTTGCCGGTATTCGGATTGCCGATGAGCGCAATTTTGCGCATCAAACGTTCCCTCCTATTTCTTCAACCATCACCAACATCGCTTCATCCAGCCGCAAAGAAAGCATCGAGGAGCCCAAATCAATGGCAATAGGACCGTGAAACGGCGCACGAAACAACACCTGCAACTGTCTTCCGGAACATAAACCCATCTCCACCAAGCGCGGGGCCAACGCATCGGGTTGTATAAATACAACCTGAGCAGGCGTATCAACGGCGAGTGTAGAGAGTGGCTTCATTTTAAAATGGAGCCGCAAGATGCAACCGTTTCACGTTAATTGACTATACCCGCATAAGGGTATATGAACCAAAAACCCGCGCCGTGTCGTATCTTCGCGCCCGCAAAAAAATCGTCCGATGCTCAATGTTTCCAATGTATCGCTTCGCTATGGCAAGCGCACCCTGTTTGATGAAGTGAACATAAAGTTCACCCACGGTAACTGCTATGGTGTTATTGGCGCCAACGGTGCCGGTAAGTCTACCTTCCTGAAAATACTTTCGGGCGAAATAGACCCCATGACAGGCGACATCAGTATGGGCCCCGGCGAACGCATGAGCGTTTTGAAGCAGAACCACTTCGAGTTCGACAGCTTCACGGTGTTGAACGCCGTACTCACGGGCAATAAAAAGCTGTGGGATTTGATGCAAGAGAAAGACGCCCTCTATGCGAAAGAAGACTTTTCTGACAAGGACGGTGAAAAGGCAGCCGAGCTCGAAACCCTTTTTGCTGAGATGGATGGCTGGAACGCAGAAAGCGATGCCGCCAACTTGCTAAGCGGCCTGGGCATCAAAGAAGACCTTCACCACACCCTCATGAGTGAGTTGAGCGGTAAAGACAAGGTACGTGTGCTCTTGGCGCAGGCTCTCTTCGGTAACCCCGAAATTCTCCTGCTCGATGAGCCTACCAACGACTTGGACGTGGAAACCATTACGTGGTTGGAAAACTTCCTGGCCGACTTTCAGAATACCGTGATCGTTGTATCGCACGACCGTCACTTTCTCGACTCCGTTTGCACACACATCGTCGATATCGACTTCAGCAAGATTCAGCTCTACACCGGCAACTACACTTTCTGGTACGAATCGAGTCAGTTGGCACTTCGTCAGCGCGCCGACCAAAACAAGAAGGTTGAAGACAAACGCAAAGAACTACAGGAATTCGTAGAGCGATTTAGTGCGAACGCATCGAAATCGCGCCAGGCAACGAGTCGTAAAAAACTGCTCGACAAGCTTGTAATCGATAATATTCAGCCATCGACCCGCAAATACCCGGGCATCATATTCCGCCCCGATCGCGAATGTGGCGATCAAATTTTGAATATCGAGAACCTCTCGAAACACTCAGCCGAAGGTCAGTTGTTGTTCGCTGATGTATCGTTCAAACTGCTCAAAGGCGACAAAGTGGCAATCCTTTCGCGCGAGCACAGCGCCATCACTGCATTTTTCGACATCATCAGTGGTGAGGCAACTCCTGAAACCGGCGAGGTTGAATGGGGCAGCACCATCACAACGGCCTACTTACCCAACGAAAATGCGAAATACTTCCAGGCCAATGATAATTTGATTGACTGGCTTCGTCAGTATTCGCGCGATAAAGACGAGACCTATGTGCGCGGCTTCTTGGGCAAGATGCTTTTCAGCGGAGAAGAAGTGATGAAGATGTGCAACGTATTGAGCGGTGGTGAAAAAGTGCGTTGCATGATTTCACGCATGATGCTCAACGGAGCGAACTGCCTCATTATGGACGAGCCCACCAACCACCTCGACCTCGAGTCGATTACGGCCTTCAACAATGCCATGAAAGATTGGAAGCACGTGGCACTTTTCACCTCCCATGACCACGAGTTTGTGGAAACCGTTGCCAACCGCATCATCGAAATAACGCCCAACGGCATCATCGACAAGCGCATGAGCTACGATGAATACTTAGCTGATAAGCAGATCAAGGCCATGCGCGAGGAGATGTATGAGGGACGGGTGATAGGGAGTGGGTACTGAGGACTGGGGGTTACCAGGTGATGGGTTTTTGACCTTTTGATACGATGAATTTGTTGGCTTGCGAGAAGTGTTTGCAGCCGAAGAATCCCTGATAGGCCGAAAGCGGAGAAGGATGCGGAGCCTTCAGCACAAGATGTTTTTCGGTGTCGATAAGGACCTCCTTCTTTTGAGCGTAGTTACCCCAAAGCATAAATACCACATGCGGTTGAATTTGGCTAATGGTCCGGATAACTTCATCGGTGAAAGTTTCCCAGCCCATATTAGCATGCGAACCCGGCTTTTTTTCCTCCACCGTCAGCACCGTGTTTAATAGAAATACTCCCTGCTCTGCCCAGCGAGTAAGGTCGACCCAGGGCATTCCGCCGACATCGTCCCATGTTTCTTTCAAGATATTGCGCAACGACGGTGGCGCTTTTTGTCCGGCGTGCACTGAAAAGGCAAGCCCATTAGCCTGGCCTCGCCCGTGGTAAGGGTCTTGACCAAGAATGACCACTTTCACATTATCGATAGGCGTTAGCTCAAAGGCTCGCATAATCTCAGACTTCGCCGGATAACACGTAGACGTTTCATAACTATGCTCAACCTTTCTGTTTAGTGCAATCCAAGATGATGAATGCGTGGCATCTTCCAAGGCAATAGACCAAGAAACTTCGGATATTACAATTGAATCAGACACGAGGTAAAAGTAGGAAAACGCATGTCGAATGAATAGAACGCCACTCGTTTATCGCGCAATCGAGGATATATACTCACTTATTGCATCCTTCGTCGTCAGCCAATTCCTTCCCTCTTTATAACCGGCGATTTTACCCCGACGAACAAGCAAACTCACATACTCCTGACCGTAAGGAATATTCATCTCTTCGAGAATACTTGATATTGGAAGGTAGTTGTCATGGCTATTGTCGAGATGGCTCAAATAAATGTCGAGCGATCTCTCCAACGCTTGAATGACCAGCAAGAGCATTTTTTCATAGTTGCCCTGATTAGCCCGATTCAAGGCATCGTAATACTTCTTTCTATCCTGCTGTAGTATAATTGCCGGTGGATAACCTGCATTCATCAATAGCAGATTGAACATCAAACGCACTGTCCTTCCGTTGCCATCAAAAAAGGGATGTATCCAAACCATTCTATGATGAAAAATCGTCGCTTTGACAACTAATGGAATTTCACTTTTTTCATTCACCCATAGAATCAATTCTTCCATCAATTCATCCACTTTTCGGGCATTGGGTGGTGTAAAATTGGCACCTGTGATACGCACTCCGACGTTGCGATAGCGACCTGCAAAATCCTTCTCAATTCGCTGAAGAACCAATGCATGTATGGACAAAATATCGGAAGCCGTCAGTCTATAATCCGACTTAACCATCTTCTCAAGAGCGAAAATAGCTTCGTGATGATTCAAGGCCTCAAAGTGTTCGCGCAGCGTTTTACCACCTACAGTGATGCCATCCGATAAGATAACACGTGTTTCTTGCAAGGACAGAGTGTTTCCCTCGATTCCGTTGGAATGGTACGTCCATTCGAGCATTAAGCTTTCACGAAGTTTTTCCAAAGCAGCTGACGGAATCGGTCGAAGCTGTAGAAGTCGATCTCGTTTGCTTTGCAATCGATGTAGCATCGCTAATGAGCTTTCACTACCCCAAGGAAAATTTCGCCAATTCATTGAACAAATATCGGATAAAAGGTTAAATGCTTCCAACCGATATCGTGTTTAAGCCTGTTTTCTTGAATATCTCCTCGCTAATTCTCTTAACTCAGATCAACCGCGCGAAGCCTTCGGCACTGCTACATTTGACGCTCAATGAATCGCAAAACTTTTCTTACACTGATGGCTGGAACAACCGGTATGGCTGCCATGGGAGCAGTGCGCATGCTGCACGAATTATATGCTGAAACCGATACACTCATGCCTGCGCTGTTCGTGGGGCATGGATCACCCATGAATGGCATTGAAGACAACCTATTCAGCAATCGTTGGAAACAGCTTGGCAAAGAACTGCCAACGCCTAAAGCCGTGCTGGTCATCTCGGCGCATTGGCTTACGAAAGGAACTTTTGTAACCGCGATGGATAAACCTCAGACCATCCATGATTTTGGCGGCTTTCCACAAGCCCTGTTCGACGCACAATATCCGGCGCCCGGCGATGGTGCCTTGGCGAAATCCATCAGCGAATTCGTCTCCGAACCCTCTATTGGCCTTGACCATGAGTGGGGACTCGATCATGGATCGTGGACAATCCTCAAGCATATTTATCCGAATGCCGATATTCCCGTGTTGCAATTGAGCATCGATTACAATCAGCCGCCGGCCTATCACTACGAACTGGCCAAAGCTTTGGCCGGCTTGCGCAAACGCGGTATTCTGATCATTGGAAGTGGTAACATGGTGCATAACCTACGCATGGTCGATTTTGCAAGACTCAATGAAGATAACTATGGCTTCGATTGGGCGCTGGAGTTAAATGAATTGTTTAAGTCGAAAATTCTTGGAGGAGACCATACTGCTCTGATCAATTACCACACGTTGCATAGTGCATCGAAGCTTGCCATTCCCACTCCTGATCACTACTACCCTCTTCTCTACACGCTCGGCCTGCAACAGCCAACAGATAATGTGAGCTTCTTCAACGACCGCGCTGTTGCGGGTTCGTTGACGATGACGAGTGTGGTTTTGGCTTAATCTCACAAGGGTTCTGTTTCCGAAAAGTTGTAGTGCTCATTGATTGCAGTCTCCTTATCAATGTGGACGCGCAGCAGCGCGTCCGTACCGGGCATTTTACGAAGCATGGTTTTAAAAGGCGGAGAACACCCCATTTGTTGATAACTCAGCCATTTTTCCTCAATTCATCAACAATGCATTGAAGTGCTATCCCATGCGAATACTTTTGAGCGTTAAGCCTGCCCGAAATGGCTGGTTAACGCATTAATAACGGGAACCGCAAGGTCTACCCTAACCTATTCAAACATTATGATTACCAGAATCATCGGTATTAATACCGCCACCTATGTCAATGCAGAAATGCGCCTCGACGATTGCGACTCTTTGCAATTAGTGGGACCCAACAACGTAGGTAAATCAACACTTATCTATACCCTCAACTTCTTGTTTGTGGTCGATGGCTCGAAAATGAGCTTCTCCGGACAGCGCAAGGGTGACAAAGAGACCATTCATCACTATTTCCCTACCCACAACCAGAGCTACATTCTGTTTGAGGTTCATAAAAACAGTCCATACTGTATTTTGGTAAAGCGCGACAGCGAAGGGGAATTGGAATACTACCGCTTCAATGGCGAATACAACCAGGAGTATTTCTTCAAGCGCGACGGGCAAACACAGCGCATTCGCCGCTGGGACGAGGTGCAGGATTTACTCACTGCTGAAGGCGTGGAGTTGTATCTCTTCAAGAGCAAGAGCGAGGTGTTCAACACCGTTTACCAACGCGGCCGCCGCAACGATGCTGTTGTTTGGTTGGAAGAAAGCGTGCGTACCGACGGATTGAGCAACAACTTCTCGAAAATCTATCGCTACCTCATCAACTCAAAGTTGATCACCAACAAGTCGCTCAAGGAGTCGCTTATCATTGCCGACAATCGCGAGCACGAGGGTATCAATTTCTCACAGAAGAACAAGAAAGACATCACGGATTTGTTGCGTATCAACGACGAAATCCGTGTTATCAAGAATATCCAGAAGGACTTTGAAGAGTTCCGCGAAGTGGTTAACCTGTATAAGGCCAAATCGCGCATTGTGAGTGATTTGGTGTATGCTTTCGATAAGCAATACAACGGCACTATTAAAGAACTTGACAGTTCTCGTTTGGAAAAAGAAAAGACCTTCCAAAGCACGTTGGTCATCGTAAACGAAAAGCTAAAGCCACGACAGGAAGAACTCAACCGCGAAATCGGTAAGAAAGAAACCGAAGTGGAAATGAAGGAGAAGGACTTTATTGCGTTGCAAACGCGCCTTGACCTCATTGCCAGCTTCGAAACCAAGAAGTTCTTGGAAGAGTCGCTGACCAACCTCGATCAGAAGCGCCGCGAAATCGAAGTGCGCATCACCATGGTCGAGAATCAGAAGCTCGATTCCAAGAACATCGAGAACAAACTTTCCAAATACGACAACGATTGCGCGCGTCTGGAAGCACAAATCAAGAACTACGACAACCAGCTTATACAGAAAATTGCCGGTAACGAAGACACCCGCAAAATTCTGAACACCATCTTCTCGGCTGAGTTTGCGGCAATGCCAGACAAGCTTGTAAAGAAGAAAGTGACCAAAGCCGGCACCACCATGAAAATCTTCGACGGTGAAATTGAATTGCCGAAGAAGATGGAATTGCGCGACATTCCATCTGTAAAGATGTTGAAAGATGAACTGAAGGAAGTACAAAAGGAAAAGGTTGAGCTAGAGAAGCTCTGGGCTGTAGCGCTTCACATCGACAAGACCCGCAAGGAGCTTGATAAAGTGTTGAGCGACATCGAAGCCGTCAAAGAGAAACTGCGTGCTATTGCGGAAAAGCCAAAGCTGGAAAAAGCCAGCGGCGAGTTAGGCACAGAGTTGCGCAACCTCAAAAATGAAAAAGAGAAGTTCGAAGATGAACTTTCGAAGCTGAAGAAAGATATTGCAGAAAAGTCTTTATTGCTCGACACCCTGCGCGAAGACACCCGCAAGTCGGAAGACAGACTTATCCAGTTGCGCTCTCGCAAGCAGGAGATTGAAGCCTTCGGCATCGCTCCTACTCCATTCGAAACTACTGATTCACTCGATGATATTTTCGCCAAGTTCGAGCACGCCAATGCCGACCGCGAAGTGTTGAAGGTGAAGAAAGACCGCTCGTTCGATCAGCTGCGCTTCAAAACTAACAGTGCGTTGGCCGACGAGACCGAGTTCATCAAGTTTGTAGAAGATGAAATCGCTTGCATCAACGATAAGGAAAAGTCGATTGATGGCCTGTTGGGCAGCATCTCTACTCAGTTTGCCAATCCGGCTTACAACCTTCGCAAGCGCTACGAGGAGTTCAAAACCTTTGTATACAATCGCTTCAACGAGAGCTTGGCGAAGACTCACATCTCGAATATCGAATCGCTCAAGATTGAGTTGGTCGACAATAAGAAAGTGTTATACGAACTGGAGCGCATCGCGTCAATTGAGAACCTCAACGCACAATTGAGTTTCGAGTTTGAAAACGCAGAAGACCTCAAGATCCTGAACCAATATCTGGACACCGGAAAGAGCGTTGACTTCGAAGACCTGTTCGATATTGAGCTTGTGCTTGATGTGAAGGGAACCATGAAGCGTGTGGACTTGAAGGAGCAGGTGGAATCGGATGGTACCGACCGTATGATCCGTCTTGTGATTGTAATGGCCATTATCAACCGCCTCGCTATATCAAGCGAAGAGAACAAGATTGCCCTCTTCATTGACGAGATTGGAACCATCGACGAGCACAACCGTCCGCAGCTGGTTCAGTTCTGCAAGGAGCACAACTTCATCCCAATCTTCGCGGCGCCGCAGCCATACGACGGCTTCTCGAAGTACTACTTCATCTTCCGCTCGAAGGGTAAGATCAACCTCAACGACAAGCAGCACGCTGTGCGCAGGGAAGAGCTGAAGATCTCCAAGGAGAAGGAGTAAGCTTGGCTTCATCCACAGAGAGCCAACCGCTAGAGTGAGGGCTCGGACTCTGCTACAGAGAGCCTCTAGCAAAGATGAGGGTACGGACGCACTGCAGTGCGTCCCACAACCACAGAGAGACGCAGATGCCACCCTCTGAGAGAAGCCAAGAACGGACGCACTGCAGTGCGTCCCACAACCACAGAGAGACGCAGATGCCACCCTCTGAGAGAAGACAAGAACGGACGCACTGCAGTGCGTCACCAGAAAACAGAGAGGCGCCAAGCGCCTCCAACTAAAAGCAAAGCAATGACGCACCAACATACACCTATCAATGAAGCGCCGGTAACTGTGCCGAATCACTTCAACGAACTGTGTGAAGTAAAACTGAAATATCACTTGCTGGTGGAAGAGCTTGAAGAAGCCTAACCACGAGTAAAAACCTGACAGCTATGATAAAAGCAGAACCACGGACCATCCTGAGCTTCCTTCACGCCAACTTCGATGTGGTGAAGGACTTGTTCTCGTATCAGATTGCCGATGGCCTCATTACCAAAGAGGTGTACGACATGCTCATTCAGAAGCATGGCCACACGATGAATATTCGCCTTCGCGAATACCGTGTGATACGAAGCCTCGGCAGTGATTATGAAATGCGCGACGTATACTTCAAACTGATGGAGTTCCTGATGTTTGAGTTCAAGCCGCTGCTACCCGAGACCATCGAAAAGTATAAAGGCAGTATATCCGAGCTATTCCTTAAGATACGTAAGTACGAAAACCAGGACCGCGACATTTTGCAGGAGCGCATCAAGAACCTTTCGCACCAGGTGCGTGAGTTCGTTGATCTTGTAGAACGCAATACGTTTCGACTGCTTGCGGAAACTCGCGAGTTGAAATCGAATATCGACCGTATTGAGTATCGCGAGAAAGTTCAGAAGGCCTCCTTCTGGATTGAGTATTATATTCTGCCGTTGAACCGCATTCTGGATGTAAAGCACTCAGAGTCCGTTACCAGCACCGTCTTGGACGTGAGTGAATACGCCAACCGTCGTCGTCTGGATTTTCAAGATGAAACGATTCGTATGGAGTTCGAAAAGCTGTACGGACAACTCATACAAACCAACACCGACTTGCTGCGTCAGTCAAAGGTATTGGTGAACGAATTGCTGCCGCTATTGGAGCGCATTCGCACGGAGTCGCTCATTCTCACTGGATGGATCGAGTTCTTGCGCAACCCATACAAGATGGATACTCCTCCCCTGCTCAAGGGCACACGCACAATGGTATACGCGAAAGACATGCTATACAAGGTGCGCGAGTTTTTCGAGCAGTTTTCGGTTAATGATTACGTTACGTTGGAAGACAGCGTAGTCGACTTCGATAAGTGGATTTTCGACCGCGATTTGTTTAAGGGCAATCTCACAAAGAGCCTACCGGTGAACGACTTTTTCAGCTGGTGCTATAAAGAGCTGCAGAAAGACTTCCAGGATATTGAGACCGACAAGTTCTTTGCCTTGTGCGGCTTATTGTTCGACGGAGATTTACAAATAGAATTCCCGAAAAAGTCAGAGCGCGTGACCCTAACCACGACTACTTCGAGTATTTCCTTGCCGAAAATCAAAGTAGAACCCGCTTTGAAAATCTAGTATAAGAATCAACCTAACACAACCTCAAGCAAGCAACAACCATGGTATATCCAAGCAATCATCGCCAGATAGTAGAAGAATTAATGGGCGGAAAATTCATTCTCAGCAATGAATCGCACTTCAATTCATTGAAAGAAAACGACACGTTTTACACCGAGTTCTTCAAGATTTCGTTTGATCTCGACCTCAACCTGAAGACCGAGTATGCCTTCCTGCTGAGCAAGGAAACACAAGAGAATTTCTCGCGCGATGTGAGCATTTTCATAGCCATACTCTGCTATGAGCTCGACCGCGACGGACGCAACTTCATGGAAGCATTAGACTTCAATGAGTTCACCTTTGAAGAGGTAGATCGCTACTTCGACAACTCTTCGTTCATCGACCTGATTGAGTCGAATAAATCGCTGCGCGAGCCCGATGCACGCCGCACGCTCATCAACGGTATGCATCGCCGCAACATCGTTAACAAGAACTTCGAAGACCGCTTCTCATTCACACAGGCCTACAAGGTGTTTGTGGATTTTGCAAAGGAGCTCGCCTTGAAGCGTATGGCGGTGGAGAGCGAGTAAATAACGACTAGTGATTAATGACTAGTGACGAATGAAAGGCCCAAGTTGAGAATTCTACTTGGGCCTTTTGCATAATATCAGATCGCACGTCTTCTGCGTCTTTTTATCTCTTTCAAAACAGACTTCTCATTTTCTCACTCGCCCCTCAACACAGTCAAATCACCCGCATAATTCCGGTACGTTCCATCAATTTGTCGCAACTGCAGAACGTAATAGTATGTGCCATCCGAAATATCACGTGGAACCCAATCGTTCTGGTAATCGTCGGAGTGGTAAATTTCATTGCCCCAGCGATTGTAAACCGTCAGCTTGGAATCGGGATAAAGTCTAAGTGATTTTACAAAAAATGCGTTGTTATCGTTAGACAGGCTGATACTCGCCCCCGGAGGTCCATCGGGCGTTATGATATTCGGAATAACCAGTTGACATTCCTCAAAATCAATGATTACAGGCGCTATGCTTGGCCAAAAACAACCATTGGTATCAAGCACCAACACATTGTATCGACCCTCGAATAAGTCCGCCGTTTGGCCTTGGGCTATCACCTCTCCATCCGCATCTTGCCAAGCGTAACTGTCAAAACCTTCCGGTGCTGTAACGGTTATCGGGTTGGGGTCATCACACACCAGTGTATCGTATATCGCCAGGTTTATCAATGGATTCAGAAACATCGCGACCTGAATGGTATCGCTGTCGATACAATTAGGAGATGTTTCCACTGTAAGACTATACTCTCCCGGGTCTGAAACGCTAATGGATTCGTCTGTTGATCCTGTGCTCCACAAATAGCTCAGATAATCATCGTTGGGCTGTATCGTAATGGTATCTCCCTCGCAAAAGCTGGCGGCTATTTCCAGCGGATTCGTTTGCCCAAAGTCTGAAAAATAACCGTAACGACAACCTCCGCCACCGCCATTGATGGTTCCCAAGTGAAACAATCCGGTAGAATTTTCCACGACGGTGAATTCTTCAGAAGGAATATCAATCGTACTATATAAGATTTGAGTACTCATCCACTCCCCGTTTGAACCTGTTACAGGGTTGAATGAAGCCGCTGGTATGAGAGTGGTACTTCCGTTAAGCGTAAAGTTGGCGATATTCTCAGTTCGCGTCATAATGTTTACGCCAAATGCGCCATCAACGCTGCGCACAAAATAGACCTTGCGCGAACCTGTGCATTCTATGGGAGGTAAAACGGCCTCAGCTAATTCACAGCCTTCACCCGTAGCGTGAAGCACATAAGCAGGTTGCGACGTTGTTACATAGGTTGTGGTGGTATTAATAAGATAAGACCATTGTTGTCCCGTATTAATGATTGCAGATGGCGCAGCAGCTCCATCAATGAAAATCTCGGTATTATCTTCAGTAGCTAAAACAAAAATTGCTTCGCCGGCACCAGCTGACAAAAACCCTTTCATTACAATATACTCTGTGCCGATTAAATCTGTCGGAATAAGCTGATCGCCCATGATGTCGGAACAACCGCCATTCGATACAGAATCATCCTTCAATGTAAGTGCTATCGGTTTATTGGATGTAATATGACTTCCGGCAGGATGATCGGCGGCTAGGGTAGAAATTGCAGACATAGAATAGGTTTGTCCCGTATTCAGGATTATATCATAAGGAACACCGGCCGCATGACCGACAACAGGAACAGAGGGAACTATCGTAACAATCGTATTATCTTCTGTTGCTACAATCTCGGCCGAAGAAAAAGGGGTAGGAAAATACCCCCCGTTATTCCATGCGGTTTGGAATGGTGTATAGAACTCACTGCCAAGCGCGTTTTTCCCTTTGAGCGCAAAGATTTCAGGGTTGCATTGACACGAAGTTATAATCTCGTAGTAGGCTGTAATAAAAGCGTTCGATCGGATCCTAATCCCTTTATCCAATACCACATCCGCCGGCGTATTTTCAAGTTGTGCTAAGAAAGCCGTAACATCGACCGATACAGCTGAATTAGCCGGAATATCGGTAACAATTGGTGTAAACGAAGGGTTGGCCGGTTGATCAATTACCACTTCAGCAGCATCACCAAATGCGGCCATTCGAAACGTCACGGGTGCATCGCCATGTCCACTGGTAGCATCGGGGGCTACAAACCAAAATAAAGTGTCTATTTGAGCATGAGCGTTGAGCACGCTTAAGAGTAATAGCAAAAAGAAATGAATTTTCATAGGGGCAATATACTATAGCATACAAAAAAAGATATCGGCATATTGCTATTGCAGAAAGGCTGTAATATTGCAGCAATGAATAGCGAAAACAATACTAAATCACTCTATGACGGGCAAGCTAATCATTGGCAGCGGACAGGCCCGGTGCTTCTCTCGGACTATTCTGCCAGGCCATTTGTGATGAATTTGTGCGAGCCCTTGCAAGGCAATACATTACTCGATATTGGCTGTGGTGAAGGCTATGTAGGACGTGAACTTTTGAAACGCGGTGCGGCACACATTCACGGCATTGATATAAGTGATGCCATGATTGCGAAGGCTGAAGAAGAAAAACATAAGCAAGATATTTCAAACGCATCCTATGAAGTCCGCGATATTCGTGATTTGCGCGACGGAGAATTTCAAGTCACTACCGTTTTAGCCATGTTTTTATTCAACTACCTGAACGCAAACGATACAGCAGAAGTCATGAAAAAAGCCTACAGCCAAATCAAGCCTGGAGGTCACTTCATTTTTTCAGTTCCCCATCCTTCTATAGCGTTTCTTAAACAAGACAAATTCCCATTCTATTTTGAAAAGAAGGGAGGATATTTCAGTGGGCGCAACGTGTTGTTTCCGGGTGAAATATGGCGACGTGATGGTATTTCAGTGGGTGTGCAATCTGTCCATAAAACATTTGAAGACTATTTCACAGCCATGCGTATAGCAGGTTTTACAAGTATGCCGGAGGTGTATGAATTGCATATAACGGACGAACATGTAAAACTGGACCCTGCGTTTTTTACACCTCTTATTGACTTACCGTTGCATATAGCTTTCAAGGTGAAAAAATGATTGCAGAAAAATTCAGTCATCAAATATGGTCAACCCTCCCAACGGCGGAAGATATAACGGAGGTGCTCCCCCATTCTCTGACCGATGAACTGCTAAGAACATACTCCCACTCGGCCGATTGGTTGTCTACTCCCAATGCATTCATCTGGGAAAACCAAGCTTTTTTAAACCATGCCTCCCTCTGGAATAAACAACTATTCGGTTCGCCGGGTGGGGTTAGGTTGGTTACGAAAGGCGACTACTCCGACACGGAATTGCGGTTGCTTTATGCTATGATTTCTCGCTCGCTGGGCTATCTCAACAACCGATACTCGTATTTCTTTGATGTGAAAGACAGAGGGTTAGACTACACCAAAGAGGCTATTCCGGTTTCGAAAACAAAGGCTGAAACAGGCTATCATACCGACAGCACGGCGAAGCATTATTTTCCGGATATCATTGGTTTACTGTGTCTGCAACCTGCCTTATCGGGCGGGGAGTCGCTGATGACAAACGCAGCCAATCTACTTATTCACTTGAAGGAGAAGTTTCCGCACCTAACGCAATTGCTTCATACTCCGCTTTATCGCGATGTCATTACACCGGGAACCGTTCAAGACTTGAATACCATTCGAGCCAATGACATACCCTTATTCCAATACGATGAGCAGGGCGGCGTCATATTCCGTTATATGCGTTACTGGATTGAATCGGCCTTGGAAAAGTTAGGTGAGCCGACACCCGATGGCCTGCAAGACACTCTAAATGCTATTGATAATTTCTTTGCTCAGCGTGAAAATGCGATGTGCTTTCTTCTGGAACGAGGCGACATGCTCTTTGCAAACAATCGCTTCATCTGCCATAACCGGACAGCATTTATCGATGGTGAAATACCACGCGTGTACGTGCGCGCCTGGATTAATCAAATGGTCCAAGATTAAACACCGATATGACCACTTTTCTCATACCACCTGACCTGAAACTCGAAGATGACCGCGTATTGTTGCGCCCTCTTCAGATGGAAGATTGGAGTCACCTTCTTTCCATTTCGGAAAACGAACCGGAAAATTGGGAGTTTGGTCTAGAGAATGCATCCGGAATTGAAAATCTTCAGAAGTATATCAAAAACGCCCTCGTAGCGCAATCGCTAAACACCGCGTTTCCTTTTATTATATTCGACAAGCTATCACAGACCTATGCAGGCAGCACCCGATACTATTTGATGAATGCATCACACCTGCGTTTAGCAATCGGTTACAGCTGGATTAGTAACGCCCATAAAAAAACAGGGCTCAACTCGCATGTTAAGTACCTAATGTTAAGCTATGCATTTGAAAGTCTTCCCACGGAGCGTGTAGAGTTCATGGCCGATGCTAACAATGGGCAGAGCATTCGTTCTATTCTTTCATTGGGAGCGACAAAAGAAGGCATTCTTCGCAGCCATGCGGTTAAGCCCGATGGTTCACGTCGCGACACCGTCGTCTTCAGTATCCTGAAAAAAGAATGGCTTGAACACGTCAAGCCGTCCCTTCATCAAAAAATAAATTCGATTCTATAATCAGGCGCGAGCATCAATTTGCTTGGCGCGATCAAACATGTTATCCCAGTAAGCAGCGCGAAGATTGAGCGCCTTCAACATTCCCTTGCGAAGTTGAAGCGATGAGTCCGGACTTTGGCTTGCCAGCTCTTCAGCAATGCGCAGAAGAATCAGACCATGCGCATCATCCACCTCGGTATGCAACGGGAAAAACACATAATCTTCCAAAGACAGCTTAGTATGCGTTTCAATCGCTTCGATGAGGTGGCGGTATACAAACTTCACAATAGACTCAGTTCCAAGTCCAATGGCTCCCACTGCTTCAACAGAAGTACCGTCCTGAATCAAGCTCAAAAATGACTCACGCCATATTTGCACCTCAATACCGATTGGCTCTTCACGATTTACACCCATCGCATCCTGAAAGCGACGGAACAATTTCGGGTGGGCTATTCCCTGCACCCATTCCTCTTTTATTCCCAATGTGGCTATTGCCTCTAAATCATCGTCATGCAAGTGACCACTTTCTTCTGCCAAATTATCGAGCAAGTGTTCACGGTGTTCAGGGCTATCCAACTTAGAGATAACTCCGGTGAGATAGCGCGGAAACCATGTGCTGTATGCACCATATTGAAGAGCAAAGTCCTTCATTACAGCGTCCATATTTTTGAAATCACCGTTTTTTAATGCAATTAAATAGGGGTGATTGATGGCTCTGTGATTGAGCGCTTCATTGATGAGTGCTTCCATAGTAGAATGTTTGGTATTAGTTGTTGGCTAATATAAGCCGAATTAACAAAATCAAAGTAGACGATACATAACAACGCTATTTCCCATTATTTCGAGAAAATGATCTGAGAAAATCAAGGCATCGACTATTGAAAACGTCTGATTTTTCAAGGCTAACGAGATGTCCACAACGATGAACAATTTCTAGTGTAACCGATTCAAATCGTTCAACATATTGAAGAGTAGGTTTTAAAAACAGATGATCTTGACCGCCTACCATAATAAGCATAGGCACTTGTGGCTGGAAACTGAACAATTTTCGCAACGTATCGTCGAGATATCGGCCATACATGGCTGTCCATTTGCGATACTCCTCAATGCTTAAAAACTTTGATTCACGAACAAAAATCTCCCTTGATTTCTTGTGGTTCTTGCGAGGCAAGACAATCTTTGCCATCAGGCTGTAGAAATTGCGAAAACCGATAATCTTAGAAATCATCAGTCCGGTTCGAGCCAATAAACGCAACTTCACATTAAGAGAAACGATGGGTCCTGCAAAGAGCAGGCTCGCAATTCCATTCATACGTTGCTCATACATCTGCATGGCAATTATGCTTCCCAACGATACGGCTACTACGTGAATAGGCCCCTTTGTATAACAATCGACCACATCCCAAATTCTACCGGAGATCCATTCGAAATCATATTTACTATGATGCATCGTGCTGGAAGCAGATCCGGCGTGACCGGGCAAATCGACAAGTAATAGGTGATAATCTTTACTAAACGCTTCAACCTGTTTTCTCCATGTGCGTGTGCTGCCCCCTGCGCCATGTACCATTAAAACCCACTGAGCGTTTGGATTAGAGCAACGATGTATTTCGTGATGTAGTTTCAATGTCAAATAGTGTAAACCGAATTCGCAGAAAAGAGTTCAATTAATTCGGATTCAAACGCTGATCATTTTGCTTTTTAGGCGGATCATAATCCGGATTCTTCGGGGTGTCCGCACTGTATCCAAACAATCTGTTATCCTTGATAATAGTATCTACGTAGGTCGGAACCAATTCCTCCCAACCTTCATAACCATGTTGAATCATATCGAGAGCATCTTTCGAGTAGATGTCCAACACCTCCGGGTTATAATCAGCAATATCGACCAGTCGTTTGTTGTAAATGAGATAGTCGTATAATGGCTTCAAGCGAGGGTGTACCGGGCAATTCTTCGTTGTAAGCAATTTTCCTGTTGTAGCATCCTTGAAGGGGTATACATAGATTTTCAGATCACGGCTAAACAATATTCCAAAAGCTTCCAGAATACCACCGTTCAAATCGCGGTAGTATTTTTCATTGAATAATTCCATGATCATATTCGTTCCCACAATGATACCCATCCGTCGACTCGTATGCTTAGAGAAGAACTCCACCAATTTATAATACTTGGAGTAGTTCGAAATGAGAACGGTTTGACCCAGCGAACATAATATTTCTGCTCTATCCAAAAAGTCTTGTTCATCAATATCGCCCTCTGCCCGCAAGTTATTCAGTGTTATTTCGAACAAGACTTGGACATTGTTGTGGTCAACCTTATACTCCTTTTCAAAGAGTTTAAAACCCTTCATGATCATATCGATATTGACCTTGGTGACGGGACGAAAACTTCCACGAAGAGCCAAAATATTCTTTTTGTATAAGATGTCAGCAGCCTGAATGTTCTTGCCGTCGGGCGAGAATATCACAGCATCGGTCATTCCATTCTTCACCAAGTGTAAGGAGAGCAAACGATTGTCGACATGATCGAAATCGGGACCGCTCATCTCCACCATATCTATCTCGACCTGATCACGGTTCAAATTATCATAAAGAGACAAAATCAGTTCTTTGGGCTTGGTATAAAAGAAATAACACCCGTACAACAAATTAACTCCCAATAATCCAACTGTCGCCTGCTGAGCCAAAGCATCCATTTCGTGCAAACGCAAATGCAATATGACCATATTAGGCGCCTTATCCGGCGAAGTTTGAAACTTCAAACCCATCCAACCGTGACCCTGAATAGTCTTTTGATAATTGATAGTCGCTACGGTATCGGCAAATGCAAAGAACTTCTTCGATGAGTGCTCGCTTCTTCTCAAACGCTCCTCCATTAAACGATACTCATGGTTGAGCATGTTTATCAAGCGCGGTTTACACACATATCTGCCCTTCTCTTCCTTGCCGTAAATGGCATCACTGAAATCTTTGTCATAGGCGCTCATAGCCTTGGCAATAGTGCCGCTCGCGCCACCTGCACGAAAGAAGTGACGAACAACTTCCTGGCCTGCTCCGATTTCGGCAAAAGTGCCGTATATCTCAGGATTTAAGTTTACTCGCAAAGCCTTCTGGCTAGCTGAAAGTATGACGTGTTCGAGTTCCACAGGTTTCTTTTGGGTGACGTGCAAATTTAGTTGAACAGACAGCTGATTGATGAAGAATTTCCGAAACTTAACGAAGGCACTATGTGCTCGCAACTAGTTGCCTTTAGTAATTTCGCCGGCATGATCATCACCTTTTTGGGCACAGGCACATCACAAGGGGTTCCACTTATCGCCTGTCCTTGCCCTATTTGCAACTCATCCGATCCGCGCGACGCACGGCTCCGGAGTTCCGTGATGATTACGGTTGACGATAAAAATCTGGTAATCGATAGTGGCCCCGATTTTCGTCAACAAATGCTTCGGGAGCGTGTTAAAAGCATTGAAGGAATCGTTTTTACCCATGAGCATAAAGACCATATCGCGGGACTCGACGATGTGAGAGCCTATAACTTCATTAATAACTGGCGCGCGCAGGTATACTGCACCGAACAAGTTGCCGATGCGTTGAAGCGCGAGTTCTCTTATGCGTTTTCAGACAAGAAATACCCCGGCGTTCCGGAAATTGATTTGAACATTATTGATGATCGGTCCTTCGATGTTGGTGAGCTAACACTTATACCCATTCAAGTTTACCACCTTCGTCTTCCCGTTTTCGGATTCCGTGTCGGCAACTTCGCCTACATAACCGATGCGAATGTGATTCCGGAACAAGAGTTTGAAAAATTGAAGGGGTTGGATGTTCTTGTATTGAACGCTTTGCGACGCGAAAAACACCCCTCGCATTTCACCCTGGAAGAAGCTCTGGATGTAGCGAGGCGCATTGGAGCGAAACAAACGTGGTTCACGCACATCAGCCATCAACTTGGCTTACATGAAGAGGTAAATACGGAATTACCGGAAAACATGTTCCTAGCTTATGATGGTTTGAAACTGGAGGTTGACTTATGATGTCGGCCCTTCTATACTGGTTCGTTCTCAAGCCCATTAGTCTCCTGCCCTATCGGGTGCTCTACCTTTTATCGGATTTTTTCTTTGTGGTCTTTTACTATGTTATAGGATACCGAAAAAAGGTAGTTCGTGGAAACCTAACCCGATCATTCCCTGAAAAGTCTGTTGCAGAAATCATTTCTATTGAAAAGGACTTCTACCGGCATTTTTGCGACCTGATTCTGGAAAGTTTAAAGAATTTCAGCACAAATGCACAACAATTGGCCGCTCGATTTGAGCATCGAAATACGGAAATCCTGGATCAGTTGCATGCCGAAGGACGCAGCGCCATTTTGGCCGGAGGACACTATGGCAACTGGGAAATGTGGGCACTTTCAGCACCTGCCCATTTCAGACATCGGCTCATGGCCATATACAAGCGGCTTTCCAATCGTTACTTCGATGAAAAAATGCGCAGCACACGCGGAAAATTCGGATTGGAATTGGTTTCCACCAAAGAAACAGGCGACTGGCTTCATACCAACCGCGAAAACCTGTTTGTGTCTGTTTTCGCCATTGATCAATCCCCATCCAATCCTCGAAAAGCTCATTGGATTTCGTTTTTGGGACAAGAGACTGCATGCCTTTTTGGTGCTGAAAAATATGCTAAAGAATTCAACTTGGCTGTTGTCTTTGGGCACTTAAGCAAAGTATCGCGCGGGAAATACGCTATTGATTACGAGTTGGTTACCCTAAATCCCGAATCATTCGGGCATGGCAAGCTCACAGAGCACCTGAGCGAAATGCTAGAAGCCGACATTCGACGGGAGCCGCGCTATTGGCTCTGGTCACACAAGCGTTGGAAGCATAAACGCCCCGGCGACTTGTGAAAGATACTTTTTTTTTCACCGACCTGTGAATCATGAGAGAAATGTCGTAATATTGCGCCCCCGTTTTGGGGTATCATTTTAAAGAAACGCATCATGAACCGTATTAAAGAACTCGAGAAAAAGCTCAATCCGGTAAAGGAAATACCTGCATTCGCTGCAGGTGATACCATCACTGTAAGCTACAAAATTGTGGAAGGAAACAAGGAGCGTATCCAGGAGTTTGCCGGCGTTGTTATCCAGCGCAAAGGTTCAGCAGCGACTGAAACGTTCACCGTTCGCAAGATCAGCGGAGGTGTTGGTGTAGAGCGTATCTTCCCTGTATCATCTCCCTTTATCGAAAGTGTAGTTGTAACCAAGAGAGGTAAAGTGCGTCGTGCACGCATTTTCTACTTGCGCAGCCTCACCGGAAAGGCTAGCCGCATTCAGGAGAAGAAGCGTTTTGTAGCAGAGGGGACGAAGTAATTCATCGTAACGATGATTTGTGAAATAAAAAGGCGGGGATTCCCCGCCTTTTCTTTTGCTGTTCCATCTACTTTATCCGGCATTTGCTAACTCACCACGATGCTCAACCGTCATCCAGTAATCAACAGCATTTTCGACTTAATTTATAACTAACCTTAACTCAAATTGACAATCAATTTATTAGTGCTGCACAATAGGCCTGATTCCGAATTTTACCCAATTCGCAGCTAAGTTTCGCTCTCGCCATACTTAGCATGGTGTTGCGACCTAGTGGCGGATACCCCAAATTCTCCAATGCAGCTATGACATGCACACGATCTAAGTCGTCTTCACATGATAGATTTACTTTAGCCGCCTTTACTTCAACATGAACTGAGAGAACCCCCGGCTGTCTCAATAAAGAACGACGAATAGAATTAGCACATCCCTCGCAATCAAGGTTCTCAAGTTCAAGTATCATGTGTTTCATGTGGTAGGGTTTTAGTGGTTTTGGTGGTGCTAACATCCATATGTTCATAATCACCATTCCTGACGATTGTCATTTAGAATGATGAGATTTGACGGATGTAAGGAATTTAAAAAGAGAATACCGTTTCTGAGAAAGGCCATTACATTTGCTCCATGACTGTTGACAAAAACATTGAGCAGGCCCAATTACAGGGCGAAATCGGAAAGTATATCGGGTTGGGGCAAAATAGCCTTGTATTTCAGTTTGAAGAAGCTCCGGGTGGCATTTTACTTAGACTTATAACCATCAATCCCACACACAATCAAAGCTTCCTTTTCCATTCATGCAATGGAGAAACACGCTCAGAAGCTCTAAAGCAAATGCTGGACTATGTGAAGAGCTACAAAGAAGCCGAAAGCAGTTTTACCATTCAATGGAACCTGAAAGGAGAAAATATGCTGCACACCTCTTATTTCCGAGCTAAGAATATTTTAGGCGCGCTCGACAAACTCTATTTCGATCGCGATCCTAATAGCATTACAGTATTCAGTGTAATGATGAATCCTATTTCCTGATTGTCGACCTACCGCACCATCGTCTCCCCTGCCACGTCCCAATACCGGGTGCTTGGCAGCCGTCATCTGGGATTCGCGTTTCCAGTGCACGACGAAAATGAAATTAAGGCTCGCATTGACGCGCTTTGGAAGGAACACCACAACGCAACACACGTATGCTATGCCTGGCGTCTGGGTTGGGATTACGGTAAATACCGTATCAACGACGATGGCGAGCCATCCGGTACAGCAGGCAAGCCCATTTATGGACAGATTCAATCGGCAGAGCTAACCAATATACTCATTGCTGTAGTTCGCTATTATGGCGGAACCAAGCTTGGCACAGGTGGACTGATAGATGCCTATAAGACTGCCTCCAAGCTATGCATTGAAGAGGCCAGCATAGAAGTGCGTCCTGTTAAAGACAGATACACGCTCACTTTCGGTTATACCGACATGCCCGCCATAATGAAAGTGCTGAAAGACCTGGATATGGAGAAGAACACCATGACCACCGAAGACGTTTGTAGGATTGATTTTAACCTGGGAATGACCCGTGCGGAAGAATTGAACAAGGCTTTGGCAGATTGGTCGACCGCCGAACTCGTACATTTAGGGCGTACATAATTCCCATGAAGAAAACTATTCTATTTTTCACAGGAGCCTTGCTCTGGATCTCCTGTCAGGACCAAACGAAATCGACTGATTCGTCTTTGGTTAAAGGAGCCATTCAGCAAGTTATGGATGAGCAGGAAGCTGCCTGGAACCGTGGTGACCTCGAAGGCTTCATGCAGGGTTATTGGAAAAGCGATTCGTTGCGATTCATTGGCAAACGCGGAATTACATATGGCTGGCAACCCACTCTCGACAATTACGAAAAAGGATACCCAGACACTGATGCGATGGGTAAGCTTGAGTTTACAAATCTTTTAATGGAAATAACAGGTGATTCAACGGCTTACGTTATTGGGAAATGGGAATTATTTCGAGTAGCAGATACGCTAACCGGGCATTATAGCCTGCTTTGGAAAAATTTGAAAGGCCGCTGGCTCATTATTGCCGATCATTCCAGCTAAAAACAAACACTATCATGGCTTCTACACCGCTTACCTTTATTATACTCGCTGCTACTGTTTTCGTTTCCTGGCGCGCGTTCGAGCAATCTAGTTTGTTTGAAAAACTCCTCCACAGCCCTTATAGGGTAAAACACCAGAAGCAGTACTACCTATTGTTTTCACACATGCTCGTGCACGCCGACGGTATTCACTTAGCGCTGAACATGTTTGTCTTTTATTCGTTTGGCCGCGTCATGGAGAGCATTTTCACCTTGAACTGGGGTAGCACAAAAGGTGGAATTATGTTCGTTGCTCTTTATGTACTAGGCGGCGCCGCTGCTACCCTTCCCTCTATGCGCAAGCATGGTGACAACTATGGATATAACTCCGTGGGAGCCAGCGGTGCTGTAAGCGCGCTGTTGATGGCATACATGATTTTGTTTCCCCTCAACGAAATTGCGTTTTTCTTCATTCCGATGCCTGCCTTTATTGGCGTTTTCGTGTTCTTCCTGCTTGAGCATTTCATGAAACGTAATGTTCGTTCTAACATCGCACACGACGCTCACATCTGGGGTGCGTTATTCGGAATCGTATTCATCGCAGTACTTGTTCCTACTAGCATTCCGAGGTTTATCAGTCAGGTATTGAGTGTATTTTGATGAGAGCTGGCTACCGGAGACAAGACTCTCAACCTTCGTCTTTGGCGCTAATGCCTTTGTTTAACAGCGTCCGACTTTTCTTAGCAACGCAATGCCGATTGAAAAGCCAACCATCAACCTCGTCTGGATAAAGCGCGACCTGCGCACGCAGGATCACGAGCCACTGATGTTGGCCGAAAAAGCAGGAATTCCATACTTCATTGTATTCTGCTTCGAACCGTCGCTCATCGCGCACCCCGACACAAGTGTGCGGCATCTGCAGTTTCAGTATCACAGCATTCTGCAGATGAATGAAAAACTGAAGCCGTTCAACCGTTGTGTGCACATCTGTTATGGAGAGGCCTTGGATGTGTTTTCGCACATTTCAAGTTTCTTTGAAATTGAACAGGTATTCAGCTACCGCGAAAGTGGCATACATCTAACTTGGTTGCGCGATAAGGCCGTTCAGCAATGGTGCAAAACAAATGGTATCGAATGGACCGAATGCAAGCGTGACGGCATTCAGCGAGGCATCAAAAACCGCGATGGTTGGGATAAGCAGTGGCATGGGTTTATGCATGCACCCTTCATCCGCAATCTCTTTAGCCACCAAGAACTTCAAATGTTCAGTCTCCCCTTTTCCCTAACTGAAGAACTGGAGCGCACCTGGGCCGATTATCCGCGAGAGTTCCAGCCTGCCGGCGAAGACATGGCCTTCCGCTACTTACAAAGTTTCATGGAAGAACGCGGCGTGAATTATAATAAACACATTTCAAAGCCCGCTGAAAGCAGAATCAGTTGCGGTCGATTATCGCCTTATCTCGCGTGGGGCAACATCAGCGTGCGCCAAGTATACCAATATACCCTTGAGCACACCAGAGCGAATCAAGGAAAGCGCTGGGTCGATGGCTTCCTTACGCGTGTCAAGTGGCGAGATCATTTCATTCAGAAATTTGAAGTTGAATGCGAATACGAAACTAGATGTGTCAATACCGGATATGAATCTCTGTTAAAACCCCGCAATACTGAACACATCGAGGCCTGGGAAAAAGGTTATACAGGTTTTCCGCTCGTCGATGCATGCATGCGCTGCCTGCATACCACGGGTTGGATTAATTTCCGCATGCGGGCCATGCTGGTCAGTTTCTTCTGTCATCATTTGTATCAAGACTGGCGCGAGGGCACCTATCACCTGGCGCGTTTATTTCTCGACTACGAACCCGGCATTCACTACCCACAATTCCAGATGCAGGCAGGCACCACGGGCGTGAATACCGTGCGCATGTACAATCCCGTCAAGCAAAGCCTCGATCACGACCCTGAAGGGGCGTTTATCAAGACGTGGGTGCCCGAATTACGAGCAGTTCCCACAGAGCACATACACCAACCGCATTTGATGACGACCGAAGATCAAGCTGAATGCGGCGTGACTATCGGAAGCGACTATCCGGCGCCGATTATTCCACTAGAATCTGCAGCTCGTGCAGCTCGCGAGGCCATTTGGGGTCATCGTAAGAAAGATGAAGTGAAGGCCGAAGGCAAGCGGATCGTGGCAACGCACGCGCGTAAACGCACAGTGGTGAAGAAGAAAAAAGGCGGTGAACAGTTGAGTTTGCTCTAGGATTATATGAATATAGGATTATAGGATTATAGGGGGCGCCAACTTGCATCCTTGAACTTTGAAGTTCCATTTTTACTAACCAAGTTGGCGAGGCGTATGGATGGATTGTAAATTCACGAACCGTGGATTCCCCTGAAATCCTGCTATCCAATAATCCTAAATCCTTACCCCGTACAAAGTGTACTTCCAACACTTAGATTTGCCCTCACCTATTCAAAACCAATGAAAACCATTCTACGCTCTTTAGCCGCATTGTCAGTTGCGGTAGCCATCATCGCATGCGGCAACGCTCCTCAATCGGAAACGGAAGCAAAAGTGCTGGGACATTCCGACACACGTGTATTGCAACACCCTAACTGGTCAAAAAATGCAACGATCTACGAGGTGAACATCCGTCAGCACACCCCGGAGGGCACGTTCAACGCCTTCACCAAAGATATTCCTCGTTTGAAGTCGATGGGGGTTGATATTCTGTGGCTTATGCCTATTCACCCCATCGGAGAGGTGAACCGCAAAGGAGGCTTAGGTAGCCATTATAGCGTGAAGGACTACAAGGCAGTCAACCCCAGCTACGGTTCATTGGCCGACTTCAAAAACCTCGTCAAAACTGCGCACGACAATGGCATGAAAGTCATCATTGACTGGGTTGCCAACCATAGTGCTTTCGATAACCACTGGGCGACCGACCATTTGGAATACTACCTGCTCGACACCGCCGGCAAAATACAGCCGCCGCTTGGCACCGACTGGTGGGACGTGGCTCAGTTGAACTACGAAAACAAAGCTTTGTGGGCAGGTATGACAGACGCGCTGAAGTTTTGGGTGAAGGAATGCGATATTGACGGTTATCGCTGTGACGTAGCTGAGAAGGTACCAACCTCTTTTTGGGATGAAGCGCGCGCTGCTCTCGACAGCATCAAGCCA
>Ga0315904_10002750_pt1 | contig 26795 bp, 20 predicted proteins | sample LakEriMetagenome_6_FD_203529 | JGI IMG/M metagenome (GOLD analysis project Ga0315904, IMG submission 203529) | Freshwater fungal communities from buoy surface, Lake Erie, Ohio, United States - Buoy 12 MA120 | ecosystem: Environmental > Aquatic > Freshwater > Lake | place: USA: Lake Erie, Ohio...
CAAAGCGATATCTGGACAAGTGACGATCGTTCTTGCCGTTATGGGCGGCCTGGTAGGGCAACTCGAACGAGCCCAAACTCAAGAGGAATTCAACAAACAGATGGATGAACTCCTTAATACCGCCGTACAGATGGCTCCTGGCGCTTTGCAAGGTGGAGCAGGTGGGCTACCTGGAGGCTTGCCTGGCGGATTACCTGGTGGACTTCCTGGAGGCTTACCAGGCGGGTTACCTGGAGGCTTACCTGGTGGATTCCCAGGGAACAATCAATAGCTCGACAGAATTACCGTACCCCATCACCTTGAAACCGATCGAGCATGGCTGCAAAACAAAAAGCGACGAAGCGAGAAATTTATTGGTTGGTAAAGACAGAACCTTCGGTTTTCTCCATCGAGGATTGGGAGAAGATCAAGGACCGAACAACTTACTGGGATGGGGTTCGTAACTACCAAGCTCGCAACACACTGCGCGATGAAATGAAGCTCGGTGATGAGGTTCTCATCTACCATAGCAATGCTGAGCCTCCGGCCATCGTGGGCTTAGCCAAAGTGGTGCGAGAAGGCTATCCGGACTTCACCGCATTTGATTCGCAGCACGATCATTATGACCCCGATAGCAAGTCCGACAATCCTCGGTGGTTCATGGTGGATCTCAAGCTGACAGAAAAATTTCGAAGGCCTTTGTCGCTCACGGAGGCACGTGAAATACCGGCGTTGAAGTCCATGGAATTGCTTAGAAAAGGCTCGCGTTTGAGTGTCCAACCGGTAAGAAGCGACGAGTTTGCAGCGATTCTCAATTCGGTTCGCGGTCAGTGATCGCCTTCTCCGAAATCTGATTTTACGTTTTGTCGAAACGGGAGTAACAATGGCAACGAAACATATTTTCTTTCCCGTTTCTTTACTCTGCCGTGGCCTAGCGCTCATTGGAATGTGTTTTTTATTCGCTGCCAACATTCAGTTGGAGCGAGCTTTTGGAGAAGAGCGTTTAAGTAAGCCGTCAAATACCAATACATCTCCCCTTAATATCATTCTGATCAATGCGGACGATCTTGGTTACGGCGATCTTGGTTGCTACGGGCAAAAGGTAGTCGCTACACCCAATCTCGATCGAATGGCTCGAGAAGGGATGCGATTTACACAGTTCTATGCTGGTTCAACCGTTTGCGCACCATCGCGCAGCGTATTGATGACTGGTCTTCATACCGGACATACACCCGTTCGTGGAAATGGCTCGAAGCAGCAGCAGACTTTACCCGACTCCAGTTTGACGATCGCTGAGATTTGCCGCGATTCAAATTATCGCACCGCTCTGATTGGTAAGTGGGGGTTAGGCGAAGAGGATACGGAGGGTCATCCACTTCGGCAAGGCTTTGACTTTTTCTACGGCTACCTCAACCAGGTCCATGCCCATAATCATTATCCAGAGTTTCTTTGGCGAAACACGACAAGAGAAAAACTGCCGAACGTTGTCAAGAAACCTCCAAAGCAGCCTGAATCTTTAGGAGGTATGGCCATTGAAAAACGGGTCTTTGCTAATCAACGCTTTGTCGAAGAGAGTGTTGAGTTCCTCAAGCAGAACAAAGATGATCCATTTTTTCTCTATTTGGCTTTGGCACTTCCGCATGCTAACAACGAAGCGCGGGCGATGTCTGGTAATGGTTCGGAGTCTCCAAACGTTAGCCGTTTTAAAGACAAACCATGGAACGAGCCGAGTCGCGGTTTTGCAGCTATGATTACGGACCTCGACGAAAGTGTTGGAACCGTGCTAGAAACCCTCCGCACTCTGGGCATTGCTAACCGTACCTTGGTGCTTTTCACAAGCGATAACGGCCCACATCAAGAAGCTGGGCATGATCTTTCTCTATTCCAAAGCTCCGGAAATCTAAGAGGCACAAAACGTGCCCTCTATGAAGGTGGCATACGAGTCCCGCTGATCGCTTGGCTACCTGGCTCGATCCAGGAAGGGCAGGTGTCGGCTCACATCGGCTACCAGGCTGATATTCTCCCCACCATTGCCGATTCGATTGGAGCGAAAATTCCCGAAAATTTAGATGGTCTCAGTCTCTGGCCAACTCTAAACAGCCATCCCGAAAACCAGCGGGAACATAAGTATTTGTACTGGGAATTCTATGAGCAAGGGTCTCGACAGGCGGTTCGCTTTGGAACCTGGAAGGCCATTCGAGAACCGATGCTGACCGGCCCTATTCAACTCTACCACTTGACAGAGGACGAAAGTGAAAGAGTAGATGTCGCTGGACAAAACCCAAAAGTAGTTGCCGAGGCTCTCACTTACATCAACCAAGCGCACCAGCCCAGTGAGCGTTGGAAAGTGCCTGCTAAGCAATAGGTACGACCATCTCTACATTTATTGAGTTTTATTCGAGTATCTTCTCAAAGGTACTTTGGCCACTATTCGTTTCATTCTTCGTCGACACTTCTCTCATTTCCTCGACACTTGCAATGAAAGGCAAACCATGATCGTTGCGAGTGGATTGGTCAAGCGATTTACCAGTGGCAACGATGTTGTAACGGCTGTTGATGGAATTTCGTTTCATGTGAAGAGTGGCGAAGTCTACGGCTTGCTAGGCCCAAACGGAGCCGGAAAAACAACGACCCTACGAATGATCATGGGGATGCTTGAACCCGATGAAGGCTATGCCGAAGTGGGAGGAATCAGAACGGGCCGAGACTCCACATCAGTGCGAGGTCAAATCGGTCATGTATCCAGCAATGATGGTGTCTATCCTTGGCTGTCGGTAAGAGAAATGCTTCTCTATTTCGCCGATTTATACGATGTTGCTCCGAAGAAAGCTGAACAGCGGATTGCATACCTGAGCGAATTACTTGATCTTAAAAAGTTTATCGACCAACGCAGTGCAACCCTCAGCACCGGGCAAAAGCAACGAGTTAGTTTAGCTAGGGGATTAGTGCACGATCCCCCTGTTATGCTCCTCGATGAACCGACACGCGGACTTGATGTCCTAGGAAGTAAAGTCATTTTCGAGTTCATTGGGATTCTACGAAAACAAGGAAAAGCGGTACTGGTCTCTACACATCGACTCGATGAGGCGGAAAGACTGTGTGACCGTTTCGGACTTCTAAATCGTGGACACATTGAACATGAAGGAACTCTCCCCGAACTGAAAGAAGCGACAGGGCACGCTCACCTCGTTGATATGTTTTTAGATTTGCTTGGCTATCGCGGTAGCATGGAGACAATTCCATGGCAAACGTGATATCGAGCGGTCGACTTCAACGCATGTGCCTAAAGGAACTTAGAGAGACCCTGCGCGATCGCCGGACCATCATCACGCTCATACTGATGCCCTTGCTGGTGTATCCGTTGCTAAGTATGACGATGCAGCGATTTCTGCTAGCATCCAAACCTTCTAAAGAAACACCAAAGTTTTTAATCGGTGTCGCCAATGAAAAGGCTGGGGCGATCTTTATCCAAACGGTTCGACTGGGTAAGCAATTGCTTGCCGAAGATAAAGATCGCAACGTGATCATTAATCGTAAAATGTTTTCCTTCGAGGCAGCACCTCTATCAGATAACAGCGGCGATGCATCTGAAAAATCGAATCTCCCGCGACGTGTCGACCCTAGTGACACCTCTATCGACCCGAGCCAACCGGTTGAAGTTTTATCTGATCGTTTACCAGATCTCGTACCTGAACTCGTCGAAGACTGGAAAGCTGCTATCGGCAATGGCCAAATCGATTTGTTTATCGAGCTGCTAGGCGATGAAGGGCCTCCCAAGGACTCAGAAGCTTGGCCCAATATCAAATATCGCGTTCACTACGTCCAAGATGACGCGAAAAGCGAGCAGGCACTCCATTATTTCCATCAAGTTATTGGCGCTATCGATCAACAATATGCGGAACAGGCTTTCAGAGCTACTCGTAGTGAGATTGCGTGGCCTTTGCGTTTTGTCGCTGAACCTATATCGCTACCGAAAAGCGGCGGAATGTCGGCCCTGATTACGATGGTTCCCCTGGTTCTCATCCTCATGACGATTACCGGAGCGGTCTATCCAGCGATTGACCTCACGGCAGGCGAACGCGAACGAGGAACGATGGAGATCCTGATCGCTTCACCGGCGCCACGTTGGAGCCTACTCTTTGCTAAATATGTCGCAGTTATGGCTGTTGCTCTTCTCACAGCCATCGCAAATCTCGGATCGATGTTTACCACCCTGTGGGTCACCGGCCTAGGAAAAGTGTTACTGGGTGAGCAGGGCATTTCTTTTCCTGTAATCTCACAAATCTTTTGTCTATTGATTCTCTTCTCCATGTTCTTTTCTGCATGCATGCTGGCGATTACTAGCTTTGCGAGAAGCTTCAAGGAGGCCCAAGCTTACTTAATTCCTGTCATGCTTCTGGCGCTTGCTCCGGGTATCCTCAGTTTGTTACCGGGAATCGAATTCACAACTCTTTTGGCCGTTGTACCCTTGGTAAACATGGTATTGCTGACCAGAGATCTCTTGCTCGGCAGTGTCAACGTAACATTAGCTTTGGCCGCTATCGTTTCCACCATGGTTTATGCCGCCGCTGCAATCGGAATTGCGGCGAGACTTTTTGGAAGCGACGCAGTATTGCAAGGAAGCCGTGGATCTTGGCAGGATTTGTTCGCACGTCCTTCCAAAGTAACCTTGCTACCTCGCTTTGATCAGATGGCCATTTTTTTAGCCTTGCTGTTCCCGCTCTATTTTGTTCTCTCGAACTTGATCGGCCTATTTCGCGAAAGCACTATCTCAACTCGTTTAATTCTGAATACCGTTATCACCGCGTTGCTTTTCGGCTTGCTTCCTCTCGCTTACTGTAATTATCAGAAAATCGATCTTCGAACAACTTTTCGAATTGCTTGGCCAAACAGCAAATTCTCATTGATCGTCATTTTCTTTTCCGTGCTTCTTGGTACCAGTCTATGGATGGCAGCCCATGAACTATTTCTTTTGGGCAGGGCGATCGGAATAGAAACCTTGAGTGATGAACAAGTACAGGCGGCGAAAAGTCTGATCGCTCAGTTTCGCCAAGTATCCCCTTGGCTGGTTCTTTTCTCCTTCGCCTTAACCCCAGCCATTTTCGAAGAGTTTTTCTTTCGGGGATTTGTCTTAAGTTCACTACACCAGATGAGTCGCAGTGGAGCAATTCTTGTCTCTGCCGCCCTGTTTGGTCTCTTTCACGTGATTGTCGGAAGCACGCTTTCTATCGAAAGATTCTTGCCGACGACCTTAATGGGCCTATTTCTAGGATGGCTCGCTTTTCGAACTCAGTCACTATGGCCCGGAGTATTCCTCCATGCGACGCATAACGGATTGTTGCTATTAACCGCCTATTACACTGAATCGCTAAAAGATTGGGGTATTGGATTGGAAGAACAATCTCACCTTCCTTGGACATGGCTTATCGCGGGCGCGGTGATCACCCTTATCAGTCTCACTGTGATTACACTAACTTCGCGACTTCCCTCCCGGTCCCCCCAAGTCTGACGGATCAACTTTCCGCGGATCTTCCGGCCAGGAATGCTTCGGGTACCGACGCTTAAGCTCTTTGCGAACCGTTTCATAAGTGTTCTCCCAGAAACTCGCAAGATCCTCCGTAATCTGCTGACATCGCTGACTGGGAGCGAGCAAATGAAGTTGTAATCGAACTCGCCCCGCTGCGATTCGAGGAGTGTCTTTCCAACCAAAAAAATCTTGAATCCTGGCCGCTAGTACGGGAGGCTTATCTTCTTCGTAGACGATTTTCGCGCGATGCCCCTTGGGCAATACGATCCGTTCAGGAGCATGTTTCTGTAATGCTTGATTTTGCTCGGGAGCCAATTCCGCTTCAATCATTTCGCGCCAGGGGGCCGATTTTAGCTCCGCGAAACTTCGCCTACCGAAACAAAGATTGTGCAAGATCTCTTTCAGTCGCTCGGTATCAAACTCTGGTATCTCTAACTCAGGCATCCAGCGGCGCAAACATCGAATCCGCGAAACCAGTCCACCAACTCCCTCATCCTCTTTAGGAAATAATCGATCGAAGGCCGGCACAGCCGACTGATAAAGCAAGTCAGCAACCGCCTCTTTATCGGAAGCAGCAGTCGGCGTCTCATGCAGCAAAAGATCACTCCAGTAGCGACGCTTTCTGGCCACCACCTGCTCTTGAGAGGGATGAAAAAACAACTCTTCATTTTCAGTTATCGATGGGCCAATGAGCCATTCAGGTCGTACTGCCGAGGCGATCCGAACTTGCGAGTCACCCTGATAATCGCCGCTAACTACCAAACAGAGAAAAAGCTCTGCATCCTGTACATTCGATTCTTCACTGATTCGCACACCTCGACCACCTACCATCAACCCTCGTGCCTTGCCTGCATCACGTCGCTTGGCCAATCGATCCGGAAAAGCGGCAAGTAAAGCTGGACCGAGCCATTCGCTACCTGTTGCAGTTGGATCGGAAATTGCTTTAGTACCGACATGACACTGTCGCTCTAACTGATCTGCGGCGCGAAATACCTGCTTGGCAGCCGATGGGTTAAGCGTTCCTACGTCAAATTCCTCGCGTCCACTTCTTCGGTACTCTTCCAACGCTTCAATGCGATCCATCAAATCACAATTTGAACGAACACCATGTCGAGTGGGTGGTTTCCTTCCATCGCCAGAACCTCGGGCGAATCGACGATTGAAAGGATCTCGTTCAGAGAGAATGGCTGCTGCTAAGGCTGCTTGATGCATTCCACCCAAAACCTGTGACTCAACGAGCATACGAGCCAACCTGGGATGCACGGGCAACGCAGCCATCTGCTCACCCAAAGAAGTAATACTTCCTTGCTGCACAGCACCCAGCGACTCTAGCAACCGAATCGCTTGAGCAACTGCCTCAACGCGAGGTTTCTCAAACCAGGGAAACTCCAGAACATCCCGCTCTCCCCAACAGATTAACTGTAAGACGGCCGATGCAAGATCGATCGCTTGCACTTCAGGGGTTGTGAATAGCGGTCTGGTACGGTGAGCAACTTCATCCCAGATTCGATAGCAGATCCCTGGCGCTGTTCTTCCTGCACGTCCCGCTCTTTGAGTCGACGAGGCTTGCGAGATCGGCTCCAGTTGAAGTTTATCGAGTCCCACCTCGGCATCGTGACGCAAGACTCTCGCTAATCCACTATCGATTACCGTGACGATCCCATCAATCGTGATCGAAGTTTCGGCGACATTGGTCGCCAAGACAAGCTTCCGTTTGCGGGAAGCATTTAGAGCGCGATCTTGCTGCTCGATCGACAGATCAGCATAAAGGGGCAAGATATCGAAATCGGCTCGATCCAATTGCCGAGCCAATATTTGCTCAAGTCGGTGAATCTCACCAACGCCTGGTAAAAACACCAACATATCACCAGGGTGTTTATCGACTGCATGCAACGTAGTTCGCGCGAGTAGTTCAAGCCACTCACCTCTCTCAGGGCTTTTCGTATAACGAATCTCAACCGGAAACGATCGCCCCTGCGAAGTGATTAAAGTGGAAGGTTGTAAAAAATTTGCGATCGGCTCAGCATCTAACGTCGCTGACATCACAATCAATTTTAGCTCGGGGCGAACCGTTTGCTGCACACGACGGATCATCCCTAGCAATAGATCGGTGTCGAGTCGTCGTTCGTGAAACTCGTCCAGTACTACGGCCGCTATTCCACTTAAACATGGATCCGCCTGCAGCTTTCGCAGAAGGACTCCCTCGGTAACAACCATGATCCGAGACTTATGATCACCTTTTCGCTCGAATCGGACCTGATAGCCAACTTCCCGTCCAAGCTCCCATTCATTTTCTTCGGCAATCCGATATGCCGCGGTTCGTGCAGCTAACCGACGAGGCTGTACCATCATCACTTGTCCACTCGCATCACCCAAAAGTCGCGAGAGGGTAGGGGGAATACGCGTCGTTTTCCCCGCTCCAGGCGGAGCTTGAAGTACCAAGGAAGAATTTTGACCGATCGCATGACAGAAAGCGGGAATGACTTCGTCGATCGGTAGGGGCAATAGAGGCTTAGTCATAGGTGGACATTGAAGTCAGAGAAAGTCAGTTCTTTAGCCCTATGCAACAAGCCCAAGAGCATCGATTCATAAATCCCTTAAAGGGTTTTCGTAGTACAGCATTTCAGGTTCGCTGTCGGTAGGGCCCGCATTACCATACCATAACTCACCCTGCAGCTTGCAATACCGCAAATGTAGCCAGCCCCACACTCTCATATTTTAGGATTCAAGTCGGTGCTAGTGACAACAACCTCTTAGCATCCTATCAATCAAGCTATAGATTGCCCAGGAGTTGCTTTTGAAAGGATCGATCAAACACCTGAACCTGGAAACGACACGCGACCTGAACTTGGAAGGATGCAGAAAGGGAATGGGGATAAAAAATGTACAGCCCCACGGAGATTTTAACCTTAGTCTTCCAGATAGGGACGAAGAGTTGCTTTCGAGAGGACATCGCAAAGCAGCAGGTTTTTCTGGAAAAGCCGACGCATAGGCGAGGCACCGGAGAGCTAGACCATCCTGACGGCTAATCGGAAAGTAGGCCAATTGGCAAGTAGATTGATAAACTATGATTCGGATTCCGGGGAATCATCGGTTGAGCTCTTGGTAATCTCACTCACCTTAGCGCCGGACACGAGCTTACTATTAGGATCGAGAATATGAGGTCGCTTTGGTGAAAGCCCATCGAGGGAATCGACCGAAACTGTACCGCTGGAAGCCTCACATCCGTCGACGTACGCTTCATCGTATCGAGATCGGTACCCTGGCAACTTGGCTCGTTCTAACTCAAGCTGATACTCATGGAGCACAGCTTTCTGAATCAAATCACGACAGGTTTGGTTGATCGGATGAGCAATGTCTGCATACAGCTTGTTAGCTGGCCCTTCCTCTTCTCTTGCCTCCTGAGAAGCCCTTAACTTCACTCCGCAGTGACTGCAGAAAGCGGTTCGTAAATAGTTCTTGTGTCCACACCGATGGCACCTAGATGTTAGCTTGCGACTGGGCATCGCCACGAAGGGCCCAGAAGCACCTTCGATAATTTTGAGATCGCGGACTACAAAGCAATTGTCAATGGTTATCGAGCAGAAAGCCCTGAGTCTGTCTTCAGAATCCTCCATCAATTTGATGCGAACTTCTGTTATCTCCATCATCAAGGCTCCTTGGGCCACTGCAAGCAATCGTTTTCAGACTGCCAACCAGGGTTCTACCTGTGCTTCAATTGAGGGTCCTATAAAGGAATGCCAGACGTAAACCCTTGGCAATCCTAACTTCTTCAAACTCTCTGCCAACTCCGTCGCCTGCTCTTTGTTTTCACAGAGAGCAAACCGAGCAGAGCCACTGCCGCTGAGAAGATGAGCGTGTACATTGAGCTCATCCATCCAGCCGGCAACTTTTCCAATCCACGGCGTAACCTTCAAAGCTGCAAGCTCAAGTCGATTCCACAGTAAGCTCGACAGATCTTCCAATCTGCCAAGCTCCAAAACCTCGATCAATCTCTTGGAACTGCGAGGCACTGTAGGAACCTCGCAGTTTTTATAAACCTGTCCGGTAGGGCAACCTGCGGGTGGATGGGCAATCACCCCACAGAGTTCTCTACCTAAATTCAGTTCGCTAACCTTCTCGCCACGTCCCAAACACAACGCCAAACCAACCTTCGATTGGTTGGCTGCACCCAAGAAGAATGACAAGTCACTCCCTATTTCTCCCGCTACTCTTTCAACAGCTTCTCGCTCGAACCTCCCCAACCAAATCAATGAGGCCCCCACCAAGGCGGCTGCCGCATCGCTACTTCCACCACCTAACCCCGCCGCTGCTGGAATATTCTTCTCTAATCGAATCTTCGCTCCGGAAGTAATTCCAAGCACTTCGCGCAATCGCTTCAACGCTCGCACCACAAGATTTTTATCGTCGCTTGGAATATTCCAAGCAGGATCATCTTCAGAAAAAGCAAAGGACGAGTTTGACGAAGGAACCTTTTGAGGAGTTACCAAATCCAAAGTGATTCGACTATCTTCTCTTTTTTCAACTTCCAGCTCGTCACAAAGACTTACTGCAAGCATGACTGTTTCGATATCGTGATAAGAGTCGGGCCGACGATTGAGAACTTCAAGATGTAAATTGATTTTGGCCGGCGTTAATATCCTGACAACGTTGCGTTCTTTTTGGAGTAGCATCGAAACTGCCACAAAACCTTTCGAAAACAACAGAAGCAAGCAACTTCAAGTCGACCTGCCGAAGCGGATTAAAAGCGGGAAGTTAGTCGAGGGGTGATGATCGAGCACTTCAGGCTGATACATACGCGAGGCGGGTTGCGTGTACGATAGCGAAGCCATCTCGCCAGTCTAGACTTTGCATGAAATTTGTGTCAAGAAAAAAGTCAATATCCTTCGTTTGCATGACCATTAGAAATCATTATCAAAAGCAAAGTTTATCAACCGCTGCGGGCAACGATGGCGATTCGATTCTTGGCTGCGTAATCGATCACCTCTTCGCGCTCCACCACGATCGTTTTACCCGCCTCAATCGCCAGACAAGTACCGCCGGCCTGATGGAGTAACTGCAAGGTCCTCAGCCCAACAGTTGGCAAGTCAAAACGCAAATCTTGCTGTGGCTTTGCCACTTTTACCAGGGTAAATCCGCCACGAGGGCAAATTTGTCCTGTTCGGACCAACAAAGCATCGGTCCCTTCCACAGCCTCGACCGCCAACACTGTCTGATCCTTCACCGTGACCCCTTGACCAATATCGAGATCTCCCATTTGCTTGGCGATTTTCCAACCAAATTCAATATCCTTCTGCTCGGTAAAACTAGGACTTCGTTTCGATAGAACACCCTGTTCAACCAGCAACTCCGGAGCGAAATTGGTACCAGGCACAACTTGGATCCCTCTTCGAATGTAGGTGTCGCAAACCGCCGTCAACAGCGAATCATCTCTCGTATCTCGCGAACGAGTGACAAAGTGTGGATATAAAGTTTTAATGCATTGCCAGTCAGGTAAATGTCGCCACCATCCACCTTTACCGAAGAGCAGCTTGTCTTTGAACAGCTTTCCCGCCAACGCGACCTGCGTCACACCATGTTTGCGAAAGAGCCTGATTTGACCACCAAGCTTTGCAACCCCAACCCATTCAAATCGCTCACACAGAGACTCAAGAGCCGGATCAGCATGATCCCTCACTGCTGCGACCACTAGTGGAATATTTTTCTCTTTGAGCTTGTTGGCAACGACGATTGGATAACGTCCCCAGCCGGCCACAATACCCACCGGTCCTTGGTCTAATCCAATCTCATTTAATGCATCCATCATCCACTTGCCAACTATCGAAGTTAAATTTTTCTAATGCTAATTCAACTCACTCTATTTTCCTAAGCCGCATCGCTCGGCTTTACTGCATCAGCTGTACCTCGCAAACTATCCACCATCGCTTGCAGTTGCTTCAGCTGCTTTCGCATCTCTGGCAGTCGCATCTGAAGAGCGAAGATCTGCATCTGCTCTTTTTGCTTGATCGCAGGACTACCTAAAAGAACCTCACCGGGTGCCGCGTCACTCATCAAGCCCGCTTGCGCTCCCACCATCACACCATCTGACAAATGAATGTGATCTTTCATTCCAACTTGGCCACCTAGCACCACATAGTTTCCCGTCGTGCAACTACCAGCGATGCCGACTTGAGCACAGATGAGGTTATGTCGACCGATTCGACAATTGTGCGCGATCTGAACCTGATTATCGATCTTCGTACCCGCACCAATGCGAGTCGCGCCGTAAGTGCCACGATCGATCGTGACCCCGGCTCCAATTTCCACGTCCGACTCAACATGTACCCATCCCAACTGAGCTGTTCGATGATGGCTACCATCCTTTGTCTTATACCCAAAACCGAATGCTCCTAAGACACTCCCGGCATGAATCAAAACTCGTTGCTCGAGTATGGTGTTCTCATACAAAACAACTCCTGGATAAAGCTCGCAATCATCGCCGATTCTGCAGCCTGCTTGAATGTGAACCCCTGCATGCAACCGACAACCTTTCCCGAGAACAACGTCGGCTCCCACCGACGCACCTGGCCCAATAGAACATCCAGCTCCAATCATTGCCGATGCTTCTACAAACGCCTGCGGGTGAATGCCACCAGAGTGAACTTGACGTTGTGGACGAAATAGCTGGTGCACACGAATAAATGTTTCGTGCGGCTGCGACGAACGAATCAGCGGCTTATCAATCTGAGGAAAATCAACTGGAACGATAAAAGCGGACGCACCGCTTTGCAGCACCTTACTGTGATACTTCGCGTGGTCCGCTAAGCTGATATCGCCACTTGTTGCATCCTGAAGCGGAGCTGCACCGAGTATCTCCAACGACTCACTACGGCCCAATTCTAGGGGAACTGACAACTCTCCCCCAACCAACTCCACTAGCTGACCTAATGAGAATGGCACCTGGAAATCCCTTTCCAACGCTGACTAAAAAGAATGTGATTCAATACCGCTTAGAGCAGCTCGAATCTCTCGAACTTCCCAAACTAAGTAATCTATGTAATTCATCTAACGCTTCAAATCAATCCGAATCAGCCCAGGCGAAACCTCCGCACTGTCGTTGCTAGCATAGCCAAAGATTTTCCCTTGCGCAAAAAAACTGGCTTGCCGTTTTTACACGACAAGCCACAGGAAAATCATTTGATTCGCTGATGCACCAGAAACCAATTGGCGATTCGACTGGGGACTGACCGATTGGTTTACAGCTGAATCGTGACCGTTTTCGATTCGGTATAAGGCTTCATACCCTCTTCGCCCAATTCGCGTCCCTGTCCCGACATCTTGAAACCTCCAAACGGAGCAGCGGCATCAAACACATCGTAGCAGTTGACCCAGATGGTACCTGCGCGGACACGGCGAGCGAAATCATGGGCTTTACCGATGTCACGTGTCCAAACTGCTGCAGCCAAACCAAACATCGTATTGTTGGCTCGATGGATCAATTCCTCCCAGTCCTTGAACTTCAAGACGCTCATCACGGGACCAAAGATTTCATCCTTCGCGATCGACATATCGTCGGTAACATTGTCGAAAACAGTGGGCTCAATAAAGTATCCTTTATCCCCGAAACGATTGCCTCCAGTAAGGCACTGGGCACCTTCCTGTTGGCCCAACTTGATGTACTTCAGAATTTTATCGAACTGAGCCTGATCAACTTGCGGCCCTTGCTCGGTTTCGCGCGACAAGGGATTACCAAGCTTTCGGCTCGCCGCCAGCTTTTTGAGCTTTGCGACGAACTCTTCATGAATTCGCTCATCGACAAACACACGGCTGCCAGCACAGCAGCATTGCCCCTGATTGAAGAACAAACCAAAGTGGGTTCCCTGCGCGGCTTGATCCAAGTCGGCATCGGCCAAGATAACGTTCGGACTCTTTCCACCGAGTTCAAATGTAAGTCGTTTCAAACTCTCAGAGGCATCGCGCATAATAATTTGCGCCGTACGATGTTCTCCAGTGAACGCGATCTTATCGACTCCAGGATGCTTGACGAGGGAAGCGCCAGCAGTCGGTCCAAAACCTGGTACGACGTTGATAACCCCATCAGGAAAGCCCGCTTCTTTGGCTAGAGCCGCCATGCGCAAACAGGTTAGCGGTGTTTGCTCAGCTGGCTTCATGACAATGGTGCAACCAGCTGCTAATGCTGGCCCCCACTTCCATGCCACCATTAGCATTGGAAAATTCCAAGGAATAATTTGGCCAACCACACCAACCGGTTCTTTTCGCGTGTACGTGAAATAATTTCCTCGGACAGGAATGGTTGCACCCTGGATCTTGTCGGCAAAACCTGCGTAATAGCGGAGGCAATCGACGACCAAAGGAAGGTCGGCGGCGCGCGCATCTCGCACTGGCTTACCATTGTCCAACGATTCTAATGCAGCCAGTTCGTCAATTTCTTCTTCGATAAGATCGGCAAGGCGATACAACAATCGTCCACGGTCGCGAGCATCCATTTTGTGCCAAGGCCCAGATTCAAACGCGCGTCGTGCCGCCTTTACAGCTCGATCGATATCGACCGCATCTCCCTCGGCTACTTCAGCGATCACTTCTTCCGTAGCAGGGTTGATGGTCGCAAACGTCTTACCACTTGCCGACGGCACCCACTTGCCATCGATGAAACATTCCGTATGTCGAATCTTGGGTTGTGCCTGTGGTTCGATGGTCGTAGCCATGTATAACTCACTCCGATTAGGAAACATCCTCTGAACAATTTTTGCAAACGTGATCGTACCGAAGCAAAATTTTTTACCAACGATCCGGATTCAGCCATGCGTTACCAACCAGCGTCGCAGCGGTGGGCATTTCAGACTATGCAGAAAACTAACTTCAGAGAACAAATGGAAGAGGAAAACCTAACGCCTTCGGAATTCTATCCCTTTTTGGAAGCGATAAGCAACCGGTGGCGAGAACTTCGGTGCTGCTTTCAAGACTCTCTGAACCTGTTAAACTTAGGCAAAGCATAGGCCTTTCATCCATTCGGCCGAACGCTGCTCAAGGAGGCACGGCTCAAAGTAAACCAACTTGCAAGGTAAACCAACTTGCAAGCAGGCTGCTTTGGACGCCAAAGTTGCAAAAAGACAGCATGAACCTCTTTTAAAAAACTCTACCTTACACAGGCCACTAGGCTAATTTTTTTCAGAAATGATTTGGGACCACTATGGAAGCGGAGTTCATCGCTTGGGCTAAACGGAGAGCCTCCATTTTGCCACAACCTTTTTTGGGTATCGGTGACGATGCCGCCGTCTTGGAATTTCACTGTGTGAACGACACCCTGGGTGGAGTTGCGAGAATGGTCGTAACGGCAGATTCACTTGGAGATGGCTCACACTTCAAGCTTGGTGAACACTCACCGCAGAGGATTGGCCGCAAAGCCGCCGCGGTCAACCTCAGCGATTTGGCTGCGATGGGTGCTAAAGCGGTCAGCCTTCTGGTCGCTATCACGCTGCCGAGAGGGGCCGCCGCCCAGAATCTCGCCCGTGATCTATTCGAGGGTATCTGTGAAATGGCGGAACGGTTTCAGGTAAGCATTGCAGGGGGAGATACAAACTGCTGGGACGGGCCATTAACCATAAGCATTACGGCGATAGGCCAGACCCGTGGCGATGAAATTTGGCGACGCGATGGAGCTAAAGCAGGAGACTTGATTGTTACCACCGGCCCATTGGGGGGTAGCATCCTCGGAAAGCATCTCGACTTTTTGCCCAGACTTGATCTGGCCGAACAAATTTGCGGTCGCGGACTGATCCACGCTGCAACCGATATCAGTGATGGACTTGCCCTGGATCTTCACCACATTGCCTCCGCTAGCCGCTGTGGAGCCATTTTGGAGCTCGACAAAGTGCCCATCAGCGAAGCAGCCCAGACGCTGAGCGTTCAGGGCGGAAAAACGCCCCTACAACATGCTTTAGGCGATGGCGAAGATTTTGAACTGCTACTGGCAGTCCCTAAGCCTAATCTTTCAAAACTTTCGGAACTGGGGCTTGCGGAATCACTTCATGTCATTGGAGAATTCACGAGTCGAACTGGGTTGTGGTCAAAAAAGGGGGATAAGCTGCAACAACTACCTCCACATGGGTATTCTCACAGCTAAATGTTCAGAGTAATTCGCTCTACATCACCCAATTCGCTAAAATCTATGCATACTTTGAAGTCAGAATAATCGATATAAAATAAAGTTCTCATCGATCTTAGTTTTCCGAATGATGGATTGGGACCCCGCTGGAGGAAGTTCCGATTCCGTCGGTACCATTTGCCTCTGTTTTTATTTGCGTTCATCATGCAACCCGACTCGACTCAAGGCTGGACCTGCGAGCTCAAATCACTTAACGACACCGCTCGCTTGGCAAAATTGCTGATTAAAAAACTTCCCATTCCGGTTACTATCGGCCTCAAAGGAACGCTAGGAGCTGGGAAGACACAGCTTGTTAGATTCTTTGTGGAAGCATTAGGTGGAAACTCTAACTGGGTTACCAGTCCCACCTATGTCATGGTTCAGAGTTATGCTACCACTCCGGAAGTTCATCACCTCGACGCTTATCGCTTAAAAAACATCCAGGAATTTCATGACCTGGGCGTTGATGAACTCATGCAGCAACCTGCATATACTCTCATTGAGTGGTCAGACAAGGTCGAAAGTGCATTGCCGGAAGACTACTTAGAAATCGAATTGGTTCCAAACGGTAACGGTCAACGCCACGCCCATCTCAAGAGCGTCGGTCCAGAATACGTCACTTGCATCACTCAAATCGCAGCCAAATGGAATGCTTAAGCCTTTAGCGGCCAAGCTTTCCAAGCTGACGGCCGCCTCCACAAACTTTCATCACTTCGAGATTCATTGCATAGCCTCTGCTGGAAACAAACTGCCAAACAGAATTCGTGGTAATCGCACTGATTCGCGTCTTTTCAACCCCCGCGTACCAACTCTAGGCGGTTTGGTCCTGGCTCTATCAACGTCAGGTACTGGCTTGTCATTCTAGCTTTTCGTACATTGTGTTAGCATGGAGCATCCAATGACCGATAATTAAGGCCATTAGGAGAGGTTCAAATCTGTATTCGATCATCGAATGCGGTACCGAACCTGATCGAATTCATTGACGCAAGGGTCCCTGCAATCAGCACTGACAGCAACTCTTCCTACATTGTCCGATGTGGCGTCATGCGTACGCTTCATGTGATGCAATCTCGGCGACCTTTCGCGCGCGGACAGCTGGTCATCGCTCGCACTCCGCGTGGCCTGGAAGCTGGCGAAGTACTCAGCGAAGCATCCCCCTCGGTCATTGCTCAATTAAAGGATCCGCCAGGAGGTTCAATTCAACGCCTCGTCTCTCCTGAAGATCAAAACGAGATCAATCGTCTTCAAAAACTTGCTACCGAGGAATTCAAACGTTGCAAAGCAATCGTTGGCGAGATGAAACTCGATATGGATATGGTTGACCTAGAGCATATCTACGGCGGCGAAAGAATTGTGGTCTATTACATTTCTGAGCAGCGCATCGACTTTCGAGAACTCGTCAAACGACTCGCCAGCGACTTCCAGACCCGCATTGAAATGCGACAGATCGGAGTGCGCGACGAAGCTAAACTTTTAGCTGATTATGGTGATTGCGGTAAACCCGTCTGTTGCAATACGCACCTACACCAAATGCCTCCGGTATCCATGCGGATGGCCAAGATGCAAAAGGCAACTCTAGACCCAGCCAAAATATCAGGTCGATGCGGTCGCTTGAAATGCTGTTTGCGATACGAGTTCGACACCTATGAAGAATTGAGAATGCAACTACCCCCGATCGGTAGCGACATCCTTACTAACGAAGGACGCGCACGGATTTTGAATCAGGAAATACTGTCACAGCAGCTATTGATTCAGACGGAGGATAACCGAAGACTTCTTATCGACGCACATGAGGTGCTCAGCGTGATTCGGCGCGAGAACACTCGCTCCTACGAAGGTGGCAAAGAGGGCGAATCGTACGACAGCGATTGACGTCAAAGCAGGGAAGGGTACTACGAGACCAGATATCCCTAAAGAAGAACTCAAAGTTACAATCCACTCTTTCATCGCCGAAACGGTGAAGGACAATTTCTGAAAGCGGTGATTCCAATGAGTAGTTCTAATGTTCATCCATTGATTGAATTACTAGAAAACGACAAACGCTACAAAATCGACGCTTATATGTTCGTCCGAGAAGCGCTTTCCTACGCTCAGGATGTCATGAAAATGCCACCTCAGAAATTGGCCGAAGGGGAGGTTCGAGCAGAACGCCACATCACTGGACAGCAACTTTGCGAGGCCATTCGGCAGTACGCTGTTCAACAGTATGGCTACTTAGCCAAAGCTGTACTCAATTCTTGGGGCATTCACGAAACCGGCGACTTCGGCGAGATCGTCTACAACTTGATCCGTATCAAGCAAATGAAGAAATCAAAATCCGATCGCCGAGAAGATTTTGATAATGTCTATGACTTCGAGGGTGCTTTCGAGCCAGTATTCGAAACAGCAAGTGAAGGTCCATTCTAAAGAAACTCAATCTTGCTAAGGAATTAACACCTGGTCATAGGGCGTTTTTCCAATAGACAATCTAAGACGGTTCACCATGTGACGAACTAAGCGGCAACGCCCTGAAGCACTCTATATTTCTTCGACCTATTTCCTCGACCTGAAGCATCACCCATGCAACAGTCCAAACCAACACAAACGAGTAAGACTTGGCTTTGGATTTCCTTAGGTCTATACCTCAGTTGGATGATTTTCCTTTTTTACCTCAGCGTAGCTACCCCCAAAGGCTAGCAGATTTATTCATCGCTTCTGTTTCCAGGAAGCAAGGAATCGAACCATCTCTCGGCAGAAGTCTGGTAAATCATCCGGCTTACGACTGCTGATCGAGTTACGGTCAACCACCACGGCAGCATCTTCCCAGATCGCACCGGCGTTTACTAAATCATCTTTGATGCCTCGCGAGCCAGTAACACGAACACCACGATAGATTCCGGCAGAAATAGGTATCCAGCCTCCGTGACAAATCGCAGCTACAAGTTTTCCTGAATCGAAGAACTCCCTCGTCAGTCTCAAAACCAAATCATCTCGCCGCAACTTATCCGGCATGAATCCACCTGGAACAATCAATGCATCAAATTGATCGCTCTGGATCTCTTTTAACGCCGCATCGGAACGACAAGGATAACCGTTTTTGCCACTGTAAACACAATCTTCCTTCTCACCTGCTACCACACATTTCGCACCCGCTTCCTCAAGCCTCAACTTGGGATACCACAATTCCAAGTCTTCGTAGATATCACCTACGAACAATAGAACCTTCAGCCCATCAAGCGGAGACTGCTCTAGATTTAATTGTTCAGAATTGTTCTGCCCCACACTCAAGCTCCTTGCTAACTCGTCATAGATTCACTTTGAAGCTTTTCACAGCAATGCATTGTCGTCGCCTGGTCAACTCCTCGGTCGACTAGTCTTAAGTTATCGATGTTGCATATTTCGCGCAGTAGCCATCGCATCCTCGGCCATGGCGATGTACTTGCGATCTCCCGTCCCAGCAAAAGCGCGCTGGTAGGTAACACTCATCGCCGTAAAGTTGAATGGATCCGAAGGCTCTAACTCACAAGCCTTTTGATTGTGGGCGATCGCCAAATCGTGCTGCCCTGTCAGGGTGTACAAACGCGCTAACGTTAAATGAGACAAGATGTGATTCGCATCTTGCTCTAAAATCTGCTTCAGAATTCCAATCGAAGCTTCCGATTCGCCACTATCTTTCAGCTTCTCTGCCTGCGCATACATGCTATCGATATCTGACACGCTATTCCCCTTACGTTAAGTCTTATTTCGAGTAGTAAATTCACTTGCAAAGCTACGCCTCAAGTGGCAAAGCAATTGGGGAAACCGAAAGTCTCCCAAGCACAACATCGCCGAATATTGTTGCGCCCCGTCAATCAGATCCAGGAAACTAGATTACCAGTTCTACCCATTCCCCGAACCTCTATGGGTTTCCCCGGATGGCTCAAAGCTTTTGAAAACAGATGGACTTTTTGAATTCGGCGACTTTTTACAGCGTCCTGGAGGCCAAATTGTATCAGACGGCCGAATTTGTTGAAGGCGTTACCGCGACCTGTTCCATCGCCATCCATAACTTTTGCAACGATTGCATATCAACCAAAATCGCTCGCCGACCAGCATACGCCAGCCTCGTGTAAGCGTTGGCTAAATTAGTCAATTCATCCTGACACTTCGGCAAAGCACCGGAAAGCCGACGAAGATACTCCTCTGCTGTCTGCCCTTCCGCTCGAATGACTCCACGTTCAGCACCCCATGCTTCGATAGCTGCGTACGTATAACGAACCATCTCACTGCTATCCTTTTTAGAATCTCGATTTCTAAATGGATTGCTGAAGGAAGCAAAGGTTGCTCTCTGTTTGCGTCTTTGCGATGCCAACTCACTACCAGCCTCAGTCGGTTGATCCCCCTCCAATCCCCATAGATTGTTCCACCATGTTTTAATACCTGCCAACCAAGCTGCAATTTCTGCTCGATGAGTTATCGCGTAGTACACAAAGAATCCCAGTAATGCGGCGATAGTAAGCCATTTCAAGATTGGCCCCAACCAACTACCTAGCTCAAAATTCATCCAAGGCGTACTGGGTTCGGGTGCTGATGGAGATTCGCTTGACTGCGTGTCAGGTTGCTGCGTGTCAGGTTGCTGCGTGTTGGATGATTGTGATTCGGTTGGTTGTGATTGATCCTGTGAGTCTGGTTGCTGGTCATCCTGCGATAATTCATTTTGTGAATCGCCTTGTTGACCAGTCGACTGATTCTGTCCGCGATTAGCTTGAGGAGACGAATTTGATTTTGGAGAATTCCCTGGGTTGCTCTTTTGATTGCGGTCGCCTTGAGAAGGATCCGGCTGATCTGGAGTTGATTGATCTGGTGTTGACTGACCGGGATTGTTTTGTGTTCCTCGTTCGCTGGAAGGATTCGATGTTGAGCTAGCCCCATTTTGTGGGTTTGCTTGTGGCTCGGACGGATTGCTGTTAGGTTGCGATTTTGCTGAACCAGAATCTTGTCCCGAGGAATTTTGAGAGGCCGAATTGGAATCATTCCCTTGATTATTCATCCCATTTGATGGACGATTCGAGTCGTTGCTAGAAGGCGTACCGTTACTGCTCGTGGTCTCTGCTTTTGAATTCGACTTTGAGCCCTCTTGAGCGTTTCCAGAAGTATCGGATTGCCCTTGGATTGCCTTCTGATTGCTGCTTGGCGCTGAAGGTGAAGATGTGTTTGTGCGCGACGCGTTACCTTGGTTCGTTGTACCTGAACCTTGGGACGTATCTTCGCTTTTGCTCATTGCCGATGCACTGCTTCTAGCGTTACCACTTTGATCTTTGCCTCCTTGCCCGCCTGAGTTCCCATTCTCTCCCCGGGAAGCACCCCCTGGAGATTTTGCGTTTGAATCCGCCGTCTCCCCACCTTGTGCTGATTGACCGCCGGCACCACCACCCCCTTCACCTTGTCCAGCCGAACTTCCTTGAGCTCCCTGAGAACCACTAGTGCCATCAGAACCTGCTGAACCAACATTAGAGGGACTGCCAGGACTTGGATCAGGCACTGTCGGTGCACCTCCAGCACCATCGCCAACACCTTCCCCGCCCCAACCGTACCGACTGGCGGTTATACCTTCCGATGATTGGATATCGAACGGCAGATCAAATAACCCATACTCTCTACCTGGAAGTGGAAGCAGCATGCATAAACCTAAGAACAGCAACGTTCCCAACAGCCCCATGCCTAACCAATTAACCGTAAACTCAAAAGGTATCTCGACGCCTCGCTGGTTGAGGTAGCGACGCAATCCCAAAAAGCTAGTTATGACCAGCAGCGAAAACGAACAAGCGAAATACCCGAACAGTAGATAGAAGGCTCGCTCCCGGACACCTGTTGCTCCGCTGGGCAAGAAGATCTGTCCCACTCCATATAAAGGAATCGCTAGAAGAGCGAAGTAGAGAATCGAGACTCCCGGATTGTGTCTTCGGCGCCTTTTGGATTTACCGACGGGGGCCTTTGCCAAATCGCTTCGAACCAACCCCAGAGATTGCAACAAACCTTCGCCCGATGTATCGCGATCACTCTCAACAAGAGTGCAATCAAAGACAATTCGATCAGCCAAAAAACCAACCAGCGCTAATAATCCCGCATTGATAAGTGGACTCAGCGAAGCGAGTGGACCTTGGAAAACCACAAAACGACTGATGACAAAAAGAGTCGACGCTCCCAACGCGATCGTATAACCAAGAGCATGGGCACGCCCTGAATCGATCGCGATTCTCGCAATTAAAACCGATGCAAAAATGTAGAGAGCAAAGAGGTAAGTAACGCGAACCTGAAAACCGTCCCGGTAAAAAACTAGAATCAAAAAGGAAATCAGGCAATAGATCATCCCCATCACCAACGCTGGGGCGAATGCTGCTGCAAGAAAATCAGCGACCACGCTAGGTTGACGACTTTTTGCCATGCATATCCTTACAACAACGAGCCTACGGGACAATTTTGTGCAAACTTATCTCTTACTAATTTCAAGCCTTCATATCGAACGAGAATTACTCGATCGAGAGATTTGCTCACTTCGGGATTCGGAAAGCAAGAGGCACGTTGATTCCAGTATAACTTCCTGCCGATACGATTTCACTCTGTTGCCACCCCAACGAAAACCTCGCATTTTTAAACACGTGGCAAAAACGCTTGGGAATCTCTTGAAGCGGGCACTGCTTTCAATCCGCAAGGCTGATACAATCCGATGAAGCAGATGCTGTTGTTTGTTTTAGATCGAGCCGATGTGTCCATAGCGACGCTGCGTCTCTCGCGAAAACTGGGTAATACAAGCAACTGGCCTGAAAGGCCTGTCGACATGGAACTGCTCCAAAGTGTAATGGCAAAAACCGGACAGGCGTAGACAAGGTACTAGCCGACCTTGGCAGTGGCAAAAGTCAGCCTGCCACTGGGATTCCTTAATGAAAACGATCTCCAAGTTGAATCAAGCATGACCTCATCGATGTCGAATTCATTGCTAACTCCGGAACTGATGGCCAAGCTTGAACGCTTGGAACTGGTGAGTCGCAAGATTTTCCGCGGGGGACTAAAAGGGGAAAGACGCAGCAAGCGAAAAGGTGAAAGTGTCGAGTTTGCCGATTACCGCAACTATGTTTCGGGAGACGATCTGCGGTTTATCGACTGGAATCTGTATGCTCGCTTAGATCGGCTGTATTTGAAACTTTTTCAGGAAGAAGAAGATCTGCACTTTTACTGCCTTATCGACGCGTCCCCGTCGATGGCAGCTGGCCAACCCAGCAAAATTGAGAGCGCTCGACAATTAGCAGCCGCACTCGGATTCATCGGCCTTTGCCGCGCGGATCGCGTCAAAATCGATACCCTGGCGGGACTCAAAAACTCGCCACCTCTCCGAGGTCGTAGCAGCCTATCGCGCATGCTTGACTTGCTAAACCAAATCGAACCCGAAGAGCGTTCCAACCTTCTTGAAGGAGTCAAAACCTTCGCTTTACGAAATAGGGGAAAGGGGGTCATCGTCTTAATTACGGACTTGATGGACAAGTCTGGTTACGAAGCCGCCCTGAGGATGCTGGTCGCTAATCAAATGGACATTTACTTGATCCATCTACTCAGCCCTGAAGAGTTGCAACCTACATTGATGGGCGATCTGCGGCTGATCGATTGCGAAGACCAAGATGAGGTCGAAATTTCGATCAGTCCAGCGGTTCTGAAAAGATACAAACAAACGCTTGAAAACTTCCTCCATCAAGCCAAGCAATTCTGCTCACGAAGGGCAATTAACTATCTGCTCATGCCTAGTGATCGCGCCGTCGATCTCATGGTGACTCAATACCTCTGCCAGCGAGGGCTTGTCAGATGAGCTGGATTCCGGCAATAAGTGGATGGGCATTTGCGCTTTTGGCCCTTATTCCACCGGCGATCATCGCGCTGTACTTTCTCAAGCTCCGTCGAAACCCTTTGGTCGTTCCCAGTACCTATCTGTGGGTCAAAACCATCGAGGATCTTCATGTTAATAGTCTTTGGCAAAAGCTACAAAAAAATATTCTCCTCTATCTTCAGTTACTGTTTATTGGATTGCTGATCCTATCGTTGCTTCGACCTGGCTGTCGCAGCGAATCATCACTTGGCAAAAGATCGATCCTTCTGATCGACCACTCAGCCAGCATGAATGCAACCGATGAAGAGCCAACGCGACTCGATAAAGCTAAAGAAAAAGCTTTAGAGATGATCGATACGATGTCCAGTGACGATGTCTCGATGGTGATTGCTTTTTCCGATCGCGCCGAAGTACGCCAAGGTTTCACTTCCGATCGTCGCCAGTTGCGAGCGGCCGTGGAGAGTATCAATCCCACGCAGCGCACAACGGATGCTAAAGAAGCACTCCGTGCAGCAGCCGGCTTGGCCAATCCCGGCAGAACCAGCCAGCTTGAAAACGTCAACGACATCCAGGTCGCAGAAGCTCTGCCTGCAACCCTGTTTGTCCTATCTGATGGAGGCTTCCCGGAGATACAAGATTTTGATCTCGGCAATCTCTCCGCTCAATACATTCCCATCGGCAAACAGGACGCCAACAACGTGGGGATCATCGCCTTCACCGTGGAACGAAATATCGAACATCCTGACGAAGTTGAAGCGTATGCGAGACTGGTCAATTATTCGGATAAAGACATTGAGGTCACGACGGAACTGCTATTGGACGATAACCTGATCGATGCCGGCCAGACTTCACTGAAGCCTGGAAGCGAAGAAGGTGTTAACTTTAAAATCAAGAATATCGATCAAGGGGAATTAAAACTACGAATCGATGTCCAAGACAATTTAGCGGTCGACAACGAAGCCTTCGCCACACTTACCACTGCTAAACCTATCAGAGTTCTGTTGGTGACCAAGGGCAATAATCCACTCGAACTTGGCCTACGCACTTCGCAGTGTGCGAAACTGGCGACAACAACGGTGGTCGACCCTGATTTCCTCCAACGACCAGAATTTCTCAATGGCCAGAATACCGACTCTTATGATCTCATGATCTTCGATCGTTGCTCACCTCCTGCGCTGCCACCTTGCAACACACTCTTCATGGGTTCTTTGCCACCTGGTGAAGCCTGGAGCCTAGGACCAAACGCAAGTCCTGTGTTTGTCGTCGATGTGGCCAAAGACCATCCGTTGATGCAATACCTCGAAATCGCTTCAATTCGAATCGTCGAAGCAGCCGCACTAAAAGGCCCCACCTCGGCAATTCGTTTAATTGAGGCAGACTGTGGTCCTGTTATGGCAATCGCTCCACGAGAAGCATTTCAGGATGTCGTTTGCAGTATTTCACTTCTTCGCGGCGATGGAACCGACCTCGCCCCTAATACTGACTGGCCCCTGCGCCGCAGCTTTCCCGTCTTCCTACTGAACACTTTAGAATTCCTCGGAGGCGCTGGAGAACAAGCCGCGGGAAGATCCGTACTGCCGGGTCAAGCGATTCCACTTGCTCTTGGCCGATCCGTGGAAAAGGTCGAAGTCAAAACGCCAAGCGGACAAATGGAAACCGCTTCGCGTGGTTCACTTTCCCAAATCATCTTCACTCAAACCGAACAGACTGGGGTTTATTCGGTAACAGCTCCCGAACAAACGAACTCAATGGACCGGTTCACCGTAAACTTGTTCAGCGTGCGTGAGAGCCAAATCAAACCACAGCAAGCGATTTCATTCGGGGCAGAGAGTATCACGGCAGCAGAGTCTGCTACACCGAAACGAGTTGACTACTGGAGATGGATAGCGTTGCTTGCCATAGCCGTTTTGGCTGTCGAATGGATTACCTATAATCGAAGACTCTATTTTTAGTTTTCGGAGTTTGCCTGCGTTTGGCCAGCTTAGATTGAACGAGCTCACTTTGGTACCTTAGGAATTTAAATAAACCTTTCACTGATCTACTGCGGACTTTCAATCTTTTTTGAACACCGCTGCCCGCCTCGGCGGCGATCAGTCAATTGACTTCTGGCAACAGTTGTCTAGAATCCCCCCACAAGCAGGTTCGCTGCGGAGTTGCAGCTTCATATATCCGGAGACCTACAAATGTCAGAACATGTACACGAGTTCACTGACCAGAGCTTTCAATCCGATGTCCTTCATTCCCAAGCACCCGTTCTTGTCGACTTCTGGGCACCTTGGTGCGGTCCTTGCCGCCAAATCGCTCCGCTGATCGAACAACTTGGAGTTCAATACGCAGGTCGGGTCAAGATTGGTAAAGTCAATATCGACGATAACCCGCAAGCTGCTCAGCATTACGGCATACAAAGCATTCCTACGCTGTTACTTTTCAAGGGTGGTGAGGTAGTAGACCGCTTCGTCGGAATGCCCGCTCGAACCAAACTGGAAGATCGGCTCGAAGCAAGTATCTCATAGTAAAGTCGAAGACCTCGGCCGAGATACTCAGCACCTTTTTAGACCTGAAATCTTTGCTGCATCGAACCCCAATGAACTCGGGAGTGAGGCGGATCGCGCCAAACTCCCGAGATTTGAAATAGCGAACATTTCTATGAATTTCAGCTAAGCAAGCCACCAAAAGCTTTTCTTCTGTGACTGCAATCTGATATTTTGTAAGAACAATTCTTTTCAGGCCAGCTTTTTTAGGATCCCTCAGCTAATCGCACGCTGGGGTAGGAATCGGAAGGAGGGGGGATGTCTCGCAAATCTAGAAACGCTTCTTGCTCCAACTCCGGCCATTCTATGAGTTTTCGGAGCTATAGGCTGATAGAAAAATTATTCAGCCAAGCTTCCGCAATAAGCCTGATTCAATCTAACTCCACTAGGCGCGTCCTGCGTGTTGATCGATTGGAACGACGTGATTTGTTCGCCGTCCTGACTGCAGTTGTTTTTGAAGACGCCAATGCATCAAGCGACTATGAAAAAGGTATCGATTCCCCAATCGCCTACCAATTCGTTTATGTCGATCAAAACAGCAATCAGCAGTTCGATGATTTTGAAACGGCAGCTATTTCCGACAAAGATGGGATCGTATCTTTTGAAATCAAGGATGGTTTGAACGGTGTCCTGCGGGTCAACCAGACCTTACAGGGAAGCACCTTCTCATCTGACATGCCACACACTCAGTATGCAGGACCCAAGATCTCCGATCTCGTTTCCTCGCCTGTTGAAATTGTTGCTTTCGATACAGTGCTTCAAGGTGGGGCAGACGGATGG
>Ga0315904_10002753_pt1 | contig 26788 bp, 29 predicted proteins | sample LakEriMetagenome_6_FD_203529 | JGI IMG/M metagenome (GOLD analysis project Ga0315904, IMG submission 203529) | Freshwater fungal communities from buoy surface, Lake Erie, Ohio, United States - Buoy 12 MA120 | ecosystem: Environmental > Aquatic > Freshwater > Lake | place: USA: Lake Erie, Ohio...
CTTCTTGCGATAGGTTGGGCGGAAAGGTACGCACAATCCCGAAGGAATGCACCCCGCGCCGCACCCCGACGAAACGTACCTTCGTCGCGCATTTCAGACCATGACGAACGGCGGAACAGCGGCCTTTCACACCCTCGGTTGCAAGCTGAATTTCAGCGAAACCAGCACCTTGGCCCGTCTGCTCGACGAGGCAGGGTTCGCCCGCGTGTCCGTGGACGACCGGCCGGATGTGGTGGTCATCAATACATGCAGCGTCACCGACCACGCGGACGCCAAATGCCGCAATGCCGTCCGCCGTGCGCGCACCGCAAACCCCGAGGCCTTCGTGGCGGTCGTGGGTTGTTATGCCCAGTTGAAGCCGGAAGAAATCGCCTCCATTCCCGGGGTTGACCTCGTCCTGGGGGCTTCGGAAAAATTCAATTTGGTGCAGCATTTGGGCACCCGCGGGGTGCACGTCGGGGAAATCAAAGAAGTGCGCACGTTCGTGCCCGGTTTCTCCTCCGGAGACCGCACCCGGACGTTTCTCAAGGTCCAAGACGGCTGCAACTACTTCTGCGCGTTTTGCACCATCCCCCTGGCCCGGGGCCGCTCGCGCAGTGCCTCGGTCGAGGCCACGGTGGCACAGGCCCGGGAAGCGGCTGCCTTGGGGGCGAAAGAAATCGTGCTCACCGGGGTCAACATCGGCGATTTCGGGCGAGAGGGCGGGGAGTCGCTGGAGGATTTGGTGCGCGCGCTCGATGCCCTCGAGTCCATCGACCGCTTCCGCATCAGCAGCATCGAACCCGATTTGCTCACCGACAGCCTGATCGACTTTGTGGCCGAGAGCCGCGCCTTCATGCCCCATTTTCACTTGCCCCTGCAAAGCGGTTCTGACCGGATTCTCGCGGCCATGCGCCGCCGGTACCGCACCGACCGCTACCGCAGCCGGGTGGATCGGATTCGGGAGCGGATGCCCGAAGCCGCCATCGGCTGCGACGTCATTTCTGGGTTTCCGGGCGAGGGCGCACCCGAGTTTCAGGAAACGCTCGACTTTCTGCACGCGACCGACGTCACCTACCTGCACGCCTTCACCTACAGCGAGCGAGAAAAAACCACGGCCTTGCGGTTAGCCGACGTCGTTCCTGTGCCCGAGCGGCAGGAACGCACTCGGATCCTGCGGCAACTCAGTTTGAAAAAACAGCGCGCGCATTGGGAACAGTTCGTCGGCTCCGTGCGGCCCGTTCTGTTCGAACACGCCGAAGAAGAGGGCCTGCGGTTCGGATTCACACCAGAATATGTGCGCATTGCCGCTCCTGCAGAGGCCGTTCTGCCGAACACGCTCACTTCCGTTCGGCTCGACACGGTGCATGCAGCCGGGCACGTTTCCTGTTCCCTACAGACCTAAGAAGCCATGTATCCTACCCTCTACCACGCCTTCTTCGACCTGTTCGGTCTGGATTTGCCTGCGCTCAAGCTCGTCAATAGCTTCGGGTTCTTTGTGGCACTGGCCTTCGTCGTTGCTGCCAGAATGCTCGCAATCGAGATGCGGAGAAAGGAGAAGGCGGGCATCTTTCGCGGACCGGAAGTCCTCCTTGAACCGGGGAAGCTCGCGCAGCCCGGCGAGCTCGCGGCCCAAGCTGCGGTCGGCTTCTTGCTCGGATGGAAGTTCCTGTACCTGATTCTGAATGCTTCCACCCTGTTTCAGGACGGCCGGTTGCCGCAGGAACACCTGTTCAGCGGGGAGGGCAGCTGGGGTTGGGGGCTCGCGCTTGCAGCGGCTTTTGCGGGATTCCGCTGGTGGGAAGGCAAGAAGGCTGTGGGCCGGGGCCCGGCTGCCCCTGAACGCGTGCGCCTCCCGGCCTCCGAGTACGTAGGCGGCATCGTAACGGCCTCGGCCATCGGCGGCCTAGCCGGGGCCAAACTCTTCCACCTCCTCGAATACCCGGACGAATTCGTACGCTTTTTCCGCGAACCTTCACTCAACAACTTCCTCGGAGGTTTGACCATCTACGGCGGGCTCATCGTAGGCGCACTCGCCGTGGCGGCTTTTGCCCGGCGGAAGGGACTCCCTTTCCTGCCGCTGGCAGACGCCGCAGCCCCGGCCATGATGCTCGCCTACGGAATCGGACGCATCGGGTGCCAAGTGAGCGGCGACGGCGACTGGGGCATTCCGAATCCCGCCCCGAAGCCGGGGTGGCTGGGATGGGCCCCGGATTGGGTCTGGTCGTATGCATATCCGAACAATGTGAACGGCGTTTGGGGTCCGCGTGAAGCCGGATACACCGGGCGTGAAATCCTGTCCACGGATCCATGGCCCCACTTTCCGGGCTACGGCACGTACCTCGATCCGGCCGTCTTTCCTACGCCCCTCTACGAAACGGCCATGGCATTCGTGCTGTTCGCCTGCTTGTGGGCACTTCGCCGCACATGGGTCGTACCTGGACTCCTGTTTTCCGTGTACCTCATGGTCAACGGACTCGAACGGTTGCTGATTGAACAGATCCGGGTAAATGCCCCGATGGAGCTCGGTGGGCTCGCGTTCACACAAGCGGAACTGATTGCGGTGCTGACCATGATCGGAGGCGCAGTGTTGTTCGCGGTGCTGAAACGCCGCGCTGTCGCAGGTTAAACCGCAGAGGGAGTTGCAGCGTCAAGAGGGCATGGTTCCGCAGCCCGTTTGGCTCAAAGAGCTGCAGCATCCCTCCTCTTCATCGGCCCGGGAGCAGGCCTTCCGCGCCTGCATCGCGGAATTCGAACGCCCTGTTTATCTGCATGTGCGCAGAATGCTCGGCAACCACGCAGACGCGGATGATGCGGCCCAAGAGACGTTCATCCAGGTGTACAGGTCCATCGGTTCGTTCCGCGGCGAAGCGCCCCTGCGTGCGTGGATCATGGCCATCGCCGGGCGCAAAGCCCTCGATGCGATTGCGCGGCGCAGGAAGCCGGAACTTTCCATCGAAGAGGCGTTTGAGCGGGCGTCGGATACCTTGGCGGCAGATCCGCTGTTCGATGGCGACGCCGCAGTGCGCGCGCTGCATGCCGCCGTCCTTGCCTTGCCCGATCGGCAGCGCCAGGTCTTCACGCTCAGGTACTTTGACGCCCTCCCCTACGCCGAGATCGCATCCGCCACGGGCGTGACCGAGGGCGCACTGAAGGCTTCGTACCACCACGCCGCCGAGAAGGTGCGGCGCTTTGTCTCCTCCCTTCCGGACTTCGCCGATTAAACCTGAAACTCCACTCCGCTGTCTTTCTCCTGCCATGGACGCTTTCCGCACCCCACCCGGTTACTTTGACTCCCTCCCGGACCGCATCGTGGCGCGCACCAAAACCCGAGTGGTGCGGTTGCGTGCGGCTTGGATTGCGGCGGCAGCCGTTGCAGCAAGTGCTGCGCTCCTCCTCTTGCCGGAACTCGTGCACCAAGAAGAAACCTGCGTTTCCTTCGCCTGCCTGCTCGATGCCACCAGCACGGAAGAACTGTTGCACGACGACCTGCTCGAAGAATTGGCGGAAGACCCTGCCGCATTTGATGTACTCACCGAAGACCTTTGATGCCGATGCCTCCCCGTTTCGCTACCCTCCTGTTGCTTTTCCTGCCCTGGATGGCGTTCGCCCAGCCTGCGAGCAATCCGCGGGTGGAGTCCTTGCGCATCGCATTCATCACCGAACGGCTTGAACTGTCCCCGAAGGAAAGCGAGGCTTTTTGGCCGGCCATCCGGGTCCACCACCGAGAACTCGAATCGCTGCGCCGCCGCATCGATGATTTGCTCGACGAGGCGAAGGCCGGTGTGACCGAGAACCGCGCAGAGGAGATTTTCACCGCCCTGCAAGGCCTTCAACAGGCGGAACTCGAACGGCGTGATCTGTTGCTCAAGGATGCCGCAGGCGTCATCGGCTTTGCCCGAGCCCTGCGGCTACCGGCCGCCGAACGGGAATTCCGGATGCGGATGGCTGAAGAAATCCGGGACCGCCGCAGCGGCCCTCCTGCCCGTCACTGACCGTCAGAATCCGGTTCGAAGTTGAGGCACACCCCGTTGATGCAGTAGCGGCTGCCCGTGGCGGTCGGACCGTCCGGGAACACATGCCCGAGGTGCCCCCCACATCCGGAACAGCGCACTTCTGTGCGGACCATGCCGTGCGTGCGGTCGAGGTGCAAGGTGGTGGAGCCGGAAAGGGCCGCATCGAAACTGGGCCAACCGCAACCGGATTCGAACTTCGAGTCGGACACGAAAAGCGCCGCACCACATCCCACACAGCGGTAGGTGCCTGCGTCAAACACTGCACACAGCGGCGAGGAAAACGGCCGTTCCGTCCCGCCCTGACGCAAGACGCGCGAGGCCTCGGGAGAGAGGTGGCTCATTGCGGTCCCGCCTTCGGTTTGCGGTTTCGGCGCTTCTTCCGCCGTTTTTCCGCGCCTTCTCCGGAAGGAAGCGCAGGCGCTGGCGCACCGGATGGAGTGCCCGATCGTCCTCGGCCCGCCGAGCGGCCCCGGTCGCGGTCGCGCCCCCCGGAGCTGCCCCCGCGGCCAGCGGCATGCGTGCCTGAATACTCCGGAGAAGGTCCGAGACCCGGCGGCAGCGGGTACTTCTCTACGGTACGTTCGATGAGTTTCTCGATGCGCATGAAGCGGCGCTGGTCGTCCGGAGAGACCAGAGTAATGCCCTCCCCTTCCCGGTCGGCTCGGGCGGTGCGGCCGATGCGGTGCACGTAGTCTTCCTCGTTCGGCGGCACATCGTAGTTGACAACCAGCTCGATGTTGTCTACGTCGATTCCCCGGCTGACCACGTCGGTGGCCACGAGGATGGGGATTTTGCGCTGCCGGAAGGCGAGCATCACCTCTTCGCGCTCGTGTTGTTCGAGGTCGGAAGAGATGCGGTCGCAGGCGATGCCGGCCTTGCGCAGCACGCGGACGATCGTGGATACGGTGCGCTTGCGGGAAGTGAAGACGATGCCGCTGCTGACGTTGCGGTCGCGCAGGATGTGGACGAGGACGTCATCTTTTTGGTAGTCGAAGACGAGGTATGCCCCCTGCTTGATCTTCTCGGCGGGCTTCGAAAGGGCCAGCTTCACCGTGACCGGGTCTTTCTGCAGTTCGCGGGCGAGTTCCTCGATGCGGTCCGGCATGGTGGCGCTGAAGAGGAGCGTCTGGCGGTCCTTCTTGCAATGCTCAGCGATGCGCATGATGTCGCCCACGAAGCCCATGTCCAGCATGCGGTCTGCTTCGTCGAGGATGAGGAAACTCAATTCGCTGAGGTCCACGTACCCCAGGTTCAGGTGCGAAAGGAACCGGCCGGGCGTCGCGATGATGATGTCTGCGCCTTTGACGAGCGCGTTTTTCTCACGCGTGAAGTCGTGGCCCGAGCCGCCGCCGTAGATGGCCAAACTGGTGACGTTCGCGTAGTAGCCGAAGCCTTCCACCGCTTGGTCGATCTGCTGGGCGAGCTCGCGCGTGGGCACCACAATCAGCGCCTTGACCTTGCCATTTTCGGGGGTGTCGAGGATGCGGTCGATGACCGGAAGGAGAAAGGCAGCGGTCTTGCCGGTGCCTGTTTGGGCGATTCCGAGGAGGTCACGGCCCGCCAGTACCGCGGGAACTCCCTGGGCCTGAATCGGCGTCGCATTCTGAAACCCCATCGCCTCCAACGCATCCAACACATCGGGATGCAATGGCATCTCCTCAAACCTGACCTGATTTTCCACGACCGCAAGGTACGGCAGGGCGGACGCAACCTGAGGCCCCCTTCCGCTGTTCAAGGAAATGACCGCCGGCAACGTAAACCCCGACGTTCACCCGAACTTTGCCCCACATGCCCCCGTGCCTCCGCGCCTTCCGTTTCGTTCTGCTTGCGGCCCTGATGCTTGTCGGTGCGCGGAATGCGCGTGCGGCCCACGCGCTCGGGGGTGAGATGATTTATGAGTACCTCGGCGGTAACCAGTACCGCATCACGGTGTATTTCTACCGGGAGTGCTTCAACAATGCCATCGAGCCCGCGGGCTGGCAGCAAGGCGGAACGAACCTCGATCCGAGCATCCAGGTGGGCATCTTCGAAGGCAATGGCCTTGAGACCCAAATCACCCTGCCCCTCACCGAGAGCTCCATCACGCCAGTGGAGACGGTGCTCGAAAACCCCTGCGGAACGCTCCCCCCGAACCTCTGCATGCAGCGTCTGCGCTACTCGGCCGTTGTGACGCTGCCGCCTTCCTCCGTGGGCTACGATGTGGTTTTTCAGCGCTGCTGCCGCAATCCGGGCATCCAGAACATCCAGAATCCGGACGACATCGGCATCACGCTGACGACCCAGATTCCTCCAAACGCGGGCGATGCGAGCCCGAACTCCAGCCCCGTATTCAACACCATCCCGCCTGCAGCCATCTGCGCGAACTTCGATTTCTTCCTGAACCAAAGCGCCACAGACGCCGACGGAGACCAGCTGGTGTATTCCCTGTGCAATCCGCTGCAAGGAGGAACGCCCCAAGACCCCTCTCCTGCCCCCTCTCCTGCCTCGACCTTCGTGGACATCCCGTGGTCCGGCGCCTTCTCCGCCACAGACCCGATGCCTGCGAATCCGAACATGGCCATCGACCCCGTCACGGGCCAAATCACAGGATTCCCCACAGCCATCGGCGCCTACGTCATGGGCATCTGCGTGAGCGAGTACCGCAACGGGGTGCTGCTGTCCACGGTCATGCGGGATTTCCAGTTCAACGTGGTGAACTGCAGCCCGGTCATCGTGTCCGCCGTGACGCCGCAGACCTCGGCCCAGCTGTGCGTCGGGGAAACCCTATCGTTCACCGAGCAGAGCATCGGCGCACAGTCCTACGCCTGGGATTTCGGCGTGCCGGGCATTTCCTCCGACGTCAGCACCGGCGAGAGCCCGTCGTATACCTACCCCGACACCGGCACCTACGTGGTGACGCTGATTGTCAATCCGACCTGGCCCTGCGCAGACACCACGACCTCTACCTTCTACGTCTACGAACCCATCCAGCCTTCCATCGAAGTCGCGGACTTCATGTGCAGCGAGGGCCTCGAGTACTTCCAACTCACGGCGCAGGGTGCTTTCAATGCGGCCACGGACTTGCTTTGGACCATGCCCGGAGGCTCGACCACGGCGGCCTCGAATGTGAACACCGGGTGGGTCCACTTCAACAACGCGGAATCGTGGTCCGTCGACCTGCAGGCCGCCCACTTCGGTTGTTCTGCGGAAACGGACTTTGCGTGGACAGCCCCCCCGAATCCGCTCGCAGACATCGCGGACCAAACTTCTTTCTGCCAGGGATTTACATTCGACTTTGAGAACCTCAGCTCGAACGCCGAGTCTTTCACATGGGACTTCGGCGTCCCCGGGATATCCTCGGATGTCAGTACCCTCTCCGCTCCGACCTACACCTACCCGACGGACGGCGTCTACACCGTGCGGCTGATCGCCGGAGCTCCATTCACCTGTTCCGACACCGCCTTCGCAACGGTCGAGATTTTCCCGCTGATCGATCCGGCATTCGCCGCACCGATTCCAGATTGCTTCTCGACGCACGCCTTCGAGATGCAAGTGGTGGCGAGTAACATTCCGGAGACGCAGTACACCTGGGACTTCGGCGGGCCTGTCGCTTCTGCGACCGTGCAGGGCGGGACGGTCACAAACCTCCACTACGCGGAACCGGGGACCTACACCGTCACGGTGACCGCTTCGGCGAACGGGTGCGACGTCACCCACGAGGAGACGGCTTGGGCCATCGCTGACCCGACCATCGGGTTTACGGGAGGACCGCCCTCTGGCTGCCCGCCGCATCCGGTGTCATTCACGAACACGAGCACCACGGAGACGGCGACCACGTACCTGTGGCACTTCGGGGATGGCAGCACATCGCCGGCCGCAAGCCCTTCCTACGTGTACTCCACTTCCGGTTCCTTCACCGTGACCCTCGAAATGACCACGGGGGGGCTGTGCCCGCGGAATTTGACGCTGGAACTGCCGGCGTTCGTGCAGGTACTCGATGTGCCACAGGCCGGGTTTGACATCGAACCGAACGAAGTGGACCTGCTGGATCCCGTCGTCACGGTGACGAGCCTCGCGGAGGGCGGCGTGGATTGCTTCTACTTCTTCGGCGATGGCGGAAGCATGGCCGCTTGCGACGGCATGTACGCGTATACCGACGGGGGGGTGTTCGATGTGACCCAAACCGTCGTCAATGCCGCCGGTTGCACGGCCACCGCTGTCGGACAGGTCGCCGTCAACGGCACGATTTTCTACGCCCCGAACGCCTTTTCTCCGAACAACGACGGGATCAACGACGTGTGGCTTCCCGTGGCGCTGGGCACCGAGGGGTACCGGGCCGAGGTGTACGATCGGTGGGGGGAGCGGGTGTGGGGCACCGACCGACCGGACGTCCCGTGGCTGGGCCAAGTGGAGGATGGCGCCTACTACGTGCCGGACGGCCTCTATTTTTGGACGGTGTGGTTGCAAGACCAGGTCCTGCAGCCCGTCGTCCACACAGGCACTGTGCAGGTGATTCGCTAACCCGTTGCATCGCAGGGTCCCCGTTGTATATTCGCCGCGAAGTCAGAGCCAGATGAGCGATTTTTCGAACAAGGAGGAGATTTACTCGCGGCCAGTGCGCGCGGGGAAGCGGACGTACTTCTTTGATGTGAAGGCCACCCGCGGAAAGGATCTGTACATGACGATCACGGAGAGCAAGCGGCACTTCGATGACGGCGGGGGGATCCACTACCAGAAGCACAAGATCTTCCTCTATCAGGAAGACTTTGACAAGTTCGAAGAGGGCTTCCTCGATGCCGTCGACAAGATCCAGGAACTCGTGGCCACGGGAGAATACCGCGGGCCTTCTCCCGACCACGGAGGAGACGAAAGCGAGGCGGAAAGCCCGAACACCGGAGAGCAGAAGCAGGACGTCGAGTTTGACGACCTCTGAGCGACTCGGGCAAGGTTGAAAACTTTTCAGGACGCACCCTGAGCGCGGGAGTATCTTTGGGTATTCCCGTTTTTGATGATGCGCATTACGTTCCTCGGACATTCGTGTGTGTTGGTCGCTGCCGGAGGCCGGCGGCTGCTCATCGATCCGTTCATTCGGCCGAACCCTTGGGCTGCGCACATCCAGCCGGAAACCCTCGAGGTGACGGACGTGCTTCTCACCCACGGCCATGGGGACCATGTTGCGGATGCCCTGGAGTTCGCAGTGCGGCCTGGCGTGCGCACCATCGCATGCTATGAGATTGCGGAATGGCTCGGGGCCCAAGGCGCCCTGCACCCCGTGGGCATGAACATCGGCGGCACGCTGCGCTGGGATGGTGGACAGCTTCGGCTGGTCCCCGCGGTGCATTCCAGCACCCTGCCCGACGGCAAACCCGGCGGCGTGGCTGCGGGATTTTTGATCGAGTCCGACGGGAAGCGCATCTACCACGCGGGAGACACCGCGTTGTCCGCTGAAATGCGCCTCATCGGGGAGCTGTGGCCACCGGATGTGGCGTTGTTGCCTGTAGGAGACCATTTCACGATGGGACCGGAGGATGCCTTGTGGGCGGCGCGACTGCTCCATTGCACCCGGGTCATCGCCTTGCATTACGACACCTTCCCTCCGATTGCCCTGAGCGATGCGCGCAAGCGCGAAGCCCAGGAGGCCTTCGTGCAGGATGGCAGAACATTGGAGTTTTTGAGCATCGGAGCGGAATACCAGATTGACTGAGCGGCACATGGGCAAGATCATCGCAATCGCAAACCAAAAAGGCGGCGTCGGCAAAACGACCACCGCCATCAACCTCGGCGCCTGCCTCGGCGCCCTGGAATTCAAGACCTTGCTGGTGGATGCCGATCCCCAAGCGAACGCCACAAGCGGACTGGGGCTTGATCCTGCAACCTGCGAACACGGCACCTACGAGGCCCTGCTCGAGGGCAGCCTTGCAGAAGGGGCCATCCGTTCTACAACCTCGCCGAACCTCGATGTATTGCCGGCTCGGATCGATCTGGTCGGTGCGGAAATCGAGCTCATCTCCATGGAAGGGCGCGAAATGCGGCTGGCAGAAGCGCTGAAAGGCGTCCGCGACGCCTACGATTTCATCCTGATCGACTGCTCGCCCAGCCTCGGCCTCATCACGGTCAACGCCCTCTCTGCGGCGGATGCCGTACTCATTCCGGTGCAGTGCGAGTACTTCGCGCTCGAAGGCCTTGGCAAGCTGTTGAACACCGTCCGCATTGTGCAGGATCAGCTCAATCCCGAGCTCGGCGTCGAGGGCATCCTGCTGACGATGTACGACACCCGTCTGCGCCTGGCGAACCAAGTTGTGGACGAGGTCCGGATGCATTTCGAGGACCTCGTGCTGGACACCATCATCCACCGGAATACGAAGCTCGGCGAGGCCCCCAGCTTCGGGGAGTCCATCATCGTGCACGACGCCGCATCGAAAGGATCCGTGAACTACTTGAATTTGGCCCGCGAACTCCTGCAGCGGAATCGGATGACCCGCCTGCGGCAAGACCAGCGCGAACTGCCGGTGGAACACCCGTGACCATGGCGAAAAAACAAGCACTTGGGCGCGGACTTGAAGCGTTGCTGTCCTCTGCGCCGCGGCGGGATGCCGCCCCATCACCGGCCTCTGCTGCTCCGACCGCTGCAGCAGAACGTCCGGAAGTGGTGGCCTTTATGGCCGGGGAAATTTCCGTTTTGCCGATTGCCTGCATCGAAGCGAACCCGGATCAGCCGCGGCGGGACTTTGAAGAAGGCGCCCTGCAACAGCTCGCCGAGAGCATCGCAGAACTCGGAATCATTCAGCCGATTACCGTGCACCGCGTCGGGGCGAATCGGTACCGCATCGTGTCCGGGGAACGCCGGTTCCGTGCAGCCCAGCGGGCAGGTTTGGATCGGATTCCCGCGTACTTGCGGGAGGCGGACGACACCACCTTGCTGGAGATGGCCCTGGTGGAAAACATCCAGAGGCAGGACCTGCACGCCATCGAACTTGCCCAGTCCTTCCACCGCTTGATCGAAGAATGCGGACTGACCCACGACCGCTTGGGCAAGCGCCTCGGCGTGGACCGTTCGAGCATCTCGAACCACCTGCGGCTGTTGAAGCTTCCTGCAGATGTACAACTCGCTGTAAGTGAGCGGCGGCTGGGCATGGGGCACGCACGTGCGCTCGTGGCTGTTGATGACCCGGTGCGCCAGCGGGTGCTGTTTCAGCGGATTCTTGCGGAAGACTTGAGTGTCCGGCAAGTCGAAGAACTCGCCCGGCCTCGCGCCCACGCGAACCGCAAAGCGCGCCCCGTGTTGACCTTTGACCGGCAGCAAGTGCAGGCCGAGTTGCGGTTGCGCTACGGCAACCGTGTGGCCCTGAAGCCAGATACCGCGGGCGGCGGGCGCATCGAGTTGCCATTCAAGGACAACGAGGAGCTCGACCGGCTCTTGTCTCAACTGGGCGTATGACGGGGTGGGCCGTAGGGGCGGCGTTGGCGGCGGCAACATGTGCCGCCCCGGATTCCGCAGATGGACCGCGCACGGAGGTCGAACGCAGGATCCACCGGACCACGGTCGCTGCGGCCTGTGTGCCCGGGGCTGGCCAAATCCTGAACCGGCAACCCTGGAAGTCGCCGGTGGTTTGGGCGGGACTCGGAGCCTGTGCCTGGTCGGCCGTGCAGCAAGGGGCCGCATACCGGTCTGACCTCGCTGCGCTCGTGGCGGAGACGGACGACGACCCCGCCACCGTGAATTCCACGGGGTTCAGCGCGAACACCTTGAATGCCATGGCACTGGAGCACCGTCGGCTGCGCGATGTGAGCTGGATGGCCTTCGGTGGCGTGTACCTTCTCTCGGTGGTCGAAGCGCATGTCCAAGCGCACTTGCTGCACTTCGATGTGAGCGAGACCCTGACTGCGGGCTTCGTTCCTGTACCCGGAGGATGTGGGCTTCACCTCGCTTGGTCGCCCCGTTGATGTAATTTGGCCCACCCACACGCATCTGATCGCACATGGAATTGATTCCCTGGATCCTCTTAGGCCTGTTGTTGCTGATCCAAATCGGCACCCTGCCGCTGCTCTTCCGCCGCGCGGGAATGCCGTTCTGGATGGGCGCAGTGCCGATCGTGAACCTCGTGATGCTGCTCCGCCTCATCCGCCGGCCATGGTACTGGGCATTCGCCTTGCTCGTACCGGGAATCAACTTGATGATGCTGACCATTCTTCATGTGGAGCTGGGCATCTGCTTCGGCAAGCGGTCGACGGCCGACCAGTGGCGCATGGGGGCCCTTCCGTGGTGGGGATTGATCGACCTTGTGCGCTCAGAAGCGGCGTATACCGGGCCAAGGGACTGGACGAAAACGAAGAAAAGCGGCATCCGCGAGTGGTCGGAGTCCATCCTGTGGGCGGTGATCGTGGCGAGCGTGGTACGTACGTTGTTGTTCGAGGCCTTCACCATCCCGACGGGTTCGATGGAAGGCAGCATGCTCGTGGGCGACTACTTGTATGTGAGCAAGACGGCTTATGGGGCCAAACTTCCCCAAACCCCGCTCACCATTCCCTTCATGCACAACGTCGTTCCCGGAACGATGATTCCGAGCTATGTGGAGGCGTTTTCCCTGCCCTTCAGCCGCATTCCCGGCACGCGGGGCGTCCAGCGGTACGATGCCGTGGTGTTCAACTTTCCGCACGGCGACACGATCGTGGTAGACACGGAACTCGCCGGGCACGACTACTATGCCATCCTCCGGCGCGAAGGCATCGCGGCTGCGGGCAATGACCTCGAAGCATACTCGGCCGATCCAGAGCGGTTCAATGCCATGGCCCGCTCGGCCTTGGACGGGCGGTTTGGCCTGCGTCAGCGGCCCATCGACAAGGAAGAGAATTACGTGAAGCGCTGTGTCGGCTTGCCCGGAGAAACGCTTGAAGTGCGTGATCGACAAGTGTTTATCGATGGGAAGGCCGTCGAGTCGCCCGCGGACCTTCAGTTCGAATACGAGGTGACGTTCACGAACCAAATGAACGCCAAGCGCGCCGTGGATGCGCTGGAACTCACCCATGTAGACCTGGGCCCTGCCACCTTGAACGGCGAACGTGTGGTCGCAGTGCTCGCCCTGACCGATGCGGAAGTCCAAGCCCTCGAGGGCGGCTCGCTGGTCGAGTCCATCCGCCGGGTCGATGTCAGCAGCCGGCGCGGCACCCTGGAGATGTTCCCGAACGTCGCCAGCGAAGAATTCGACACCTGGGACCCGGACCATGTGGGTCCCATCTTGATCCCCCAACGCGGCCTGCAGGTGCGCCTCGATGCCCGCAACCTCGCGTTGTACCGCCGCGTCATTTCCGTCTACGAAGGACACCGCCTCGAGCAGCGGCCGGACGGGGTGTATGTGGACGGATTGCGCACAGACACGTACACCTTCGGACAGGACTACTACTGGATGATGGGCGACAACCGGCACCGATCGGCGGATTCGCGGATGTGGGGCTTTGTGCCTGAAACGCACATCGTGGGGCGGGCGTCGTTCATTTGGTTCTCCCGCATGAACGCCGCCCAGCACGGCGAAGCCAAGGTCCGCTGGGACCGCGTCTTCCGGTTCGTCGAATGACGCCCGCGGCCCTTCCGCTGTGCCCGTTTCCGCCGGTGCATTGGTGGGCAGCCGCAGCCCAGGGAGGCCTCATCGACGTGCGCGAACGGTGGGTCAAAGGTTCCGCCCGGAACCGCTGCCTGCTCGCGGATGCCCGGGGGGCCTTTTACCTCACCGTTCCGGTGGTGCACCCCGGCGATGCCGCGGTGGAGGATGTGCAGATCTCAGGGCACGTTCCCGCGGTGAAGCTGCTGCGGACGGTGGAAACGGCCTACCGTTCCGCGCCTTTTTACGACCAAATCGCCTCGGAGCTGCAGCCGCTTCTGAACGACCGGCTGCGAGAAGGAGCGCCGCTCGGCGCGCTGTCCTCTGCCTGCCTCGCGTGGACTTCGGTGTGGCTTGGGGTGGCCGTTCCGGTTGCGGCGACCGCTCCGTTGCCTTGGGTTTGGGACGGCGTGGACCTGCGAGGTCGCCGGGCGCTCGAGGTTCCCTCCTCTCCCGCCGTGCCCTATCCCCGCATCTTCATGGACCGGGTGCCTTTTCCGCAAGGGTTGTCCGTGCTCGACGCCTTGTTCCACCTCGGACCGGCGGTGGGTGACGTACTTTCGCAGCATGGAGCATCCCACGACGCTGTTAGAGCGGACTCCCCTGCACGCTGAGCACGTGCGGGCGGGCGCGAAGCTGGTTCCCTTTGCGGGCTACGACATGCCTGTCACCTATGCGGGGCTGGTGGAAGAACACCACGCGGTGCGGAACCGCTGCGGCTTGTTCGACGTTTCGCACATGGGTGAGTTCTTCCTCACCGGTCCCGGTGCGTTCGAGCTGCTTCAATATGCGACCTCGAACGACGTCTCCCGTTTGCAGCCCGGTCAGGTGCAGTACTCGTGCATGCCCAACGGCCGCGGAGGCATCGTTGACGATGTCCTCGTGTACCGCCTTGCAGCAGAGGAGTTCATGCTCGTCGTCAACGCCTCGAACCGGGCGAAAGACCTCGCTTGGTTGCAGGAACTCAACCGCTGGGATGCGCACATCGAAGACCGCTCAGAAGCGTTCGCATTGCTGGCCTTGCAGGGACCTGCAGCAGCGGAGTTCTTGAGGCCCTTGACCGATGGCCCCGATCCCGGAGAATTGGCCTATTACACCTTCCGGCGCGGTACGGTCTGCGGAAAGCCGGCCATCCTTTCGGCGACGGGGTACACCGGAGCGGGCGGGTTCGAATTGTACGTGGCTCCGGAAGACGCTTCGGAGGTTTGGCGCGCGCTGATTGATGCCGGGGTGCCTCCATGCGGCTTGGGCGCGCGGGACACGTTGCGGCTGGAGGCCGGGTTCTGCCTCTACGGAAACGACATCGACGACACGACTTCGCCGATCGAGGCGGGTCTCGGTTGGATCACGAAATTCACGAAGGACTTCGTCGACCGGGAACGGTTAGAGGCCCAAAAAACCAACGGCACCGACCGCATTTTGCGCGGTTTGCGTGTGCTGGACCGGGGCATACCGCGCCACGGCTACACGGTGGAGGATGCATCCGGGCGTCAGATCGGGGAAGTGACCAGCGGAACGATGTCGCCGACGCTCGGTTACGGCATCGGATTAGCCTACCTTTCCGCCGATGCTGCGGAGCTGGGCAGCCACGTGTTCGTGCGGGTGCGCAACAACGCTTTGCGTGCCGAAGTCGTGCGACCGGGGTTCCTTCCGCGGGGCTGATGTCTCTCGTGCGGTGAACGGAACCGCCTTCTAATTCCCTCCGATGCACCGGGTCGAAGTGTGCTTTTCGCCTGCCGATTTTCATCTGTACGAGCAGGATTTCGAGTGCGTGGTCGTCATCGACGTGCTGCGTGCGACCTCTGCGATTTGCGCTGCGCTGGCGCACGGGGTGGACCAAATCCTGCCCGTGGGCAGCGTGGAAGAGGCCCGAACTTGGCAGGCACGCGGGGTATTTGCGGCTGCGGAACGTGACGGCATGGTCGTCGACGGCTTCGAGCTCGGCAACAGCCCCCTTGGATTCATCGCACGCAGGGAAGCGCTGGCCGGGAAACCCGTGGTCCTCACGACGACGAACGGCACCAAGGCCATCCGCATGGCGGAGCACAAGCGCACCGTGGTCATCGGTTCCTTGCTCAACCTCAGCGCCTTGTGCAACTTCCTCGTTGAAAAGGATGAACCGGTCTTGATCCTCGGCGCTGGCTGGAAAGACAAGTTCAACCTCGAAGACACCATCTGCGGCGGAGCCATCGTCGACCGGCTCCTCGAAACCGGCCGGTTCAAAACCGAGGAAGACAGCTCCGTGGCAGCGAAGTTCATTTACCGCTCCGCCCGCGACAACATGTTCGCCTTCCTGCGCGCTTCCTCCCACCGCAGGCGGTTGCGGAAGCTGAATTTGAATGCAGATGTAAAGTACTGCTTGACGCCAGATCAATTGGACGTCATTCCCGTGCTTCGGAATGGGGCGGTGGTGAAATTTGGCGCCGATGGACCCGGCGCACTTCCCCTTTCTACGGCGCACTGAGCTCCTGCGCTGGGCAGCCGGCGCGGCCGCCTGCGTGCTCTGCGGCGCCTGGGGATTTCCCGCCCACAAGGCCATCCATGCGGCCGCCATCCACACCCTTCCCCCTCCGCTGCACGCGTTTTTCAAACGGCATGCCGAGTTCGTCATCGAACACGCGGTAGACGCTGACCGCCGCAAGTTCACCGTGGCGGATGAGGGTCCGCGGCACTACATCGACCTCGACCGCTTGCCCGCCGATCTGCCGCGGACGTGGAGTGCCGCCTGCGACCGCATGTGTGAAGACAGCCTGAAGGCGCACGGCATCGCACCGTTCCATGCGCCGCGGGTGTATGCTCGGCTGGTCGACGCCTTTGACCGGGGGGACGAGGTGGCGATTTTGCGGTGCGCAGTGGATTTGGGGCATTACCTTGCTGACATGCATGTGCCGCTGCATACTTCCTCAAACCACAACGGACAGTTTACCGGACAGCGCGGGGTTCATGGGCTGTGGGAAGGCCGGCTGCCGGAGCGATTTCTGCCTGCATACCGCCTGACTCCCGGCGCTGAGGGCGTGCGCCGCGCGCGCTATGTGCGGGACTTTCCCGGCATGTGTTGGGCGGCCGTGGATGCAAGCCATGCGGCCGTGGACAGTGTGCTGCAGTTCGAACGGACCGTGCGCGAACGCCTCGGCGAGTCTGCCTCGTTCGCGTGGGTCGAGCGGGGCCGCGTCCGCGAACGGTTGCATTCTGACCGGTTCGTCGAAGCATACCACACCGCCTTGGACGGACAGGTGGAGCGGCGCATGCAGGCCGCCGTAGTGGCCATCGGAGATGCTTGGACAAGCGCGTGGATCGAGGCCGGGAGCCCGCCACTGCCCGCTCCTCCACCTCCTTCGCGGCTGCAACGGTTTCTCACCTGGCTCACCGGGCGATGAGTCAGGGCCTGCGCGTCGCGCTGTTCGATGCCTACCACCGCGGTTCGCACCGCCGCTGGGCGGAAGATGCGGCCCTGTTGTGGACGCGCAGCGGGCACGAAACGACGCTTTGGACGCTGCCGGGAAGGCACTGGAAATGGCGCATGCACGGAGCAGCGGCCGCGTTTGCCGATCGGGTCAGCCAGGACTGGTCGGGCCCTGTACCGGATGCACTCGTGGTGACCGAGATGCTCGATGCGGCGGCCTTGCGCGGACTGCTGCCCTCGGCGTGGCGCACGGTTCCGATGGCCGTGTACTTCCATGAAAACCAACTGACCTTTCCCTGGTCCCCGACGGATCCGGACGCAGCAGCCGGTCGGGACCGCACCTACGGCTGGATGAACCTGGCGTCGGCGCTGGCCGCGGACTGCGTTTGGTTCAATTCACGCCACCACCTCGAGGTGTTCCTGGACGCGGTTCCAGGCTTTACGCAGGCCTTTCCGGATGCATTGCCGAAGGCTGCCTTGCGGGCCCTGCGGGCCAAATGCACGGTCCTGCACCCCCCGGTGTCCGGGGCCGAGTTCGCCGGTCCACGGCCGGATCGGGCGGACGGCTCTCCGGTGCGTTTGGTCTGGAACCACCGCTGGGAATACGACAAAGCCCCCGAACGCTTTTTTGCGGTGGTGGAATGCCTCGAAGCGCGGCACACCCCGTTCACCCTCGCGGTGCTGGGCGAGCAATTCAGTGCCGCTCCGGCGGTGTTTGACGAAGCACGGACCCGATGGAGCGACCGCGTGGTCGCTTGGGGCATGGCAGACCGGCCGAGTTATGTGCGCCAGTTGCTCGCATCGGACGCCATCGTGCATGCTCCCCTCCAAGAGTACTTCGGGTACAGCGTGGTGGAAGCTCTGCATGCCGGATGCATCCCCATCCTCGGCGCCGGCGGGGCCTACAGCGATTATGTCACCGGATTTCCTGCCTGGGATACCGCGGAGGAAGCTGCGGATCTCCTCGTCCAAGCATGGCAGAGGAACTTTGCAGCACGCACCGCCGCTCAAGGTCTTGCCGCGCCCTTCGAGCCCGACCGCATGCAGGCCCCGTACGCTGCTGCGCTGGAGGGTTTGGTCCACGCCTAAAACGTCCAACGCTTCGGACGACCGGTCGCCGCATCCACGGAAACCAGTTCGACCTCGGCAGTGGCCACCGGCTCTCCTTCCACATCGAGTGCATACGTGAAATGCAACCGCACCCCTTCCACCTTCGCCCGCACCCGGATGTTCACTTCTGCGTCGTACGGAACGGGCTTCAGGTACCGAATGTTCAACGCAGTGACCGGAAGAAGCCAGCCGCGCGCTTCGAGTTCTGCATAGGCGAGACCCCGATGGCGGAGCCATTCCACCCGTGCCACCTCGAGCCACGGAACGAATGCGCCGTGGTAGGCGCGCCCCATGCGGTCCGTTTCCGCGTAGCGCACGCGTACCTTCCACAGAAATTCCTCCGGGCTCAGCGGCAGACCTTGCCGCGCGGCATCAGGTATATAATCGTTCATTTGTTCCTGCATTTCTGGCCAAATCTATCGCAGCTTTTCGACGAGCATCACATAACGTTCTTTGGACATTTGTAAGTCTGTTTTCACGCATCTGCCACGGGCTCAAGCGAAGCCGGAAAAAGTCAAAAATCAAGGGGGGTCCAGTTTTTTTTTTAAGGACTTTGTGAAAACCTTGCGCTCTCCAAAGGGGTCAGGATTTTTTCCTGAAACCTGAGTAGACTCGACCGATTCAACCGATTCAACACCTGTATTCCGCCATGAGTGCCGACCACATCCGCGTCTGGGAACAATGCCTTGCCGTCATCCACGACAACATCAGCGCCCAAGCGTTCAAAACGTGGTTCGCCCCCATCCGTCCGCTCCGTTTGGACGGTGGCGTACTGACCATCCAGGTGCCTTCACAGTTCTTCTACGAGTGGCTCGAGGAGCATTACGTAGACTTGCTGAAGAAGACCATCCGCAAGGAGATGGGACCGGATGCGCGGCTGGAGTACAGCATCATCATGGAGAATGCGACCGCTTCCGGTCCGCAGCCCGGCAGTCCCTACGCCGTGCGACTCCCGGGAACGAACCGGCCTGCAGCGCGGAACCAAGCGGCCATCCTCCCGGTCAATGCTGCGGAAACCCCGATCAAGAACCCGTTCGTCATCCCGGGGTTGCGGAAGCTGAACATCGAATCGAACCTCAATCCGAACTACAGCCTCGACCGGTTCGTGGAGGGCGAATGCAACCGGCTCGCGCGGTCCGCAGGGTATGCCGTGGCGAACAAGCCCGGCGGGACAGCATTCAACCCGCTGCTCATCTACGGCTCCACCGGTTTAGGGAAGACGCACCTCTCCCACGCCATCGGTCTGGAAATCAAAGCGCGGCAGCCCGAACTGACGGTGCTGTATGTCACGGCGGATAAGTTCACCCACCAGTTCATCGAAGCGGTGCGGAACAACTCGGTCAACGACTTCAGCCACTTCTATCAGATGATCGATGTCCTGATCATCGACGACGTGCAGTTCTTCAGCGGCAAGGAGAAAACACAGGATGTGTTCTTCCACATCTTCAACTACCTCCACCAGACGGGCAAGCAAATCATCCTCACCTCGGACAAGCCGCCTGTCGAAATGCAGGGGATGGAGCAACGCTTGCTCAGCCGCTTCAAGTGGGGATTGAGTGCAGACCTGCAACCGCCTGCGCTTGAGACCCGTATGGCGATTCTGGAGAAGCGCATGTACAGCGACGGCATCGAGTTGTCGAAGGAGGTTGTGGAGTATTTGGCTTACAGCATCACGACGAACATTCGGGAACTCGAGGGGGCGCTGATTTCGTTGATTGCCCAGAGCAGCCTGAACAAGCGCGCCATCACGCTGGATTTGGCGCGGAATATGATCGATAAGTTCGTCAAGAACACAGCCCGCGAAGTCAGCATCGATTACATCCAAAAGGTGGTGTGCGACTACTTCGAGCTGCCCATCGAGTTGCTCAAATCGAAGACACGCAAACGGGAAATCGTCCAAGCCCGTCAAATTGCGATGTACTTCTCGAAGAAGATGACGAAGAGCTCGCTGGCGAACATCGGCCTGCATTGCGGTGGCAAAGACCACGCGACGGTGCTCCACGCCTGCCGCACGGTGAACAACTTGCAGGAAACGGACAAGCACTTCCGCAAGTACCTCGACGACCTCGAGAAGAAGCTGGCCTTGCACTGACATGTCCCGGATGCGGGTGTGCGTGGTGTGTTTAGGGAACATCTGCCGGTCCCCGCTGGGCGAGGCTGCGCTGCGGGCTGAGGCCGAAGCAGCGGGCCTGGAAATCGAAGTCGATTCTGCAGGAACGGGGGGATGGCATGCCGGCGAGGCGCCCGATGTGCGCTCCATCCGCGCTGCTGAACGTGCCGGGATGGACATCTCCTCGCAACGCGCCAGGCAACTGACTTTGGAGGATTTGGATGCGTTTGATTGGATCCTTGCAATGGATGAGCAGAACAAGGCAGACATCCTCGCCCTGGGGGAAAGCAGAGCACGCGTGGCCCTGTTTTTGCCGGAAGGCGGGGCCGTCCCGGATCCCTACTACCAGGATGACGCTGCGTTTGATCGGGTCGTTGCGCTGGTGCGACCCGCAGCCTCCGTTTGGATTTCACGCTGGAAGACGGCCCCATGAACACGCTCCACGTCTTGCCGAACGGACTCGGCACGAAAGACCTCCGGCCTTGGCTTGCCCCGGAAGCCGCGGATGCAGCCCTTACCTGCGGTCGGTTCATTGCAGAAAGCCAGTCGGCGGTGAACCGATTGCTCAGTGGGTTAGGCGCCCTGCGCGAAGGGCCGCGTCCGGAGGTGTTTCTGCTCAATGAACACACCGACGCGCGGGATTTGGTCGACTTGACGCGCTGGTTTCGGTCGGAGGGCGACATCGGTCTAGTCTCCGATGCCGGTTGTCCCGGGGTGGCGGACCCCGGTGCAGCCGCCGTGCGCATGGCGCACCATGCGGGGTGGGCGGTGGTGCCGCACGTGGGCCCCTCTTCCATCCTACTTGCCCTGATGGGCAGCGGGTTGCACGGACAGTCCTTTGCTTTCAAAGGGTATCTGCCCCGCGACACCGGACGACGGGACAAGATTTGGCGGGAGATTCTCGAGGGCCTCAACCGGCGCAAAGAGACCCAGCTTTTCATGGAGCCGCCTTACCGGAATGTGCAAGCCTTCAGCGAATGCCTCGAACGGCTGCCGGGCGACATCGGATTGTGCGTTGCAGCAGACCTCACGTTGCCCGAAGCGCTGCTCGTCACCCATACCGTAGAGGAATGGCGGAGTTTACCGATCCCCTCGCTGCACAAGCGGCCGTGCATCTTCGTGGTCGGGCCGTAAATCGGGCCGTTGCGTAGCCAAATCCAGCACGACCGTTTCCTCCGGCAACCAACCGGCCGAAGGCAAGCCGGCCGGACCGAAGGCCTCCCACACCGGACAGACCAGGCGGCCCCCACGCGGATGGGCCGCGATGAACTTGAGTACGACGGGGAGTACCTGGTCTTCTTCGCCCCAGTTCCAGGTTTGGGAAACGGTGTCGACCACATGGTCCGTGTCCGCGGGCCAAGGGTACACGACGGTGGTCAGTTCCACGGGTTCGTCTTCCCGCCAGGGGCGGTCATCTCCCGCCGGCGCGCACCAACAGGCAAGTCCCCACCGCATCCAAGGTCGATCGGGCTGTGCAAAAGCTGCCAGTGCGCCGTCCACGGCGGGGTCATCGGATCCGCAGACATGCAAGATCTCGAAACGCACATCCACGTTTCCACCGGCCTGCATCCCTGAAAATGCGCACCAAACGGGAGAAGCAGCCCCCACATACGTCCCGGCATCCCCGGCTTTTAGCAGTCCCGGCAATGCGTCGGCGGCCCAGACCTTTTCCTTGTTCGATTCCGGAAACACGGTGTCCACCCGCATGGACCCTGGGGCGCGCCCGTCTTCGCAGCGGACGACCCAGCATCGCGCTTCGGCGAGCGACGGGCCGGTGCCGTCACCGAAGTGCGTTTGGCGCCAGCCCTCCTCCACGTGCGTGCAGCCCCAGCCCCCGAGCACGCACAAGGCCCATGCCCTCAAGGACCTGCCCATCGCTGCCGGATGCACACCCACAACACCGCATCATGCGGCACCTCAGGCATATGACCGCTGAGTCCCCAACCGAGGTAAGAAGGCAACAGCGCCTCCGCCGAGTCCCCGTCTGCAAGGAGCTGGGCCAGTTCGTGGAAGCCCGACGGCACATCGGCACGGTCCACCCGAAAGACCAGCGGCGACGCCTCGGTGAAGGTGAAACACACGGTGGAATCTGGAAGCCGGACCTCTCCGGTCCAAGCCACGGCCTCACCGGACTTCGCGCGAACGGTATCCGCCGATGCCTCCCGAATGACGTGGACCAGCCCGGTTTCCGACGCATGTACCGCGCCCGAATCCGCCCAGCGCCACACCTCCACCCGCTCTGCAATGGCCTTTTTTTCAGCCCGGTACAAATTCCGGCTCATGGCCTCAAGCTCCTCTTCGGTATACGCAGGTTCCCCGGCACGTCCCCGCTCCCGGGCAGCCTGTACGTCCCACCAGCGGTAGGCCCAAGCCCCGCCCGCCGCACATACCAGAACCGCAGCACCCACCCACATCCATGCGTTCCGTCCCATGGGTCACACGGTGTAATTCAACGCGGCGGCATACCCTGGAAGCAGCGCTTCAAAGCGCGCGCACACTTCGTGCAACGTAGACCCCTCCACCGCACCGCCCGATGCGTTGAAATGCCCCCCGCCGTTGAAGTGTTCGGCCGCGACTTCCCGCACGCTGAAGGCACCCCGAGACCGCAAGCTCAGCTTGATTCGGCCGTCCGGGGCTTCGGAAAAGAATGCCGCAAGGTTGATGCCCGCGATGCGCAAGGCCTCATTGACCAGCCCCTCGGTGTCCCCTGAGCGCGCCTCGAAGCGATCGAGTTCAGCACGGCTCAGCGCAATGTAGGCCGCGTGGAACTCCGGGAAAACGCGCAGCTTTTCGCTCAAGGAAAACCCCAGCAAGCGCATGCGGTGCAGCGAATTCGTATCGTAGACCCGTGCATGCACAGCAGCCTGCTCTACGCCGGCTTCGAGGAGACGTGCCGCGATGCGGTGGGTAGAGGGTGTGACTGCAGGAAAGCGGAATGAGCCGCTGTCCGTGACCATGCCCACATAGAGGCATTCAGCCGCCGCACGGCTGAGTCCGTCGGTCCAGCCCCATGCTTCGAGGAGGCCATACACGAGCTCGCTGGTCGAGCACACGGACGTGTCGGAGAAGGCGAGGTCGAAGGCGTCTTCCGGGTGGAGGTGGTGGTCGAGGAGGACGCGCGGGCCTTCGGTTTGGCGAAGCGCAGCTTCAAGGCCCCCTACCCGGTTCAATGCATTGAAATCACAGCAGAACACGAGGTCCGCGCCGCGCACGAGGGCTTCCGCGTGTTCCGCCTGTGCGTCGTGAAAGACGATGCCTTGAACGGCAGGCATCCAGTCGTAAAAGTCTGGAAATCCGTCCGGAAGAACCACATGTGCGGAGATTCCGCGGGACACACATGCATGCCACAGCCCCAGGGTGGATCCCACGGCGTCCCCGTCCGGTGAACGGTGGGCGACCAGCACCGGCCGCTCGGCACGTTCGAGCAATTGCAGGCACCGCTGCGCTTCCGCGCCATGGAACACCCGTGAACCCAATACTTCGCGCATGCTGCGAAGGTAGTGCGCTACCTTTGGCACATGGGCCTGCTCCTGCTTTCCCTCTATCTACACGTTTTCAGCACGTCACACGATTTTCATTACAGCCGTACGGATGTGGTGTACGATGCGAAAAGCCGGAGTTGGCAGGTGACGTTGCGCGTGTTCACCGACGACTTTGAGGCTGCCTTGGAGCAACGCGCGCCCGCCGGGGGGCCGATGCGGTTAGGCGATGCGCGGCAACGTGCGGATGCCGAGGCTGTTGCGGCGGTTTGGGCCTCGCACATGCTCGCCATGCAGGCAGGGAACAAGCCGATTCCGCTGGATTGGGTGGGCATGGACGTGGCGCACGACCTGACCTACATCTTCCTTGAAACGCGGCCGGGCGCGACCGGAAAAGCGAAAGAACTTCGCATTCGAAATGCGGCTTTTTTCCAGCAATTCACCGACCAAATCAACGAAGTCAACGTGCGATTCGGAACCTATGATTCGAAGCGCGCCTTGGACCGTTCGGAACCGGAAGGCGTCTTTTCCTTGCGATGAGTGCTCCCCACCTCCCCCTGCGTACGCGGGAAGAAAAGGCGCACCGTGTGCAGGAGGTGCTGCAGGAGCTCTTTCCACACCCGCCTGTTCCGCTCGACCACACCGACCCGTACACGCTCCTGGTCGCCGTGTTGCTCTCGGCCCAGTGCACCGATGAACGGGTGAACCGCATTACGCCCGCCTTGTTCGCCCTTGCTTCCTCGCCGCAGGCCATGGTGCAGCATACAGTCGAGGCCATCGATGCCATCGTGCGTCCCTGCGGACTTTCGCCCACGAAGGCAAAGCACATTCGCCGACTCAGCGAACTGCTCATCGAGCGGCATGGCGGTCACGTTCCCGCGGATTTCGCAGCACTGGAAGCCCTGCCGGGGGTAGGCCACAAGACGGCATCGGTCGTCATGGCGCAGGCCTTCGGCGTGCCGGCATTCCCCGTAGACACCCACATCCACCGGCTGATGACGCGGTGGGGACTGACCGATGGCCGCAGCGTCGAACAAACCGAGCGGGATGCGAAGGCGCTGTTTCCCGAGGACCGCTGGAACGACCTGCATCTGCAAATCATCTTTTATGGACGTGCGTTCAGCCCCGCACGCGGGTTGGATCCTGCAAAGGATGTGTTGCTGCGCGAACTCGGAACGCCTGAGGAGCAGGCCAAATGGGGAATCACCCCATGAATCCCGACGGCCGCGGCTTCTTCATCGGACTCCCGAATCCCATCGGGCCACTCGAACGGTGGGGCCGTGAACTGCGCCATCTGCTGCGGTGGAGCTTGCTTGTCGTGCGCAACCGCGGTCGGCGGCCTCCGGCGGTCGTGGCGTGGCCCCACCTCCCCTCCCGTCGATCTGTGCTCCATCGGGTGTGCGCAGAGCTGGGCTGGGAACTGACGAATCGTCCGCGCCGCCGAGCTGTGCTCCACATCCGGTTCGAGGATGCCACGGAAAAGGCAACTCCGCTGCCGGGTTGGTTCGGATCCGGGGGGGCTCGGATCCTGAATGCCGCGTGCACGGACATCCGCAAATCCACGCTCGACCGGCACCACTGCGCCGTGTTCGGCTACGGTCTCGCAGTAGACCCCTGCGCACACCGCGGTCCGATGCTGGAGAAGGGGGACGGCAACGCCCTCCACGACGGCAGAATCGTCGAAGGACCGCTTGCACCCGATGCGGTGCGGCCCGACAAGGTGTACCAGCAGGTGGTCAACAACACCGACGGCCGGGGGCAACGCTTCGATCTCCGACTCGGCTACATTCTCGGCGAATTTCCTGTCGTGTATGCAAAGTTTAAGATTCAAGAATCCCCGTTTACAAACGAGACATCGCTCGTTGAACTTCGCAAAACGGATGCGGAATTCAGTAGAGAAGAATTGCGATTGATTTCATTGCTGCTCGAAACGATGGGCGTAGACAGTGCGGAGTTGGATGTGCTGCGGGATGCCACCACAGGCCAAATCCACGTCGTCGACGTCAATCCCACTCCGTGGGGACCGCCGGCCGGTCTCCGGGAGCCGATGCGATCCCGTGCCATCGCAGCCTGCGCGCGCGCATACCGTTCCGCCGTCGTGCGTGCTCCAGGACGTCCAGCTGCGGTCTAAGAGGCCGTCGAGAGCAAGTAGGCTTTGAGCGCCGCGTAATCCGCAGGAAGGGTCGTTTTTTCCGCCGGCTTCTCAAGGCAGGCCGCCAGGGATTCAGGGAGTGCCGGTGCAACTCCGGTGTGCTCCAGCACAGCCTCGCTGAACTTCGCCGGATGGGCCGTGCCCAGGACCACCACCGGTGCGGTGGACCGGCCCATGCACTCCCGCGCGGCGGCCAGCCCTACGGCCGTATGTGGACATGCGAGGTACCCGGCTTCGTTCCAAGTGCGCTGCATCTCATGCACCGTAGAATCTTCGCGCACGACCGCCCCGCGCACCGCCGCGCGCAAAGCAGCGACATCGCCCCCGAACAGTGCATCCAACCGAGGCGCATTGCTCGGATCGCCGACGTCCATGGCATTCGAAAGAGTCGCCACCGAAGGACGGGGCACATAGGCCCCGCCGGCGAGGTACGTCGGGTACACATCGTTTGCATTCGTTGCCGCCGTGAATCCCGCCGCCGGCATCCCCATCCGGTGGGCGAGCACGCCTGCGGCAAGGTTGCCGAGGTTCCCGCTGGGAACCACGAAGTGCACCGGTCCACCGAGCAGATAGGTGGCATAGGCATAATAGAGCGCTTGGGGCATCCAGCGGGCGACATTGATCGAATTCGCACTGGTGAGCGGTCGTTTGTCCCGCAAGCCCTCGTCGAGAAAGGCCTGCTTGACGAGGCGTTGGCAGTCGTCGAAGGTGCCTTGGATCTCCAGCGCGCGGATGTTGCCGCCGGCCGTGGTGAGTTGGAGTTCCTGCAGTGGGCTGACGCGTCCACCGGGGAACAAAATGACCACATCGATGCCGGGAACGCCCTGGAAACCCGCTGCAACCGCAGAGCCGGTGTCGCCGGAGGTGGCCACGAGAACGGTCAACCGGCGGTCGTTGACGGAGCCCAGCAAGCGGGCCATGCTGCGGGCGCCCACATCTTTGAAGGCCGCGGTAGGTCCGTGGA